>Ga0302323_100002524_pt1 | contig 14848 bp, 16 predicted proteins | sample Fen_T0_3_FD_201950 | JGI IMG/M metagenome (GOLD analysis project Ga0302323, IMG submission 201950) | Peat permafrost microbial communities from Stordalen Mire near Abisko, Sweden - Fen_T0_3 | ecosystem: Environmental > Terrestrial > Soil > Wetlands > Permafrost | place: Sweden: Abisko... | reverse complement strand
CGTGAAGGACGACTTCCGCTGGATCAGCGAGAGCCGCGTGGCGAACATCCACGACATCGGCCGCCTCTCTCTCGCTGACAACGGCTTCTATCGTCCGGTGGTGAGCCTGACGTTTGCGATCGACGAGCGGGCCTTTGGCATCTGGGCGCGTGGCTACGCGCTGACGAACTTCGCCATCCTGGCACTCTGCTGTGCGGCGCTTTTCGCTCTGGGCCGCGCGTTGAAGATGGAGCCCGGCATCGCCCTGCTCGCTGTCGCGCTCTGGGCGCTCAATCCGCACGGCATCGCTGCGCTCGTGATGTGGATCAGTGGCCGCACCTCCGGGCTGGTGACGCTCTTCTCCCTGCTGGCTGCCAACGCTGTGATTCGGCGTCGTCGCTATCTCGCGGCCGCACTCTGCCTCTTGGCTCTGCTGTCGAAAGAGGAAGCCTTCTTCTTGCCCGCCGTCCTGACGGCCTGGGCTGGCTGGTCATATGAGTCCAGCCGCTTTTGCGCACGGCGGGCCATCGCGGCCGGCTGGCCATTGTGGCTGGCGCTCGTGCTCTACCTCGTTCTACGCGGCCAGACAAACGCATACCTTCCCACGAACGCGCCCCCCTACTATCGCTTCACCTTCGACCCGCTGCTCCTCGGAAAGAACCTCATCGAATATGCGGACCGATCGGCCTCGTTCGCGGTGGCTGGCCTGCTCGTTCTGCTGCTCATCGTGCGCCACGTGAGGCGGTTCGACGACAATGAACGCGCCTGGATCCTCCGCGGCCTCGTCTGGCTGGTCGGCGGCTTTGGCTTGACCATGTTTCTGCCGGCGCGCTCGAGTCTGTACGCGTGTCTGCCGTCTGTGGGCGTCGCTCTGGCAGGCGCTGCGATGGCGCGCTCGCTCTGGTCGCGCGCCACTCCGATCGTGCAATCGCGACTGCTGATCGTCGCGGTCGTCACGCCGCTGGCACTCGTACCGCTGCTGCGGTCGCGCAACCATCAGGCGCGGCACGCCGCTGACCTGTCAAAGTCCGTGCTGGCACAAATCGCGACAGAGGGGGCAAACGTGCGGCCGGGCAACGCGATCGTTCTCGAGGACAACGCCGGCGAGCGGCCCAATCTGCGCGAAGCGTTTGGCACGCTCCTGGCGCCAGCTCTCGCGCTGCAACTGCGGCGCCACTTGGCGGTTGAGTACCTCCCGTCTCCTACCAACTGGGTCGAAGCTCGCATCCACGTGCCCGGCGACGCGCCACAGACAGAGCAGCGCCTCCGCCTGCTGAGGGACCGACTGGTGGCCGCTGACTGAGATCCCGGAGACTCCGTACCTCGCCACCCCACCCAACCTCTTCGCGGCGGTCGTGGCGACGGCAGGCGTCCTTCTTGTCAACGACGAGAGTCCGAAGCCCGGTATACCTCCGGATAGTATTCCCTGGCGCATTCGGGGCAGATGCCGTGGCTGAACATCGCATCGGAATGCTCTTCGACATACACCTCGATCTGATTCCAGTAGCCCTTGTCGTCGCGAATCTTCTTGCACGCCGAGCAGATGGGCAGGAGCCCGCGCAGGACCTTGACGTCTGCCAATGCGCTCTCGACGCGCTGCTCGAGGCTGAGGTTGAGGCGTTCCACGTCGAGATGCAGGTCCACGAACTTGCTCAGCAAAGCATAGGCCATGGTCAGGATGACGACCAGGTACATGTACTCGCTGATGTACACAAAGGAGTACGCGCGGCTGGACACCATTCCGTCGTTCAGGAGGCCCGCGAAGTAGGCCACGTAGCCCACCATGATCGCGATGACGTGGCCCGACTTGGTCTTGCGGTACGCGCGAAAGAGCAGATAGCAGAGGTACAGATAGGCCACGCACGACGTGGCCATACCGGCCTTGAAGGCCAGACCGACCTCACTCTCGTAGTAGGTGGCCAAGACCCTCGTCCCCCAGTAGATGGTCTTGACGGATGGACGAGACGGCGAGAAGGTCAGGCCGGCCAGCAGAACGAGGACAGAGAGCACACCCATCAGCAGCTGCAGGAATCTGTTGTTTCGTTGCTCGGTGACCAGACCCAAGAACCAGATGGTGAGGATGCTGATCGGGCCGAGCGACACGAGTTGCAGCCTTTGCCAGAAGACTCCTGCGACCAAGGACTGCGAGTTGTAGAGTCCCATGCAAAAGGCATCGTAGAGCGCTATGCCGAAACAGAGCAGAGCAAACGCCAGATGCTCCTTTGACCGCCGCATCCTGAGGAACAGGAGTAGATAGAAGCCGCCGACGCACAAGTTGACAGCGACAAGCGCCAGGCAAGGAATGGCGAGCGTGTTCATGGAAACCGTGCCCGGTTCACGATAATCGGTGCTCCGACGGGCATTCTACTCCTCCATCGGGAAGGAGTCGCAAAAGGTCCCGGACCGCGAGCTGCATGCGCGCCGCTGCGACGCTCAGCCCCGATGGCCGCGCCGTGTAGAGGTCGTCTCTCTCGCAGTGGCGCGCTCTCGCGACACCCTCGGTCGCGGGTGGCTGAGCCGCCCGATGGCCGCATCCAGCTCAGCACGAGAGCGAAGGACACCTGCCGCATCACTCGCCGGCTCTGGTTTGGCGAGTGTGCTGCTCGCCTTGCGAAACAGGAGATCGGCGCTCAGGCCGCGTAGCACGTCGCACAACTCGGCTGCTGTGGCGCGGGCCGCCGAGCGCGAGCCGCCGGGCTTTCGTTCGTGAGCCACCAGCTCTGCCCCGAAGGCGACAGTGGCCAGCACCGCCTCGGCCGCCTCCGCGTGGCGAAATCTCCGCCGCCCTGCCTTGGCTCCGACCACGAGCACGTTGGCGAGATACGCGAGCTCTTCCATTCGTTCGCCGTAGCGCTCCGGTTCTCCATCATTCAGAAGCTGCATCGCTTCGATGAACGGCGTGGCCGCGTCAGAGGCGGCGCTCTTGTCCCCTGCCCTTGCCGGAAGCGTCAGCACCGTAGGTTCGAGCCCCGCCAAAGTGCCGAGCAAACCCTGGAGTCCGGCGGAGCCTTGACCTGGCTCGACGACCCCCGAAGGCCGCGGTCCCATGTCACGAAAATGAGCGGCCGTGGTCGCATCGCGTGGCAGTGACGCGACGTCGCTCGTCAGGGGCATTCGCGCCAGAGCCAGAAAGCCCTGTGCGGCGCGTGGCTCGACATACCCCAGCTTGCCGCGTCGCTCCTCGCGCTCTGCCTCGACGTCCTCGGCGATGGCCTCTTCGGAAGTGAGCACCGTCGTCAGCGCATCGAGGTCGCTCCTGTGCTCCCTCGCGAGAGCGGCACACCGGTCCAGGATGCGCACGAGCAACGCGCGGTCGTCGCGATCCATGGCGAGAATCAGCGCGAGCGTCGCATCCCACCCGGCAGACCTCTTTGACACAAGAAGATAGCCTTCGATCTCTTCCCAATGACTGCTCTCGATCGCCTTCTCGGCATACACGGCTGCCTCACTCCCCTCGCTCATCTGACGCCGGAGCGCCTCGTGATCAAGGACCAAGATCAGGCTCGATAGGGCCCGCACAACGAAGTCTTGCGACAGCTCTGCCACGCGCCGAACTGCCACGTCGTCCCCTGCTTCGAGCAGCACCTCCAGCCAGACCGCGAAGCGATCAGCGTCGAACACTTCCCTTTCGCCTGGCTTCTTGTTGGCAAAGAGATCCTCGTCGAACGCGGCCACGATCTGTTCCGTGGTGGCCAGCGCGACGATCTCGCCAGCGTCCTCGACGCCGACGTGCCGCACCAGCGCCGAGAACGCCGGGGCTGGCAGCTCGCGAACCGTGCGCACGAGATCAGGCGACTCGATGAGCCTGGCGAGCAGCGTCGTCGAACTGGGCCGCCGCGACAGAGTGGGCTTCATGTGATCCCCCGTTTCGCTCTCAGATCTGCTGTGTGAAGGAACGCGGCCAGGCTGGCCAGGTGATACGCCGCGAAAGCGGCCGCGTCCTCAAGTGCGCCACCGGACGCCCCCCAGCTAGGATAGCAGCGATCGATATCGCCCGCGCTCATTCGCTGCTCTTGGGTCGGTGCCGCAGGGTCGTCCTCGCGCGGACGCTCAGGCGCTGGGCCTGGCATGTAGGAAGAAAAGGCATCGCGCCTTCGCTCGGCTGTCGGGCACCCGCCAGGTTCCTATGCACCGACAGACGCCGCGCTGCGTGACAACCCTGCTCACCCTTCATCTCCCGTCAATCTCGCTGGCGCGGGCGGTCCGGCTGAGCGCACGAGCGCGCCCGCCGCGAGCCCACTCCCAGCCCCGGGCTGGCCCACTGCGGCCTTGCCGTGTGCATACGTCTGATGCATACTCATATGCATGAGAACGACACTCGACCTGGACGAGGCGCTGGTCGCGCAAGCGCTCCACGAGACCGGCGTGAAGTCCAAGACAGAGCTGATCGAGATGGGCTTGCGCGCGCTGATCGAGCGCCGGGCCCGCAAGCGGCTGAAAGCGCTCTTCGGACAAGGCCCGCAGATCGGCCCAGTGCGGCGCCGCTCATGAAACCGGTGCTCGTCGACACATCGGTTTGGCGCCGGCACTTCGCAGGCAGCGAAACAGTGCGGCAGCTGGGCGACCTGCTCGACGAGGACGACGCTGTGCTCATGCACCCCTTCATCATTGGGGAGATGGTGCTCGGCGGACTGTCCACGCGCGAAGAGAAGCTCGTGCGTCAACTACCCGGCGCAGCAGTGGTCTCGCACGATGAAGTGCTGGCGATGGTTCGAACCAGGCGCCTGATGCGGCGCGGCATCGGCTGGGTCGACGCCCACCTCATCGCCAGCGCGCTCGTCTCCTCAGCACACCTATGGACGGTCGACGCTGCGCTCGCCGCGGTAGCGTCGGATGTGAAGGTGAGTTTCCGCGTCGGTTAGGTGACGAGGCGGTCGCACCGTCGACGGCAACGGCGGTCGACCGTCGTGCGCGTCGATGACCTACGCAACACTGCGCTTGGGATTCGCCGACCGCGTGGGAGCGGCATTGTGCCAGAGCTGCCATGCGGTGTCGAGGCTCGCATGCATTCGAACGCGACCTGCCAGTCGCCCTGATATTGCCTAGGCAGCTTCCATTGACCTGTCGCGTCCCCGGGCGCTAGAGTCCGACGATGGCCGAGTGCATGTCAATGAGTGATGCGGGACTCCGATGACCAGACGAACGCCGCCCGACGAAAACATACCGTTGATCGTGCATGTGCCCTTCGTTTCCCAGCGTCTAGGGCGCGCACCACTCGCCCTAGCCGACAGCGCCCCGGCCGCAGCGTCCAGCGTCACGGATCCGGCGCAGCCGCGCTGGACCGAGGCGGGAATCCGCGCCGAGCTGGAAAAGACACCGAAGGGGCGCGAGATCCTGTCGCATCTACCCGCGGGTGTCCAGTTCAGACCGTGGGTGCGGCAGCCGGCCGACAAGGCGCTCGCACTCTACAAGCGCACGGAACGCGTAATTCTCATTCCGACGTCCTACAGTAGCGTCGAGGCTGCACCGACAGTCGCCCATGAGGCAACCCACGCGTACCAGTGGAGTGCTCATGGGGAGCCACGCGACCTGGAAGCTCTGATCGAAAGGGACGTCGAAGCCCGAAACGCAGGACTGGACGTGTACGAGCAGATGGGCCGCCCCGCCCTGCCGTACAACTATGCGCGCGAGGCAGACGAACGCGCCAAGGATCCGGTGGCCTATGATCAAAGTGTGCGGGAATGGTATCGCGAGGTGTACAGCCGTTGAGCGCGTGGTCTGCGTGCTCCTCGCGCTTGGACTAGCGAGCGTTGGCATGGCGGAGGGGGTTGGCGTGGCGACAGAAACAAACGCCGAGCGGGAACGCGCGATTCGCATCGTGGCCGCTGCCTGGCACACAGACGCGAAGCTGCTGTCAGCCCGACCCCGCGACAACCAGTTCTTCAAGCACTGGACGATCTGGCGCGTCGAGGATGACTCGCTTCCGCCATCGGTGGCATTCGCGGCCACAGGCGGCAACGAGGCCAGAGTCCTCGACGGGCTGACGGCTCTTTCCGAGATCGCGCGCAACGAGCCTGTGCGCGTCCAGACACCGGACGATGCCGTGCGCTACGTGACGTTTCTCTTCTCCCTCACGCATCGGCTCGCTGACGTCATCGGATCAGTCAACGCTGTACCGGAGATATCCGACAAGGACCGCGCCGCCTGGAAGAGCCGCATCGCGCCGCCAGCCGTCGAGGCGCACGACGGAAAGCAGCGCGTGCGCATTTGGCTCTTCGACAACGGCGACCTGATCGAGGCCACGCTCGACGTCGGGGCGGACGGCACCGTCGCCGGCTCGATCGTGACTCGGGCGACAGGAGTCGGCCGCGTGCACCTCCTCGACTGACCGCGTCGCTGCGCGGCGCATTTGCCCTGCGGTCGCTAGACGACACACGGCTGTCATCCCTGCGCTACGTGCTGACGTATCCTTCGAGTGCAGCGGACGCTGGCTCCGCGCAACAGCTGGGCCTGCAGTGACCGCCACGCGTACGCACGCGGCACGGCCCTTGCTTTGCAGCCACTGGCGGCGACCGATCATCGCGTGTACGCTGCGAAAGGAGCGTGAGTCGTGCTCGAAAGAACCTGTGGGCTACTCGCCGGCGTCCTCCTACTCGTCACTGCCGCGCCGATGGCCGCGGCCGAACACGACTGGCAAGGCGGCTTGACGTTCGCAACAGTGCGCTCAGAACGAGGCGTGAACCTCGTCGAAGACAACGGCCACAGACTTGTGCCAGGCGCAGGCATCTGGGCTGCCTACACTCCGGGCGCTCGCGTCTGCCTCGAGGCTGAGGTCGATGCCTTCTTTCCGCAGGACGATCTCGGCTTGATCGGAGCCACGCCCCGACACAAGCTGCTGGCCGTGGCCGGCGCTCGCGTTGGCCAGAGCTTCGGTCGGCTGGGTCTCTTCGCAAGGCTTCGGCCAGGCGTGCTCCTGTCGAAGTACGACCTCGTGACTTTGCCGCCGGTCAGCTCCAACTCGACCGACTTCGTCGTCGACGCTGGCGCCACGCTGACGTATCGACTGTCCGGGCGCTGGATGGCGCGTCTCGATGCGGGCGATCTGTTCATCCCATCTGACCAGCGCAACAGCCATCCGTTCGAGCAGCACAACCTTCGCCTGGCCCTCGGCTTCGGCGTTGCGTTCTGAAGTCGGTCCTAGTGAGGTGCGATCGCTCACGAAGAACTGACGGCGACTCCATCTGCCTTGAGCGGCGAGAAGGGGGCAAGGAGGTGCCAGGCCCTGTGCGTGGCAGTATCAGAACGAGTAGGCCAGCGACGCTCGGGCGGCGTAACCCTTGCTGCCGGCCAGTGCGCGCGGCGCGCTGCTTGAGTAGTTGTTGCGCGTGGCGTGGATCATGGGACCACCCACGAGGCTCAGTTGGAGTTTGCTGCCAGGCGGAGCCACGTGCAGGGCGGGTCCCACGAATAGTCGGGCTCCACCCTGTTGTACGCCCTGCGCGGCGGCAATGCCGGAGTCGCGCATCCCGAACTGGCCAAGCAGCGTGAGCCCGTGCCCGAGGCTGCCTTGCACACCCAAGTACTGCTCAAGGCCGTCGTACGCGCTGGGCGCGCTCGTCCCGCCGCCGATCGCGCTCTCGGTAAAGACCGCCCAGCGGCTCGTGGCAGACGGCGCGGTCGACACGCTGAACAGGAAGGGCCGCACCAGCGCGGGTTCTTCGGAGAATGCGCTCTCAGCGCTGTGGAGACTCGCGACGACGACTGCCGCCAGCCAGGTCGCACGGGGCATCGGCATCATTGGTCCCCCCGGTCTGTCCGAGGTCCTGCGCCTCCATGGCACGCCAAAGGGCATGTCGTGCTCCTACACGACGGCGCCCCCTTCTCGTCCTCGGCACCTCCGCGTATCATAATTGGGGTTCGACACAGCGATCGTACGAAGGAGGAGCTATGAACATCGCGCGACGAGTGTTTTGCCTGGCCCTGACAGGGTCGCTCATGGCTTGCGCCACTGCCCCGCGAGCACATCGAGGCCGAGGCTGGGAATTCCTCGGTAGGCGCCAGGTCGACTTCCGCGTCGACCATGACGTCATCGAAGTGGGCCGAATGGAGGGCCGCTTCAACGAGCTGCGTTTTGTCGTGCATGGGGGCGCGATCGAGATGTACGACGTGGTCGTTGTGCTGGGCGACGGCGAGACTGTCCGCCCCAGCACGCGCCTCATCCTCGATCGCGGCGAAGGACGCATGGTCGACCTGCCGGGCGAGCGGCGCGTCGTGCGGCGCGTCGAGTTTGTCTACCGCTCGCTGCGCTCGGACCACCGGCGCGCGACAGTCTCTCTCTTCGGTCGGTAGGTCTGCGAGCGAACGCTGGGGCTGGCAGGCGACGGCCGCCGAGTGAAATGGAGGTCCGACACGACGTCGTGCCGGACCTCATGATCTAGCTCACTCGCGGAAGTAGCAGTTACGCTCGCTGCCGTCCAGTTGTCCGGACCGGAGGCAGCAGTTCTTGCCGACTGGTGTCGCCTGCTCGGCCTGCGCATCACCTACAAGCGGCGCAAGTAGCCGCTGTCAAGCGCAGGAGCGCTGAGCTTCTAGCGCGGCTGGAATTGATTGGCCCAGATGCTCCAGCGCGTGCAATCGAATTCTGCCCAGACAGCCAGGCCGCGGCCGCTCGCGTCGAGTTGTACCGCAGGAGAGTACCCGCCGCCGTAGGCGAGATCAGGACCACACCTCGGCAGGGCCGGGGCTGAGCCGTGCAGCGGGGTAGCCGCGCCCCACTGGAGGCTCGCGGAGAACTCGGATGCCAAGACCGTGCCTCCTGTGGCGCTGCCGAACTCGCTCCAAACCACGAGCGCGTTTCCAGCCGAGCCCACGTCGAGATCGACACCACCCACGGTCCTATCAGCGCCGAGCGCAAGTGAGACCGGCGCGCTCCAAGAGGTGCTCGGGGCAAAGCGCATGGCCTTCAAGTCAGTGGTCGCACCGTTCGCCGCTGTGGAGACACTCAGCGCCACGACTATCCCATTCGGCCCGGCCGCGAGCTGTGGCGTAATGCTGAGCGGCGCCGTCGAGCCGATCGTCTCGCGGTCAAGCCAGCCATCGGCGACGGTGAGGCGACTACAGGAGGGAGGCCCGCTGACCACCGAGACCTGAGTCGAGACGACGGCTGCGTTGCCGGCCAGATCACCCACGAGACGCGTCGCGTAGACGGAGCGGGAGGCAGCGAGGGTCTGCACGTCGCGCCAGCCGCTGCCTGCGACGAAATGGGTTCCTCTGAGCGAGGACACGCCAAACGGCCAGACAGTTTGGTAGTCGGTCCAAACCACAGCCGCATCGCCGCTGCCGTCCAATACGACCTGAGGAGCCGAGACAGTGCCAGGACCCAGCGCGCTGCCGATCCGTGTTGGCGATCCCCAGACGCCGGCCGCCGAGAATGCAGACGCCCATACGTCAGCCGTTGAAGTCCACACCAACAGAGCGTCGCCGGCCGGTGTCATCGCCAGCGAGAACCACGCGGCTGCATCACTGGCTTTCGGCACGGGCGCGGCAGGGCTCCAACCGGAAGCTGGGGTGAACCGCCGCCACTGGACCGAGCGAGGAGGCTCGGCCGCTGCAGCCCAGACCAGGAGGGCATCGCCGGCCGCATCGACGACCAGCACAGGGTCGCTGCCGCTGCCCACTGTTTCAGGAACGCTCCACCCACGACTCGGATCGTAGCGGGTCACCCAGATGAAGGACGACGCAGCCGTCTGCTGCCGCCAGACGACAAAGGCCGAGCCAGAGGCGTTCATGGCCAGTTGCGGAGCCAGACCGTTGACAGCTTCGCGATCAGCGTCCGTGCCGCCACCGACGAGCTGCGCTGTGCCCCAGCCAGGTTTCGGAGTCGCGCTACCACCGCTGCCACACCCCGCGACTGCCAAAGCAAGCGCCACCACGACGCACGGGACCGCTGAACGCGCCATGTAATGCCATCTTACCACCCGAGGTCAATAGGAGCGGGCGTCTTGCGGCTCGGCTGGATCGCCGACGCGGCCGCTAGCCGACGCTTTCATCGATCCAGGCCAGGTAAGGCGCGTGGCCCGCAACTAGAGGCAGCGCGACGATCTCCGGCACCTCGTAGGAGTGCCACGCGACGATGGCTGCGCGCAGCTCCTCAAAACGGTCGGCCCGCGTCTTCATCACTAGCAGCCGCTCCTCGTCACGCTCGATCTTGCCGCGCCAGCGGTAGACCGACGTCACGCTCGGCACGACGTTGACGCAGGCAACTAGGCGCTGCTCGACCAGGGTCAGCGCCAGGGCCGAGGCGTCCTGCGCCTGCCCAACGGTGCAGAAGACGACGATGTGGTCGCTCATCCGGCGCTCTCCCTCGCGGCTCTGCCAAGGGCAGGTCGCCCAGGGATCATAGCCGGTCCGATCGGCGTCCTGCATTTCAGGTCGACCTTGCGGCCAAGCGCCGTTACGCGATCCGAGAATCATCTTGACAGGGTCGAGGCCCTACACTAGAGTCTTGCAGTGCTTTTCATATTTGGCACTGTAAGACACAAACGCAACACCAGATGCTAGATAGCGGCGAGATCCAGCGCATCCGGCTCAAGACCCGGCGCCTGATCGCCGAGCAGCGGGCGCAGGTCCAAGACCTGCTGCGGCTGCGCGAGCATCTGGGCGGCTCGCTGATCGTGCGCTGGGCCGTGTGCGGTAAGGAAGGCTGCGCCTGCCGCAAAGGCCAACGCCACGGCCCTTACTACATCCTCTCCACGCGCAGCGGCGGCAAGGGCGGCTACACCTACCTCCCGGAGCCACAGGTCGCTCGCGCCCAAGATCTCGTCGAGCGCCACCGCCGCTTTCAGGCCGGGCTCAAGCGCCTCCAACGCCTGAACGAGGACCTGGTCCTGGCCCTGCGCCGGTACCGGGAGGCCACGGGCCGCAAGGCGCTGCGCGCTCTCGGAGACAATCAGACTAGAAAAGCAGTTGTATGATGCGGCGTTATGAGGTAAACCTCAAGTAACACATGAGTATAGCGGCCCGGTCGACCGTCGAGCCCGCAGACAGCTCCAAGGGACTGCGACGCAAGGCGGCAAAGCTCGCCCTCGGCCTGGTCTGCATCGCGCTCCTGATCAACTCACTGTTCGGCGACCGTGGCGTGCTGCACGTGCTCACCCAGCAGCGCCGCGCGGAGGGCCTTTCACGCGACGTGGCTGGGCTCAAGCGCGAGAACGCCCGCCTGGCACGCGAGATCGAGGCCCTCAGGTCTGACCCGCGCACGCTCGAGCGGCTCGCGCGCGAGGAGCTGGGGTTTGCCGGGCCAGGCGAGACCGTCTTTCTCATCCGGCAGCCCACGCCCTCCGACGGGAACTGAGCCGGCGCCCTCTCTGCGCAATGCTGTTGACACCCAGCCTGAGACCGCAGGTAGAATGGCGCACTCTCGATCCCTTATCCGTGCCGCAGCGGATGGTCCACTCCGAGGAGGAATGACCTGATGTCAAACCCGATGACCAAGGCGAAGATCGTGGCAGCGCTGGCCGAGAAGATGGACATGCCCAAGAAGACCGTCCTGACCTTCCTTGAGACCCTCGCGGGCCTCGCCTACAAGGAGGCCAAGAACGGTTTCGTGTTCCCCGGCGTTGGCAAGCTCGTCGTGCGCAACCGCAAGGCGCGTATTGCCCGCAACCCACAGACCGGCGAGCCGATCAAGGTTCCTGCGAAGCGCGTCCTCAAGTTCGTGATCGCCAAGGCAGCCAAGGACGCCGTGCTTTAGGCCATGCGGAATTCTCATCCAGGGCGCGGGAGCGTCGATCCCGCGCCATGACCTTGTCCAAACCATGACTTCTGCGGAGGCGTTGCTCTTCGGCGCCACTCGCGTCGAGCTGGTGCGAGGCGACATCACTGCGCAGGTTACGGACGCCATCGTCAACGCCGCGAATTCCAGTCTCATGGGTGGCGGGGGAGTCGATGGAGCGATCCACCGGGCCGGCGGGCCAGCGATCCTCGAAGCCTGCCGCGTGATCCGCGAGCTGCGCGGCCCGCTCCCGGCCGGGGAGGCGGTCATCACTACCGGCGGGCGACTCGCCGCGCGGCACGTCATCCACACCGTTGGCCCGGTCTGGCAGGGCGGCCAATCCGGCGAGCCCGAGACGCTCGCGCGCTGCTACGCGAACAGCCTGGCCGTTGCGATCGCCCACGGTGTGAAGAGTCTCGCCTTCCCGTCGATCTCGACTGGGGCGTACGGCTACCCCACCGACCAGGCTGCTTCTGTTGCGCTCGGCGCGGTGCGCCGCGCGCTCCTCGCCGGCTCGGCCGTGGAGCTGCTGCGCTGGGTGCTTTTCAGCGAGACCGACCTCGCAGTCTATCGTCGGGCCTTGGATAGACTGGTCGGCGAGACCTAGATCTGAGGGTAGGAGCCACATGCCATTGGCGCACTTCGCCGTATCCACGTCCCGCCCCGCGTTAGGGTCCGCTGATTCCCCCTGGGCCTCTCTCTGGCGGTTCGTGCCTGTCGCTGCGGCCGCGATCCTGGCCAGCCGGTGTGGCAGCGGACCACAGCCCGTATCCCCCACGCCAACGCCGACACCCACGCCGACGCCAGCGCCCAAGCCCAACATCGTCCTCCTGCTCACGGACGACGACGACGCCACCTCGATCACCCTCATGCCGCACCTGCAAGAGCTGCTCGTGCGACGTGGACTGAGCTTCCGCAACACCTTCGCCTGCTTCCCGCTCTGTGCCCCGTCGCGCGCTTCGATGCTCACAGCACTCCACGCCCATAACCACGGCATCGGGTACAACGCGACGGCGGCCGCGGACTTCCGCGCGTCCGGCCGCGAGTCGTCCACGGTCGCCGTCAAGCTGCAGCAAGCGGGCTATCGCACGGCGCTGATCGGCAAGTACGTCAATCAATACGAAGGCGACTACGTGCCTCCGGGCTGGGACCTTTGGGCCTCGGACTTCTCGGACGTGGGGTCGAACGCCTACTACGACTACTCGATCCGCGAGAACAACCAGGTGGTCAGCTATGGCCATGCGGCGTCCGACTATCTCACCGACGTGCTCGCGCAGCGCAGCCTCGACTTCGTGCGCCAGTCCATGCAGCAGCGGCAGCCGTTTCTGCTGTGGCTTGCGCCCTCCGCGCCGCACGTCCCGGCCGTGCCGGCGACGCGCCACGCCAACGAGTTTCCCTCTGCCACCGCACCGCGTACGCCGTCGTTCAACGAGCTAGATGTCAGTGACAAGCCCGAGTACGTCCGCAACATGCCCCTGCTCGAGCCGAGCGACATCGATGACACCGACGCGCTCTATCGCGACCGGCTGCGCGCGATGCTGGCGGTCGACGAGGCCCTGGCTGCGCTTGTCGATGCCGTGACTCAGGCAGGTCAACTCGACAACACCTGGTTCATCTTCACGTCGGACAACGGCTTCATGATGGGCCAACACCGCTTCGGCCGCGGCAAAGACGCGCCCTACGAAGCCTCGCTGCTCGTGCCGCTCGTGGTGCGTGGCCCGAACGTGCCCGCGAACGTCACCCGCGATCACATGGTCACGCTGGTCGACCTGGGCGCCACGCTGTTCGCGCTTGCCGGGCAGTCGCCCACCGACAACTCGTTCGATGGCCGCTCGCTACTGCCGCTGCTCGGCGCGTCGCCTCCTGCGACTACTGACTGGAGAAGCGAAGTCCTGATCGAGCATCTGATGCAGTCGCCCGGACCGACGGCCGTGCCGGACTACGCCGGACTGCGCACCGCCACCGAGGTCTACGTCGAGTACAAGACCGGCGAGGTCGAGCACTACAACCTCGCGAAAGATCCCGACGAGATGGTCAACACGCCACTCGATGCGAGTGCCGCGTCGTCTTGGGCAGGCCGCTTGGCCGCTGTGCGCAACTGTCGCGGCCCCGCCTGTCCCTGAAGGCACGCGTCAGCGTCGCGCGTCGGCCACGGATTCCGCCAGCCGGTGGATGCCGTCGTCGATCTCGGCAGATCCCAGGGCACAGTACGGTAGACGCAGGAAGCGCTCGCCACCGCCGTCCGGGAAGAAGGCCATCCCGTCGGCCAGATTGAGATTGCGCTTGGCCGCTGTCACGCGCACGTCCGCGGTCTTCACGCCGGCCGGGAGCGTCACTGACAGGAAGAAGCCGCCGTCGGGCTTGGTCGCCACAGCGTCCGGCATGTACTTCGCGAGCGCCGCGAGACAAGCGTCGAGGCGCGGTGCGTAGAGCGCCTTGAGTCTCTCGATCTGCGGCGCCAGCCGGCCACGTCGGCACCACTCGTAGGCGATGCCATGCGCGAGGTAGTTCGGCGAGATGTACGTGTCTTCAGCCACCTTGGCCACCTTGGCCAGTATGGCCGCCTCGCCGAGCATGAACCCGAGGCGGGGACCAGGGCCGATGAGCTTACTGAACGAGCTCATGTGCAGCGTGCGGGTCGGGGCCAACTCAAAGAGCGTCGCTTCTTCCTTGCCGCGATATCGCAGCGGACGATACGGCGCGTCTTCGAGCAGGATGAAGTTGTACTTCTCGGCCAGCTCGACCAGGCGACGCCGCTTCGGGCCTGAGCAGGTGGCCCCAGCAGGGTTCTGGAAATCCGGGATGAGGTAGAAGAGCACCGGCGGCTGCTTGGCGAGCTGCGCCTCGAGCGCGGCCAGGTCGGGCCCATCCGCTTCCAGAGGGATGCCGATGATGCGCGCCTTGTGCCGGCGCAGGAGCGTGATCGTACGGTCGTAGCTCGGGGCCTCGGTATAGACCACGTCACCGGGCTTGAGCAGATGCTGGCAGAGGAAGTCGACGATCTGCAGCGATCCGTTGCCCGTGAGCACTTGGTCGACCTTGACGCCCTTCCACTCCGCGATCCACTCGCGCAGCGGTAGCAGGCCGAGCGACGGCCCGTACTGCAGCAGGACCTTGCCGTGCTGCCGCAAGGCCGCTTCGGCGGCCTCGATCAGC
>Ga0302323_100002523_pt1 | contig 14848 bp, 12 predicted proteins | sample Fen_T0_3_FD_201950 | JGI IMG/M metagenome (GOLD analysis project Ga0302323, IMG submission 201950) | Peat permafrost microbial communities from Stordalen Mire near Abisko, Sweden - Fen_T0_3 | ecosystem: Environmental > Terrestrial > Soil > Wetlands > Permafrost | place: Sweden: Abisko... | reverse complement strand
ATGGGCTCCCGTCGGGATGGGTTGCGTCGGCGCGGGGAGATTTAGCGATAACGGCCAAGGAGGATGCTCATCCGAACGGAGCTGGGAAGCCCTTACACCCACACCAGCTTTCGAGGAGACAGCCTGGAGCGACCGCCTCCGTTCAGTCAAGACCGGCCCTCAGTCGAGGATGCTGGGTGTGAGGGGCTGCGGCCGGGAATGGACCGCGAAGATTGCAGCTGCGGCGACCCCCCAAAAGGTCATCGATCCCCCGCGGCCACGGCTGCCGGCGACAGGGGCCCATCAGGTGGTTTTGCCCGTTCCACCGTGAGGCTGATCCTTTGCCGGAAGGGGCTGTCCAGAGGGCGGCCCTGGCGAGGAAGGGCCGCCCGGGCGCCATGAGATCGCCGGACCCGACGGCCTCCCTCTATCGCGAGAAGCTCGGGATGATCCAGGTCGTAGGCCATCGCCGGATCCCCACGCGTGGCATCGGCTGGAAGCACCTGCAGGTCGCCACCTATGCCCCTTCCAGAAACAGCTGTGCCGAGAGGCTCCCCGACGAAATGAAAGCGGCCACGGCCGCCTTCTTCCAGAGGACGCTTTCCCCCTGCGCCAGTCAGGGCCTCCGGATTCAGCGAATCTTCACGACCAACGGAAGGTCACTGGCTTCGCCCTCGGAGCGCCGAGCCCTGGTATCACCAGGAAGGCGTGCTGCAGGAGCTGTTGGCCCAATGATCCTGAACCAGCGCAGCCCTCGCAGCAGCTGATTCTAAACGCGCAAGAACCCTCCTGCCCGTGGCGCCATCAAGGATGAAGCCAACGGGAAAGAGGGTCCTCAGTCCCCGCGCAATCCAGGGAACTCAGTGCCCCATGGGGCTTCGGGTCTCCCGCCGCAAGGCGGCCGATTCCTGATGGACATGCCATGCCTCGAGGAGCCGTCGGATTCCGTCGGTCACATCCAGTCCCAGTTCCATGTCGCCCAACAAATCGCGCAGCTGACGCACAAGGCGACGGTGCTCCCTCAGATGCCAGGGCTGGCCCGGTGCATGGGTCCGTTCCAGTCGGCCTTCCTCCGCTCTGAAATGTTTCACCAGATAGACCGCGAACGTGGTCATGAACTGTCGGTTCGACTCGCGATCCTTCGGCTCACTGGCCACCCAGGTGTTGGCGGCCATCTTCAGCTGATTCACATCAGAGGTCGCGTACCAATTTCCTGCGACCACGCCCTGTGTCTTCCCCAGCTTGCCCATGTCTGCTCCTTCAGGTTGTGCTTCGATGCCACCATGGAATTCCAGGTGCTGCGTTGTCCGGAGCCTGTTTCTGGTTCGCAATGTGGGGAGCCGACCCCAACGGCTCCCCACGACCTCAGGTCATTGGCTGTCTTCAATCGCCTGAGGCCTTCCTTTCGACACGGCTCGCATAGGGCTGACCCGACGCGTTGGTGCGCGTAGACAGGGCTTTCACCTCGACGCGGTCGCCCACGATCAGCTGGTCGAAACGGATGGATGCGTCACGATCAAGAATCAGGGTCTGTGCATCCGTCCAATAGACAATCCCTCCCACGGTCAAGGTCAAGTCGGTGGTGCTCAGGGCGGTGATGGCCCCCTCGGCATGCCCGTCGGAAGCGCCGTTGCCCATATGGGGGAACCGGACTTCCACTTTCGTCGCCACGAGCACCGTGGGATCGGTGGGGCTCAGCGCGCCCTCGGCCTCGACCATGGCCCCTTCCGCCAGGGTGCCTTCCACGGTGGCGTGGCTGTAGTCCACCTTGAAGGACTGCAGCGAGAAGGTCTTGGCTGTGGCGTCCAGGTTCGAGAGCGCGCCGGAGGCCTCGACCTCGTTACCTTCGCCGGACTCCATGGCATCCTCGACCCGGACTTTGGTCGCATTGAAGGTCGTTCCGGACAGGCTGCCCTCGACCTCCACTCGGGCCCCTTCTGCGAGCGTGCCGACGACGGTGGCGGACCCGTAGGCCACCAGCTGCGTCCCCAATTGGAAGGTCTTGGCGGTGGCATCCAACGTGCTCACCAGGCCGCGCAGTTCGGGAGCCTCGATCACGCCAGGTGCTTCGCGTTCCACCCGGGTGGCCAAGATCCCGCCGCCCGTTTGCGGGGTGCCGAACACGGACACGAAATCACCCACCACCAGATCGGAGAAAGCCAGGTTTGAAAAACCGTGATCCGACTGTTCCTGTTCCAGGCGGGTCAGCGCATTCACGGTGACCACGGTATCGAGCACCTTGAAGGTGGCGGCCACCGGGTCGATGGCTGTGATGGCGCCTTTCAGCTCGGTGCGCAGGTCCGCGGACTGAAGGGTGAGGCCATGGCTATCTCGTGTTCCCTTGCCCACCAGGACGACCCCTGGCTGCAGGTGGGCGGCGGTCGTGGGCTGCCCATTCAGCGTGAGGGAAGCCGCCGCGACCTGGACGGGCTGCTGGTTGAACTGGGGCGCGGTGGCCGTTCCACCAAGGGTGCCGGCCAAGGTCACCGTCGTGCCACTGGCGGGTGGAGGCGGAGCGGCAGTCGCCCCATAGGAACTGCCCATGCCGCCGCCCCCGCAGGCGGACAGGGCCAGAAGCCCGGCCAAGGTGAGCCCGAGGGTGGACGCGAAAGTGAGGCCTCGGCCCGGGCGGGTCTGGATGATCGGGTCATGGTGGTGCATGGAGCCTCCTGCGACAGCGGTTGGATTGGATTGGGGACAGGGTCTGATGGATTCAGGCGAGGCGCGTGGAAGCGGACACGGTCTGGGCCTTGTCCACCACCAGGAAGGCTCCGGGCGAAGGCTCCGCCACCGAGTAGTGCACCAAGGGCAGCGTGGCTGGCCCGATCAGGTTGCCGCCCTGAAGGTCGTACTGGCTGCCATGGCAGGGACACGTGATGTGGGTTCCCACGGGAACGCCCACGGTGCAGCCCAGGTGGGTGCAGACGGTGGTCATGGCGTAGATGCCTGTCGCGTCCTTGAGGAGGAGAAACCCCAGGTTGCGGTAATCCCGGGCGGTCCCATCCGGGGTGGCCAGCAGGGCCGTCTTGGTATCCGTGGTGGTCTGGGATCCGTTGGCGGGCGGCGGCGGAGGCACCGCCGCGGGGGCAGTGCCACCCCCGCCGGCACTGCAGGCCAGGGCGGCACCAGCGGTCAAGGCGCTGAGGCAGAACATCCGGCGATCCAGGGCATCAGGGCGCTCGGGTACGACTAGGCCTTCGGGCTGGGACATGGGATCTCCTACGCAGGCTCAACCCGTGATCGTGACGATCAGGGATGGCCCACGATCCATCCGATCCCAAGAGCCAACCAGATCCGGTTATGGGATTCCCACCCCTCCGGGGCTAGCCTTCGATCCTAAGTCTCTGCCCCCGGGTTACATCCGCGAGCTGCCTCCCCCACTGGCGGCCAACATCTTCAGGATTTCCACCACTTCTGCGGCGGATTGGGGCCGGTCCTCCGGGCGCTTCTCCATGAGCCGTTCGGCCAGCGTGACGAGCTCCGGAGGGAGGTCCGGCAACGCCTCCATGAGCGAAGGCACGGGGGCTTCGAGATGCATGGCCAGCAGATCGTTGATGCGGGGGCTCTCGAAGGGCGGCATGCCGGAGCTCAACTCGAACAGCATGATCCCCAGGGCGTAGAGGTCGGTCCGCGCGTCCACCCGCTCGCCCCGGATCTGTTCCGGGGACATGTATCTGGGCGAACCGATGAGGGTACCGGCCTCGCCCGCGATCACGGCCGCCACCGGCGCGGCGAGGCCGAAGTCCATGATCTTGGCGTCGCCGCGCACGTCGAAGAGCACGTTGGCTGGCTTGATGTCCCTATGGACCACGCCGACCCCGTGGGCCGCTTCCAAGCCTTCGGCCACCTGCCGGACGATGCGCAGCACCAATGGAAGCGGCAGTCGCCCCCGTCCATCCAGCAGGCTGCGCAGGGTGATGCCCTTCAGGTACTCCATGGTCACGTAGGGAATGCCATCGCACTCCCCGAAGTCATGGGTGCGGAGCACGTAGCGATGGGTGATCTTCCGGGCCAGCCGGATCTCCTGCTTGAGCATTTCCAGAAAGGCCGGGTTGGACGCGAGCCCGGCACGAACCACCTTCAGGGCTACGACTTCATCCAACTGGAGGTCCCGGACCTTGAGGACCACGCCCATGCCACCACTCCCCAACCGGGTTTCCACGCGGTATCGGGAAGCGAAGGTCTCCCCTTCCCGGAGCGAGGCCGGAAGGTCGTCATCCTCCGGTTTCCGGGCGATGGAGCCGATGCGTCGCGTGGCGTCGATCGGGCTCGGCACCGGCTTGGAATCCACCACGAAAGGTCGACTCGAGCCGGAGTGGGGCCTGGATCCAAGTCCACCAGGGCTTTTCCGGGCTGTATCCAGCAAGGCCAGCAAATCGTCCTTCGCCCTCAATTCGGCCAGCATGGATCGGAAGGTCCGAGTGAGCACGCCAACCTCATCCTGCGTCGGAGCAATGGCAAGGTCCCCGGGCGCTTCGCCTTCCGCCAGGGCCTCGGCCGCGTCCGCCAGGGCTTTGAGTGGGGCCGTGACCTTCCGGGCCGAACGGAGGCTCAGGGCCAGTGCGACGAGGAGGCCTCCCACGCCCACGGCCAGGATGGCTTTCTGAAGGTTGCGGAAGGGGGCGAGGAGCGGATCCATGGGCATCAGGAGCACCTCGGCCATCTCCAGATCGAGGGCGTTGACGCCCCGGAGGGGGGCGATCATTCCCAGGTACTTCCGGCCATTCGCCTCGAAGGGCAGCACGCTGGACCGGGACCCATCGAGCACCTGGGCCCGGACCGCGAGAAAGGCTGGATCCCGGGCCAGGAGACGGTTCATGGCCTCGGCCTCGGGGAACGTGGTGCCGAGCGTCCGGAACTGGCTCAGCAGCGCCAGGTGGGCCGTGGGATCCCCCCGCTGAGGTCCGGCAATGGCCAGTCGCCGGAGATCCTCGGCCGCCCGGTTATCCACCCGGATACCCACCAGCATGGCGCCGAGCAGCCTTCCCCCGGGGGAGTACAGGGGCCGAGCCACTGCGTGATAGACCCCGGGCTGGTCTCCCCAATCCACGCGGAGGAAACCCCGGTAGAAGTCGCCGGAATGGCCTTCGGTTTTGGCCTCCTCGGGGGCCAGGGCCATATGGATGATGCCCGCCTCCGGCAGCGCGGGGCGCACCCCTTGAGCGGAACTCGCCAGCACGGAACCGTCGGGTTTCACAACCAGGGCGATCTCGGCGCCCAGCCGGGGAAGGTTCTCCACCAGGGTGTCGGTGAGGCTGGTCGCGGTGCCGGATTCGAGGGACTGCTCAATGAGGGCGACGTTGCCGGAGTACTGGGTGAAGACCTCCAGCCCCGCATCCATGGATCGGCCCTGTTGTTCAAAGGCTCGCTCCACCACATAGCCGCCCGACGAGAGGCTGGCGGCCGCCGTGCTGGTCGCACCCCGCTCGGCCTCGCTGTAGGCCACCCAGAGGATGATCGCCAGCAGCGCCAGGATGGTGGCCGCCTGCCGGACGAAAAAGGTCCAGGCCAGCGTCTGGTACCACCTCATGGTCGGCTGCATGGACATCCCCTGGTTTCGGGTCGGTATACTTGCCTCGAATCTACTCTGGAAACCACGCATGATTCGAGCCCTTGCTCATGGTCTGCCGCTCTTGTCCCTGACCATGACCCTGTTCGCGGGGTCGGTCCAGGGGCCTGTGCAGATCAAGGAGAAGGATGGCCGGCTCCGGGCCTCGCTGAAGGATTGCGTGGCCCTCCTGGAACCCATCGAGGGTGCCGTGCCGCCCGCTGGCCCGCTGAAGCCGATCGCCATCCGCACGGTGGGGAAGCAGTTTCTCCCGCGGGTGGCCATCGCCACACCGGGTACCGAGGTCACCTTTCCGAACCTGGACCATATCCTTCACAACGTGTTCAGCGTGACCCAGGGAAACCGCTTCGACACGGGCCACTACCGCCCGGGAGACACGCCCAAGGTGAAGGTGACCACCCCGGGACTGGTCAAGCTCTACTGCAATGTCCACCACCAGATGAACGCCTTCCTCTGGGTGGTGACCACGCCCTTTGCCCAGGTCCTGGATGGCCGGACGGGGCTCCAGTTCGAACAGGTCCCCGCAGGCACCTACCGGCTGCGGCTCTGGCATCCCGAGTCGGGTGAAAAGACCTGGCTCGTGAAGGTGGGCACCGGCCTCACCCAGGGCGCCTGGGAGCTCGATGTCTCGCAGCCCTCCCTCGAACCCCACAAGAACAAGTTCGGTCGGGACTACGCGCCACCGGTCGACGAGCGGAACTATTGATGCTCAGAACCGCTTCACCAGGACCAGCATCTTCCGCGTGACGAGGTACTCGTCGCCCTCGGTTCGCTGCCTCAGGTACACCAGGGAGAGGATCCACTGGCCGGGGAGGGGCAGGGACACATCGAACCGCGGGCCACTGGCCTTGCGGTAGAACCACCATTCATCCCCGTTCAAGGGGTACAGGGTGCCCGTGGAGGAAAGCCGCTGCCACGTGAAGGACAGTTCCGGCCAGTAGACCCGTTCGCGACTCCCCGCCGTGGCCTGGAATTCTTCGCTGGTTTCCCGGGTCTCCCGGTTTTCCGAGCGGAACCACCGGGCTTCCAACGGGAAGAGGGTGTTCCACTTTCCGGAAAGCCCGCCGGCATCCACCACCATCCGCTGCCGCTCCAGGGGGTCGTGGCCCGGCAGGCGACGCAAGCGCTCCTCACCGGGATCCCAGGAGTGGTTCCATCGTCCCGCGTGGGCGGTCCACGACCAGGGCCCCGTGTCCACCTTCAGGACGAGCTGTCCCGCGACGAGCTCCCCGTGGCCGCCCAGGACGTTCCGCACCCGGCCCACCGCCACCCTGACGCTCGCCTCCTGGAGCAGACCATCCCCGCCGCGGAGGCCCGCCACTCCGCCCATTCCGAGGAAGCGCAGGTCCATGTCCCACAAGGCCTGGGGGGCCAAGAGACTGTTTTCCTGCAGGCCCAGCTTCAGGGTGCCAAAGGTCCTTTCCCCGATCCAGGAAAGGTCTCCGTGGGCCACATCCATCTGGGTCCCATTGGAAGGCTGCTGATCCCATCGGGGAGAGTTGAACTGGTTCCCATCGGAGCCCATGGCCGACCGGGTTCCCACCACGAAGCGCAGGGCCTCCACATCCCAGGACCATCGCAACCGCAGCTGGAGGCCGGTCCGGGTGAAGCTGTCGGACGTTTCCACAGGCTCGGAGAGTTTGTCGGCCCTGAGCGTGAGTTCCCATGAGGGTTTCCATGGGTCGGAAGACTCCAGGGGAAAGGGCGCCGCCTCCTGGCCAAAGGCGGCGGCGGCAGCCAAAGCGAGCGTCCATCGGCGGAGCAGCATCATCATCCATGGGGGTGCGGGTTCTCGTGGATGGTAGCCCACCGGCACCCACCCGTGAAGGAAGTCTTGAAGCGCCACCGGATGGCTCACCAATTCGGAACCGGATCTGGTGCTGGATTTCCTGGACCCGAATCTGGGCATGCCGGGAATCCCCTCCCGGAACCCTGAACGGGACTTTGCTCGCCTTTGCGAGCCGGAGAATTCCATGTCACAACCTGCCTTCGCAGTGGCCAAACCGCGCGTCTCGGATCGGAGCTGGTCCCTTCCGGGTCGGCGCGCTGGGGCCGCGCTGCTGCTGCTCTCGCTGGCGGCCTGTGGCGGTGGCGGCGCTTCGAGCGACAGCTCGACACCCCCTCCTCCTCCACCCCAACCCGTCTTCCAGGTCACGAACCTGGTGTCCGATCAGGCCACGGCCGGCGCGACCACCACGGATGCGAATCTGGTGAATCCCTGGGGCCTGGCCTATGGGCCCACCACCGATTTCTGGTTGGCCAATCAGGCCACCGGGACGACCACGGTGTATGACGGACTGGGCGTTCGTCCCACCACGCCCATCGTCGTCACCATCCCCTCAACGGCAGGGCACGCCATGGTCGGCCCCACGGGCGTGGTGTTCAATGGCTCCACCGGCTTCCTCGCGGATGAATTCATCATCGCCTCGCTGGACGGATGCCTCTGCGGCTGGAGCACAGGTACCACCATGACCCGCCGGGTGGACAAGTCCTCCTTGGCGGCCTACACCGGGCTCACCACGGGCACCAATGGCACCGCGACCTACCTCTTCGCGGCGAACCTGCAGGCCGGCACCGTGGATGTCTACGATTCGACCTATGCGGCGGTCAACCTGGGGGCCACGGCCTTCGTGGATCCCACCCTGCCGACCGGGTTCTCCCCATACAACGTCCAGGTGTTGGCCGGAAAGCTCTATGTGACCTATGCGAAGCACGATCCCGCCGCGCTCAGGGAGACGCCCGGGCCGGGCCTCGGCTACGTGAGTGTCTTCAGTCTCGATGGGACCTTCGTCCAGCGCCTTGCCTCGGCGGGCCAGCTCAACGCGCCCTGGGGCATGGCCATCGCCCCGGCCGGCTTCGGCAGTTTCGGTGGGGCGTTATTGGTGGGGAATTTTGGTGACGGACACATCTCCGCTTTCGATGCCACCACCGGCGCTCCTTTGGGCCAACTCACGGGGGCCGGCGGTGTGCCGCTGGCCATCAACGGGCTCTGGGGCATGGCCTTCGGCAATGACGCCTCGGCCGGGAAATCCAACCAGCTCTACGTCACCGCCGGACCCCAGGCGGAGACTCACGGCTTGTTCGCCACCATCAGCTATGGCGCCCTCGGCACCGGCGGCGGCGGCACGGGCGGCGGCACGGGTTATTGATTCCCTGGTTTCCTTGACGGGATCCGCTCGCAACCGGATTCTGATCCAAACCGAGGAGCTCCACTTTGGGTAGTTGGGATCTCGCCATCACGCTGGACCGATCCAATCCAGAGCCGCTGTACCTGCAATTGGTCAAGGCCATCGAGGAGGGCATCCGTCACGGGCGCTTCAAGCCCGGGGATGCCCTCCCTGGTACCCGGGCCCTGGCCGATCTGATCGGTGTGAACCGCAACACCACCCTGGCCGCCTACAAGGAGCTGGAGGCGGAGGGCTGGATCGAAGTCGCCCCGGATCGGGGCACTTTTGTCGCCCGGAAACTGCCCTTCGTCATGGAAGTGCCCGCGGGGATCTCAGCCCAGGACTCGGCCTCCTGGAAACGGGCCACACCTCGGAGCGAGCCCTTTTTCCAGCCCGGCGCGCCTGCGGTTGAATCGTTCCAGCTCATCCCGGATACCACAGACCTGAGGCTCGCTCCCACGGATGCCATCCACCGGGCCTATGGCCGGATCCTGAAACTCCACCCCGAGCGACTGCTGCAGCCCGGCTGGGACCCCCGGGGGATGCTCGATCTGCGGAACTCACTCTGCAAGATGCTCCGGGACATGCGGGGCCTGTCGGTCGATGCGGGCAACCTGCTGCTCACGCGCGGGCTCATGAGCACCCTCAACCTGGTCTCCCGGGTGCTCTTCGCCCCCGGCGATGCCGTCGCGGTGGAGAACCCCGGCTGGTTCCGGGTGGCCGAAGCCTTCCGATCGGCGGGTGCCCGGCTGTTCCCCGTTCCCGTGGATGCCCACGGCTTGAATGTCGAAGCCCTGGAAGCCCTCCTGATCCAGGAACCCATCCGCCTTGTGTATCTCAGCGCCAGTCCCCAGCACCCCACCCAGGTGACGCTGGACCCCGCCCGCCGTCGACGGTTGCTGGAGTTGTCCCGGGTGCATGGCTTCCGGATTCTGGAGGGCGATCCGGGTCTGGGCTTCCACCGGGAGAAAAACCCCAGCCTGCCCCTGGCCAGTGAGGACCCCTACGGCCGGGTGGTGTACTTCAGCAGCTTCGAGCAGATCCTCGCGCCGGGCTTGCAGGTGGGCTTCCTGGCCGGTGAGGCCAGCCTCATCAAGGCCATGGCCCAGCAACGGCAGCTGGTGGACTGGCCCGGCAACCTGGTCCAGGAGGCCACCATCGAGGAGACCTTGCGCGATGGCGAGATCGTCCGGCACCTGCGGCGCATCCGCAAACTCACCGACGAGCGGCGGGACACCATGGTGGATCGCCTCCTGCTCCACCTCCATCCGGCCATCTCGTTGAAGAACCCCCGCGAAGGGCTGTCGCTCTGGATCCGCGTGGCCGAGGATGTACCCCTTGAGGCCTGGACCGAGCGCTGCCTGGCCCACGGCGTGGTGTTCTACCCAGGGGCGCTCTACGAGCTCCACCGCCAGACCCTTCCGTTCATCTGCCTCGGCTTTGCGGCCCATGACCTCGAGGAGCAGAACGAGGCCTGCTCACGGATGGCCCTCGCCCTGAAAGAAGTCCGCGCCCGAACCTGAGGCCTGCGTGGCCGGACTGTACCTCATCTGGAAACCGGATCTGGTGCCCGGCTCGGGGGGTTGGACCATGGGAGGGTCGGGTCCAGTCCCAGCGCGGATTCGGGTCAGATCAGAAGGAGCAGTCATGTGCCCCACCCACCCCGGGAATGAACCTGTCCGCCGCAGCCTGACCAGCCACTTCCGGTGGGCGCTGTCCCTCCGATCTCCGCTCGGGCTGGTTGGGCTCCTCACCGTGTCCATGCTGGCTTTTGGATCCCAGACACCGACTCCAAAGACGAAATCCATTCAGGAATTGAAGGGCTTTTTCCAGCAGAATTGCACCCGGTGCCACGGCCAGGATGGCTCGGCCCGGACCGCCGACGGGAAGAAACTCGGAGGCCTGGATTTCACCCAGGCGGCCGAGGATTTCCGGAAGCTGAGTGGCCCCGCCTCGGAGCGGGAGATCCGGGCGATGACCCGGACCATCCGGAAAGGAACCTTCTTCGGGCTCAGCATGCCCTCCTGGAAAGAGCAGCTCAGCGAGGAGGATTCGAACCTGATGGTCCGGGAGATCCTGCTGAAGGCCGAGTCCGGCAAAATCATCAAGCCATAGGCCCCGTCCACGGGGCTTGAGCGCCATCCCAACAAGCTCTTAACGGCCCGGAGCCAACTCCTAACGCCGCCTTAACGCCCATCGGGACCATTCTTTCGAGCCGGCTGGTGCAGCCGTTTCGGGGAGCCACGATGGGCCGCTTGTTTTTGCCGCTGATGCCAGCCGATGGATCGGCCCGGGTGCAGGCTCATGCCCCTGGCCGGGGTTTCCCTGCGGTGCTTCCGTGCCGCTGAAATGGGTCTGGTTCCTGCCCCCGGCCCTGAGCGTGGGTTGGGTTTGCTCTCGGACGGCCCTCGATATCCACCGCACCAAAGGCCGGCAAGGGGACATGCTGTTGATGCTGGCCCTGGGCTGGAGCCCTCTGCTGTCGTGGCTGCTCGCCCTGCTGCTGTCTCTCCTCGAGAGGAATCCATGACTCCGACCCTGCTCATCGCCTCCCTGCTGGCCCTGGGCCTGCTCGCCTACCTCACCTTCGCACTGCTGAAGCCGGAGAGGTTCCAATGAGCACGGCAGGAGCGAAGAACCACATTACAAAGCGAAGCTCCAAAGGGCCGACGCACAGCGAGATTCAGGCGCCGCTAACACCGCGCACGTTCGGTGGAGGTGCGGCGTGAGCCACGTCTGGATCCAGAATCTGCTCTACCTAGCCCTCCTTCTGGGCCTGGCCTTCCCCCTGGGAACCTTCATGGCCAGGGTGCTTGCGGGGGAGCGCACTTTCCTCCATCCCATCCTGCACCCCGTGGAGCGGGGCCTCTACCGGCTCATGGGCATCCGCGAAGACGAGGACATGGGCTGGAAGAGCTATGCCTGGTCCATCACCCTCATCAAGCTCCTCGGCCTGGCGGCGGTCTTCCTCCTGATGAAGACGCAGGCCAACCTGCCCCTGAATCCCGAGCACCAGGGCAACGTGGCGACGGATCTCTCCTTCAACACCGCCGTGAGCTTCATCACCAATACCAACTGGCAGGCCTACTCAGGCGAAACCACGCTCAGCTACCTCACGCAGATGCTGGGCCTCACGGTGCAGAACTTCATCTCCGCCGCCACGGGCATGGCCGTGCTGGTGGCGCTCATCCGGGGCATCGTGCGGCGCAGCGCCACGGGGCTGGGCAACGCTTGGGTGGATCTCGTGCGCAGCACCCTCTACATCCTGCTGCCCTTGGCGTTCATCTTCGCGCTCTTCCTCGTATCGCAGGGCGTCATCCAGAACGTCGCCGCCTACGTCCACACCACGGGCGGCCAAGTGCTGGCCATGGGGCCCGCAGCCTCCCAGATCGCCATCAAGATGCTGGGCACCAATGGCGGCGGTTTCTTTGGCGCCAACGGCGCCCACCCCTTCGAGAACAGCTCGCCGCTGTCGAACTTCGCGCAGATGCTGAGCATCCTCCTCATTCCGGCGGCCCTTTGCGTGACCTTCGGACACATGGTGAAGGATCGTCGCCAAGGCTGGGCCCTGCTGGCCGCCATGACCCTGATTTTCGTGGGGGCCCTGGCCGTGTGCACCCAAGCCGAGGTGAAGGGCAATCCGGCCCTCACGCGCCTGGGCGCCGACCAGGTGACCAGCGTGGTACCCGGCGCCGAACAGCCCGGCGGCAACATGGAGGGCAAGGAGCTGCGGTTCGGACCCGGCGGCTCGGCCCTCTGGGCCACGGCCACCACAGCGGCTTCCAACGGTTCCGTGAATGCCATGCACGACTCCTTCACACCCCTGGGCGGGCTGGTGCCCCTGTGGCTCATGCAGCTGGGGGAAGTGGTCTTCGGCGGCGTGGGATCGGGGCTCTACGGCATGCTCATGTTTGCCCTGGTGGGCGTCTTCATCGGTGGCCTCATGGTGGGCCGCACGCCCGAGTACCTGGGCAAGAAGGTGGAAGCCTTCGAGATGAAGATGGCTTCCATCGCCATCCTCCTGCCCTGCGCCGCCGTGCTGATCGGAACGGCCCTCTCAGTCATGACGCCCTCCGCTGTGGCCTCTGTGAGCAACCCCGGCCCGCATGGTTTCAGCCAGATCCTCTACGCCTGGAGCAGCGCCTCCAACAACAACGGCAGCGCCTTCGGCGGCCTCAGCGTCAACACCCCCTTCTACAACTACGGCTTGGCCGTGGCCATGCTCCTGGGCCGCTTCGGCGTCATCTGGCCCGTGCTGGCCCTGGCGGGATCCCTGGTGAAGAAGAAGCACACGCCCGAAGGCCTGGGCACCCTGCCCACCCATACGCCCTTATTCGTCGGTGTGCTCATTGGCGTCGTGCTCCTGGTGGGCGCCCTCACCTTCATTCCCGCCCTGGCGCTCGGCCCCATCGCCGAGCACCTGGCCCTGCGCTGAGGTTGATCATGCCCGCCTCGACGCGCCATCCTTCCGCCGATTCCGCACCATCCCGTCCCGAGCTCGGCCAGGTAGACCCCTGGCTTCGCCTCGTCGTGGTCATGGCCGCGCCGGTCCTGCTGCTCCTCCTCGGAATGTCCCTTACCCGCTAGTTCACGCACCCTCAGTGAGGCCTTCATGGTTTCCCCTTCCCGGCTGGACCTCCCCCCACTCGCGCATGCGCGGGTTGGGGTCCATCGTCAGGCCCGCCCCCTTTTTGAACCCAGCATCGTGCGCCGAGCCGTGTTCGATTCCTTCCGGAAGCTGAACCCGCTCCATCAGCTTCGGAATCCGGTGATGTTCACCGTGTGGATCTGCAGCGCCTTCACCACGGGACTCTGGGTGCAAGCCCTCACGGGGCATGGCGGGGGACGCCCCAGCTTCATCCTCGCCATCTCGCTCTGGCTCTGGTTCACCCTGCTCTTCGCCAACTTCGCTGAGGCCATGGCCGAGGGCCGCGGCAAGGCCCAGGCGGATTCCCTGCGCAAATCCAAGCGCGATGTGAAGGCCAAGCGTCTGCTCGGAACGGATCGTCTGGGTGCCTCTGAAATCGTCGATGCCCCCGACCTGCGCATCAACGATCGGGTGCTCGTGGTGGCTGGCGAAACCGTTCCTGGTGACGGTGAAGTGGTGGAAGGCGTGGCCTCGGTGAATGAGAGCGCCATCACCGGCGAGAGCGCCCCAGTCATCCGCGAAAGCGGCGGCGACCGCTCCGCCGTCACGGGCGGCACGCTGGTGCTCTCCGATTGGCTGGTGATTCGCATTTCGTCGAACCCGGGCGAGAGTTTCCTCGACCGCATGATCGCCATGGTGGAGGGCGCCAAGCGCCAGAAGACGCCCAACGAGATCGCCCTGGACATCCTCCTGGCGGGCCTCACCATCATCTTCCTGCTGGCCACGGCCACCCTGCTGCCCTACTCGATTTTCTCCACCAAGGCTGCGGGCCAAGGGCTTCCCGTAAGCCTCACGGTGCTGGTGTCCCTCCTGGTCTGCCTCATCCCCACCACCATCGGCGGCCTGCTTTCGGCCATCGGCATCGCGGGCATGGATCGCATGATCCAGGCCAATGTCATCGCCACCTCGGGCCGAGCGGTGGAAGCGGCGGGTGATGTGGACGTGTTGCTGCTGGACAAGACCGGTACCATCACCCTGGGCAATCGCCAGGCCGTGGCCTTCATCCCCGCCGAAGGCGTGGATATCAAGCTGCTGGCCGATGCGGCCCAGCTGTCTTCACTCTCGGATGAAACGCCCGAAGGCCGCAGCATCGTGGTGCTGGCCAAGGAGCAGTACGACCTGCGCGAGCGGGACCTGCACGCCATCGACGCCCACTTCGTACCCTTCACGGCCCAGACCCGCATGAGCGGCGTCAACCTCGCAGGGAAGGGCGGCGACCGGCAGATCCGCAAGGGCGCGGCTTCCGCCATCGAAGACTACGTTCAGTCCCAGGGCGGCAAGTTCCCCGACGACCTGCGGCGCACGGTGGATCAGATTTCCATGGCGGGCGGCACGCCGCTCGTGGTGGCAGAGGGCGGGCGAGCGCTGGGCGTGATTCAACTCAAAGACATCGTGAAGGGCGGTATCAAGGAGCGCTTCGCCGAGCTGCGTGGCATGGGCATCAAGACGGTGATGATCACCGGTGACAACCCGCTGACGGCTGCC
>Ga0302323_100002521_pt1 | contig 14854 bp, 14 predicted proteins | sample Fen_T0_3_FD_201950 | JGI IMG/M metagenome (GOLD analysis project Ga0302323, IMG submission 201950) | Peat permafrost microbial communities from Stordalen Mire near Abisko, Sweden - Fen_T0_3 | ecosystem: Environmental > Terrestrial > Soil > Wetlands > Permafrost | place: Sweden: Abisko... | reverse complement strand
AAGCCGATGCAGAAAGCGTGCCGCTGCGTGCCGACGGCCCCCTGCGCGAAACGTGAGCCCTTTGCTTCTACGCTGCGCGAGCGAGCTGTCCACGGTTGACGCTGGCACTGTCAACCCTGTTCACGGCGTGGCCCGTGCGGTTTTTGCTCGGCCTCCAGCGCAGAGAGTGTTCAGCGTAGACAGTGCAGTGTAGGGACTGGGCGCCTTCGTGGCCTGCGGTCAGCAAGTCAAGTCCGTTGCCGCGGGCTGACTGCGGCCTAAACGGCCAGTACCAGGCTGAACTCAGTGCCTGATCGAACACGGGTATGCCTTTTGCTTTTTCGAGCGGGTGAAGGAGCACACATGAAACTAGAAACAACACATCTCGACAATGGCAGCCTGGTGAAGCGCAGTGGGTCACGTCAGGCGAGGCTGGCAATCCGAAACTCGCTCGCTTTAGCCGGTGGATTGACAGCAACGAGCGGGCTTCTGGCGATCTTGGCGCTGTCGTCTTGTGCGGGGTCGGCAGCGGACTTGGCCACGGCTCATGACGCGCAGGCGCTCGGTACGATCACCAACGTGCGGATGACAGCGGTGGTCCCGCCCGGGACGGTCGATCCGGTGGCAGCTGTCACCACGCTCAAGGCCGGCGCCGCTTTTGCCAACACGACTTGGGGGGCAAAGGCCAACATCAATTTCGTGGTGGACTCGACCGCGCTGATCCATCCTGGGCTATTGTCAGCGCCCGGCGTCGAAAATTGTTCGGACGCAAACCTCGCCGCGCTCGGTGATCAGTTGGTGGGGACCATGGCGGGGTTCATGTGTTCCAGCGCCGCGGGCGAGGCCTCTGGCCCGTCGCACAATGCGCTGCAGCTCGCGCTCAGCCCCAACGTGCTGCACGAAGCCGGTCACTACTTCGGCCTCAATCACGTCTTCTCGGGTGCGGAATTCGACGCCAACTTCGCGGCGCAGGTCACGCCTCAACTGAATGCAACTCCGCGGGCGCAGCGCGCCGCAAAGTGGGTTCAACTCACCAATCAATACTTCGACGGCGATGGTCTCTCCGACACCGGCACATCCACGGGCTCGGGCATCCCGGTCAACCTGCAAGTGCCGCCTACCTCTGTGCAGAATACCTGCCGTATCCCCTACACTGGCCAGATGCGACTACCCATGTCAGATGGGAGCACCTTCGTGGGCAGCTACACCCCGGATCGCACCAACATCATGAGCTACTTTGGCTTCTGCAACGGCACGGTGCCCGGACAGTACAACATTTCGCCGAGCCAGGTGAACATCATCAACGGCACACTTTTCAACGGTCGGCAGCGGCACTTGCTCGGCCCAGCGCTAAACTTCCAGCCATGGGCGCAGATCCCGGGCGCCACCAATCTCGCGCTCGGTGCGACGTCGTTCAACAACCGCGTGTTCCTGAGTGCGGTCGGCACTAATTCGGCGGTTTATGTCACGTCCTCGCCGGGCCCGATCAGCGCGTTCAACGGGTGGGGACCGGTCGGCGCCACTACGGACACTCCCGTCAGTGCAACGAGCTTCAACGGCCAACTCTATCTCTTGCTCAAGGGGGGCGCTGACCACAAGATTTACTACGATGTCGCGCTCCCCAATCAAGCGTTCTCGGGCTGGCAACTAGTCGGTGGCTCGACGACGACCGAGATCAACGGGACCGCCTTCGACAATAAACTCTATCTCTTCACCAAGGGCGACACCGGAGACAGCATGCCCTACTACAACGTCGAGCTGCCCGGCGGGCCGTTCCTCGGTTGGGGCGCGGTTGGGGGCGGCATCGCCGACCCGATCGCCACCACGGCGTTCGACAACAAACTCTACATGTTCGTGCCGGGCTCGGGCACCGGCGCGCCCACATCCCAGCTCTATTACAACTACGCTCCGGTCCAACAGCCTTTCGTCGGTTGGAATCCCATTCCCAGCACACTCGACGTCCAGGGCGGTGTTACGATCACGCCGGTCGGCGCGGTGGCGACGACCGTTTTCAGTGGCCGGATCTATCTTTTTGCTAGGGGCAGCAATAACCACCTGTTCTTCAATTCGGCTCTTCCGCAGCAGCCTTTCGGCAGCTGGTACGAGCTGCCGGGCGGGCTCACGACCAACGCTTCTCCGGTTGCCACCGTGCTCGGGAACACGCTCTACGTGGCTGCCAAGGACACTGGGACCGGTATCTTCATTACTTCCGCTGTCGCGATGTAACTTCTAGTAACGGGCTTGCGCAAGAATGCGCGCCGGCACTTGCGTGAGCGCCGGCGCGCCCAGGGCGGGAGCGCTACACGACGGTTGGCTAGTGCCACCGATCGACGTCAGCGCAGTGGGCGTCCCCACCTTCATCGGCACCGGGCAGGGGGCATGGCAAAGCCTGCGAGGGGTGATCAGCGAAATAGTGCTCGTACGGGATGCAACTTCCGAAGACGTGACGCGCCTAGAAACCTATCTTCGCTTCAAGTATCGCTCGGCCCTCCGGCGCTAGCGCCTCGAGCTCGTGACCGGATATTGCCCGCCCGACCAGCGTTGCGCCGTGCACGAGCGCGGTACGCGCAATCACCAAATCGAAGTCAGTCTTCGAACGGCCTTGCGTTCCACCTGTGCGCGCACGACAGCGTAGCGCGCCGCCAGAGCGGCGTCGAAAGGGAGCACGCGCACGCCCGCGGCGAAGCGCTGTAGCCGCAGGACGGCGGTGGACCTCATGACCCCCGGCAGTGGGCCAGTCGATGAATCGGCTGAACCGGCAGCACCGCTTTGCTCTTCCTAGCCCCGCTGCCCATTCCGGCCTTTGTCATGCGCCGCGCGTCGGCGTGTGAGGTGATGAATGGTCAGATTGCAATCGGGAACCGCCGGGGCGTGTCCGCGAACGTTCGCGAACGTTCGCGAACACGCCTTCTTTCGAGTTCGCTTGCCCCGCGCAAAACTGCCGCATCTGTGGAGAGGCGAGTGGGGTGAAGCCGGGCACGCAATCTGCAGTCGTGCCGGCTGAAGTCGAGGATCAAGGCAACGCTCCGTCGCGCAATCTTGTGACGGTGTTCGACCATTGGGGGTCGGCGAAGCAGGGCTGACTGGCTCCGACTTTCACAGGGAGAGAGACAAGACCATGAAAAATACCGTGATCGGCAATCTATACAACGCAGTCAGTTTCAAGATGGTTCGATTGCTCTCAGCGTCAGCTATTCTCGCGCTCGGAACGACGAATTGCGCCATGGACGCGCAATCGGGTGAGGAACCCGCGTCGACGAGCCAAGCCGTGACGACTAGTGATGCGGGGTTCGTTTGGTCGGGCGCCACGACCGGATCATTCGACGCCAACTCGAGCTACTCTTACAATTCCTCGGGCGGCACGAACCACATCACACAGCTCGCGACGGGTCAGTATCGGGTGGACTTCCCGAGCCTCGGCAGCAACGTCTTTGGCGATGTACAGGTGACCGCCTATGGCAGCGGTAGCGAGCGCTGCAAGGTCTCGAGCTGGGGCGCGTCAGGCACCACACTGCAGGTATTCGTTAATTGCTTCAGCGCGACGGGCGCAGCAAGCAACACCCTGTTCACGGCGAACTACGTGCGCCGCTCGGGCGCACCAGGCCAAGAGGGCGGCTACGTGTGGGCCAATCAGGCGTCGAGCGCGTCGTACACGGCGTCGACGTCCTATCAGTGGAACTCGACCGGCGGAGCCATCACCATCACTCATACGCCTGGAACTGGCGCCTATTCCGTGTCGCTTGCCGGCCAGAATATGGGCGGCGGCACGGTCGAGGTGACGGCGTACGGTGCCAACAACACGTATTGCAACGTCGCAGGTTGGGGCGGCAGCGTCATCAACGTGGCGTGCTTCAACGGCAGCACGGGAGCGGCCGCGGAGTCGCAATTCGATCTGATCTTCGCCAACTTGGGGTCACCCAACAACGTCTTCACGTACAGCTACGCTTGGGCGAATCAGCCCTCCGCCGCGAGCTACAACCCGGACAGCACGTACGAGCGCGGCTTCGTAGTCTGCGATAAGTGCCCGTCCGTTCAACCGAACGCAACGATCACGCGCAGTTCAGTCGGACACTACAGCGTCAGGTTCCCCAACGTGGCTGCGTCCTCGGCCGCCTCGAATGTGAAGGTCACCGGATATTCCTCCGGCTCGGACACCTGCAAAGTCACGGGCTGGTTTACAAGTGGCTGGGATGGCGTTGCCAACGTCGCCTGCTTCAGCGCCGCTGGCGCCGCGGTCGACGCGTTCTACACCATCACCTACTCGTCGTTGGTCTTCATTATCGGCTAACCACTTTGCTCGCGCCTGGCTCGCGAGCAAAGTGCGCATTCGCTCCGTGATGAGCAGGGGCACGGTCGTCCTCACGGGGATGTTGACGACTGTGTCGGTTTGCACTGGCTGGAAATCTCGGTCGGAATGGAGGCCAGCCGAGCAACCCGTGGCCAGAGAGACAAGTTCCGCGAAATCAGGAGGCGATTCCGAGACTGCGCACGACGCTGGCCACGATTGGCGAAGGCGGTCCCCGCGCGGTTTCGGAAATCGACCTGGCCGCGCACGCATGCCCTGAAAAATGGCGGCAGCGCGCAACTTCCTGCACGTGGGGTGGAAAGCGAGCTCGCGGGTCCACCAGCAGCGATCCCAAGAATTGCGGGCGCTGTAGTCACGACTGCCAAGGCGGGACCTGTGAGGACAGCACCTGCCAGCCCGTAGTGCTCGTCGCAGGCCAAAACGAACTAACGGAGATCGCCGTAGACGCGACGAGCGTGTCTTGGACCGGCAGCCTCGACATCCGAACGGGCACGGCCGCGGTGATCAAGGTCGGGATCGACGGCGGTACGCCGATCACGCTGGCCTCGGGCCAGGACAGTCCGCAGGGGATCGCCGTGGACGCGACCAGCGTTTACCGGGTCAATTACTTTAGCGGCACCGTAATGAAGGTCGGGATCGACGGGGGTACTCCTACGACGCTCGCTTCTGATCGCAGCGCGCTCGACTGTATCGCCGTCGATGCCACCAGCGTGTATTGGACCGTCGGTGCGGCGGAAGTCCTATGACGCTCGCCTCGGGTCAGGGGGGTCCGTTGACGATCGCGATCGACGCCACGAGCGTCTATTGGGCCGCATTCCAAGACCAAACGATGATGAAGGTCGACTCTGGAAAAAGGCGTGCCGGTCGGGAGGAGATCGGCGCCGTTTCGCGATAAGCTCGGGCCATGGGCACACTCCGCGTTTTGGACACCGCTGACTTGCCCGGCGTTCAGGGTTTGACGTTCGACGGCGCGAGCCAAATCTACAGCCACTACAACGACGTCTTCTCGATCGCGACCCTGTTCCGTTGCGAATCGTCGATCAGCTTTCGTGGCAAAGCTCACCAAGGGCTAGATGGCGCGGTTGGCTTGCTCGAACCCGATGGCATCTTTCGTCACTTGCACATTCCGATTGCCGAGTCGGTGGGCAAGTTGCACATCGACGCGGCCGTGATGGACGAGGCGCGCCGCGCACTCGGCGGGCGCACCAGCGCGATCCGGGTTCGGACCGTGATCACGCGCTCCCCCGCCCTGTTTCAAGCGCTCGCGCGCTTGCACGCGGCCTTGGATCAGCAAGCCTCCGGGCTCGAGCGACAAGAGCTATTCGCGCGCGTACTCGAGCGCGTGTTCATCGATCGCGTCGATGGCAGCGTCGCGCCACCAGCTAAGGGCTACGAGACCGCAGCCGTCAAGCGCGTCCGCGACATCCTGCACGCTCGCTCTGCCGAGCAAGTGTCATTGCAGGAGCTGGCCGCGGCCACCGGGCTCAGTCAGTTCTATCTCTTGCGCGTGTTCGGGCGCTGCATGGGGCTGCCGCCCCATCAATATCAAACCCACGTGCGCTTGGCGCGCGCTCGGGCGCTGCTGCGCCGCGGCGAGCCCGCTTCGCAGGTCGCAATCGCAGTCGGTTTCGCCGATCAGAGTCATTTCGTGCGCGCGTTTCGCCGCTTCCACGGCCTCACTCCGGGTGCGTACTTCGCTCGCGCGAAGCCCGCAGCGGGCACCTGAGTGTTCGAGCGAGGTGCAGTCCGCGTCTTGCGATCGCCCCCTTGAAGCCGGACAACCGCGCGCAGAACCTGCCACACCCAGCCACCAGCCCGTGCCCGCGCAGACGGCGCGTCCGCGAGTCAGGGCCGCTGCTGCGCCCTCAACCGCCTGCGGCGCCCGCGGCAGCCGGCTCGCCCGCGGTTCCTCCTGCGCCTCACTGCGCGCGTCGTGGTCGAGGATCCAGGCCGCCAAGCCGACCGGCGAGTCTGCAATCCCGTACAGGGTCTGCGGGCGGTTGGCCATCTCCTGCGCATAGCCGAGACCATGCTTGTAGAATGAATCGAGCTGGTCCCATGCGCCCTTCTTTGGATGACTGAGACCCCCCAGGCCGCGTCGAATGCCGTCAGTGACCGAAGCGCTCGCGACCACCCGGGCCCCTGGGGATTCGGCTTCACTCCGCTCTACGCTTTCGCTCGCCCGTCATCTGCTGCCGCACGCCGAATCGGATTAATCCCGCCCGGCTGTCAAATCTCCCTTCAAATCCACGCCTGCGCCGAGGCGTGATTGGCGATGCCTCGTGCGACCCCTGTGCTGAGACGTCGCCGGCCCCCAAAGTCGTCGAAATCAAGGCCGTGCGGAGACGGGGGCACATTGACTTTCCGATATCGTCGCGATACTTGCCCGCCTTTGGAACGGTCCTTGGGTGATGCAAAAGTTGCGAGGTAGTGAGCTTGGGGAGGGCAACGCGGGGCGCGCGGACCCAGCCAAATTGGACCGCAATCCATGACTTTGACGGTCCTTTCCCTGCTCGCCTGCAGCCTGTACTTGGTGCCATTGCTTGCTCTGGTTGCCCTGCTGCGCAAACCGCAGGCAAGCGCGTTCGATCTCGCGAGCAAACTAGGCTGTTGGTTCGCGCTCGACTTGCTGGTCACCTTTGCGTTGATGCGCCTGATGCGCCTCGAGCAAGCCGTGTTTCTGCGCACGGCCCTGCTCATCGGTACCGTGATCGCGTTGGGGACTCGCCGGCTGTTCAGCAAGCAGCCGAGGTCCTCGGCCCCGAGTCCGCTGTCGCGGGCCGACCTCTTGGCAGTTGTACTCGCAGCGCTGCTCGGGTTCGCGTTTAGCCACAGTATCTCCTCCGAGTACTGGATTTTCGATCGCGAATGGCACGTCCCGTTCACCGCGTCCTTACGCAGCCAGCAGCTACCCATCTTCAACGTCTACGAGCCCGGCCGGCATTTTCGTTACCACCTCATCGGCGACTTATCCGGAGCCATGCTGCAGGTGTTGTCATTGGGAGCGATGAGCGCTGCGCGTGCCTTGGCGTTTGCGCATGATCTTCAGGCGACCTTGCTCGCGGTGCTGATCGCGCTCAGTTTCCGGGCGATGAGCAAGCTCTCGGTGCTCACCACCGCGATTGGCTCTGTCGCACCCTTGCTCGCCGGGCCGATCGCGCTCCGCACCCACCCTGACGGTGGCATGGGGATATTCGAAGGCTACGCCGAGTTCAGCAACCTTTCGCTCAGCTATCGCCCGCACTGCAGCGTGGCGCTCGTGCTGATCGTAACCACATTTTGCCATGTCGCCCTTTGGTCGGACTATCGAGCGCGCGGGCAGTCCGCGCCCTGGAGTACGGTGGCGAGCCTTGGTCCGGTCTTCATGTTGCTCGGCATCGCCGACGAAATCTCCGGCGCCGTATTGGGCAGCTCGCTCGGCGTGATCTGGTTGTGCTGGCCGCGGATGATGGGCAAGAAATTTTGGTCCGGAGCGGCCTTCCTCGCGATCTTTCTGGCGCTCGCGCTGATCGCCAACGTGACGCTGGCGGGCACGATCGGGCCCGGCGGAGTCGTCTCGCACGCCGCTTTGCTGATGCCTCGGCTACCTCGCTTCTACGCGTCCGGCCTAGCGCTCCGTCTGGCTATGGAGCCCTGGGTGGAGCTCTTCGTCGACGTCGGCCCGCTGGTGATCCCCATGGCAGTCGTGACGTACGTCGTGATTCCCCGCCAAGCTCGAGCGGAACGATTGACGGTACCGACCTGCTTTGCACTTTGTGCTTTGGGCTTCTCCCTGTTCGCGTTCCTGTGCCTCGAGGTCAACGGCAGAACGTTCGAAGGTCATCGGTTCTTGACCGCAACACGCATCCTGACGCCGCTGCTCGGGTTATTGTTCCTGGTCACGAAACGAAGGGCGTCTTTCGCGTCTGTCTCCGTGCTCGTCCCAATCTTGGGCGGCGTGTTTGCTACTCTCGGCTACTTCTACACTCGCTTGCCGGACGGTGCCGGGGTCCGTCAGACGAATTCCCAATACGGCGCCAATTGCCGTACCGAGTACAATGCGCGTCTCGGCGAAACCATGAGCCCCACCTGGATCGAAGACCCGATTTGGTTTGAGTACGCGGGATGCCATCCCATCTACGCGGCGGCCGCGACCCCCCCCGGTGACGTCGTGCTCGTGGGCTGGCCAGCCCTTGGATCGTCCGCGTTTGCGAAGATGGACGAGCATTTCTTCCCGCCCGGCGAGGCAGCTCGCCTAGTCTGCTCGGCCGACTCGGCCAAGGCGACGCCCTTTTGCCGAGAAGCCCAAAAGGTCGGCGAATGCCACCCGCAGGGGACGCTCGCGATGGAATGCTTGATACCAGCCGAAAAGCGGGCCCTGCTCAGAAAGCTATGACGGAAACCCCGGCTGCCATGCGCCTGCTCGTCATCATCCCCGCTCTCAATGAGGAGAAATCGCTCCGTGCATTGCTCGACGAGTTCAAGCTCGCGCAGCCAATGCTGCCCTGGGCCACGGAAGCCGTAGTGATCGATGATGGTTCCACGGATCGAACCGCGCAGGTAGCGACCGCGGCAAACGTGCGTGTCGTCAGATTGTGTCGCAACCTCGGCATTGGCGCAGCCGTCCAAACCGGTCTGCGCCTTGCGTCTCGCGAAGGCTTCGATGCCGCGCTGCAGATGGACGGTGACGGCCAGCACCCGCCCGGGGAAATTGGCCGCTTATTGACCCGCCTCAGTGCAGCGGACGCGCCCGATCTGGTTGTCGGCTCGCGCCATATCGTGCGGCGCGGCTATCAGGCCACCGGTGCGCGACGATTCGGGCAGCTTTGGCTGATTTTTTGGCTGCGCTTGTTGTGTGGCCTGAAGCTCAGTGATCCGACCTCTGGGTTTCGTCTTTACGGCGCCGCGGCGCTGCGCCTCTTCGAGGGTGCTTACCCGGACGATTTTCCGGAACCCGAGTCGCTGGCTATCGCCAGCAAATGTGGGTTGCTTGCCGTGGAAGAGCCGGTCGAGATGCGTGCTCGGCAAGGGGGTCAGTCCAGCATCAACGGCTTGAAGCCCATCTATTACATGATCAAGGTGACTCTGGCGGTCGCGCTAGCTGTCGCCCGCCACAGCGGGGGCAGAAACGTGACGAAGCGCAACGCCGCCCTCGAACCCGAGGAACCCAATGCCGGATGAAGCTCTGCTGCGTCAGTATTGGCCATTCGCCGGATTCTCGGCGCTGATACTATTCATCGTACTCAGATTGCTGCTGCGGGAACGCTTGGCGTTGCAGGGTACTATCTCGTACATGCTCTTCTTGGGCATTTTTGGGCTTGGCGCGTTGATTCCGACGCAAGCCGCCGAGCTCGCGCACGCGATGGGATTCGCGATATTTGCGAACTTCCTCTTTTCGGTCGCGCTGATCGCGCTTGCCCTACTGCACCTGCAAGCTCTCGTGTCACTTTACCGCGCCGATAGGCGCACCATTCAGCTAACTCAAGATCTCGCGCTCCTAGAGGAGCGCGTAGCGCGAAACGAAAAGGGACGAGATGGCGCTCGGGCCGACCCAACCTAGGCATTGCCCCATCTGCGGGAGCAATGTGACACAGCCCGAATACGTGTCTGCCTCGCTAGAGGTCGACCGTTGCGCGGACTGCGGACATAGGTTTTCACACCACGCCGAGTGGCGCGAAACGTCTGACTATTACGAACACACGCCTCAGCGCGCACGCTTCGTAAGCTCACTCCAATATACCCGCCGGCGGCAAGCGCGGGTCATGCTCTCGCGATTCGCCAGGCTAGGCGAACTCTCGGACTGGCTCGACTTCGGTTGCGGACGCGGCTGGTTCCTCGAGGAGGCACGCACTCGCGCAAGCGGGCCCATTGCCGGCTTCGACAGCTCGGTGATTTCGCGAAGCTGGTTGCGTCAGCGCGGCATTTTGGCAGCCGAGCCTCTAACGGACGATCCATTTTGGCCGGACTGGGCTTCGCTGCCATTTTCACCGCGAATCGTCAGTTTGCTCGACGTAGTCGAGCATCTCGCCCAGGGTGATGCCGAGCGCTTGCTTCGGCGCCTTCGAGAAGAGCTGCCCGCGCTCGAATGGCTCTTGCTGAAGGTCCCCGCGTCAGAAGGAATTCTGTATCGAATCGCGCACGCGCTTCGGAACGCCTTTCCCGGTCTGTACCTCCAGCTACACCAAGTCGGCACGTCTCCTGCTCACCACCACTACTTTAGCCATCAATCGCTGCAGACTCTGGTTGTAAACGCCGGCTATGTCGTGGTCGACCTGATGGTGGACCACGACGTGGACAACGTGTTTCACCGCAGCGCCGCGCTGGAGCGGCTCCCAGGCGGGGAGCTTGCGGGTCGATTGATTCGCATCGGACCGGCCGACTCGGTGATCATCATTGCTCGAGTGGGGCCTCGCGTCGAGGCCGCCGCGAGAGCGTAGACCGACTTGACTCGGCGTTTAAACGCTGGAACTCCAGGATGAGGCGCCAGGGCCACTGTTCGAACCCGAACGACACCGCGAAAGACGACAGCGCGCCGCTCAGGGTGGGGTCAAAGTGATGACGTAACCGTCGGCGGCGGTAGTCCAGTCGATGACTACGGTCATCGCATTGCACGTCACGGTCACGGCGGTATTGGAGACGGCCATCGGGGCGCTGAGCGCCGCCTTGCCCGTCGGCATCTTTTCCAAAAGGACCTTCGTTGAACCGCCGGTCTGAAGCCAACCCGGGATGTTCTTGATGACGACGTTGACCGCCCCCGTCGTGCCGCCCCTGTTACCCACCACGATGATGGATTTGGCGGCGCACGCATCCTGATACGCCACCGCGTCCACTTGCGTTCCGGCCGTGACGCTAGTCCGTAAGCCGGTCTGATCCGCGTAGCGCTTGTAGATCCAATACTGACTGTTCGGCGCCCAATTGGCCGCCACGAGGTCTCCCATGTTCGAAAAGAACGTGGATCCGCCGGCCCAGTTGCTGCGCATTCCGTCGATGCCCGCCCGATCGAATCTCGCTAGGAACCACGCGGAGTGGCCTGGGTTCTGCTCGGCTGTCGACCCGTATTCGTTGAGGTCAAAGCCTTTCACGCTCGTGATTGCGCGGCTCGAAAGGCCGCGCTTGATCGTAGCCAGGTCGCCCACTGGATCGCCCCCGCCGCCAGCTTCGTGCCAGGTGATGTAATCCGGCATGACGTTGTTGGTCTTGCAGTAATCGAGGAAGGCATTCATCCAGGCACCGCCCGCGCCCGTCGCGAGGCTCGGCCCCTCAATCATGGCGCCGGGTATCGCCGCGCGAACCTGCTCGTAGGCGTGTTTCCAGGTGTCCAGCCACTGAGCCTGGGTTCCTGTCCAAAAGCCGCTGTAGTCGGGCTCGTTCCAGAGCTCCCAGCGCACATCGGGGCCCGTCATGCCTGCTGTTTTCGCTTCGGCGATGAGCTGCGCCATGAAAGTCGTGAACGTCGTCCAATCGCCGCCATCGCCAGGAAGGGGGCACGAATACTGGTAGTTGTCGCTGACCAAAATCTGCATCGGCACTCCCATCTCCTTCGCTTTCGCGTAGTACCCCTTAATCACCTTCCAGTGACTGTCCCAGGCCGCCTGTCCGCAACCGGCAGTCACTCCGCGCCCCGCGCGAAACCCTTTCACTTTGATGTCGCTCAACAGCGGAGTGGGCGGTTGGGTGCCATCTTCCGAGATGCCGTAGATGAAGCCGGAACCGACGTAGGTCGGTGCGCCTTGGGCCACGGCCATATCGAGCGTGACAGAATCTTTGGCGGCAGGTGCCGTGGGCGGAGTGCACGTCATGCCGGCCGCGCCTCCCTGTGTCGGCGCGCAGGGCGTCCCACCGCTCCCCGACATTCCGCCGCTGCTTCCCGCTGCGCCTGACGCGCCACTGGTGCCTAGTAACCCAGCGACGCCACCATCGGCAGCGACGCCCCCACCTGCCCCCGCGTTGAGGCTAACGCCGGAGCCGCCTGACGGCAGCCCACCAGTTCCGGTGGCACCTCCGGTGCCAGTGCCGCCTACAGGCCGCCCACCCGCTCCAGTGGTACCCGTGCCTGCGGTGCCACCTTTTCCGGAGCCGTCACCAGCTCCGGCGGGTGTTCCGCCACTTGAACAACTAGAGGCCGCAGCGACCAACCCGACGGTACCGATCACCCTGAGCAAACGAACAAACACCATCTCGATTCTCCGACTGCGACTGGACAACCGGAATTCGGAGTCGCGCCCATCTACTGTAGGCCGGACATGTTCATTGCATGGATTCTAGTGCCGTCTGTGCACAGAACACTGCCCCTGCAAGACTCCAGTGTCGGGCGAAACATTGGGGTGGATCGCCGTGTCAATTGCTGCAAATTGCGCGGCGCCGGGAACTACCCGTGAGGGTGACGGCGAGAACGGTGTGGGAGGTCGTGCCACAACCTCGGCACAGATCGCGCGCAACCTACCCGCGACTGCTTCCGCCAACTCGGCGCCGTCCGTGGAGGACGACCTGATGCGCCCGAAGAGCTTCTTTGTGTCGTCGTCGAGCAGCTCGGCCTTTCTCGTACCCGTGAAAGTTCGACAGGATTTCTCCAACCGTAATCAGGTGCAGGTATGCGACCTCGGGGTCGTGCTCGGTCGATCTCCGTAGCCGGAGGGGTGTAGCGGTGGAATTCCATCAAGCCAGCCGAACGGGTTGGCCTGTTTGCGCCGATTGCTGGACCGCCAGCAAGATCCGCACGTCACGCTGTCCCTCCTGGCCCGGAACGAGCACATCTCGTCCTTCGATGATGGCTAGAGCATCGTCGTCCATTTGTCGTGCCTGTTGATTCTCGATGGTTTGATTGAATTGAGTACCATCACTCGCTGCGCCCCTCACCCCAGTGTAACCCTGGAATGGCTCCAACTTGTAGCTGCCCGAGGCACAGGTGATATTGAGTGAATCAATATTTTCTCCGAAGCTCGAACGGCAAGAAGCCACGGCTCCGGAGGGAAACTCCAGCTCGAACTCCGTCCATTCGTCTACCTCAGCGAACAAATTGGGCCGTTCGGTCCATTGGCGTGCGCGGGAGACACGGATTGGTTCCTCACCGAGGGCGTGGCGGGCAGCATTGATACAATAGACGCCCATATCGAAGAGCGAGCCCCCTCCTGGAATCTTCTTCAAGCGCCACACATCTGCATCACTGGGACCGAAGCCATTGAATCCAGAAAGGGCGTCGACCTGCTGCGGAGCACCGAATGGCCGGGCTGACGCGTATCCAATCACTGTTTGGGTGTTGGGTTCGTGTTGGAGTCGATAGCCGATGCACAGTTTGACCCCGTTTTCAGCGCAGGCGTCGATCATGCTCTGACATTGCTCAGGGGTCATGGCCATCGGCTTCTCGCACCAAACGTGCTTCTTGGCGCGCGCCGCGGCAATCGCAAACTGAGCGTGTAGGTGATTGGGAGTGACGATGTACACGACATGGATGTCCGGATTGTCGAGTAGCGCGTCCATCGTGTCGTAGCTATACACGTTCTTTTCTTCGATTCCGTACTGTGCTTGCCAGGTCGGGATCTTGGAAGGGGTGCCGGTCACGATGCCTTTGAGACGACAATGCTTGGTGAGCTGCAGAGCAGGGGCGAGCCGTTCGCTCGCGTACTTGCCTAGTCCCAGAAGTGCGACACCGAGCGGTGAAGTCAGTCGAGGTTGCCCCGAACCGCCTGAACCAGAAGTACCTGCTGTCGTTTGGCTCGCGGTTCCGCTTGCTGAACCATCAGTTCCACCCGCCCCCCCTCTAGAAGACGACGCGCCTCCAGAAGACGACGCGCCTCCAGAAGACGACGCGCCTCCAGAAGACGACGCGCCTCCAGAAGACGACGCGCCTCCAGAAGATGAAGGCGTGGGATCAATCCTATTCTGACAAGCTGTTCCCGATGCGACAGTCGTTGCGGCAATCGCTTGAAGGAATTGTCTGCGCCCGGATCGCAAGTTCATTTATCTCCTAATACCAGCAGCTCTCGGATCGCGAATCATGAACACCGGCAGGGCGAGCCCTTGACGAGCAGTATCGAGCGAGCTGAGGGTGAAGTCCAGCGCGCCGCCCGTATCGCCAAGGCTACATCGGATCCCCCACGCGACACCGCGCACGTCGTCGAGAAACTTTGGGACGCCACGGCGACGCGTGAAGTCGCTAGCCCCTGAACTTCGTTGCCCCAGCGTGTGGCGAGCATACCCGGGAGCGACTCCCTCCAGATTGGCATCGGTGAAATCCTTCCACTGCAGGTTCGCCCCGCGCAGCTTGGCACGCCGCAAAGCCCCGAGCCGAGCTCCAGCAGCACCCCTTCAAGCTCGCGCAGGATCGCACCCTCAAGATCGCGTTCGCTGAAGGCACCTCTCAAACCGAGCAGCTCTAGAAAGTACGGATCACGAAATACGAGATCGGGAGTCCTCTGCCCGTCCCGCAGCTTGGCGATCTCGGCAGCGACCACGAATGCACGAAGCGAGAGCGAGAGCGAGAGCGAGAGCGAGAGCGAGAGCGAGAGCGAGAGCGAGAGCGAACAGCGCGCCCGGCGCAAACAGGTTTTGCCGCTGAGTACCCACCGCGGCGCACGAGCAATTGCCTGAGTC
>Ga0302323_100002516_pt1 | contig 14859 bp, 12 predicted proteins | sample Fen_T0_3_FD_201950 | JGI IMG/M metagenome (GOLD analysis project Ga0302323, IMG submission 201950) | Peat permafrost microbial communities from Stordalen Mire near Abisko, Sweden - Fen_T0_3 | ecosystem: Environmental > Terrestrial > Soil > Wetlands > Permafrost | place: Sweden: Abisko... | reverse complement strand
GGCAGCGTCGGCCACGGGGTGGCGATGGCCTATCGGGTCGGCGCGCGATTGATCGACCTCGAATACGTCCAGTTTCATCCGACGGTTTTTATCCAGCCCGGCGTGCAGCCGTTCCTCATCACCGAGGCGCTGCGCGGGGAGGGTGGGGTGCTGGTCGATGCGCGCGGATTGCGATTCATGGAGGGCGTTCATCCCTTGGGATCGCTGGCGCCGCGCGACGTGGTGGCGCGCGCGATCAAGCAACACCTCACGGAAACCGGCGACAATTGCGTCTATTTGGATCTCAAGGCGCTGGCGCCCGAATTTATTCGGGCGCGATTTCCGGCGATCTACGAACGTTGTCTCGCCGGCGGCATCGACATCACGCGCCAGCCGATTCCGGTGGTGCCGGCGGCGCATTTCTCCTGTGGCGGAGTGCACGCCGATCTGCGGGGTCGGACGAATGTGCGCGATCTCAACGCGATCGGCGAGACGGCCTGCACCGGACTGCATGGAGCCAATCGCCTCGCGAGCACTTCATTGCTGGAGTGCCTGGTGTCCGCGCGGTCGACCGCCCAGGCGGATATCGCCGAACTGACCGCGGGTCGGCCGGAAACTCCGGTGCCGCGCGAATGGACGAGTCCCGTCAAGGAAGCGGACCCAATGCTCGTGCGGCAGGATCTCCAGTTGGTGCGGACGACCATGTGGAACTACGCCGGCATAATTCGTTCGCCACGGCGGCTGGCCCGGGCGCGCCGAATTCTCCTCGAATTGCGCGAGGACATTCAGGCGTTTTATCGGGACTGCCGGCCGACGCGCGAGTTGATCGAACTCCGCAATGCCGTGCAAACGGCTCTGCTCGTGGTTCACGCGGCGTCCCTCAATCCGGTGAGCAAGGGCTGCCATTTTGTCGTGGCGGAGAAATGACTCCTGCGGCAGCAGCGTCGATCAACCCTTGCGCTTGGGCCTGAGGGTGGATGCTTCGTTTCGTTGGGCCGCTTCAGGTCGAGACGATAAAGTTGAGACGATGGATGATCACGCGCCAGACCACTCGGTAAAGTATCGCCGCCGGCTCTGTGGCCCAGGTTACCGAATTTAGGTACAGCGCTCGATCAGTTGGCTGGGTCCAAGCGCTCTGGCGAAATGGCCGCCGCGAACCAAGACGAGGGCGAAATATAACGCCAATAGGATGCAAGAACGGCGAAAGAAGCCGGATTTCATGTCGGCGCGTTGTGATGCTTTTGGACACATGAAAGCGCGGGAAAAGGCCCGAGTTGCCTTCGTTTGTGCCGTTATTGGCAGCAATTTGTGAATAATTTTACGTCATTTTCCCCGGTGTTTTCTTGACTGTAGGGGGTGTAATGGGGAGAAATGGGGCGTTCTGGGGAATTGGGGCCCCTGGACGTATTCATGGCGCAATCAGGCACAACCGTCTATTCCAGCTGTTTCGAGCGGACGCTCGACGAGAAGAATCGTGTGGCGATTCCTTCGGCTTGGCGTTGGACGCACACGGATACCGAGACGTTTTTGGCCATTCCGCATCCCGACAGCTATATTGCCGTTCTCCCGCCGGCGCGGGTCGCGAAAATGCTGGCCGATGTCGCGGAGATGAAAATCTCCAACAGTGATGCGCAGGCGGTGAAGGCGCGGATTTTTTCGAACGCCTTGTCGTTCACCTTCGACAAGCAGGGCCGCTTCGGCCTCACGCCTGACCTCATGCGCCATGCCGGGGTAACCAAGGACGCGGTGCTGAGCGGCATGGGTGACACCTTTAACATTCTCAGCCCAGCCCGTTGGGCCGAGATGCAACGCGCCACGGCCGGCGAAAACTTCGGCGAAATGATGCGCCGCATCGGACTCTGACCATGAAGTCTATCACTCTGATTCGGTCGCAACCCCTGCCCAAACTCTGGCGCGTCTTCTGCGCCAACCGGCGTTCAACCCCACGCGAAGCGGTTTCCCTGCTCGCTCCGTGGAAAAAGATCCATGTCCGCACCCGCCCTTGAGCCGATTCGCGACGCCATGACCCCGGGGCACAAACCCGTCATGTTGCACGAGGTGTTGGAATTCCTCGCGCCCCGCCCGGGGCAGCGTCTGGTTGATTGCACGTTTGGCGGCGGGGGCCACACGCGCGCGATCCTGGAAACCGGAGCGCACGTGACGGCGTTCGACCGCGATCCGGCGGCGTTGGCGCGCACGGAGGCGCTGCGGGCGGAATTTCCCGAGAGATTTCGCTTCGTCGACATCAACTTCGACAACCTCGCCACGCTGGCCGACGGGGATTTCGACGGTATTTTGTTCGATCTCGGCGTGTCGTCCTTCCAACTTGACGAAGGAGAGCGCGGGTTCGCGTTCCGGCAGGACGCCGAGGCCGACATGCGCATGGATCCGCGCGAAGGCCAGCCCGCCGGTCGCTGGCTGGAAACCGTGGGTCATGACGCGCTGGTGCGGGCGATCCGCGATTATGGCGAAGAAAAGAGCTGGCGCCGCGTGGTCGACGCCATCGAGGGAGTCCGGGGGACCGGTCAACTCTCGCGCACGGCCTCGCTGGCCGAGGTGATCGCCCAGGCCATTCCCGCCGCGCTCAAGCGCGAGCTGCGCATTCATCCCGCGACGCGCTCCTTCCAGGGAATCCGCATTGCCGTGAACGACGAGATCGGCGCCATCGAGCGCGCGCTGCCGGCGGCATTCGAAAAACTGGGCCCGGGCGGGGTTCTCGCCGTCATCAGTTTCCATTCCCTCGAGGATCGTCCGGTGAAGCAGTTTTTCCGCAAGGCCTGCGGCCTGCCGGTCGACGCCAATGATGCCACGCCGCAGCAACTCCGCGTCAAGCTCGCCGACGCGTTGACCCGCAAACCGGCCACCCCTTCCGATAGCGAAATCGCCGCCAATCCCCGCAGTCGTTCCGCCAAGCTGCGGGTGCTGCGAAAACTTTGATGCCATGAGACCTCCGCCCGCCCGCGCTTTTGTCAGCCAGCTCATCGCCCTGACCCTGTTGCTTCTGGTCTTCTCCGGTTCCCTCGGCCTCGGGGCCGTCTGGGTGCGCCAGGAAATCTCCGGCACCGCCAACCGCAGCCACGCCCTCGAGAACCGGATCGCCGACGTCGAGCGCCGCCTCGACGAGGTTAACGCCGAGGTGGCGGCCGCGCTGAACCCGCATTCGCTGCTGAAGCAAAACCTGGCGATGCAGCTGGGCCTTTCGTCGCCGAACGAGATCCAGGTCATGCGCGTCGACGGTTCGCCGGAACTCCGGCTGGCCTCCAAGCGCAACCGGGAGGTTTTTAATCCCGTCGGCAGTCGCGCGGGCGCCGAGGGCGTGAATGGCGCGCCCTACACTTTCCGGATCATCACCGCTTCACTGCGCTAAGCCATGTCGAAGGGTTTCGCCTCCAATCGTCTGACCCTGCTCGCGCTGGGGGTGGTCGCCTGCTTCATGGGCGTCGGCGTGCGGCTGGTGTTTCTCCAGGTCGTGGACCGCGACCTTTTGCTGAAGTTTGTGGACAAGGCCCGCCGGCAGATCGTGGTCGAGCATGCGCGGCGCGGCACGATCCTCGACACCCACGGCAATCTGCTCGCGACGAGTCGCTCCGAACTGACCATTGCGGTCGACCCCTGGATGCTGGTCGACTATCTCGCCGAGGAAAAAAACGAGCAGCGGCGCGCGCGGAAGCGCAACGAGCAGGAAGTCCGCCGCGCCCAGTTTGCCGCGCTCCTCGGCCTGCCGTCCGCGGAAGTGGATGCCATCTTCGAACCCAAGATGCGCCCGGTCTCGATGGACAAGGACAAACGCGACGGAACGCCGGACGGACTCGTCAAGGACCGGTGGGTGAAAGTGAAGGAGGGCGTCGACGAGCCCACTTTTGCCCGAATCGAGCAGCTCAATCTTCAGGGAGTCACCTTCGAGCGGGTCTACCGGCGCGTGTATCCCAGTGACGGGCTGGCCGCGCACGTGATCGGTTACCTTAACAAGGAGGGCAAACCGGTAACCGGCGCCGAGCACAATTTCGATCTCTACCTGAAAGGTCAGGACGGTTGGATCGAGTCTGAGAAGGATGGGGCGCGCCGTGAACTGGCCCAGTTCCGCTCGCGCGAGGTTCCCGTCCAGGATGGCAACGACGTCGTTCTCACCATCGATTCGGTCATCCAGCACATCATCGAGGACGAACTGAAGACGATCGCGGCGAAATTCAGCCCGCGCTTCGCCACGATCATCGCCAGCGATCCCCAGACCGGGGCGATTCTCGGGCTGGCGAATTACCCGAGCTTTGACCTGAACAACTACAGCAAGGCCCCGGTCGAGGCGCAGCGAAATTATGCGATCACCGACCGCATCGAGCCCGGCTCGACCTTCAAGATCGTCGCCGTGGGGGCCGCGCTAAACGAGGGGCTGGTGACGCCCCAAACCTCGTTCGACTGCGGCAGCCCGACCATCGAGTACAAGGGGCGCACGATCAAGCTGCCCAAGGAGGACGAGGTTTACGGCATGCTGAGTGTGTCGGACATTGTCGCGCACTCCAGCAACCGAGGCGCCGCCCAATTGGCGATGCTGATGGGCGAGGATAAATTCTACGAGTACGCCCGGAGGTTCGGCTTCGGCCAGGCTACGAAATTCCAGCTGGGCCGCGAGGTGCTCGGGACCCTGGCCCCGCCGTCGGAATGGGATGGGCTCACGATTTCCCGCATGCCGATGGGGCACTCGGTTGATGCCACGCCGCTGCAGATTCACATGGCAATGAGCGCGGTGGCGAACGGCGGCGCGTTGCTGCGCCCCCAGATCATCAAGGAAATTCGGGACAGCCAAGGCCGCGTGATTCGGGTGTTCGGACCGGAAAAGCGCGAGCAGGTCATCCGGCCCAGCACGGCGGCCCTGCTCGCCCAGTTGCTCACCGGGGTCGTGCGCGTCGGCACGGCCAAGGGCTTCGACATTCCAGGCTTTGAAGTGGCGGGCAAGACCGGCACGACCCAAAAACTGATCGACGGCAAGTACGTCAACAACCACCACACCGGCTCCTTCGTGGGCTTTTTCCCGGCCAGCCGTCCGCAGGTGGTGCTCTCCGTGATCGTCGATGACGGCCACGTCACCGATGGGGATCGCATCGCCTGGGGGCGCAAGGTCGCCGCCCCGTCTTTTCACCACATTGCGGAACAGCTGATCCAATATCTCGAAATCAAGCCGGTCGATTCGGCCCCCCGCGGTTTGCTCGCGATGCAGGGAGGTGTATTGTGATTGGTTACCTGACGCAGAATCATCCGCTCATTGCCGCTTTCCGTTCCCAACCGCTGCATCGCAAAAAGGCGGCTTCGCGCGTCACGCAGCGTCTTTTCAAAATGGCCCCGAAGCTTTCCGATTACTTTCACGAGGGCGACATCGTCGCCAGCAAGGGCGATCTCGACCGCCCCATTTCCGGCCTGGCGATGGACAGCCGTCGCGTGATGGCAGGCAACCTGTTCTTCGCGCTCCCGGGGCGTCGGGCCGATGGCATTTCGTTCATCGACGAGGCGATCAACCGGGGCGCCGTCGCCATCGTGGCGGAAAAAATCCCGTCCGGCACCGCCGCGCGCGTGACCTACATCCAGGTGGCCGATGCGCGCCGCTGTCTCTCGCAGGTTTCGCAGCGCTATTACAATTTCCCGGACAAATCGCTCGATCTGGTCGGCATCACCGGCACGAACGGCAAAACCACCGTCGCCAATCTGATCAAGCACCTGCTCGCGACTGCGACCCAGCGCGTCGGCCTCATTGGCACGGTCAACTACGACCTCGGAGCCAGGGTGGTCCCGTCGTACCGCACCACGCCCGAGTCGCTGGAGCTTTTCGGCATGCTCGCCCAGATGCGCGACGCCGGGTGCCGGCAGGCGGCGATGGAGGTGAGTTCACACGGCATCGACCAGCAGCGCATTCTCGGCATGCAGTTTGCCGTGGCGGTTTTTACCAACCTGACGCGCGACCACCTGGATTACCACAAGACGATGGAATCCTATTTCGAGGTGAAGACCCGGCTGTTCACCGGCGGGTCGGGTCAGGCGCCGAAGACGGCCGTGATCAATCTCGACGATCCGCACGGGCGGCAGCTCGCGGCGCTGACACCGCAGCATGTTCGCGTGATCACCTTCGGCGAAGCACCCGACGCCACCGTTCGCGCGGAGAACGTCCGCTTGAACTTCAAGGGCACGCAGCTCCGGCTCGTGTGGCCCGAGGGTTCGCTCGACCTCGAGAGCCCGTTCATCGGCCGGTATAACGTGAGCAACCTGCTCGCCGCCTTTGCGGCCTGCTACGCGCTCGGTCGCGATCCGCAGGTGGTCGCTTTCCGGCTGAAGAGTTTTGTCGGGGTTCCCGGCCGCATGGAACGGATCGAGGAGGGCCAGGCGTACAATGTCCTCGTCGATTACGCCCACACGGACGACGCCCTGCGCAATGCGCTCGGTATGCTGCGCGCGATCACCCCCGGCCGGTTGTTCGTCGTGTTTGGCTGCGGCGGCAATCGCGACCGGACCAAGCGTCCGCTGATGACCGCCGCCGTGCAGGAATTCGCCGACTTTGCCTGGGCCACGGCGGACAATCCGCGTTCCGAGGCGCTCGCGCAGATTTTTGCGGACATGCAGACGGGGGTGACCGCGCCCGCGAAAATCACTTTTGTCGAGGACCGGCGCCGCGCCATCAGCCTCGCCCTCGATTCGGCGCAGGCAGGCGACTGCCTGCTGATCGCCGGCAAGGGCCATGAAACCTATCAGGAATTTGCCGACACGGTGGTGCCGTTCGACGACCGCCAGGTCGTGCGCGAACTGATTGGCATCAAGAAAATCAAGACGGTCTGAATTCAGGAAAATGCCATCCTTCGCCGCAGACAAACTGGCCGCCTGGACGGGGGGCCGCTGGACCCGCATTCCGGACGGGTCGCTTGCCGGCTTTACCCAGGACACGCGTCAGCTGGCCGCCGGGCAGGTCTTTGTCGCGCTGAAGACCGATCGTCGCGATGGCCATGATTTCATGGAGGAGGCGCGCGGCCGGCAGGCCGTGGCGGCGATCGTCGCCCGCGAGATCGCGGCGTCCTCACTGCCCCAATTGGTGGTCCCGGATCCCCTCGTCGCGTTTCAGCGGATCGCCCGTGAGCACCGCCGGGAATTTCATGGCGCCGTGGTGGGCGTGACCGGCAGCGTCGGCAAGACCTCCACGAAGGACCTGCTCGCGCTCCTGCTCGGCGGTCAAACGTCCGTCCTGGCGACCGAAGGCAATTTGAACAATCACCTCGGGGTTCCTCTCACCCTGACCAAGATCGATCCGGACCAGCTTCGCGCGGCGGTGATCGAGGCGGGCATCAGCGGTCCCGGGGAAATGGCGCCGCTGGCCGAAATGATCGAGCCCGACCACGCCGTGGTGACGCTGGTCGCCCCCGCGCACCTGGAGAAACTGGGTACGGTCGACGGAGTGGCCGAGGAAAAGGCGCTTCTGCTGGCGGCGGTGCGCCCCGGCGGCCGGCAGGTGTTTCCGGCGTCGTGCCTCGCCTTCGCTCCCTTTCGCGCGCTCGCGCACCCGCTCGTGCTGGTCCCGGAAAATGAAGGGATGACCCGGATCGCAGGTCGCAGCGTGCGGTTCAATTTGTTCCACCGGCCCGACCGCACGGAGATCACCCTTGATGGTCGCCGCCGTTTCATTCTGCGCCGGGTGTCAAGCGGCATGGCGCAAAACGCCGCGCTCGCTCTCGTGCTCGCCGGGGAGCTGGGGGTCGCGGACGCTGACCTGCAGGCGCGCGCTGAAAGCTGGCAGCCGTCAAAATGGCGGGGAGAACTCCGCCAGCTCGGAGAAGCGATCGCCTACTGTGATTTCTACAACGCCAACCCGGCGTCGATGGCCGATGCGATCGATGCCTTCAACCACTCGGTGCCTTCCGACCGGCCGCGACTCTACGTCCTCGGCTGCATGGAAGAGCTGGGCGCCGCCGCCGCCGAGTACCACCAGCAACTAGGGCGCACGATGCATCTGCGACGGGGCGATTTTGTTTTTGCCCTTGGCGATCAGGCCGCCGCATTGCGTGAGGGCCTGCTCGAAAACGGCAACGATCCGGCGCAGGTTGCCGTGATCGCCGACCTGGCGCCCGTACGCGAGCGCCTCGCGGGATTTGCCGGTGCCGTCTTCCTGAAGGGCAGCCGACGCTACCAGCTCGAGACCGTGCTCGATCGGTCTCTCGTGGGCGCCCACTGATTTTTTCAACGTCAACGCACGATTTCGCCACTCCCAAAGCCGATGAACCCGCTCCTGAAAAGAGTTCGCTCACTCCTGTCACCGTTGGCACCGGAGCGTGCGGCCGCCCGTCATGTCGGCTCGGATTCGGCCGCGTCCTGGCCGGCGCCGGAGCGCAAGTCCGGCAAGCTGGCGCTGAAGCGCCCGACGGCGGGAAGCGCGAGCCCGCTTCCCTGTGTTGATTTCACCGCCGCGACGTCGCGCGCCACGCCGTTTGCACCGCCGGCGCGACCCAGCGCGTTCGCGGTGCCTCGTCCGGTCGCGATCGAACCGCTGTCGTCACCCTGGGCGCCACCCGCTCGCCGGGTGGACGCGCTCGTCCTGCGCCGGCCGTTGCTCGTGTCGGTGGAGCAGGAATTTTCCCGGCCTCCGTTCCGGGCCGATCGGGCGCCGAGTCGCCCGACCCACCAAGTCGGCCGTTCATGCTGAGCTATCTTTCAGATTACGCGCACCTTTTCGGCCCGCTTCGCGTGCTGCGTTCGATTCCGTTGCGCACCGTGGGCGCGGCGTGCACGGCGCTGCTGATCGGCTTCATCATCGGGCCGTGGCTCATCCGGCGGTTTCGGGAGCTGAAATTCGGTCACGGCTACATCGACGAGCGCACGGGTTCCCTAGGGGTGACCTACTTTGACAAGAAACACACGCCGACCATGGGCGGCCTGATCATTTTCATCTCGGTGTTTGTCAGCGCGGTCCTCTGGGCCGAGCCGAACATCTGGGTGTTCGTGGCACTCTTCGTTTACACGGCGCTCACCATTCCCGGATGGCGAGACGACTACCTAAAGGTCGTCCACAAGAACAAGGATGGCATCAAGTCGTGGGAGAAGATCACGTGGCAGTCACTCACCACGATCATTGCGCTGGGCGCGCTGCTGCTGCACCCGGTCAGCAGCGCCAAGATTCACGAATTTTGGATACCCTTTTTCAAGACGGCGGTGATCCACCACATGCCGTGGTGGCTGCTGCTCGTGCTGATCTACCTCTGGATCGTCGGTTTCAGCAACGCGATCAATTTGACCGACGGACTCGACGGTCTGGCCGTCGGGTGCACGATCACGGTCGCCATTGTGATCGGCATCATGGCCTACCTGGCCGATCACGTGTTTTTGTCCGAGTACCTTTTGCTGAGCCATGTGCCGGGCACGGGTGAACTCACCGTGGTCTGCGGTTCGCTCGTCGGGGCGTGCATGGCTTTTCTTTGGTTCAACTCGCATCCCGCCGAAGTCTTCATGGGCGACACGGGTTCGTTGGCCCTCGGCGGATTGATCGGGGTGATGGCTTTCATGATCCACCAGCCGGTCACGCTCATCATCATCGGCGGGGTGTTCGTGATGGAGGCGTTGTCGGTCATTTTCCAGGTCGGCTGGTTCAAATTCACGAAACGCCGCACGGGCACGGGCCGGCGAATATTCCTCATGGCGCCGATTCATCACCATTTCCAGAAGAAGGGCTGGCCCGAAACCAAGGTCGTGCTCCGCTTCTGGGTTCTCTCCCTTGGCTGCGCCCTGGCGGGCCTGGCCACCCTCAAACTCCGCTAACCTTATGCCGATCGATTTCAGTTTCGAAACCACACCGCAATTTCGCGACCTCACGCACACCGGACTTTTGCTCCTCCGCCAGCCCGTGGTGCGCTCGCTCGCCAAGGTGCGCCGGCTGCGCCTGGGAAAATCGATTCCCGAGGGCCCGCTGCTGCGCACCGCCAAGACCTTTGTAGGAGCCCGCTGACAGGTTCTTTATACCATCCAATCGGAACCTTACTCATTGCTGTCAGCGGGCGCCTACTGCTTTCCATGATCCCTTCACCCCCCGAAGAAATTGCGGTGCTGCTGCAGCGCCCCGTCGCCGTATTTGGCGGGGGCGTGAGCGGGCAGGGCGTGCTCGGGTTGCTTTCCGCCATCGGCGGGGTGGGGCGGTTGTACGACGAAAAATCCCCCGATGCCGAGAACCAGTTCACCGCCGCCCATGCCGGCCGGCATGGTTTGGTCGTGTTCAGTCCCGGTTTCTCCGTGGAGCATCCTTGGCTGGCCACCGCTCGCGCCGCGGGCTGCGCTTGCCTCGGGGAGCTCGACTTCGCCTCCTTGTTCTGGCGCGGGGAAATCATGGCGATCACCGGGACCAATGGCAAAACCACCCTCACCGAGTTTCTCACGCACGCCCTGGTTCTCGCCGGGCGGCCGGCACACAAAGCCGGCAATATTGGCTATTCTCTCAGCCGCTTTGTCCTCGAGCAATCGGGACGGGTTGAAGTGGCCGTCTGTGAGGTCAGTTCGTTCCAGGCAGAGACCCTGCAGCATTTGAGCCCGAACGTGACCTTCTGGACCAATTTCGCCGAGGATCACCTTGAGCGCCACCCGGGCATGCGAGCGTATTTTGCGGCCAAATGGCGTCTGGCCGAGCGCACGCCGACCGACTCAGTTTTCGCGGGCACATCGGTGCAGCACTATGCGAACGAATTTGGCTACCCGCTATCGGCCACGGCGTGCGTGCCGACGGAAGGGCAGCCGGACGACCCGAAGCTGGCCGGCACGGTGTTTGCCCACTATCCGCAGCGTGAGAATTTCCTGCTGGCGGCTGCCTGGTGGAAACGGAACGGGATGCCGGAGTCCAAGTTGTACCAGGCCGCGCGGGATTTTCGGCTGGGACCGCACCGGCTTGCAAAAGTGGGGGTGCGCCGCGAGGTCGTATTCTGGAACGATTCCAAGGCGACCAATTTCCATGCGGTGGAGGCCGCCTTGGCGACGTTTCCTTCCCCGGTTTTTTGGATCGGCGGCGGCAAGGCGAAGGGCGGCGATCTGGCCGGCTTTGCTGCGCGGATTGCCGCCCGGCTCAAACACGCTTTTCTTATCGGCGAGACGCAGCCGGTGCTCGCGGAATACCTGCGCGCGCGCCAATTGCCCGTCACGCTCAGCGCCAGCCTCGGTGAAGCGGTCCAGGCCGCGTTTGCGCTCGCGACGAAAGGGGACCATATTTTGCTCAGTCCGGGCTTCGCCAGTTTCGACATGTTTCGCGGTTATGACGATCGCGGCACGCAGTTCGAAACCATTGTGGAAAAGCTGTGAATAACTTGTATTTTTAGATAGCAAATCAACAAATCCGCCTCTCATATTCCTGCCATGAAAATCCTCCAGATCTTCGGAGCCGTCGTCGCCGTGCACGTGCTCGCGTTTATCTTCATTTTTGCCAGCCCCGGTTGTCAGTCTGGTCCGCGCAATGTGCCGACCCCGGACGCCACGCTGCCCGTCGAATCGACCCCCGGGGCCGCTCCGGTTTCGTACAATGCCAACGCGACGCCACTGCCGGTCGACCTCGGGACTGGTCCGGCGTACAGCTCCTCCGGTCACGCTTCACCCACCCGTCCGGGATCGCCGGCGGCGGTCGCGGTGTCGCCGTCGCATCCAACCGAAGATGTTGCCCCGGTCACCACCTACACGATCGGCAAGGGCGACAGCCTATGGAGCGTCGCCAAGAAGAATCATCTGAGTGTTTCGGAATTGGCGAAGGCGAACAACCTTCCCACCGGCGCCGCGTTGAAGCCCGGCAAGAAGCTCATTATTCCGGTCAAGGCGGGCTCCGCGCCGGCGGCGAAGGAAGTTCCCGCCACCGCGACGGCGGCCAAACCCGCGGCCGGTGCGGAAAAATCCGCATCCGGCTCTCCCGGCGGCGGCGAGGTGATCAAGCACACGGTGCAGAACGGCGAAAGCCTCGGGGTGATCGCCCGGAAATATCAGATTTCAGTCGGCGAACTTGCCGCCGTGAACAACATCACCGATCCCTCAAAAGTCCGCGCGGGTCAGCAGCTGACCATCCCCGGCGGAAAGACCGGCGTCACGAAGGCGGTTCCGGCCGTCGTCAAGAGCACACCGTCCGCCGTGAAATCCGGTATGGCCTCGACTGCAGGCAGCACGCCTGCGACGGCGGCATCGACTCCGGCTGCCACGCCGGCGAACGCCTCTCCGCACTATGAAATCACCGCGCCGCCTCCTGGCCAGGACTTGGACGCCGGCTTGAAGGACGCCGCGACCGAGGTGCCGACCATCAAGGTGGAAGATTCCACGGGCGAGAAAAAGTAAACGCTTCCCACCACCATGGTGAGTTCGCCGAGTGCTGTTGCCTCCCGCCGATCTCTCACGATCACTCCCGCGAGCGTCATCGTCGTTTGTGTCGTGGCGCTCATCTCGATCGGTCTGGTGGTCTTGTTTAGCGCGAGCTCGCCCATCAAGGGCGGGCCTTACGCGTACCTGTACAAGCAGTTCATCTTTCTCGCGCTGGCGTTGGGGGCGGGGTGGGGCATGGCGGTGGCGGACCTTGAGCACCTGCGGAAATTCGCCTGGATCGTGGCGGCGGTGGCCCTCGCGGCCCTGGCGCTGGTCCTGGTGCCCGGAATTGGCATCAAGGTGAACGGCGGCCGGCGCTGGCTGGGCTTCGGCGGCATCCGCCTGCAGATCTCCGAATTCGCGAAGCTCGCCTTGGTCTTCTCTCTCGCCCACTACCTCGCGCTCAACCAGAGCAAGCTGCATGATTTCTGGCGCGGATTTGTGATCCCCAGCGCCTGGACCGGGTTGTTTGTTCTGATCGTCTTGGTTGAACCCGATTTTGGCGCGGCATTTCTGCTCGGCACCATCGGCGTGATCCTGTTGTTCCTCGCCGGGGCGCGCCTGAAGTTTCTCCTGCCGTCGATCGGCGTGGCCGTTCTCGGATTCGTCGTCTTGGTGATGAACAACCCAGTGCGCCTCGCCCGGGTGCTGTCGTTCCTGGATCCGGAGGCGAACCGGCAGGGCACAGGTTATCAGCCGTGGCAGGCATTGCTGGCGTTCGCCGCGGGCGGTGTCGACGGAGTGGGCCTGGGCAACGGCCGCCAGCAAAACGCGTTTCTGCCCGAGGCCCACACGGATTATATTTTCGCGATCATGGGCGAGGAAATGGGCCTGATCTTTACCCTGCTCACCGTGGCGCTGTTCGTGACGATTTTTGTAGCGGGGCTGATGCACGTGCGGCGCGCGCCGAATCTTTTCCAATTCCTCCTTGTGACCGGCTGCGTGCTGCTCATTTCGCTGCAAGCGATCATCAATCTCGGCGTGGTCACCAGTCTCCTGCCGTCGAAGGGCATGTCGCTGCCGTTCATCAGCGCCGGCGGATCGAATTTGTTGCTGATGGGCCTGCTGGTTGGAATCGTGATCAACACCCAGCGCGCCTGGGACCGGCCGAAGCCGCTGGTCCGCAAGCGCTCGTTGACGGAGGTGGTGGCGTGAACTTCAGGACGAGAAACATTCCGTTGGCTGGTCGCCTTCACCCGGAGGCCGGCGCATGAGCAAGTTCGTGATCGCCTGCGGCGGCACCGGTGGGCACCTCTCGCCCGGGATTGCCCTGGCGGAGGCGCTGGTGGCGCGCGGCCACGGCGTCACTCTATTCATCAGCCACAAGCAGGTCGACACACGCCTGGTCGAGAAATATCCGCATCTCGCCACCCAACGCGTGACGGGTGCGCCGTTTGGTTTTCGACCCGACAAGCTGGTGTTGTTTCTTGTCAAGCAGGCGAAGGGCCTGCTGTTCAGCTGGCGCCACCTTCGTTCGGACCGCCCGGACGCCATCATCGGTTTCGGCGGATTCACCAATACTGGCGTGGTGCTCGCGGGCCGCATGCAGGGCATTCCGGTCGCCTTGCACGAAGCGAACCGCGTACCGGGTCGGGCGGTGCGGCGGCTATCCGGCTTGGCGGCGCGGCTGTACCTGCCCCCCGGAGTTCGCCTCCCGGGCATTCGCGGGGTGATGGTGCGGCACACCGGCCTGCCAGTACGAAACGAGATCACGCGGGTCCCGCGCGAAGTGGCCCGGGCGCAGTTGGGCATCGATCCCGCGCAAAAACTCCTTGTCGTCATCGGCGGCAGCCAGGGTTCGAGCAACCTCAACCAATGGGTCGAGCAAAACCTGGCCGCCTTTGCGCTCGATGACATCCAGATCTATTGCGTCACCGGCATGGGCAAGGGCACTGCGGGCCGCCGAGAGCTGCGCGGCAAGAATGGCCGCGTGGTGTACGCCTGGTTCGAGGCTTTCTCCGACCGGGTCGGCCTGTTGTTGTCCGCCGCTGATCTCGTGCTGAGCCGGGCCGGTGCCGGGACGATTGCGGAGCTCGTGCGCTGCGAGACACCGGCAATCTTGATTCCTTTTCCACATGCCGCCGACAACCACCAGGCGGCAAACGCGGCGTATTTCGAGCAGCAAGGCGGCGGGGTCGTGGTGGAGGATCAGGCCCTCGCGGGCCTGCGTCAGGAAGTGCTCGACGTGATCTTCAACGACTGGTTGCTCAACAAATTTCGCGCAAACCTGCGGCGCATGTCCCATGAGAACAGCATCGAGATCATCGTGCACGATCTCGAGGATCTGGCCAGCGGTCAACCGCCGGTCCAGCGCTGGCGCCAGGCTCCGTCTGTGATATGAACACGCCGCCCAACGTTTTTGGACGGGAGCTGACCCGAGTCCACCTGCTCGGAGCCGGGGGCATGGGCACGGCTCCGCTTGGCTTTTACCTGGCGCAACTCGGCTTCGCGGTCACCGCCGAGGACGACGGCTGGAATCCCGTGGTGCGCGGAATGCTGGAACGCGCCGGAATTCAGATCACGGTCCCGGTTGGCCTGCCCGAGGGA
>Ga0302323_100002514_pt1 | contig 14864 bp, 12 predicted proteins | sample Fen_T0_3_FD_201950 | JGI IMG/M metagenome (GOLD analysis project Ga0302323, IMG submission 201950) | Peat permafrost microbial communities from Stordalen Mire near Abisko, Sweden - Fen_T0_3 | ecosystem: Environmental > Terrestrial > Soil > Wetlands > Permafrost | place: Sweden: Abisko... | reverse complement strand
AGCCGCGGCTCCCAGGTCCAGTAGACGCCCCAGATCGCGTGGCCCCACATCATCCCGGTGACCAGGACGACGGTGGTGAAGATCGTGCCGATCTCGGCCGAGGAGGCCGCGACCATGTCCCAGCTCTCCTTGCGGTTGCTCAGGTAGCCGATGCTCGCGCAGAACGTGACGAAGAAGGCCATGAAGCAGACCCAGGCCGACGGCACGTGGATGTAGAAGATGCGCTGCATCGCGCCCTGGAGCTCGTCCTCGGGAGCGAAGAAGAAGGCGAAGTACGCGAACACGGCCAGCATGCCGACCGTCGCGATCGCCAGGGGCGAGATGTGACGCCTCGTGGTCGTGGCGGCCACGGGCGCCCGGTCGTCCGTCGTGAGGACCACGTCGGGCAGGGCGGGCTTGCTCTCGATGCTCATGAATCCTCCACTACGAACGAGAACGTCGCGATCGCGGCGAGCCCGACCACCAGGTCGAAGCCGGCCAGAAGCAGGTACCACTGGGTCGATCCGGTGCTGCCGTCGCCGCCGCCCAGAGCGAGGCGCGTCGTCTCGACGGCCGCGATCATGAGCGGGATGACGACGGGCATCACGATGAGGGGGAGGAGCGACTCGCCCATCCGGCTGCCGACGGCGATGCCCGAGAAGAGCGTCGCCACGACGACGATGCCGATGGTGGCCAGCACCACGGTGAGCATGAGCGCCGCCACGTCGAGCGAGCCCTGGCTCTCGCCGGTCATGAGGACCAGGAAGAGCGGGACGATGAAGATCTCGATGGCCGACATCATGACCAGGCCCGCGAGCAGCTTGCCGAGGAAGATCGACTCGCGCGGCGCGGGGGAGAGCAGCAGGCCCTCGATCGCGCGGTCCTGCGACTCGCGCGCCATCGAGCGTCCGACCCCCAGCAGCACCGCGAACAGCAGGCTGATCCAAAGGATCCCGGTGGCCATGGCACCTGTGTTGCCACCGGGGATCGAGGTGAACGACGCCGTGACGAGCACGGTGAGGGCGAACAGGCCGGACGACCCGAGGACGTCGCGGCTCTTCAGCTCGACGCGCAGGTCCTTGGCGGCGATCGCGAGCGCGGCGCGAGTGCGGCGCGGCGGGGTGACGAGTGCGGGCCGGGTGGTGAGCGCCGCGCGCTCGACCGGGTCGCTGCCCTCGGGGAGCGGCGTACCGGTGCCGGTGCCGGTGGGCGCCGCCGGCGGGACGGTGCTGCCGGCGCCGACGAGCTCGAGCTCGCGGTCCTCGACGACGACCGTGGTGCTCACCGACTCGTCGAGCGGGCGGTCGACGGAGATGCCGTGGTCGCCGATGACGACGAGGCGGGTCGGACCCTCGAGCGCCCGTGACATCTCGTGGACGGTCATGACGATCGTGCGGCCCTCGGCGTGCAGCCGGCGCAGCACCGACACCAGGCGGGCGGCGGACGCCTCGTCGAGACCGGTGAACGGCTCGTCGAGCAGCAGGATGTCGGGGCCGTGGAGGAGGGCGCGGGCCAGGGTGAGGCGCTGCTTGTTTCCGCGCGAGAGGACGCCGGCCGGGCGGTCGAGGACGCGGCGCAGGTCGAGCGCGTCGGCGAGCTCCTCGATGCGGGCCTCGGGGTCGGCGACGCCGAACAGGCGCGCGTGGAAGAGCAGGTTCTGCCGGCTGGTGAGGTCGCCGTAGTTGAGGCCGTCGTGCGAGACGAAGCCGATCATGCGCCGCAGGCCGGGGCCCGCCTTGCGCAGGTCGACGCCGGCCACCGTGACCGTTCCGCGGGTCGGCGTGGCGAGGCCGGCCGCGAGGCGCAGGAGCGTCGTCTTGCCGGCGCCGTTGGCGCCCATGAGGGCGACGAACGAACCTGCCGGGATCGTCAGGTCGACGTGGCGCAGCACCTTGTGCCGGCCGAACGTCTTGCTGACGTCGACGAACGAGAGGTCACTGCGAGGCAGCACTTGCACCGCCCCCGGCCTGGAACTTCGACGGGCACTTGGCCAGCAGGACGTCGGAGTGGAACAGTCCGTCGGTGCCGAGCGAGCCCTCGGCTACCAGCTGCGTCCCCGGCTGCGAGGCCGTGGAGATCGCGGTGGTGGCCGTGCCCTTGTAGAGGACCTTGATCTGGGTCTTGCCGTCGGTGAGCGTGAACGAGGTGCTGCCGGTGCCGGACGAGCCGATGGCGACCGAGTCCTTGACGAGGGTGCCGGCGAGGCGGACGTGCTGCCCCGGTGCGGCCTTCACCTCGGTCGGCGTCTTGTAGTAGACGACCGACTGGCCGAGCATCTGCGTGGCCGCGAACCCGAGGGCCGCGACGAGCACGACGCCGAGGCCGATCCACAGCCAGGCGCGGCTCTTGCGCTCGAGGGCGACGGGCGACTCGTCGACGGGCTCGGCCTGCGGCGGCTGCGCGAGCTGGGTCATCGGGACCTCCTCGGTGCGGGGCGGTCGGCGGCGGGTGCCCCCGGCCCTCCACGGACCTCTCCAACTGCCTCAATTCTGGGAGTTCGGCGCCTGCAGGCCCATCCGTCGCTCGGCACGTTTGAGGCACATCCCGGGGGCCATCTGGACCTGTGCCCTGCCGATCGGTATATGCCCGTCTGTACCCTCCGAGCCGAGGCTCACCCGGGACGGGAGACGCCGACGGCGCCCGTAGCGGGCGCCGTCGGCGTCGGGAGGTGCGGGAGGTCAGCCGGCCGCGACGGCCTGGCCCACGAGCTGGTCGATCGTGGCGCTGTCGACCGCGGACACGTACTTCTGCACGATCGTGCCCCTGGTGTCGACGAAGAACGTCTCCGGGAGCCCGGTCACGTCGTACTGGGCGCCGATGGCCTCGTCGGAGTCGATGACGCTGTCGAACTCGATGCCGTACTGCTTCTGGTAGGTCGCGGCCCCGGCGTTCGTGTCGTGCGAGTCGACGCCGAGGAAGACGACGCCCTTGTCGCGCCACTTCTTCTCCGCGGCAGCGATCACGTCGGCCTCGGCCTTGCACGTGGTGCACCACGAGGCCCAGAAGTTGACCACGACGGTCTTGCCGCGAAGGTCGGACAGCTTCATGGTCGTGCCGTCGGAGAGGCGTACGCCGCTGAAGACCGGCGCGGACTGACCCACCGGGTCGGCCGACAGGCGCTCACCGCTCACGGAGGCCGTCGCCGTCTGGTAGCGGGGGAACAGCGCGAAGGCGAAGAGCCCCACGGCCACCACCACGACGACGATGAACCCGATGAGCGCGCCCTTGCGGCTGGTCGGGACGACCTCGTCGCCGGGTGCTGCGATAGCGACGTCGGGGACGTCGTGCTCCTGGAGCGACATCTCGGATCCCTCCCGTGGGTCCGTCATGGCGGGCCTCAGCCCGTCGTGACGGTGCTGTCGGTCTGCTTGCCTGCCTGGGTGGCCAGGACGTTGTCGGCGTGGCAGCGGGCGCAGAACACGGGCTGGTGGCAGTAGGCGCACGCCTTGCCGCCCGAGACCCGGATCGATGCCGCGTGGTTGAAGAGCATCTCGTCGTGCGTGACCTTGATGGCACCGGTCTTGTGGCAGTCCTCGCAGTAGGAGCGCTGGTGGCAGGTGCCGCACTCGGTCCCGGCCGGGTCCACCGAACCCGCCGGCAGCTTCTTGGCCTGCGCGTTGCGCTGCGCGGCGACCGCCGCGGCGGCGCTCTTGTGGTTGAACACCCAGAGCTTGTTGTCGTGCGACGTCGGGGCGCTGCCCAGCAGCAGGCCGGTGATGTCGTTGCCCACCTGCGGGAACGTGTGGCAGGTCGAGCAGGTGGACGGGATGGTCTCGTTGGTGGCCTTGCCGTTCACGATCTTGAAGTGCGCGCCGTCGTGGCAGCGGAAGCAGCCCGGCGAGCTCTGGTGCCCGAGGTTGTTCGGGTAGGTGGCGGCCTCGACCTTCATCTCCGGGGTGGCGATGTCGGCGTAGATGAGCCGGATCTCGACGATGGCCTTGTCGAGCTCGGCGGAGTACTTGGCGGCGGCCGCCGGGTAGTCGGTCTCGTAGGTCTGCTTGAGCCCGCCGATGGCCTCGTTCGCGTCCTGCAGGGTCGCGTACGTGCCGTTGAGCAGGTCGGTCGCGTTCTTCTTGATGTAGGGCAGGCTCGGGCTGATCTTGCCGTCGCTCATCGCTCCGTCGAGCGCCTGGGAGATGCTCGGCGCTGCGTGGCCGGCCCGGTTGTGGCAGTCGAGGCAGTCCATCGTGCGCACGCGCTGCGTGGCCTCGAGCTTCGCGAGGTCGGGGGCGACGTCGGTCGAGATCCCGATCTTGTTCGCGGCGACGAAGGTTGTCTTGCTGCCGTCCTTGTTGGTGACGGTCACCGAGTCGATGGTGCGCGAGCGCTCGTCGGCGCTGGTGTAGGTCACGTTCTGCTGCACGTGCCAGTGCACGCCCCGCGGGCCCTCGCCCTGACCGCCGGAGACTCCGGTGCCCGGCATGTTGAGACCCACCGGGCGCAGCACGACGGCGACGAGGTTGCGGGTGTTGACCTTGTCCTGCGCGTAGGTCGGACGCAGCACGAGGCGCACGGGACCGCCGTTGGCGGTGATGCTGTCGAGGGAGTGGCAGCGCAGGCAGGTCTCGCTGACCGGCGGCAGGTCGGAGTGGTCAGGAGCCGGGATGGGCTGAGGGTAGGTCTTGGTGACGAGCTGGAACAGCTGCTTGCTGCCGGCGATCTTCGCCGAGACCCAGCCCATGGCGCCGGGGCGCACATGGCACTCGGCGCAGGCCAGCTCGGAGTGCGCCGACATCTTGTACGCCTTCTGCTCCGGCGCCATCGTGTGGCACAGCCCGCAGAAGGTGGCGGTCTCCGTGAAACCGATGGCCAGGACCGCGCCGACGGTGACCACGGCTCCGAAGCCGGCGATGAGGAAGAACCCGACGATGAGGCCCCTGCGGGACTTGGGCATCGGGATCTTCTCGATCAGCGCCCGGATGCGGCGGAACCGGCGGCGAGGGGTCTCCTCGCCCGCCGGGGGCGCCGCGTGCGCGTGGCCGGACATCGGCTCAGGTCATCTCGCTTACTTGCTGGCCGACGGGCTCGACGTCGGGTTCTCGAGGCTGGTCATGTGGGTCTTCACGGTCTGCGCGATGTCGGAGTTGGGCGCGATCGCGATGACCGTGTTCCACTCCTTCTTCGCGGCCGCCTCGTCGGGCTTGTCGCCGGACAGGTAGAGGAATCCGAGGTCGTAGTGCGCCTCGACGCTCTTGGGGTTGAGGGCGATGGCCTTGAGCCACGACTTCTTGGCGTCGGCCGTCTGCGCCTGGTTGAACTGCGCCGCGCCGAGAGCGACCCACGACACGTCGTTCTTGGGCTCGACGGCCAGCACCTTCTGGCTGAAGACCGCGGAGTTCTTGTAGTCGCCGGACTGGAAGTAGATGTTGGCGAGGTCGGCCAGGGACTTGGTGTCCTTGGGGTTCGCGGTGATCTTCTGCATCAGTGCCGACACCTGCGACATGTCCAGCGCGGACGCGCTGGCCGAGGGTGCGTTGGTCGGCGTCCCGGTGATACCGGGGACCGAGGTCGACGACATGCTGTGGAAGGCGAACGTGGCACCGAGGATCACGATGGCGCCGGCTGCGGCCCAGACCCACAGGGGGGCCTTCCGCGCCGACCGCACCGTCGCTGCGGCCACGACCGGGGCAGCGGGGGCGCTGGGGGCGGGGCCGAGGTCGCCGAGCAGCGAGATCACGGCCTCGACGTCGGCCAGCTGCTCCTGGGCCCAGCCCTTCTGCTCCTCGGGGGCGTGCTCGAGGAGGTTGGTCGCTGCGCGATGGGCGGCGGCGACGTCGGCGTCGGTCGCGTCGGCCGGCAGGCCCAGGCGGGTGAGCAGCTCGGTGCGCAGATCGCTGCTGTCGATGGTCGCTGTGCCGGACTTGTCCTGAGGCGCCATGGTGGCCTCCCACTCCTTCGCGTGTGACTTCTCGTCACTCACATCGTCGTTCGGCGCGACGCTGGGGACCATCCGCCGGAGGGCACGTTCCGGGTAGAGGTCCAGACGTCGGCAGGTGTATCGAGTGCCGATGGATACAGGGCGGCATGTACCCGGCGGCCGGGCGCTGTGCTCACGAGGTCGACACCTCGGCCAGCGTGCTCCCGCTGAGCTGGAGCGTCGCCTGGAAGCAGACCGGGCCGCAGGCCTCCCCGTTGGGAGTCAGCTTGTGCAGGGTGGCGCTGCCCTTGGCGTCGACCACGTTCGTGCCGTCGCGGGTGGTCACGGTGAGGGTCACGGGCACGGGCTTGGTGGGGTCGAAGGTGGGGCCGCCGTTCACCCCGATCTGCTTGACGACGGTGAGCATGGCCGAGCTGCCGGAGATCGTGCCGGCCTGCATCTGGCAGTCGCCCTGCACGCAGAGGACGGCCTGGAACGGCTTGTCGGCGATCTTGCCGGAGAGGGCGTGGATGTCGACGACCACTTGCGAGGTGCAGCCGATGGTGGTGCAGGCGACCTGCTGGGAGCAGGCCGTGACGGCCAGCGCGGCAGCGACCCAGGCCCAGCGTCCGAACCCTGCCGGCACCCGGCGCCTGGCGGTCATGTCAGTACGCCCTCGCGTCGTGCACGGCACCGTGGCACACCAGGGTGCACGTGCCGTGGCCGTTGCCCTGGCTGTCGGGCGGCAGCTGCACCCAGGTGAGGCTGCCGTTGTAGGGCTGGACGTCGGGGGCGAAGTTCACGAGGCGCTTGTAGGGCTGGGTCCCGACCGCGAAGGCCGTGGAGTGCAGGCGGAAGTGGCACTCCGCGCACAGCGCGTTGCCCTGGCCGTCGCCGGGTGTGTCGATGCTCAGACCGCCGGTGCCCGTGAGCCCGATGCCGGCCACGTGGAAGCGGTGCTTGCCGAAGTTGGTGGTGCCGGCAGGTGTGTTCGTGGTGAACGGGCGCTCGGTGTGGCAGCCGAAGCAGAGCGCGAAGTCGGCGGCGTTCCACGGCTTCCCGCGCGCGACGAGCACGCGGTCGAGGTACGGCGCGATGAGGATGCCGCGGTTGGCAGACACGTGGACCGGCTGGTCGCCGTCGATGGCCGTGGCGCCCGTGACCGCAGGACCGCCGGTGTGGCAGTTGGTGCAGCGGACGGTGCTCGTGGACGTCAGCGCCCAGCGGCGCCGCGATCCGTAGACGTCGGAGAGGCTCTTCTGCATCGCGATGCTCTGGTTGGTGCCGACGGCCTCGATCGGGTGGAACGACGCGTTGGCCGGGTTGAACTCGACCGCCTTGTCCAGCTCGTACTGCGACGGGGGCAGACCAGCGTTGGAGAGCAGGATCGTGTTGCCCGAGTGGCACTTGAAGCAGAGCTGGTACTCGGCGGTGGGCGACGCCGACTGGCCGTCGACGAACGTGTACGTGGGCTGGTCGCCGGCCGGCCCGTTGACGACGGAGAGCCCGGAGATCGCGGCGAGGGCGCCCGACGGCTTCCAGGGGCTCGACACCGTCGCCTGGCTGGCCTTCCCGGTGGTCGCCGCGTGCGCGTTGTGGCAGTCGATGCACTCGCTGTGCCGGTTCTGCACGCCGGTGAACTCGTCGTCGACGGCGAGGGTGTGCGCGTCGGAGTCGTTGGGGTCGTGGGAGTAGTACGACCGGGTCGCGGGATCGTTGGCCGGGATCGACGGGTCGGAGTACTGGGCCGAGACGTTGAACGACGAGCCGGTGCCGTCGTGGCAGGTGAGGCACAGCTGGCTGTGCGACGGGTAGGTGGTCATGCTCGCCGCCTGCCCGGTGTGGGCGCGGTGGCAGCGGGCGCACGTGTCGGTCGTGACGCCGTAGGGGCCGTGCACGGGATCGCTGCTGCCCGCCATCACCAGGCGGGGGGCGCCGACCGCGGAGGTCGGCAGCGACGCGCTGGCCGGAGGAGCGGGAGCGGCGGCCTGCGCCACAGGGGCGCCGAGGCCGCCGACGAAGCCGAGTGCGAGGAGCGAGGCTGCCAGCACCTTCGCGAGGCCGGCGGCTCGGGGCCGCTGGGCGCGTCGCGCGAGGCGGGTCACGGAATGCTCCTGGTCGGATGAGCCCTTCCCGAGCCCCGTGGCGGATGTCCGCCACGGGAGCCCGGTCAGGCTGTCGTGCAGTTGTCGTGCTGGTCGTGCGGGTGATGCGCCGCTCTTACTTGTTGTGGCACATCTGGCAGGTACCGCGGCTGTCGACGCGCAGCAGGAAGCTGGAGCCGTCGAGAGTGCTACCGGGGTAGGTCACGCCACCGGACAGCGTGCCCATCTGCGCGTTGGAACCGTGCGACACGTGGCAGGTCAGGCAGTTCGGGCTGTCGCCCATCGCGCCAGGAGCCTTGTTGTTCGTGTCGGAGCGGTGCCGGAAGGTGTACATCGCGTCGGACGCACCGTTGACCGTGAGAGCGGCCTGGTACGAGCCGCTGCCGGCGAGGAGCCGGGTGTGGCACGTGGTGCACCAGCGCGAGATGTTGTTCTCCACTGCGGTGACGGTGGTGCTCGTCGCGACGCCGTTGGTGTCGACGCTCTTGACGCGCTTGCCGTTCGCATCGTCCTGCAGCCAGAAGTTCTGGCTGGTGTAGGTGTAGGTCGTCCCACTGGTCGTGAAGCTGCCGCCCGACACGTAGGCGTCGGTGACAGCGCTCTTGATCCGGAAGTGGGTCGCGTCCACAACGTAGACCTCGACACCCGACCCGTTGAGGGTCGAGGGCGTGATCCCGGAGATGCTTACCATGTTGCCGCTCACCAGGGTGCCGGTTCCTGCGGCCATCGTGTAGGTGATGAAGCCGCCGGAGGCCGTGGCCCCGGAGATCGTGCCGGTGACCGTCTGGTCGACGACGTCGGGGATGGCCGTGTTGGACATCGTGACGAAGCCGCCGGTACCGGAACCGGCCACCGCGATGTTCGCGACCGAGAACGTGCCGGTCCCGACTGCGGTGATCTTCTGTGCCGAGAGGGCGTACGCCGTCGGCGTGGTGCCCGTGATGTTCACGACGTCGCCGACAGCCAGCGTCCAGTTGCTGTCAGGGGTGTACGTGTACGTCACGGTGGTGCCGTCAGCGGTGTTCGACGTGACGGTGCCCACGCGGCCGGCGCTGGTGAGGACCAGACCGTTCTGCGTGGAGGTGCCGGCAGCCGGAGCCGTCGTCGGGTTGAACGCGAAGTGCGTGCCGTCGGTGACCGTGACCTGACCGGAGACGTTGAACCCGGTGGGCAGCATGCCCGTGAGGGTGACCGTCTGGCCGGTCTTGAGCGTGGTCGTCGCAGCCGTCACGACGCTGACCGTCGTTGCGTTGGAGGACGCCGAGGCGACCGATCCAACCATGACGCCCGTGCCCGGGTTGGGCTTGAGGATGCGGAAGGTGGCCGCGCCGCCGTTCGCACCGCCGTGCGGGTCGTGGCACGATCCGCACTCCAGCGCGACGGAGGTGCCGGCGCCAGAAGCGCCACCGCCCCACGCGGTCCCCGTCCCCATCTCGTGACGGGACGTCGTTGCCACACCTGAGCCTGCCGACAGCGCCGGGACGATCGGCCCGTTGGGCTGACGACGCGCGATGACGCCGGAGCCCGAGCTGATCAGGGCGAAGTCGAAGCCGCCGCCGCGGAGGGCGCCGGTCGCGCTGCCACGGGCGTTGTCGGTGTAGCCGACGCCGTCCTTGACATCGAGGGCCGAGCCGCCGGCGTCGGAGCCGTGACAGGTCTCGCAGAGAGCCTGCTCGTCGTCCTTGAGCAGGTACGCCGCAGTGGCGGTGTGAGCCCGGTGACAACCTGCGCACCGGTCCTCGTTCATGACGTTGGTGGTGGACTTATGAGGCCCGTTGTCCGCGAACGCCGGAGCAACTCCGACGCCCGAAGTCAAGAGCACGGTGCACCCTGCGATCAGGATGCCCAGTCTCTTCACGGCCCTCGCCTCCCTTCCCATGGGATTCCTTCGATCCACTGGATCGCTGTGTGACGTGCTGTTTCGTTCAGCGCTCTGTTGAGCGCACGTCTGGTGCCACTCACCTCCACTCGTCGCGCCAGAGGCGCTCATCAGAAGCTCCACACCTGGAGCCGGTCATTGGCACGGTCGGTCACGTAGACACGGCCGTGGTCATCGGTGGCGATCCCGTTCGGGTACTGGAACATGCCGTCCCCGATGCCCTGGTCGCCGAAGGTGCCGACGAAGTCGACGGAGGAGGCGTCGTCCTTCAGCCGGTACACGTTGATCGCCTGGTTGGTCGTGTCGACCACGTAGAGGCGCCCGTCGGAGTCGAAGGTGACGCCCCGCGGCAGGCCGAGGTTGCCGTTGCCGACGCCCCGGTTCACCGACTGGAGCAGCTTGCCGTCCTGGTTGAAGACCAGCATGCGTCCGCGGTTGGAGTCGGCCACGGCGATGCGTCCCTGCGCGTCCACCGCGACACCGTTGGGGAACGACATGGGGTCCTTGGCGGTGATCGTGCGGGTGAGCTTCCCGGTGGGGTCGAAGACCAGCAGGCGGTGCTCGGCGGTCGACACGTCGGTCACGTACAGGTTGCCCACCTTGTCGAAGGCGACGCCCATGGGCTGCCACCCGGCGGGGATCGTCTTGGAGGTGAACGTGCGGATGTACGCGCCGTTGGCCGAGTAGACGTAGATGGCCTGGGTGAGACGGTCGGTGACCCACACCTGGCCGGTCTGCGGGTTGATCGCGAGGTAGACCGGGATGTGGCCCTTGCCCTTGACCCGCGGCGGCGTGAACGTGCCGACGGAGTTGCCCTGCGCGTCGAACATGGCGACGACGCGGGGACCGTCGGTCTGCGTCACGTAGATGCGCGAGCCGTCAGGCGTCACGGCGACGTCGATGGGGGCCGACACCTGGTAGATGCTCATCGAGTAGTGCGGCATGACCTCCTGGCCCACGCCGGGCAGCTGCGTCAGCGGCTTCCGGTTGATGAGGTACCAGGCGAAGATCGCCGCGATGAGCAGGAGGAGCACCGCGAGGATCGCGATGATGATCTTCATCCGCCGGCGGTCGTCGGCAGGTGCGCCTGCGTCGGCGGAGTGGCTGCCGCCACGCTCGCCGCCTCCGTCACCCCCACCCTCGCCGCCGCCGGCGCCACCGTCGGTGGGCGCTGGGGCGTCGAGGAGGGTGTCGAGGCTGGTCTCGAGCGAGTCCTGGGTGGCGGTCATGTCACTTCACCCCTGTCGTGGGCGTGGCGCCCGCACCTGAAGTCGATGCCGAGAGGCGGTCGACGCCGCTCTTGGCGCTGAAGTCTCCGGGCCGGTCCTTGAGCACCTTGCGGTACCAGGACAGGGCCGCCGCGTCGTCGGCCTTCTTCTCGGCGATGAACGCGAGGCCGAGCATCGCGTCGTCCTTGACGGACCCGGAGGTCAGCGCGGTGAGCTTGGTGGCCGCCGCGTCGAGGTCGTTGTCGCAGAACGCTGCCATGGCCGCGGCGTAGGTCGCGCGGTCGGGCTGCGTGAGCTGCGTGTAGGCCTGCTCGAGGGCCGTGTAGGGCTCCTTCCAGCCGGTCGGCACGAAGGAGACTGCCTGCTGCAGGCTCTGCGCCGCCTCGGCCGGCTTCCCGGTGGCCAGGAGGCTGGTCCCCAGCGAGTAGAGCGCGTCGGCGTCGGTCGAGTCGATCTTCAGAGCCGACTGGAGGTTGGTGATGGCGTTCTTCTGGTCGCCCTTCAGCGCGTAGACGGAGCCGAGGTCGTAGAACGCCTTCTCCAGCTGCGGGTCGAGCGCCTCGTACGACCACGTCATCGTGGCCGTGGTCACCTTGGTGAGGGTCGTGACGGCGCCGGACAGGTCGCCCATCGCGATCTGCGTCTCGCCCTTGCCCACGAGCGTGTTGCGGTCGGTGGCGTTGATGCGCAGCAGCTCGTCGTACTGCGTGACGGCGTCGGAGTACTGCTTGTTCTCGCGGTAGGCGGCGGCGAGCTTGAGCCGTGCGGAGAGGTCGTTGGGCGTCGCCTTCACGGCCGCCTCGGCCGAGGTCACCTGACGCTCGGTGAGGCTGGGGCCGGCGCTGGTGTGCTGCCCGAGGTAGTAGATGACGGTGAACGCGGCCAGCAGGACCACCAGTCCCACGGCCAGCCCCGTCACCAGACGGTGCAGCGCGCGATCCGAGACCGCCCCGCTGCGGTGTGCGATCGCCATGTCGGCTCCTCGACCTCTCGTGCGTCCGGTGCTCGTCCACCCGAGCCCCGTCGAAGGCGTACGCCTCCGAAATCATCCTGATGAGAGGGAAGCCGCCGGCCCATCCGTCGAGGGGTAGAGACCGGGTACATCTGCGGTAGATGCCCTCCAGGGCGACCGCTGTGACGTGGGTCTCAGGAGGCGTGAGCGGTTGCGTCGCGCGTGATCGCCTGCACGATCGTCTCGATGCAGGGGGCGCCCGCCTGCTCGGGGATCTTCGGCCCGCTGGCCGTCGCCGGGCTCACGTCGATGAGGCTCGCGTCCGGCACGAGGCGGGCCAGCTCGGCGGACCCGAGAGCCGGTGAGTCCTCGTACACGACGACGTCGGGCCGGAGGTGCAGGGCGTAGGCGACAGCCGCTCCGTCGTCGACGGAGGCCGTGACGACCTCGGCGTCGGTGGTCTCGCGCAGGTAGGCCGCGATGCCCTCGCCGAGGAGAGGGTGCACGTAGAGGAGCGCCACCCGCTGTGCGCTGCTGCTCGGCATGGAGGCCCTCCCTCCGGTGAGTCCATGATCCTGCGATCACGTCCACGGTAGGAGCGCGTGTGACCTGGGGAACATCCCCGCTGTGGCACATCTTTCGCGGGAAGGGTAGATGTGCCCCTCTATCCACCGGCGAACCGCCGGATGAGCCTGGGCAGAGGGTCAGTCGGTATCGGGTGCGTGCCCGAGCCCCTGGCGCACGATGTACGACGCCGCCTGGATGCGGTTGTCGAGGTGCAGCTTCTCGAGGGCGTTGTGCACGTGGTTCTTGACGGTGCCCTCGGTGATCGAGAGCCGGCGGCCGATCTGCTTGTTGGACAGGCCTTCGGCCACCAGCTGCAGGATCTCGAGCTCGCGCGCGGTGATCGGGGGGCCGGACTCGGTGTGGTGCGAGGAGTCGGTGGGCGTGAAGTTGCCGCTGCGCACCTCGGACAGCAGGAGGCCGGCGACACCTGGGGAGATCGGCGTCTCGCCGCGCATCACCGAGCGCAGCATGTCGTAGAGCTGGTCGGGGCGGAGGTCCTTGAGCAGGTAGCCGCTCGCGCCGTTGCGCACGGCGTCGAACACGTGATCCTCGGCGTCGGACACGGTGAGGATCACGATCTTGATCCCCGGCATCTGCTCGGTGAGCAGCTTGGTGGCCTCGACGCCGTCCATCACCGGCATCTCGACGTCCATGACCACGAGGTCGGGCTTGAGCTCGTGCGCCTTCTCGACGGCGAGCAGGCCGTTCTCGGCCTCGCCGATGACGGTGAAGTCGTCCTGCGCGTTGATGAGCGAGGAGATCGCCGTGCGGAACAACGGCTGGTCGTCGACGAGCAGCACCCGCACCACTGCGGGGTCACTCTGCGCCATGGAGGGTCTCCGTCGTGTGTCGTACCGGTGTGACGCTCGGGACCGTGGCCACCACGCGGGTGCCTCGCCCCGGTTCCGAGTCGATCGTGAGGGTACCCCCCAGCAGGTCGAGGCGTTCGCGCATCGAGTGCAGGCCGAACCCGTCGCGCGTGTAGGGGGTGGTCGCGATGTCGAAGCCGTGGCCGTCGTCCTCGATCACGATCGTGGCGAGGACGCCGTCGTCGCGGACGCGGACGACGGCCTTGGACGCCCCGGAGTGCTTGCGCACGTTGGTGAGCGCCTCCTGCACCACGCGCAGCAGCTGCACGCAGTAGCGCTGGGGGAGCGAGAAGTCGTCGTCGACGTCGGCCTCGAGGTGCGTCGGGATCCCGCTCTGGCGCTGGTACTTCTCCACGTAGGCGTGGAGGCTCTCCATGAGCGAGCGGTCGACCCTGCTGGACTCGCGCAGGCCCAGGATGCTCTCGCGCACGTCGCGGTACGCCTCGCTGCACAGGTCGGCCAGGTCGCTGACCTCGTCGTGCACCTCGGGCAGGTCGCGGACCGAGGCAGCCGACTCGAGGGCCCGCAGGCGCAGGTGGGTGACACCGAGCACCTGCGCCATGCCGTCGTGCATCTCGCGGGCGATGCGCTCTCGCTCAGCGACGGTGGCGCCCTGGCGCAGCTGCTCGAAGAGGCGAGCGTTGGCGACCGCGATCGAGGCGAGCTCGGACATGGCGCCGAGGAAGCGGCGGTCGGCCTCGCTGAAGACGACGTCGTCGTGCCTCCCGAGCCACAGGTCGCCGAACGTGGCGTCGGCGCCGCGGATGGCGATCGAGATGCTCTGCCGGATGCGCGGTGCCGACCGCACCGGGCACATGAGCGCACCGTGGTGCGCGTCCTCGAGGTGCAGCGTGTCGGGGCTGATGCACACCGACCCGTCGCCGAGCGCAGCTGCTCCCACCACCGGGCCGTCGGTCTGAAGCGACCGGGCCGTGGTGCCGTTGAGCGTGATCGCGGCCTCGTTGCTGCGCAGCAGCGTGCGGCAGTGGATGACGATGGCGGCGAGCGAGTCGGGGAGCGGGTTCTGGTTGGAGATCTGCAGGAGCACGTCGTAGAACGCGTGCCCCTCCTGCATGCCGCGCTGCAGGCCCTCGAGGAACTCGGCGTTCTGGATGGCTCCGGCGAGCTGCTGGCCGATGGTCTCCAGCGTCTCGGTCGCCAGGATGTCGCCCGGGTCGGTGTCGGGCGCGAAGATCAGCCGCATCGAGCCCAGGGTGGTGGCGCCGGTCGTGAGCGGGATCTCGAGCGACTCCCCGTCTACCGGCCGGTCGACGTCGATCCGGGTGCGGCGGCGCATGAGCTCGCGCTCTCCGGGCCGCGCCGTGTCGCGGCGGAACCGGATGATCGTGGCCTCGACCGCGCCGCTGGCGGTGAGGATGCTGTCGAGGGCCGCGTCGAGCAGCTCGTCGAGGTCGTCGGCCCCGCGG
>Ga0302323_100002511_pt1 | contig 14871 bp, 13 predicted proteins | sample Fen_T0_3_FD_201950 | JGI IMG/M metagenome (GOLD analysis project Ga0302323, IMG submission 201950) | Peat permafrost microbial communities from Stordalen Mire near Abisko, Sweden - Fen_T0_3 | ecosystem: Environmental > Terrestrial > Soil > Wetlands > Permafrost | place: Sweden: Abisko... | reverse complement strand
AAGCTCGTGATGGATGGCCCGCAGGTCCCGGCGGGCGACGCCTACGCCGCGCACGAATCACCCAACGGCGAACTCGGGTTCTACATCGTCAGCACCGGCGGCGGCATCCCGGCCAAGGTCCACGTCCGTGCACCGAGCTTCGTGCACATGGGCGGCGTGCACAAGATGCTCGACGGATATCAGCTGGCGGACCTGGTTCCGACGTTCGGCTCGATCAACATGATCGGCGGCGAGTGTGACAGGTGAGTGCCCGATGAGCGCCGCATGAAACATCTCATTCCCGAATTCGAGAAGCTGAAGTCGCGCTTCCCCGCGGGCTTCGAGTCGTCGCTCGTGCTGCCCTGCGTGCGCCGCATCCAGGAAGACCGCGGCTACGTCGCCGACGAGGATATCGCCGGCCTGGTCGAATACCTGGGCGTCCCGCGCATCCAGATCGAGGAGGTGCTGTCCTACTACACGCAGTTCCGGCGCAAGCCGATCGGCCGCTTTCACCTGCAGGCGTGCCGCAACGTCACGTGCTCGATGCGCAGCGCAGAACGGCTGATCGATCACCTGGCGAAGAAGTTGGGCGTCGCCCCCGGTCAGACGACGGCCGACGGCGTCTTCACGCTGTCGACGGCCGAATGTCTGGGGTCCTGCGGCACGGCACCCGTCGTCATGGTGAACGACACGTACCACGAGAACATGAGCGTCGAAAAGCTCGACCGCCTGCTCGACGAATTGAAGGGGCAAGGCTAGATGCCCGGCAAGCAACTGCTGATGACGTTCCCCGTCACGGCCACCTCGCACACGCTCGCGGACTACGTCGGCCGCGGCGGCTATGCGACGCTGCGCCGCGTGCTGGACGCGATGAAGTCCGAAGACGTGACCAAGGAGGTCGCCGCCTCCGGACTTCTGGGCCACGGCGGCGCGGCGTTTTCCGCGGGTCGCAAGTGGGGCGTCGTCAATCTCAACGACCACCAGCCGCATTACCTGTGCGCCAACGCCGACGAAGGCGAGCCTGGTACCTTCAAGGACCGCTGGATCCTCGAGAACGCGCCGCACCTGCTGCTGGAGTCGATGCTGATCGCCGCGTTCGCGCTGCAGGTGCGCAACGCCTTCGTCTACATCCGCGGCGAGTTCGACCTGCCCTACCGGCGCATTGCCGCCGCCGTCGAGGAAGCGTACGCCGCCGGATACTTCGGCGAGAACATCCTCGGCAGCGAGTTTTCCTGCGACATCGTCATCTACCGCGGCGCGGGCTCGTATGTATGCGGCGAGGCGTCGGGGCTGCTGTCGTCGCTCGAAGGCAAGCGCGGCTATCCGCGCAACCGGCCGCCCCGCCTCACGGTGCAGGGACTCTACAAGCGGCCCACTGTGGTCAACAACGTCGAGACGCTGGCCAACGTCACCGGGATCATTGCCGGAGGCGCCGAAGCCTACCGCAAGGTCGGCACGGCCAAGTGCCCGGGGACGCAGCTCGTCTCGATCTCGGGACATATCGCCAGGCCCGGCGTGTACGAAGTCGAGTACGGCTATTCGATGCAGCAGTTCCTGTTCGACGACTGCGGCGGCATGCTGCCCGGGCAGAAATTGAAGTGCATAGTCCCCGGAGGCATCTCGACCAAGGTGCTGACAGCCGCCGAAGTGGCACCGCTGACGTTCGATCACCAGTCGTTCGCCGGTGCCGGCTCATCGATCGGCTCGGGCGGGATGATCGCCATCGCCGAAGGCACATGCATGGTGCGCCTGCTGCAGGTCATGCTGCGCTTCTACCACCACGAGTCCTGCGGGCAGTGCACGCCGTGCCGCGAAGGCATGGGCTGGTTGCACAAGATCATCGACCGCATCGTCGCCGGCGAAGGCAGGCCCGACGACATCGACAGCCTTTACCGCATTTCGCGCCTGCAGGACGGCATGACGATCTGCGGCATGGGGGACGCCGCCGGCTACGCGACGATCGGCATCCTCGACAAGTATCGCGACGAATTCGAATACTGGATCACCAACAAGCGCTCGAAGCTCGAAGGCAACCTCGAGGGAACCGTCCATGCCTGAGATCTTCATCAACGGCAAGCCGGTGCAGGCCGAGGCCAACCAGACAGTGCTGCAGGCGGCGCTGGCCAACGGCTTCTACATCCCGTATTTCTGCTGGCACAAGGAACTGTCGATCGCCGGCAATTGCCGCATCTGCACGGTCCAAGTCGAGGGTCGCAGCTGGGTCGAGATCTCGTGCAACATGCCCGTGTCCGAAGGCCTGCACGTGCTGACCGACTCGGACCTCGTGCGCGCGCATCGCAAGGCGACGATGCAGTTCATCACGCTGAACCACCCGGTCGACTGCGGCATCTGCGACAAGGCCGGCGAGTGCACGCTGCAGGACTACCATTTCGCCTACAACGGCTCGCCGTCGGTGTCGCGCGAGCCCAAGGTCCACGCGACCAAGTTCCACGACCTGTCGGAGCGGATCCTGCTCGACAACGAGCGCTGCATCCTGTGCTCGCGCTGCGTGCGCTTCACGCGCGAGATCTCCAAGTCGAACGCGCTGGGGATCAAGAACCGCGGCGACGTCTCGCTGGTGCGCGCCGCCGACGATTCGCCGCTCGACGCCGACCCCTATTCGGACAACGTCATCGACATCTGTCCTGTCGGCGCGTTGCTGAGCAAGCCGTTCCTGCACAAGGCGCGCGTGTGGTACCTGAAGCCGACCCCTTCGGTGTGCCCGGGCTGCGAGCGCGGCTGCTCCGTCAACATCTGGCACCGCAAGGCCGAGTGGCATCTGCGCGCGCTCGACCCAAAGCAGAACACCAGCATCGCCCGCGTCACGCCGCTCGAGAACCCGGCCGTGAACGGCCCGTGGATCTGCAACAAGGGACGCGACTTAGCGCAGGTGTTCGAGCGTGCGCGCGCCGACCGAGCAATGCAGAAGGGCAAGCCGGTCGAACTCGAAGCCGCGATCGCCGCCGCGCGCAAGCAGATCAAGGAGGCTGCGCACCCGGTGGCGCTGGTCTCGAACTGGGCCTCCGACGAGGAGCTGTCCGCATTCAAGGACGCCCTGGGAGCCCGCTTCACCACGTTCGTCAAGCGCGACCATGCGCCGCAACCAGGCGAAGTGATCGAGGACGACCTCCTCATCCGTGCCGACAAGAATCCGAATACCGCGGGCGCCCGCGCCTTGTTCGGCGAAGCGAGCCTGCGCGAGCCATCGTATCCCGCGAACACGGACCTCGTGCTGGTCTGGGGCGAAGGCTGCAACTTCGCGACACTCCCCGCCGGCGCGAAGATCGTCTTCCTCAATTCGTACCTGGCGCCCGAGAACGGATTTGCCGACGTGTTCATTCCGGTGAGCATCCAGACCGAGCGCGCAGGACACTACACGAATTTTGCCGGCGTCGTCAGCGCGTTCGAACGCTGCTTCGCGAAGCCGGCGACGGTCGCCGACGCGCAGGAAGTGTTCGCGCAGATCGCTCCGGGACCGGCAGGCACGCCATGATCCAGGACCTCGTCATCTACGCCGTCTACATCGGCTACGCGCTGGCGGTGCTGCTGACGTTCGGCACGGTGCTGACGTGGGTCGAGCGCAAGCAGGCCGCGGTGATGTCCGACCGGATCGGCGCCAACCGCGCCTACATCCGCATCCCGTTCACCCAGATCAAATTCGTCTGGTGGGGCCTGTTCCATGGCATCGCCGACGGCCTGAAGATGCTGCTGAAGGAAGACTGGCGGCCGCATTCCTACGACTGGTACGCGTACGCCGTCGCGCCGTGGGTCGTGTTCACGCCGGTGCTGCTCGTGTTCGCCGTCATTCCGTTCGGCGGAATGCTGGACCCCGGCAAGCTCCTTTCGTCGCTGCCGGCCGCGTCCGCATGGTTCGAGGGCCGCACCTATCCGATGCAGATCGCGCGCCTCGATGCGGGCCTGCTCATCGTCTTCGCGTTCGGCGGCATGTCGATCATCGGCGCGATGCTTGCCGGCTGGTCGTCGTCCAACAAGTTCTCGATGCTGGGTGCCTCGCGTGCCGGCTCGCAGATGATCTCCTACGAACTGGTCATGGGGCTCACCGTGCTGGGGCTCATCCTCATCTACGGCACGCTCGATCTTTCCGCCATCGTCCAGCGGCAATCCGGAATCCTGCTGGGGTTCCTGCCGGCGTGGGGCGTGTTCTACCAGCCGTTCGCGGCGACGCTGTTCATGGCCGCGGCGATCGCCGAGAACAAGCGCATCCCGTTCGACCTGCCCGAGGCCGAGTCGGAGCTGATCGCCGGGTTCTACACCGAATACAGCGCGATGAAGATGGGGCTCTTCATGTTCGCGGAGTTCATCGAGATCGCCATCGTGTCCGCGCTTTTCACCACGCTATTCCTGGGCGGCTACAACCTGCCCTACATGTCCGACTCAGGCTTCACGTTCCCGGGCGGCCATGTCATGCCGATGGCGCATGGCCTCGTCGTCGTGATCCAGCTGCTTGTCTTCCTTGGCAAGGTCCTGCTGATGTCCAGCTTCCAGATCCTGATCCGCTGGTCGCTGCCGCGCTTCCGCTATGACCAGGTCCTGCTTTTCGCGTGGAAATTCATGCTGCCGCTGGCCATCGCCAACCTGACGGTCACCGCCATCGCCGTATGGGCGCTCACCCCATGAGCCGCAAGCCGCACGTGCGAAAGGTGTACTGGAACGAGCCCACGATGACGTGGTGGGAGCGGGCTTACCTGTTCGAAATCATCCGTGGACTCCTCATCACCGGCGGCGTGTTCCTGGCGAACATGGGCAAGTGGATGACCGGGCGCAAGGGCGCGCTGACCATCTACTACCCCGAGGAGACGCGCGCCGACTACGCCGCGGGCAACCGCGGCAAGCACATCCTCACCCAGCGGCCCGACGGCAGCCCGCAGTGCATCGCATGCAACATGTGCGCGACCGTGTGCCCCGCGCAAGTGATCGAAATCGACGCCGCGTTCGACCACAACGACCCGGCGCATCCCAAGTATCCGTCACGCTTCGAAATCGACTATTCGCGCTGCATCTTCTGCGGGCTGTGCATCGAGGCCTGCCCCGAGGACGCCATCCGCATGGTCAAGACGACGCCCGGCCTGCCTTCGGGCGACCGCGACCACATGTGGCTCAACCTGACCGAACTCATCACGTGGCACCCGGCGAGCGACGTCGCCAAGCCCTACCCGCCGAGCGCCTCCACGGCCAAGTCCACTCTTAAGCGCACGCCATGATCGACACGTTCCTGGCCAACCTGGACACGGCGCTCCTGTTCGTGTTCGCACTGTCCGCCCTCGTCGGCGCCGCGCTGATGCTGGTGCTGCGCCATCCGATGCAGGTCGCGATGGCGCTGATCTCGACGATGGTGTTCCTGGGCGGCATCTACGGACTCCTGGGTGTGCACTTCATCGCGGCGTTCCAGGTGCTGATCTACGTCAGCGCGGTCATGGTGTTCATGGTTTACGTGATCATGCTGCTCGACGTGCGCGACGAGTCGTTCACGCATCGCTTCTCGCAATGGGTGCTGCCGGGAATCGCCTTCGGCACGGTGTTGTTCGCGGTCCTGGGCTACGGACTCCTGCTGGGCGTGGACGACATCGCGACCACGACGGTATCGTTCGGGCTGGCGCAGTTCGCCGCGGCATTCCTTTCCGAATACTGGCTGCAGTTCGAGCTCACGTCGGTCCTGCTTGTGGCGGCGGTCGTTGCCGCGCTGGCGGTGATCAAGGGCAGCAGGGGGCGCGACCGTGGATAGGATGCAGATGCTGCTGCTGCTCGCCATGGCGCTTTTCGCGCTCGGCCTGATCGGTGTCATTGTCCGGCGCAACCTGCTCGTCATGCTGATGTGCATGGAGCTGATGCTGAACGGCGTGAACTTGAGCCTCGTCACCTTTGCCCAGCAAACGAGCACAGCGGCCGGCGCCGTGCTGGTGTTCCTGATTTTCGTCGTCGCGGCGGCGGAAATCGCGATCGCCATTCCCATCGTGCTGGTGCTGGTCCGGCAACGCCGCACGCTGGACGCCGACGCGTACACGGAACTCCACGGATAGCCGCAATGCTCACGCTGATCGTCCTACTGCCGCTCGCCGGGTTCTTCTTGAACGGCCTCCTGGGTAATCGCCTGGGCAAGCCGTTCGTCACCATCGTCGGCTGCGGCCTGCCGCTGCTGGCCTTCGGCATCGCGATCAAGTCGTTCCTCGACCTGCTGACGGGCGGCGGCGCGCCGATCGTGGAAACGGCCTTCACGTGGGCGCGCATCGGCGGGCAGTCGTTCGACATCGCGTTCTGGCTCGATCGCCTGAGCGGCATCATGGTGCTCATCGTGACCGGTGTCGGCACGCTGATCCACATCTATTCCACCGGCTACATGAAGGAGGACAAGAGCTATGCGCGGTTCTTCGCCTATCTCAACCTGTTCCTCTTCTTCATGCTGCTTCTCGTGCTGGGCCGCTCTCTCCTGGTGCTGTTCGTCGGTTGGGAAGGCGTGGGGCTCGCGTCCTACCTGCTGATCGGCTTCTGGTTCGAGGAGCCGGACAACGCGCGCGCGGGCAAGAAGGCGTTCGTCACCAACCGCGTCGGCGATGCCGGGTTCCTGCTCGGCATGTTCCTGCTCTACTGGGCGACCGGCACGCTCGAGATGGACAAGATCAACGCGGCGTTCATGGGTCCGACCGCGCCGCTCGTTTCCGCCAGCCTGGTCGGCGTGCTTCTCTTCATCGGCGCCTCCGGCAAGTCGGCCCAGATTCCACTGCACGTCTGGCTTCCGGACGCCATGGCCGGCCCGACGCCGGTGTCCGCGCTGATCCATGCGGCGACGATGGTCACCGCCGGCGTGTACCTGGTCGCGCGCATGTCGGGCGTCTACATGCACGCCGAAGCGGCGTCGCAGGTCGTCGCCGTGATCGGCCTCGCCACTGCCTTCTTCGCGGCCACCATCGCGGTCACGCAGTACGACATCAAGAAGGTGCTTGCTTACTCGACGATCTCGCAGCTGGGACTCATGTTCCTGGCGCTCGGCGTGGGCGCATACAGCGTCGCGATATTCCATGTCTACACGCACGCGTTCTTCAAGGCCTGCCTGTTCCTTGGCGCCGGCAGCGTCATCCACGCGCTTTCCGGCGAGCAGGACGTGCGGAAGATGGGCGGCCTGGCGCGGAAGATACCGGTCACGTTCGTCACGTTTATTGTGGCCACCGCCGCCATTGCGGGCATCCCGCCGCTGGCAGGATTCTTCTCGAAGGACGAGATCCTCTGGTTCGCGTTCGCGAGCGGCCGTGGCGGCTCGCCGGTCCTGTGGGCCGTTGCCTCCGCGACCTCGCTGCTGACCTCGTTCTACATGTTCCGGCTGGTCTGGCTGACGTTCTTCGGCAAGTCGCGGATGGACCCCAAGGTCGAGCATCACGTGCACGAGTCGCCGAAGTCGATGACCGGCGTGCTGGCCGTGCTCGCCGCGCTGTCGGCCGTCGGCGGCTTCCTCTCATTGCCGCACTTCCTCGAGCCGATGCTGCCGCTGCCGGAAGTGCCGGAAAGCCTGCATCACCTCGAAACGCCGCTCCTCATCACATCGATCGTGTTCGCCTTCGCAGGTCTCGCGCTGGCCGCGTTCTTCTTCGGCAACGGCGCCGTGCGTGCGGCGCGCGTGCGCGAGCAGTTCGACGGGCTGCACCGATTGCTGTCGGGCAAGTATTTCATCGACGAACTCTACGAACGCCTGCTGGGCCGGCCGCTGGTCTGGCTCTCCGAACGCGTCTTCCTGCGCACCGGCGACCGCATGCTGTTTGACGGCACGCTGCACGGGCTTGCGGGCCTCGCGCGGCGCACGGCGGGCGCATTGTCGCGCGTGCAGAACGGCAACCTGCATCTGTACGCCTACCTGGTGATCGCAGGCATGGCCGCCTGCCTGGCCTGGAGCTTCCGCCATGGCTGACGCGATGCTGCTGAACCTCGTCCTGTTCCTGCCGGTCGTCGGCATCCTGCTGTTGCTTTTCGTGCCGGCGAAATCCGAGGGCACCATCCGCTGGACGACGTTCTGGGTGATGGTCGTACAGCTCGTCCTCACGACGGTGCTCTACGTCCACTACGACGCCGCCGTCCCCGGGCTGCAGTTCGAGACGCGGCTCCCGTGGATCCCGGCGTGGGGCGTCTACTACCAGATCGGCCTCGACGGCTACAACATCCTGCTGGTGCTGCTGACCGCGTTCCTGGGTCCGCTGGTCGTGGCGGGCGCGTTCAGTGCGATCACGAAGGACGTCAAGCTCTTCTACGCGATGGTGTTCCTGATCCAGTTCGCGATGCTGGGGACCTTCGTCGCGCAGGATCTCTTCGTCTTCTACCTGTTCTGGGAAACGATGCTGATCCCGATGTTCCTCATCATCGGCATCTGGGGCGGCGAGCGGCGCATCTACGCGACGATCAAGTTCTTCCTGTACACGGCGTTCGGCAGCATCCTGATGCTCGCTGCGGTGATCTACCTCGTGTATTCGCTGCAGACGACGACCGGCGTGACATCGTTCGCGTTCGCCGACCTGAACCGCATGCAGCTCCCACTGTCGGTGCAGCTCGTGCTGCTGTCGGCGTTCGGGCTGTCGTTCGCGATCAAGGTGCCGATCGTGCCATTCCACACGTGGCTGCCCGACGCGCACGTCGAGGCACCGACTGCCGGCTCCGTCATCCTGGCCGGCGTCCTGCTGAAGATGGGCACGTACGGCTTCATGAAGCTGGGCTTCCCGCTGTTCCCGGACGCGACGCGCTACCTGGCGCCGCTGATCATGGCGCTGGCCGTCATCTCCATCATCTACGGCGCGTGCCTGGCGCTGGTGCAGAACGACATCAAGAAGATCATCGCCTACTCGTCGATCAGTCACCTGGGCTATGTGATGCTCGGCCTCATCAGCCTCGACCTGATCGGCATCCAGGGCGCGATCATTCAGATGGTCAGCCACGGCCTCACCGCCGCCGGGCTGTTCCTGATGGTCGGCATGATCTACGAGCGCTGCCACACGCGCGAGCTGTCCGCGTACGGCGGCCTGGCCAAGCTGCTCCCCGTCTATTCTGTGTTCTTCATGATCCTGACGCTCGCGTCGATCGGCCTGCCGACCACCAGCGGGTTCACCGGCGAATTCCTGGTGCTGCTGGGCGCATTCAGGTCCGCGTGGCCGCTGCACGTTGCGGGCGACACGCTGCCGCTGGTGTTTGCCGCAAGCGCCGTTCTGGGCGTTGTGCTGGGCGCGCTCTACATGTTGCGGTTTGCGCAGACCTTCCTGTTCGGTGCGGCGAAGGCGCCGCATGCGCCGGTCGTCGACCTGAACCTGCGCGAGAAGCTGATCCTGGCCGCGATCGTCGCCGCCGTGTTCGCGATAGGGCTCTATCCGGACGAACCGCTGCGCAAGACCGAGCTCGCCGCGAAGGAATTCCAGCAGCGGGTTACCGGCGTGCCGATCCCCGGGAGCGCACGATGAGCTGGCTTGCCGTACTGACCGCACTTGCACCGGAGAACGTGCTGCTGGCGGGCATCGTCGTCCTGATCGTCATGGAAATCGTCACGAGCAAGGCGCGCAGCTCGCTGGCGGTATCGCTGCTTGCGGTAGCCGCAAGCGCCGCCGCCGCCGCGCTGCTCTACAGCGGCGGCTACGCGGCCACGCCGTTCCCCGGACACTACTCGATCGATCCGGCGGGCTCGCTCGGCAAGGCCATCGTGCTGGCGCTGGCCCTACCCGTGCTGCTCATGTCGCGCGAGGATTTTGCCAAGGACGGCCAGTTCCACATCCTGGTCCTGTCGTCGCTGTACGGCTTCTGCCTGCTGCTCTCGTCGGACAGCTTCCTGACCCTGTTCCTGGGCCTCGAGATCATGGCGCTGCCGGTGTACGTCCTGGTGCTGCTGGCGTTCAAGCGGCCCGAGAGTCCGGAGGCGGCGCTCAAGTACCTGATACTGGGCGGCACGGCGACGGCGATGTTCCTGATGGGCGTTTCGCTGCTCTACGGCGGCAGCGGGACGCTCTCGATTTCCGTATTCGCGGCCGGCCTCCGCTCCGCCGACACCATGGCGACCGCCGGTGTGACGCTGATCTTGCTGGCGTTCTTCCTGAAAGGCGCCATCGTGCCGTTCCACGCCTGGGCGCCGGACGCCTACGAAGGCGCCAGCATCCCGGTCACCGCCTACATGGCGACGATCATCAAGGCGGGCGTGCTGCTGGCGGCGCTCCGGCTCTTCGGCACCGAAGTCGTGTCGCGGCCCACCGACGATCTGCTGGCATTCCTGCCGCTGGTCTCGATCGTCTGGGGCAACCTGGCCGCAATGCGGCAAACGAGTTTCCGCCGGATGATCGCGTACTCGTCCATCGCCCATGCCGGGTATCTGTATTACGCATTCCTGGGTGACGGCGCCACACGGCTCCAGGCCGTGTTGTTCTACCTGGTCGCGTACGGACTCATGAACCTGCTGGCGTTCGCGTCGTTGCCGCCGGGCAACGACGACGTGTCGCGCGACCGGCTCGACAACCTGAAGGGCCTGTTCCAGCGCAAGCCGTTCAGCGCGCTGATGATCGGCATGGCAATGCTCTCGCTGGCCGGCATCCCGCCATTCCCGGGCTTCGTCGCCAAGTTCCTCATCTTCAAGAACGTGATGGCGGCCGGCTACACCGTCTATGCGGTGCTGGGCTTAGTCGGCAGCTACCTGGGGATCTACTTCTACCTGCGCGTGATCCAGTACATGTTCATGAGCGCCGACGAGCCCGCCGTCGCTTCACGCGTGTCCGGTCGCGCGGCGTTGGGCGCCGGTATCCTTTGTCTGGTGCCGGTGTTGCTGGTAACGGTGTTCCCCGGCTGGGTGCTCGCCCGGTTGTAGCCGCTGCGGTAATCCGCGGTGCAAAAAAAGGCGCCCCGGCGGGCGCCTTCTTCGTTTGCGCGGACGGGAATGCCGCTACGTGCCCGCGCGCTTCGCCACCGGCGAGTACATGTCCAGCAGCTGCAGGCGCGTGCCTTGCAGTCGTTCGGATACGACACCCAGCATCCGGTACATCAGTGCGAAGCCGAACGACCCGTCCTTGCGGCAGGCCTCGAGCAGCGCTCCGCCGTCGAAAGCCAGCGCATGCGTCTTTTCGAGCGCGCGCGCCTGGAAGTGCTTGCCGCGTCCCATCAGGATCGCCGACCAGCCGAGCTCGTCGCCAGCACCCAGCGTCTGCACGCGGAACGTGTGGTCGGGCGCCTCGATCTCGAGCGCCACGCGCCCGGCGACGACCAGGTAGAACTCATGACACTCGTCGCCTTCGTGGAAGATCACCTGGTCGCGCGCGAAGTCGACTTCCTTCGCCATGTTGACGAGCAGCTCGATGTGCTCGGGCTGGAATTCCTCGACAAACGGATGCCTGCGCAGCACCGCGAGAAGCGTTTCCTTGGACATTGTCGTTCTCCTTTACCTGCCGACGCCTGGAGGTCGCGTTAGTGTACTGCGGCGCGAGGGGTGTCTCGCGCCCCGCGCGCATGACCTGGATCAAGAATGGCGTCGGGACTGCGGTGGCCCCCGCGTACCGCGCCGCAACATCGCCATCCCGGTGGCCGCGTTTGACGCACGTCAACGGTCGCGCGGCAAGGCCACGGACAATGGTGGCCAGCATCGGACGCGGTTCCGCGGCCGGTGTCCCCTGTCAGGAGAGACGCCAATGAACTCGACCACGGACGTCATCAATGGCGTCGGTCTCGCCGATGCCGGAGCGAAAAGCCGCTGGCCGGCCAGGCTCGATTGGCTGCAAAGCGGATCGGGGCTCCTGCTGGCGTTGTTCATGTGGGGTCACATGTTCTTCGTGTCGACCATCCTCATCAGCAACGACGCGATGTGGACGATCACCAAATTCTTCGAGGGCTACTTCATTCTCGGGCGCTCCTACCCGGGAATCGTTTCCTGCGTCGTCGCCGGCGTGATCGCGCTTATCGTGCTGCATGCGATGCTCGCCGTGCGCAAGTTCCCGATCAGCTGGCGGCAATACCGACTCTTCCGCGGCCACATGAAGCTCATCCGGCACGAGGACACCACGCTGTGGTTCTGGCAGGTCTTCACCGGCTTTGCGCTGTTCTTCCTGGCTACCGTGCACCTGTACGTGATGCTGACGCGGCCGCACCTCATCGGACCGTTCGAGTCGGGCGACCGCGTGTGGACCGACCGCTACTGGCCGCTGTACATCCTGCTCTTGCTCGCCGTCGAGTTCCACGGCGGCATCGGACTCTACCGTCTCGCCGTCAAGTGGCAGTGGTTCGCGGGAGCAGCACCCGACGCCATGCGCAAACGGCTGAAGACGTTCAAGTGGGCGCTGACCGTGTTCTTCCTGGTGCTGGGCTTCGCGACGCTCGCCGCGTACATCAAGATTGGCATCCAGCACGCGCCCGACTACGGCCAGCCCTTCGTGCCTGCGGCGCTGGCGCCAGCCCCGGGGGGCGGAAAATGAAGATCGTCTACACCGACGTACTCGTGATCGGCGGCGGGCTCGCCGGGCTGCGCATTGCCATCGGCGCCAAGCGACGCGGACACGACGTCGTCATCCTGTCGCTGGTGCCGCCCAAGCGCTCGCACTCGGCGGCGGCACAAGGCGGGATGCAGGCCTCGCTCGGCAACGTGATCAAGGGCCAGGGTGACAGCGAGGACGTCCACTTCGAGGACACCGTTCGCGGCAGCGACTGGGGCGCCGACCAGCGCGTCGTGCGCATGTTCGTCAACACCGCGCCGAAGGCCGTGCGCGAGCTGGCCGCGTGGGGCGTGCCATGGAGCCGCGTGCGCCGTGGCGACCGTGACGTCATCATCAACGGCCAGAAGGTGACGATCACCGAGCGCGACGAAGCGCACGGCCTCGTCGCGCAGCGCGACTTCGGCGGCACCAAGAAATGGCGCACCTGTTATGTGTCCGACGGCACGGGCCATGCGATGTTGCAGACGATGAGCGACCAGGCGATCGGCGCCGCCATTCCCGTCCACGAGCGCACCGAGGCCATCGCGCTGATCCACGACGCGGGCCGATGCTATGGCGCGATCGTCCGCGACCTGGTCACCGGCGAACTCTCGGCCTATGTCGCCAAGGCCACGGCGATCGCCAGCGGCGGCGCGGGTCGGCTGTATCGCGTGACGACCAACGCGGTGATCTGTGAGGGCATCGGCAGCGCAATCGCGCTCGAAACCGGCGTCGCGACACTGGGCAACATGGAGGCCGTGCAGTTCCATCCGACGGCCATCGTCCCCGCAGGGATCCTCGTCACCGAAGGCTGTCGCGGCGACGGCGGCCTGCTGAAGGACGTCGATGGTCACCGCTTCATGCCCGACTATGAGCCCGAGAAGAAGGAGCTCGCGTCGCGCGACGTCGTGAGCCGGCGCATGGAGGAGCACATCGCCAAGGGCAAGGGGGTGAAGAGCCGCTTCGGCGAGCACATCTGGCTCGACATCACCCTGCTGGGCGAAAAGCACATCAAGCACAACCTGCGCGAGGTCTACGAGATCTGCCAGCACTTCATGGGCGTGGACCCGACAAAGGACTGGATCCCTGTGCGGCCCGCGCAGCACTACACGATGGGCGGCGTGCGCACCAACCACACCGGCGAGAGCCCGACGCTGAAAGGCCTGTTCGCCGCCGGCGAGGCCGCCTGCTGGGACATGCATGGCTTCAACCGGCTGGGTGGCAATTCGGTCGCGGAAACCGTCGTCGCCGGCATGATCGTCGGCGAGTTCGTCGCCGACTTCTGCGACAGGACCGAGAACGAGGTCGACATCCCGACGTCGCTCGTCCATGCATTCCTGCGCCGCGAGGAGGCCCATCTGTCCGGCCTCGTCAATGGCAAGGGAACCGAGGACGCGGCGGCCATCAAGGCCCGCATGCAGGAGATCATGACCGCCAAGGTCGGCATCTTCCGCCGAGGCGAGGATTTGAAGTCCGCCGTCGACGAATTGCAGCAACTGCTGGTCCGGAGCCGCAACATTGGCTTGAAGTACAAGGCCGGCGGCGCCAATCCCGAACTCGTCACCGCCTATCGCGTGCAGAAGATGCTGAAGCTGGCGCTGTGCGTTTCCTACGGCGCGCTCACCCGCACCGAAAGCCGGGGCGCGCATTTCCGGCAGGACCATCCGCGCCGCAACGATGCCGAGTGGCTGAAGCGCACGCTCGCATCGTGGAAGGGCGACGCCACGCTGCCCGACCTTGCCTACGAGCCGCTGGACGTCGCGAAGATGGAACTGCCGCCGGGCTGGCGCGGCTACGGTGCCAAGGATTACGTCGACCATCCGGACACGCCCGTGCGCGCCGCGGAAGTCGACGCATTGAAGCAGAACATGGCGGGCGCGTCCCGCTTCGCCGTGCAGGAGGCGCTGATGCCCTACGACGCACTGCTGCCCGAGCGCCTGCGCGGGCGCAACGAGCGGATCGACGAACGTTTCGAGGCCTCCAAATGAGCGACGCCACCGTCGTGAAGATCGTTCCCGCCACACAAGGCGGCGGCAACGGTGCCCAACACCGGGCGCTGAAGATCAACGTGCTGCGGCACAATCCGCAGGACAAGGCGAGCGTGCCTCGGCTGCAGACCTACGACCTCGAAGAAGCCGACGGGATGACGCTCTTCATCGCGCTGAACGAGATCCGCGAGAAGATGGACGCGTCGCTGCAGTTCGACTTCGTCTGCCGCGCCGGCATCTGCGGCAGCTGCGCGATGGTGATCAATGGCCGACCCACGCTGGCCTGCCGGACGCTGACCAAGAACCTGCCTGCCGAGATCACGCTGGCGCCGCTGCCTTTCTTCGAGTTGATCGGCGACCTGTCGGTCAACACCGGCAAATGGATGCGCGGCATGAGCGAGCGGCTCGAAGGCTGGCTGCACATGAAGGACCCGAATCCCGACCTGACGCGGATCGAGGAATGGATGGATCCGGATTTAGCC
>Ga0302323_100002510_pt1 | contig 14873 bp, 11 predicted proteins | sample Fen_T0_3_FD_201950 | JGI IMG/M metagenome (GOLD analysis project Ga0302323, IMG submission 201950) | Peat permafrost microbial communities from Stordalen Mire near Abisko, Sweden - Fen_T0_3 | ecosystem: Environmental > Terrestrial > Soil > Wetlands > Permafrost | place: Sweden: Abisko... | reverse complement strand
TGAGCGAGATCGGCGCCGTGACGCGTTTCTGCTCGGTGCCTTCATGCCAACCAGTCGACATGCTCATCGAATCTTTACCGACGGGAATTGTGATGCCGAGTGCGGGGCAAAGCTCCATGCCCACGGCCTGCACCGCGGCGTAGAGATCAGCGCCGTCGCCGGGGATCGCAGGCGCAGCCATCCAGTTTGCCGAGAGATTAACTTTGCCGATCGCGCCAATCTGGGCGGCGGCGAGATTAGTCAGCGCTTCGCCGACGGCGAGACGCGCGGACGCAGCGGCATTGTTGACCGCGACGGGCGTGCGTTCGCCCATCGACATCGCTTCACCGGTGTAGCCGTCGTAGGTCGAGGCGGTGACGCCGCAATCGGCCACCGGCACCTGCCAGGGACCAACCATTTGATCGCGACAAATCAGGCCAGTGACGGTGCGGTCGCCGATGGAAATGAGGAACGTTTTGTCGGCCACCGCCGGGTGGGAGAGCACGCGGCGCGCGGCCTCTTCCAGCGACAGGCCGCCGAGTTCCAGCGGATTCTGAGGCCGCCGCCGGGCGGTGTCGGTGCGGTGCATGCGCGGCGGTTTGCCGAGCAGTACCTCAAGCGGCAGATCGATGGGCTTGTTCTGAAAATGCGGATCCTCGAGCACGAGGCGTTTCTCCTCGGTGGCCTCGCCGACGACGGCGAACGGGCATCGCTCGCGTTCGCAGATTTTCGAAAACGTCTCGATCTTCGCGGCTGGGACGGCGAGCACGTAGCGCTCTTGCGATTCGTTGCACCAGATTTCGAGCGGCGACATGCCGGGTTCGTCGTTGGGCACTTTGCGCAAATTGAAAAGACCGCCGCGGCCGCCATCGTTGACGAGTTCGGGCAGCGCGTTCGAGAGGCCGCCGGCACCGACGTCGTGGATGAAGGAGATTGGGTTTTCCTCGTCGAGGGCCCAGCAGCGGTCGATGACCTCTTGGCAGCGGCGTTCCATCTCGGCGTTGTCGCGTTGCACGCTGGCAAAATCGAGATCTTCCTGGCCCGAACCACTTGCCATCGAGCTCGCAGCGCCGCCGCCAAGGCCGATGAGCATGGCCGGTCCGCCGAGAACAACGAGTTGGTCGCCAGGGTTGATGGCGCCTTTTTGGATGTGACCGGCTTTGATGTTACCAAGGCCGCCAGCGAGCATGATGGGCTTATGGTAGCCGCGGATTTCCGGACCCTTAGCACCGGGAACCTCGGCCTCAAACGTGCGGAAATAGCCGGCGATGGCTGGACGGCCGAATTCGTTGTTGAAAGCGGCGCCGCCGAGCGGGCCGTCGATCATGATGTCGAGCGCGGAGACGATGCGGTTGGGTTTGCCGAAGTCTTTTTCCCACGGCTGCACGGCACCAGGTATTTTGAGATTGGATACGGTGAAGCCGGTGAGGCCGGCCTTGGGCTTGGAGCCGCGGCCGGTGGCGCCTTCGTCGCGGATTTCGCCGCCGGAACCGGTGGCGGCACCGGGGAAAGGCGAGATCGCGGTCGGATGGTTGTGGGTTTCGACTTTGCAGAGAATGTGGACGTCTTCGTCGTGCGCGGCGTATTCGCCGGTGGCGGGATCGACGTAGAAACGACCGGCGCGGTGGCCGGTGAGCACGGCGGCATTGTCTTTGTAAGCGGAGAGAATTCCTTCGCTGTGCAGCTCGTGGGTGTTGCGGATCATCTGGAACAGCGAGTGCTCGCGCTCCACGCCGTCGATTTCCCAGCTGGCGTTGAAAATCTTGTGGCGGCAGTGCTCGGAGTTGGCCTGCGCGAACATCATCAGCTCGATGTCGTTCGGGTCGCGGCCAAGCGTGGTGAAGCTTGTGACGAGGTAGTCGATCTCGTCCTCGGCCAGCGCTAGGCCTAGCGAACGGTTCGCCTCGACGAGCGCGGTGCGACCTTGGGCGAGCACGGGCACGCTGGTGAGCGGACGCGGGGTTTCGTGCTGGAATAGAACATCGAGCGCAGCGAAGTCGTTGAAGACGGCCTGGGTCATCCGATCATGCAGGCGGGCGCTCAGCGCGGAGAGTTGCGGCGCGGTCAGGATGTAGAGCGGCTTGTGCAGGGCCGCGTTGTCGATCTCCAGCCAGTAGGCGACGGCGCGCTCGATGCGTTTGATTTTGGCGAGGCCGCAGATGTGCGCGATATCGGTGGCTTTGGACGACCACGGCGAAATGGTGCCTGGGCGCGGCGCGACGATTTGCAGAAGACCGGTGGGCGTGTGTTTCTCGCGGTGCGGGCCGTACGTGAGCAGTTTTTCAAGGATGCTTTGCTCTGCATCGGTGAGGGTGGCGCCGGGCACGAGTTCAACCGCGTGGATGAACTGCGTCGCGATCCCGCGCACCGGCAGATCGGCGGCGGCAAGATCCTGTTGGAGCTTTTTTAATCTGAACTCAGAGAGGGCGGGTGCACCGTGAAGGACGAGCATGGTAAAATGAGGACTGAATCTCACCACGCGAAGCCGCCGCCGTGCAAACAGGAATCGCTGCTGAGATGACGAGTAGGAAGCGCGCAGCGAATCACCACCAGCTAAGTCGGGGGAGATTTGCCCTGCAATTTATCTGCGCGGACGACGAATCTCGCCGCGCGGCGCGATATTTAAACCTCGTCGAACTTACGCGCGAAGAGCTGTTCGAGCTCAGTCAGCATCTGCGGAGCGTCATCGCCCGTCGCGAGAAACTTGACCTTAGAACCTTTGCCGGCGGCGAGCATCATCAAGCCCATGATGCTCTTACCGTTGACCTGTTCTTCATCTTTTTCGACGAAAACATCGGCCTTAAATTTGTTGGTGATGCGCACGATCATCGCGGCCGGCCGAGCATGGATGCCCATCTTATTATTCACCACCAGCTCCTTGGTGAGCTGCTTACTGGTCTGCGGTGCGGTGTCTTTAGTTTCCATGCGTAATTCGTCGCAATGCTCCCGGCAAGAGGGCGGCTTGCAACCTCAAAAACGTTTTCTCAGCCTGCAGGTCTTATGCCCAAAAGCGCGATCATTGTACCTTGTCGTTTGGAATCGGCCCGTTTCCCAAAAAAATTACTCCATTCGATCAAAGGCCGACCTCTGTTGCTCTGGGTGGCCGAACGCATTCGCAGGGAGGCGCCAGAATTTCCGCTCTATTTTGCGGTGGATGATAAACTTCTGGCGGATTGTGTGAGCTCGCAGGGCTTTCAGGTGATCATGACCGGCGTACACCATCAAAGTGGCACCGACCGGCTGGCGGAGGCCAATCGCAAGGTCAAAGCCGACCACGTGATCAACGTGCAGGCGGATGAACCGCTCGTCACGGGAGCACAAATTCGTCGTCTGGCCGAGCTGATTGCCGGGCCGGTTGACATGGCGACGCTGGCCACGCCATTCAAAACGTCCGCGGATTTTGCCAACCCCAACCAAGTTAAAGTGGTCATGCGCAAGGATGGGCGCGCGCTATATTTTTCGCGTTCGTCGATGCCATTTCCCCGCGAGCGTGGCGGCGTGGTCGATGACGCCTGGGTGATGGCCAACCCGGCACGCAAGCACCTCGGGCTCTACGCGTACAAGGCGGCACTGATCGAAAACTTCGCCAAACTTCCGCTGGGCCAACTAGAGCAAATCGAAAAACTTGAGCAGCTCCGCGTGCTCGAAAACGGCTATGACATCGCCGTCGGTCTCACGGCAGATCCGACGATTGGAGTGGACACGTTGGAAGATGCCGAGAAGTTCGAGCGATGGCTGAAATAAGTCGCAAGTTGGCGGGCTCCACATGCGGGCAACGTTTTGGGTCGTTGGTGGGATTGGGCCTGATCTTGGTTTTTTTTCTGTCAGGATGTATGACGCAAATCCTCGCGACGCGGCTGGTGACGGCTCCGAATCGAGAGGGTGTGCCGGAGCTATTCGGCAACCCCAAGAACCTCGCGGCGGCTGATAGTTTTTATATGCAGGTGTGGCGGTTGCCCGTTGGTCCGCCTGCAGCTGAACTCGCGGTGGGCGTGATTGATCCGGCGGACTATCACCTCATTTACGATACCAACTGCCAGCGCGACGCGAAGGATGGCACAGTCAGTTTCAATTTTAAGTGCAATTGGAGTTTATCGCGTGTTGAGAGGACGCAGATGATCTCCACCGAACCGCCAAAGGCCACCTTGGTGCTTTTGCACGGATTCATGATGACAAAAGAATCGATGCAACCGTGGGCGTTCTATTTTGCGCAGAAGGGATATCGGGTTGTACTCATCGATCTTCGTGGTCATGGCCGCTCGACGGGCAAGTGGATCGGCTATGGCGCGTGGGAGGCGGACGATCTCGTCCTAGTAACCAATGAACTAGTTCGGCGTGGTTTGCTGATCGGAAAATTGGGTGTATTTGGCCAATCCTATGGCGCGGCGGTCGGTATTCATTGGGCCGCACGCGATCCTCGTGTGGCCACAGTGGTGGCGCTCGCACCGTTTAGCGATCCGCTGACGGCGATTCCAAAATTTGCTCGCGGATTTAATCCAAAATTGGCGGCGAAGGTGAGCGACGCGACCTTTGGCAAGGCGGAAGCAAGAGCGGCGAAGCTGGCGGGTTTTGCTTGGGGCGATTTGAATGTTGTTAACGCCATGGAACGCGTGCGAGTGCCAGTGCTGTTATTCCACGGCGCCGATGATTCATGGATTCTTCCGGAGCATACCGAGGCGCTCGAGCGCGTGGCTCCTGCCGGTAGCCGGCGCGAAGTGACACCGCTGGACAATCACCTTTCGCTCATGGTGCGGCTGGATATCGTCGGGCCATCGGCACTGGCTTGGTTTGACGAGCGATTGCGGGCTGACGTGCCGATTCTAGCGACACCAGTAGCCGAGCCGGTTGCGTCGATGACCAAATAGGCTGACGGCTTAAAGTTTCTTCCGCGCCACACCTGTGACCCATAAGACCTCACAGGCGCCACCGCCGGTGTCTTCTCGCGAAAGGGATGACCTCCAGTGGTAGCCGCCGGCGGTTGAAATCTCGACGAGGTAACCCTCGAGTGTAACCAAATCATGCCGGCGCACGGCGAGCAGCTGTTTTTTGACTGCGGAATTTGCCGGGAGGCAATGAGTATTGGCGGAGTGCGTGGCGATGGCCTGTGGATCGAGGGGCGGGTCGCCGTGCCAGGAGTATTCATACCAACGGCCGGACTGGGAAATGGACAGATCGTTGATCACGTTGGCGATGGACATCGAGCCCCAACCGAGCGCGAGGTCGAGAGGGGCGAGCTCCGCGCCGTCGTCGAGCCGGTAGCGGCTGCGGCTTAGGACCACTGCCGTGACGGTGTAGCGAGCGAGCGGTGTGATTGTGTATTTGCCGTCGAGAAAAGGCTTCGGCAGATTATTGGCGGTTTGTTGAGGTTCGGCCGCGGCCGGGATGCCGCGCCAATTCGCCGGCTGGTCGCGAAATATGAACCAACCCGCTGCTACGATGAGCAGCAGGATAATTAACTTCTTCATGGACCGGAGCAGGCTGTTGACGAGCGAGCGGCCGACGGTCGGTCAGATCTTACCGGCTTTGCGAGCTTCGACCAATTTGTAGAAGTCGACGAAGAGCGGATCGGCGTCGTTGGGACCGGGCGCGGCTTCGGGGTGATACTGCACGGAGAAAACCGGAAGCTTTGTGTGGCGCAGACCTTCAACGGTGTTGTCGTTGAGATTGATCTCGGTGACTTTGGCGCCACGGCTCTCGATCGATTTTGGATCAGTGGCGAAGCCGTGATTTTGCGCGGTGATGGAGACTTTGCCGGTTTCGAGATTTTTCACCGGCTGGTTGCCGCCGCGATGGCCGAATTTGAGTTTGAACGTCGTGCCGCCGAGGGCGTGCGTGATCATCTGGTGACCGAGACAGATGCCGAACATCGGGAACTCGGGCAGCAGCGCTGTAACCGTTTTGTGGATATACGGGAGCGCAGCCGGATCGCCGGGGCCGTTGGAGAGAAACACGGCGTCGGGCTTCAACTCGCGCACCTGCTCCGCAGTCGCGGTGGCGGGCAGCACTTGCACGTCAAAGCCGTGCCGAACCAGTTTGCGGTAGATAGAAAACTTCGCACCGTAGTCGAAAGCGGCGACTTTGAAGCGTTTCGCGGGAATCCCCGGAGCGTTCATCGTGGTGCCGACCGGCATGTAAGGCGTATTGAAATTTGCGGCATCAGTGCTACTCCAGATATGGGATTTGCGACTGGTGACGTCTTTCACGTAGTCGGCGCCGGCCATGTTCTGCCAGTTGCGCGCGAGCTTTACCGCTTCTTCGTCGCTGATCGGCCGCGTGCTGAGGCAGGCTTTCATCGCACCGTCGACGCGCAGCTTTTTGGTGAGGGCGCGGGTATCGACTTCGCTGATGCCGGGGATGCCATACTTCTTCAGGTAATCTTCGAGCGAAAGCTGGCTGCGCCAGTTGCTGACGACGGGCGAGAGTTCGCGCACGACGAAGCCCGAGCATTTGGGCACGGCGGCCTCCGCATCCTCGGCATTGATGCCGTAGTTACCGATCTGCACGGCGGTCATCGTGACGATCTGGCCGAAGTAGGACGGATCGGTGATGATCTCCTGATAACCGGTCATCGACGTGTTGAAAACGCATTCGCCCGCGATCGTAGCGTCGGCGCCAAAAGCGCGGCCGCGGAACACGGAACCATCTTCGAGGGCAAGTACACCTGGACTGAACGTGGACATTAAAGCCCAACGAAAGGCTTTCACCTGCCCGCTGCCAAGGGTTTTGTGAGAATTCTGAAAAAGGGCCGCGATCCGTGCTGAGTTTGTGATTAAAAGGCTTCGCTAAGTTCAGCGGTATAAGGACATGAAAATTATATGGCCCGGGGTTTGACACAAGTAGTTAGCTTCCTAACTTCTTTGCATTCACATGGCATACACCGAAGACCGCGCCGCTTGGTTCGAAGGCCAAGGGCATTGGCAGCACATTCCGGCGTCCGACTGGCAGGATTGGGGCTGGCAGCTCAAGCATCGCATCACGACCATCGATCAGCTGGAGCGTTACATGACGCTCACGACTGAGGAACGTCGCGGCATCGCTTTCGCCGGACACAAACTCGCGCTGGCGATCACGCCGTATTTTTTCAACCTGATCGACGTCAACGATCCGGCCTGCCCGATCCGCCTGCAGGTGATTCCGCGCGAAGGTGAATCGATCACGAGCAAAGAAGAAATGCTGGATTCGCTGGGCGAAGACGAACACTCGCCCGTGCCCGGCCTCGTGCATCGTTATCCGGACCGCGTGCTTTTTCTGATCACGGATCGCTGTGCCTCGTACTGCCGGTACTGCACGCGCAGCCGCCTCGTGAGCAACGCCCAAGACTACAATTTCCATCCCGAGTACGAGCAAGGGCTGCGTTACATCGAATCGCATCCGGAGATTCGCGACGTGCTGCTCTCGGGCGGCGATCCGCTGCTGCTTTCCGACAAAAAACTGGAGCATCTGCTCAGCCGTCTTCGTGCGATCAAGCATGTCGAGTTCATCCGCATTGGCTCGCGCATTCCGGTTTTCCTGCCGCAACGCATCACGCCGGAGCTTTGCGAGATTTTCAAAAAATACGGCCCGATCTGGATGAGCATCCACGTAAACCATCCGAAAGAGGCAACGGCCGAACTGCGTGATGCGTGCGAGCGGCTTTCCTTTGCCGGAGTGCCGTTGGGCAACCAGTCAGTGCTTCTGCGCGGGGTAAACGACGATGCTGAGGTGATGAAGGCGCTGGTGCATCGCCTGCTCCGGATGCGCGTGCGGCCTTATTATCTCTATCAGATGGATCTGATCACTGGCGGCTCGCACTTCAAAGTCGATGTCCGCAAAGGCCTGGAGATCATTCAGGCGCTGCGTGGCCACACCACCGGGTATGCGGTTCCTCAATACGTAATCGATGCTCCTGGCGGTGGCGGCAAGGTGCCGATCAACCCGGACTACGTGGAGAAAATCACCGACGAAGAGATCGTTTTCCGCAATTACGAAGGCCGACAGTACCGCTATCCGCTCACGAGCACGCCGCTGCCAGCGCCTGCAGCCCCAGTTTCGTCGGACTTAATGCCATTCGCTTCGAAGAATTGAATAGACGCGTTCAATTTCTTGGGATTTTGCTGTTAATTAATTGTATGCAAAATTTGGGACTGTAGTTAACAGCTTGATACCAATATCTAACGTTAGATTGTTAGGCCGAAAAAAACACCGAATATTTTTGAGCGAATTCGTCCGAGCACCGTCTATCTCCGTGTAGTCAACATCGTTCAATGGGAACGGTGCTTGTTTGTAGTTCTTACGGTTTGCTTGGTGTTAGGTCATGTGGGCCGCCTCGAAAGGGGCGGCCTTCATGTTTTCCGGGGCGGCGAACTTTATTTTCGTTTTGCGGCGCCGCTGTCTTCTGTTTTGGAAACGCCGTGACGATTTAAGTCGCCCGCCAGAAAGAGCCGGTGGCTTCGCTAAGCCAACGCCTGTTTCGCTTCGGCGAGAGTTTGGAAAGTCAGGACGTGGACTTTATCACGATAGTGAAAGAGCGAGAGAATGTTAAAGCCGATGTCCTTTGCCGGATCAGGGATTACGCGCGCGACGGTTCCGGCACCGCTTTTCCGGCAGACATCCATCATCCGTTTCAGCTCAGAAACGCAGAGGGCGTCCATCGAGTTCAAGCCGCTGAGGTCAGTCAGAATTTTGAAGCCTTTGGTCAGGTTTGGCAGCTGGAGTACGATTTGATCGACGCATTCGCGCATGCAGACCAGATCGACGTCGCCATAAAAGTGGACGCTCAATTGATTCTTGGTCACGTCGGCGGAAACGGTGTATCGGTCGTCGCTCTTCATTCGGAATCGTAAGGGTGGAATGCAATCTTTGGCGTACTTAGGGCACAGGGGCAATTTTGCGCGCGCCGATGCTGCACCGGAAAACGTTAGCCAGCGGCGCAACCGGTGCAATCAAACAACGTTTTCAGGGCTTGACCGTCGGTGGGGCCGTCCTGCCGCGGTCCCGCTCGCGAGGCAGTGCACATTCGCGGAAATGAAGGGAGGCCGGGCGGTGTGATCTCCGGTGGCGTCCTCGATGGGGATCTTTACTTCACTGCGCTCTCGCTGAATGGCGATTGCACTTAGCGGCGCATTTTTATGCCTGATCTCGGTTCGGTTGGTGCATACGGAGTCGTTCCCTTAGCAGCCAACCAACGATGCCCTGGCGAACTGCGGCCCCTCAAAGCGCATTGCTGCATCGTGCTGACAATGACCAGAAGAGAGCCACTTCTCAGAAAGGAGGCCAAACTGGTTTGCCCACGTTTCCGAGGGATTAAATTGGAAACCGCAAACTCAAGCAATCTGCCGAAGAGGAACAGGCGTTGAACAGAGCGTGAGGCGAGGAGAGACAGAAATACCGAGGTGAAATGGAGGGAGAGTAGGATAAAACAAACAAAAACATTGACATCAGCATACGATAAACGGTTTGTTACGGCATGCCTGAAATTGATGTCGAACCGGTCGAGAAGCGCGTAACGCCGCGCGAGGGCGATAACCGCCGTCCTCGTCCGGCATTTACGCCGTCGGCCGGGATGCTCGATGACCACGAAAGGCTAAACCGGTGGAAAAATATCACGATTGGCGTTCTCCTGTCAGGAATTGTTATTGTATGGCTCACCGTGATGTCGCTCAACGGGGAGCAAAAAGTGACGGTCATCGATCCGGTTGGAGGAGCCATTCAGGGGCCGATCGAACCATTAGCCAGCAGCAAGGGCTATTTTTCAATTATCAGTATCAACGCCACACAGGTGGTTGCTCAAAGGTCATCGATTGGGCTGGATCTGCGGGAACTGCTCCCAATCTATTTTTCTTCGAATGCTCGAAAGAAATTGGAAGACGATACCAACAACCGTCAGGAAGAGCTACGCCGCCGGCGGCAGGCCTGGAAACCCCTGATCGAAGGTATCACTCCACCGCAAGAAGCGGGCGATTCACGCGTAGTAAGAGTATCGGGTCGTGTACAGGTGACGGGCGTCGTCAACGGGCGCATTTACACCGACGAACCGCCCTTCGAACTCATTTTTATCTACAGAAAGAACAACGACCTTGGAAATAAAGCCGCCATGCCCTGGCTGGTTGATGATCTGGAGATCTCCTTCGGTCAAACTGAGGTGGCGGCCAAGAAGGCGAAACGAACCACCGCCAACAACAACAATGGTTCATAAATATCTTCATCGTGTCCTCTTTCTGCTTCTGGTTTGTGTCCAGCACGGTAGGGCTTCGGATCTTTCTGACGTATCGAAGATGTCGGCTCGTGCGGTTCGGCGCGTTGTGATCAACCCGCTCCAACCGGAATTCATCCCCGTGCATTCTCGCGTGGCGACCACGATCCGTTTTCCGGCGGCGATCGGTGATCCGATGGGTGCTGGGTTTCTCGATGCCGAAGAAATTCAGAAGGCCTCTGGGGAAGGGAAGGCGGCGCAGTCGAACGGAGAGTATGTGATTAGCTTTCTTCGGGGGGATAATTTCTTCACGGTCCGCCCGCTCCCCAAGGCCGAGATGATGAATCTTAACGTTCCGTGCGAAGGGACCACGATCGTTTTGTATTTCCTGCCCGTGGAATCACCGGCGGATGCGGTTGCCAGTCTGGAATTCGTTGTGAAGGGCGGCTCAACAACGGCTCCAGCCAAAGTGGTCGGAGCTGCGGATTGGGAATCCAGGAACAATCTCCAAGAGGCACATAATCGTATTGTTAAAACCGATACGCGACCGGAGTCGCCTTGTGAAACAGCAACTCCGGCAAGGATCAACGGCCTGCTCGGCAAGCTAAAGCTGGTACACGCCTCCCGCCCCGGTGAAGAACTCGATGAAATTTCACAGGCTTTGGGTCTGCAAGTGTCAGTATCCTCAGCGGAAGGAGAGGGCTTTCATGATATTGCACGGCCGCTAACCGACTCAGGGCAGTTCCAGTTGATCCTCTTACGCGCGGTGCGGGATCCGCACATCGATAGTGTTGGCTTTATATTCCTGATGAGAAACACCTCCGACCGCGAGCTGGTCTTTGACCTCCGCTCCTTGTCGGCGCGGGCGGGTGCGGCGCTCTACACCGCCCGGGCAGTGGAGGCTCCCGCCAATTTGAGACCCGGCCAGCTAATGCCAGGGTATTTCGTGGTGGTTGGAAATGGTAATGGCTCGGCCGGGCATCTGCTCTCGAATAATGACTGGCATCTTTCCATCAAGCTGGTCGGGGATAAAAGCGAACCAGCAGGTACAATCCTAAAAGAAGTTGCGGCTCCGCAGCAGAAGGAAGCAGGCAAGCCATGAGCTTTTTAAAAACCAAGTTCGGACTGATTGTCCTGACTTTTTTTGTCACCGGGATCTTCATTTTGTTATTCTCGGTTAAAAAGCGCGGCGCGGCGCGGGAAAATCAGCAGTCTGGAATCGTGTCGGCGCGGGCCGACCACTTTGTTCCGAAAGGGGGCACCGGCAGCGAGGCTGCCTTAATGACGAAAGCTCAAAATAGTGCGAACGATCGGGGCGAGCAGGCAAAGTCGATCCGCAAGAAACCGGCTAACTATGGTGACAGTTATGACGAGAACGGTGATCTCGCAACCAAGCGCCTGACGCCCGAGCCGCTGAATACAGACCTTAATACTTCGAATTCGGGTGTGAATAGGGGAGGAGGCTCGGCTGGACTTGGAGAGGGTGCGCAAGAGGCGGAGCCGATTATGATTCCGTCCCTGCGTATTCATGGGCGTGTGCAGGACACGAAATCCTCCCCTGATAACCGGGGAGGACCCAGCATCGGTAATCCAGGGCCTAAACAAACGGCGCAGGCTAAACCCAGGCGCTTTTTGCCCTTTGGTCGATTGATCAAAGCCGAGTTATTCATGACGCTGGAATCTACGCAGGATGAGATGCCACTCATCGGGATAATTATCGAGCCGCTCTATAACAACGGGCACTTAATAATTCCGGCAGGCACTGAGATCCATGGCACCGCCCGGCCCGATCGCGTCCGTAATCGAATCATTTCGGGCAACACCTGGAAGATGATCTTCCCGCGCGAAGGCACAAAGCCGAACGGGCGACAGCTCACTTTCGATGGAATAGCCCTCGATCGCGACGACAGGGACGGGAATGGCTTCACTTGGGGAATCACTGATGGGGCGTACGGGCTGAGCGGCCGAATGCTGCGTAGTTATAAAACGCAGGATGAGCTGATGATTTTCGCGGCCGAAACTATTAAGTCCGCCAGCGCAACCATGATGGACCGGCAACAAACCCTGGTGGGGGCAACCATCGAGGCTAATGCGAAGAACGCGGCTCTAGCCGGCGGTCAGGCGATGCTGGAGCAGATTTCAAAGCAGATCTCCGATGAAATCAAAAAGAACGGGATCTACATTCAGGTTCCCGCCGGTGCCCAATTCTACGTGTACCCGCGACAGGTGCTTGATCCAGATCGGGCGGACATTCCAGACAGCATCGCGAAAGTCGAATAGTTTAAAACAAAATGAAAACGATCATTATAGTTCTGTCCGTCAGTTTGCTCCTGGCTGGTTGTTCGTCAACGCCGGCTTACAAGTCGTCCGCAGGCCCCTGTGTGCGCCCCGGGCTTGTCATGATCCCGGTTGATCAAGCCCATCTCTACGGTGTCCCTCTGAAGGACCAAAACGAAACTCAGGCGCCTCAGAACTTTTTGGTCACGGACTCAACCAGTGTTTTGATCCAGGTGCCACCGACGGCGGTGCAATACAATCGTTACCCTGATGCGGCAGATCCAACCATGATGCACGAAGCACATATTGTGTACCGGCGTGACGCCGCTCGTTGGAATTTAAGGCCGTCCGCGGGGCAACAAATCTTGATTGGGCCACAAATCACTGATGGCCGGGGTGAGGTTCAGCCAATCGCGTCACAGGAACTTGAATCGTATCTGCGGGAGCAGCGTGTAGCGGCCCAACGGCAGCAGCAGTTTCTGGGTCAGGTTGGCCAGGCGGTTGGGCAGCTTGCCACTCAACAGCAGCAACTGGCGACCGAGGTTGTTAAGATGAAGGCTAACGGAGGGCAAACGCCTCCCCCTGAAAATGGCCTGGCCAAAGATGAAACCGCCGACGCAAAACGCGAGCAGAAGGCTTTGCTCCCGGAGAGCCCAGCGGATGCAGCAAATCCGAATTTCAAGCAATAGGAAACTAATCAGTCGTCCTAAATAACCGGATCATAAAACATGAACGCGAGTATTTCTTTCCGGTATCGAAAAGGTGAAAACACCTGCGATCACGGTTGGCACGGTAACTTGTATGCGGAACCGTCAATCCCACAGGCGGCAACTGGTCGAACGCCGGAGGATCGACCTATTGAACCTACACGGTGTGTTAAGAATGCCTACCAGCCGTTCATGGCTGAGGATCAGTCCAGGCCGGTGTCCGCTTAAACCGGCGAACCCGTTTTCCTATTTTTGCTAATTTCCTTTCGCCATGCCTTCACTGCATTCCGGCCGTCGATTCGTTCTGTCGCGGTACGCCGATCGGTATTCGACCTCAGACGGCTCAGCCCCGCCATTTCCTACTCCTGAAGACGTGTTTCAAGAGGACCTGGACGCCGCCCGGCTTGTGGAATATTACATCGCGCACGGTGAGGCATTCCTGACCCGACTTACGTGGGGGCAGCGGGTATTCAAATCCCACCAATATTTTGCTGCACTCGCTCAAGAGCAGTTCGAGGCGGCGAAGCTGGCTCGACTTGTTCGTGCCGACGGCGCGCCGCTCATCGCAGCATTAACACGTATTGCGCATGGCACGATCGAACCGGCGCTTGCCGGTCGGAGTCGGCGGCTGAGCGAAATCGCGGATTGTGCGGTCGGCAACCAGACAGTGCCGCTGTATTCTTTTCGGTTGTAGTTGAAATTCGGTTACATACACAGGCCGACAACCTCCTCCATAAGGCATAAGCAATGAGTGTTGTAGATGATCTGGGAAAGCTCGTTGCCTTGCGTGCGGCAGGGGATCTGACGGAAGAGGAATTTTTGAAGGCAAAGCTGCGGTTATTTCAGGAGAACCCCCTCGGGTTCCCCACGCGTGCGCGCATGGACGGTGAGTTCCCTTCAAATAGCGTAATCACGCCCGCTGAGCAGATCTTCCACTCGAGCCGTTGGTCTGCGGGGAATAGCTTCTTCCCTGATGCAATAATTCTCGTCGCTGATGGTATTCTTTTCCGAAAGAGAGGCCTGCTCGGATCGAACGAGGAACACATAAACTATCAGGCAGTCGCTTCATGCCGGGTGAAAAACGGCGTCTTTCTGGCTAACATCACGATAGAGACAACGGGTGGCAGTCAACCGATCTACGTGAATGGCCTTTGGAAGTCAGATGCCCGGGCGATCGTGGAAATGATTCGAGGTCGGCAGGGTGGTTAATCAGCGTCATCAGCGGCGGGTCTCTATATCTGGCTTAGCCTGTTTTTTAACTTTGTATTTAGGACGTGAACGCGGCGGACGTGATAGGGGAACTCCTACCCCGCTAATCTTCTCAAGCGCACTATCAAAGTGGCTGCGAAGTTTTCAGGCTAGAATGCTGGGGTTCCATTGGCCTGAACCGAGCATTCAGCCGATCCCCGCTTCCTCCACCTCGTTTGGTTGTGAATCGCAGGCAGGGACAGAGCTGCAAGCCTCACGGCTCACATATTTGGTAATTCCAGTCCGGCTCGTTGTGCAGGCGGGAGCAGTGCACAAAAAGAAAGAAAAACATTGACACAAGCAATCGAAAAAGATTCGTTGACGGAGCAATGGAAAACCTAAATTCCAATAAAAAATGAAAACTAAAGTTCTGATTACATTCGGTCTGCTGGGTCTTCTCAGCGGACTTTTTGCCACCCGCATGGTAGCAGCTGGCGCGAAAACCAAGGGCGATTACGAAAAAGTTATCGTGACGCGTAATGCGGATGACG
>Ga0302323_100002509_pt1 | contig 14875 bp, 10 predicted proteins | sample Fen_T0_3_FD_201950 | JGI IMG/M metagenome (GOLD analysis project Ga0302323, IMG submission 201950) | Peat permafrost microbial communities from Stordalen Mire near Abisko, Sweden - Fen_T0_3 | ecosystem: Environmental > Terrestrial > Soil > Wetlands > Permafrost | place: Sweden: Abisko... | reverse complement strand
GAAGCGTCTGGCATGGATGGAAATCAGGTTGTACGACAAAATCTACAACGCTGACAAAAGCGAGCAGCCTGATGTTATCAGAGCGTCTACGCTGACAACTTGCGTGACCTTTTTGTGCTGCTCAAGAGAGGTCGCCCTCTGATGTTTAAAGCGATTACAGTGACGGTCTAATCGGTTAGCTTAGGCGAAGTTTTTGATGAACGCTTTTATAACTTTCCTCCACCGCTAATAGCCGCGAGCCTTGCCACGTTAGGTGGAGGCGCATCCAGGACGACGGCGCCAGCTTGCCGTATCCAAGCAACAGCGTCTGCTCGAAGTTGTTGTTCGAGCCCAGTTCTGCGATGTGCGGGCAATACGTACGCGTCGACCACGCAGCCATAACGCTGTATTTTTAGCGAAAGAAACGCGTGATGATCGTGCAACGACGCGCCAACCATGCCGACAGGACTGCCGTCTACATATTCCAGGAAATAGGCACCGGTTCCGTCTTGGTGGTTTTGGGCTAGTCGTGCCGCAGCTTTCGCAAGCCAAGGATCAATTTCCCACTTACCTAATCCTGCTTCCACCAACATCGACCGCAACAACGCGAGCACGTGTTGGAATTCAGATTCTGTGATGCGTATGGCCATGGCGACGAGGAACATCACCAGACCTACTTGAAATCGGCTAACACAAACCGACTTCAGAGCATTACAGCTCCAACCAAATACTGTCGCCACACCTGACGATTGCGGCGACCTCGGTCGGTATTAACAACGTGCCGTGGGCTGACGTTGCCTCACGCAAAATCCTCAACGGGCAGGAGCAGCGAAGGGCCTTTTACAGCTGGAAGCTTGGCGATGGCGGCGCGGGCCTTATCCATCGCGGCTCGGCTGGCGAGGTGCGTCATCAGAATGAGCGGCACAGCTTCGCCTTCGTGGCCTTCGGGCTGCACGATGGAGGCAATGCTGATGCCGGCTTTGCTGAGAATCGCGGAGACCTTGGCGATGACGCCTGGTTTATCCAGAACGTTGAGGCGAAGATAGAAACGCGAGGATGTTTCGCTATGGGGAATAACAGTGCCCTGCGCGCAGGCGGCGAAAGAGGGCACGCGATCGAGGGTGCCGCGTGTAATATCGAGTCCTGCGTCGGCCAGGTCGCTGAGCACGGCGCTGGCGGTGGCATCTTTACCGGCACCTCGACCGTAGTAGAGCGTGTCACCGATGGGGAAACCGGAGACGAAGACGGCGTTGAACACGTCGTTCACGCTGGCGAGCACGTGGCTCTTCGGCACGAGCGTGGGGCTGACGGCCACGCTGATGCGGGTGCCGGCTTTCGCTTTGCTTTTGCCTTTGGCGGATTTCGCTGGTTTGGCGAGATGAACGGAGCCGAGCAGTTTGATCGTGTAGCCGAGTTGTTGAGCAAAACGGATATCGAGTGGCGTGAGTGGACGGATCCCTTCGACGTGAATGTCGTGGTGATCGACCCAGAAACCATGGGCGAGGGAAGCCAGGATGCCGGTTTTATGCGCGGCGTCGTGACCGTCGACATCAAGCGTGGGATCAGCTTCGGCGTAGCCGAGGCGTTGGGCGTCGGCTAGGACGTCGGTAAAAGCGGCGCCTTCGCGCGTCATACGGGTGAGGATATAGTTACAGGTACCGTTGACGATTCCGTAGATGCGTTCGAAACGATTGCCGACAAGAGCTTCGCGGAGAGTTTTGATAATCGGAATGCCGCCGGCGACGCTGGCTTCGTAGTAAAGATTGGTGCCAGCTTTTTTGGCGGCGGCGAAAAGTTCGGGACCGTGGGCGGAGAGGAGTGCCTTGTTGGCGGTGACGACGGCTTTGCCGCACTCAAGGGCGGCGAGAACGATGACCTTGGCAATACCTGTGCCACCGACGAGTTCGGTGACGATCTGGATCTCGGGATCTTCAACCACGTCTTTCCAGTTCAGAGTCATGAGCTCGCGGGTGATCGGGTAGGGGCGTGGCTCGTCGAAAGCTTTCACCGCGACCTTGCGGACAACGAGCTGGACGCCGGTGCGCGCGGCCATGAGCTCCGCGTTTTGTTGGAGGGCGTTGAACACGCCGCTGCCCACGGTACCACCACCGATCATGCCGAGATTAACTTGTTTCATAGAGGTAAGAACGGGATAGCAAAAGCACTCTGGCGCGGCGCGACAATGTTTGTTTGGCAAAATTTCCGCGACGCAACGCATCTCCCTTCCTTAATAGTGGAAACAAAACCCGCTGGCCTCGGTCGCAGAAAAGCGAATGCGCTTATTTATCTTACTTCTCCTCTCCAGCGGCCTGCTTCAGGCAGACACTTTGACTGGCCTAAAACAAAAGCTCGCGTCACTCGACGGAGGAGCGCTCGTGGCGGCCAAAGTGGATTATGAAGTTTCAAACGAGGACCGGGAAGACGATCAGACCATCCAAACCCAGGGTCGAGCCAGTGCGCTGGTGGAAGATGGACCGGCGGGCATCACGATCACTTGGCCACGCGATCTGATCGCTCAAGTGGACGAGGCCGCGAAAGCGCAGGGCGAGAACAAGGACAAAAACGCAGGCCCACGACGCGCGATGAGCGGCATCGGTCCGATGATGGTACACGATCATCTGAATGCCGCACCGGGTCTTTTGCGCATGCTCAACCAAGCGGAGTTAGTGGAGGAGAAACGAGAAACGTGGGAAGGGCAGCCGGCTACATTGCTGGTCCTAAAGTTAAATCCGCAACTCAACGCCCAAGCTCGTAAATACGTTAAGGAGCTGACGACCACTGGTCGGTTGTGGATTGGTGCGGACGGTTTGCCATTGGCAGCGGAGACGCGTCAGTTCCAAAAAGGTCGCGTGATGCTCGTGATCAGTTTCGAGGCGACCGACAAACAGGAGTTTCGTTATGCCACGGTTGGCAACCGCCTGGTGGCGCTCCGGCACGCCAAGGACAACAGCGGTTCTGGAGCCGGGCATCACACCAACGTTAAGGACGTAACCACCGTTCAGATTCAAACGAGCAACGGCTCGTAAGCGATAGTACGCGAGAGACGAGCGATTCAGCCGATAAAGTATTGCTGGAGCCGAAAGTCTGGGTAGGGGTTCTTAGGTCGCGGCGCTCATGTTCCCTTGCTGCCGACGTTCGGCGAAGAAAATTCCACGCTATGAAAACTGAAATATTTACACTTTGCGATGCCGCCACCGAGCAGCAGGGTAAACTGAATCTCCTTGGCTCCTTCGATCAGCTGAATGCAAAACAAGCGCCGATTTCACATCCAGGTTGCACGCTGGCGCTCAAACTGAGATTCACGAAAATCGAAGAAGGAAAACACAACGTTAAGATCACATTTGGCGACGAAGATGGAAATCTTGTGATGCCGCCAATAGAGTTTCCGCTCACCATCGTAGTCGCTCCCGGAGAATCGACCGCCACTTCCCACTTGGTCCTCAATATGCAGCAGCTCAAACTGCCGAGTTTTGGTGAATATACGATCGACCTTGCGGTTGATGGGCGCGCTGAAGCGGCGCTGCCGTTGTATGTAAGAAAGTTGCCAGAATCCGCGTGAAGCTGTCGCACCTGGACCAGAGCGGATACTAAAAATACTCGTGCGGTTAAGGTCGGTGGCGGGTATTATTTAGTCGGGTGAATGAGACCGAACTACTCCGTCGCTTTGTTGAAGAAAACGCGCAAGACGCGTTTGCGGAATTGGTGCGGAATAAAATCAACCTCGTGTATGCGACTGCTCTGCGCCAAGTCGGTGGAGATTCGCACCTGGCGGAGGATGTCACGCAAGGAGTCTTTCTCGCACTCGCGTGTCAGGCAGAAAAGCTGAAGCGTCACGAAATCTTGACTGGCTGGTTATATACCACGACGCGTTTTCTTGCAGCGAAAGCTCTGCGCGGTCGCCGCCGTTGGCAGCGGCGTGAGATGGAGGCCAATATCATGAACTCACAGCCCGATAAAACGGACGCGGCTTGGCAAGAACTTCGGCCGGTGATCGACGATGCCATGCACGAGCTTGGCGAGAATGATCGCGCGGTCGTGCTCTTGAGGTTTTTTGAAGGGCGGTCGTTTGCAGAGGTCGGCGCAGTGGTGGGAGCGACAGAAAACGCTGCGCGGATGCGAGTCGAGCGGGCGCTGGAAAAACTGCGCGGACGATTGGCTCGCCGCGGCATAACGTCGACGGCTGCAGCGCTTGGAGCGGTGCTAGCGAGCCAACCGGTTATTGCCGCGCCGGCGAGCCTTGCGTCTGCGGTGACCAGCACAGCGCTTGGCGGTGTGACCGCCGTCGCAGTGGTGGGCATGGGCGGAGTGGCGGCCTTCCTCAATTTTATGAGCACAACAAAACTTCTCTTGGGTACGGTTGGTGCGATCGTCGTGTTCGGCGTAGCGGCTTTTGTCGGCGGCCATTCTTTAACTATGGGAGGTTCCACTGTACATGAGCGTGCCACCACTGAGAGTGAGGAACTCGCGCGCTTACGTGGGGAGAATGGTCAGCTCAAAGAGCAGTTGCATCAAATCCGTTCGACGCAATCAAGCGCGGCTTCGTCAAAGGATGTTATGAGTAGTTCGGGTAGTATGGATGCTTCGGCTGCGCCGAAAAAGTGGGCGCTCTTGGCCGAACTCTACAAGCAGAAGCTGATGACCTCTCGGTTGTCGTTCGTGGACAACGCTGGCACTCTGAACCCGGCAATCGCATCGGTGTTCGATCTCACACCTGATGAACATGCAACGTTATCTCAGGCGATCGGCGCTGCTCGTGAAAAGCTCGAGACACTAGAAAGAGCTAATGCAACGGTGACTCGTCAACCCGACGGCAACGTCGTTATTGAGATTAAGCCTTTTCCCGCTGCAGGAGGTCCCGTTTACGACGAATTGATGGCGAGTATATCGCAGGCATTGGGGCCGGATCGCAACGAGGCCTTCATGACGATTTGCGCCGACCAAGTAGAAAAGGCGTTGGGCTCCTTTGGTGCCACGGAGCGAAAGGTGACGATTACCAGTCAACCGGACTCAAAGCACAGCCGTTATCTCGCAACAGACGAACGGATCGCCCCAGGCAACCACAGTAAAAATACCAGTAACTACAGCAACCGGGATGCGCTCCTAAGCCAGGTTGGCACGATTACCAAGTTGCTGCCGTCGGATTTCTGAGCGGCATACGGCTTCAGGTAGTGCTCGAAATTTTGATCCGATAAAACGTCCAGAGTCGCACGCGAGATCGTTGCGCTTTCTTTGTATGGTTGATTTGGTTTAAGATTTCCCCACAAAATCAATTGAGCTAAGATCAGATATGACGAGCCGATCGGCTTTGGTGTCTTTTGCGAAATTCGCCTGGGGTGATACCGGCAACGCGTTTAAAGACGACGCTCATGTATTCGATGTGTTCGAAGCCCGTGAGCTCGGCGATCACTTTGAGTTTGTAATCCGTTTCGGCCAGCAACGATCGAATGCGCGTGATCTGAACGCGGCGAATTTCCGCTTGCGGCGAACGCCCGAGATAACGGCGAAATTTTTTCTCGAGCTGGCTGCGGGATGCGCCAGCTGGCCGCAGCAAGTCTTCAACCGTCAGGCCGTCGCAAGCATGTTCGCGGATATGGCTGAGCGCGGCAGCTACGCTACGATCTTCGATGGCCAAGACATCGGTAGACTGACGCGTGATGACACCTCGAGGATCGATCCGAAGATAGCGGTTCTCAATGGGTTCTCCGCGCATCATGCGGTCGAGTGTTTCAGCGCCGCGAAAGCCTGACTGAAACGGGTCTGAGGCGACGCTCGACAACGCCGGAAACGACAGCTCGCACCGGATAGCATCATTGTTCACGCCGAGAACGGCTACCTCTTCTGGCACCAGCACGCCCGCTGCTTCGCAGGCGTCCATCACCTGAAAAGCGCGCAGATCGTTGCACGCAACGATACCGATTGGTTTGGGCAGCTTTGTGATCCAGGCCGACAGCGCGGCAGTTTGCTCCTCGTCCCAGGACGGCGTGAGATCGCCCGGATAGTCGACATCGAACACCACGCAATTTACACCGCCAAGTCGGGCGGCTTCGGTAACGCCGTCGCGCCGTTCTCGCGACCAGGCGCAGTTGCCAAATCCGGAGAAGCCTATGCGGTGAAATCCTCGCTCATGGAAGTGCTCGACCGCCATGTGTCCAATCGCCTGGTTGTCTGGACGGATTTTTGGCACGTCGTCAAACGGGTCACAATCGTTGAGATCGACCAGCGGGATTTTGAGCGCGGCGCACTCGCGTACTAAAGCCGGGGTCGTGTGCCGGCTAATTACGCCTGACCATTTTTGGCTGCGCACCCAGGCGGGATCGGTCTCGGCAATGGCTTCATCGTCGATGTAAGCACGCCACGGCCGGTGAGTACGCTCGTAATGGGCTACGCCTTGTAACATGGCTGCGCACTCCTCGTGATAGGGAAGAAAGACCAGGAGTACCCGAGGGCGCATCTCGGAATGTATTCTGGCTTGGTGTATAACCTCAAATTGAAAAACCGATTTCGATAGTTTTGGTGATAACACCGCCAGCGAAGCCGCTCGCTCCGGCGGCAAAACCATCAAGACTAATATAAATCCGTACGATTCGGTCGGATGATTTCTGTGCAAACGTGAGCCCTCCGGAACCGCGCGCTGAAAACGACCACGTGAAGAGGCGAACTGGTGAGCTGTTTCTTGCCTCGGAGCGCCATCCCGTTGGGTTGGTCAGAGGATCGCGAGAATACTATTAAAGGTCGCGCTTGGACGGAGGAAGGCGGCGGCTTTGTTTTCGTCGGGCGAGTAGTAACCGCCGACGTCAACGGGTTTGCCTTGGACGGCGAGGAGCTCGGAAACGATTTTGCCTTCGTTTAGTGTGAGTGAAGCGGCGATGGGTGTGAAGATTTTCTTTAGCTCAGCGTCCTGGCTTTGGGAAGCGAGAGCTTGGGCCCAGTAGAGCGCGAGGTAGAAGTGACTGCCGCGATTGTCGATCGTGCCGAGTTTGCGTCCGGGCGAGCGGTCATTTTCTAGATATTTGCCGTTGGCTGCATCAAGTGTCTCGGCAAGAACTTTGGCTTTTGCGTGGTTTTGTGTGATGCCGAGATGTTCGAACGACGCGGCAATGGCGAAGAACTCGCCGAGGCTGTCCCAGCGGAGGTAGTTTTCCTGAAGGAATTGTTCGACGTGCTTGGGCGCGGAACCACCGGCACCTGTTTCGAAAAGGCCGCCGCCATTCATCAGCGGAACGATCGAAAGCATCTTGGCGCTGGTCCCAACTTCGAGGATCGGGAAAAGATCGGTGAGATAATCGCGGAGGACGTTACCAGTGACGCTGATTGTATCGAGGCCCTTGACGATGCGCTCAAGAGTGAACGTGCAGGCGGTGGCGGGCGGAAGAATACGGAGGTCGAGGCCGGTGGTGTCGTGGTTTTTTAAATACGCATTGACCTTGGCGATGAGCTGGGCGTCGTGGGCTCGTTTTTCATCGAGCCAGAAAACGGCGGGCGTGTTGCTGAGGCGAGCGCGGTTGACCGCGAGTTTTACCCAGTCCTGCACAGGAGCGTCCTTGGTCTGGCAGGCGCGCCAGATGTCGCCTTCGTTGACTTCGTGATCGAGCAGGGTTTTGCCCGATTCGTCGACAACGCGAACCGTTCCTTTGGAGGAAATTTGAAAGGTCTTATTGTGCGAGCCGTATTCTTCGGCGGCTTGAGCCATGAGGCCAACGTTGGGAACGGAGCCCATGGTTTTAGGATCGAGGGCGCCCTGCTTTTTGCAGAAATCAACGGTGGCCGAATAGATGCCGGCATAGGAGCTGTCGGGAATGACAGCGAGGGTGTCAGCGAGTTTGCCCTGAGCATCGTACATCTTGCCGCCAGCGCGGATCATCGCAGGCATCGAGGCATCGACGATGACGTCCGACGGAACGTGGAGATTGGTGATGCCTTGGCCGGAATTGACCATGGCGAGAGCGGGGCCCGCAGAGTAGGCGGCTTTGATGTCCTGCTCGATTTCGGCTTTCTTGTAAGAAGGGAGAGTCTGGAGTTTTTCGACGAGATCGCCGAAGCCATTATTTAGGTCGACACCGAGTTCGGAAAAAGTCGTTGCATGCTTAACGAGCAGATCCTTGAAGAATGTCCGTACGGCGTGGCCGAAAATGATGGGGTCGGAAACCTTCATCATCGTGGCTTTGAGGTGGAGCGAGAGAAGAACTCCGTCGGCTTTGGCCTTGGCGATTTGTTTTTCGTAGAATGAGACGAGGGCTTTTTTGCTGATGAACGTGCCGTCAATAATTTCGCCGGCCTTAAGCGAGAGTTTTGGCAAGAGAACAGTGACTTTGCCCGCGGTATCGATGTGTTCGATACGGGCAGTGGTTGCAGTAGGAAGCGTGATGGATTTTTCGTTCGAGAAAAAGTCATTGGCGGCCATGGTCGCGACCGTGGTCTTGGAGTCGGGCGACCATTTGCCCATCGAGTGTGGATGAGCACGGGCGTAGTCCTTGACGGCTTTCGGTGCACGGCGATCGGAATTACCTTCGCGCAGGATTGGGTTGACCGCAGAGCCTTTGACCTTGTCGTAGCGGACCTTGGTGTCTTTCTCGGCGTCGGTTTTTGGCGATTCAGGATAGTCGGGCAGCGCATACTCTCTGGCTTGTAGTTCGGTAATCGCCTCTTTTAACTGCGGGATAGATGCGGAAATGTTGGGCAGTTTAATAATGTTAGCCTCAGGCTTAAGCGTGAGGGCGCCGAGCTCCGCGAGGTGGTCGGGGACACGTTGGCGAGCGGGAAGTTTATCCGCAAAGGCGGAAAGAATGCGTGCCGCGAGGGAAATGTCGCGCGTTTCCACAGCAATGCCCGCGTGTTTGGTGAACGCCTGCACGATCGGCAGGAGCGAGTAAGTCGCAAGGGCTGGAGCTTCGTCGGTCTTAGTGTAGATGATCGTGGGTTGGGCGGGCATGTGAATGAAGAAAGAAAGTTAAAGAGGAAGCGAATGGGTTAAGGCCAAAAACGCGAACAGCCAAAACGATTTACCAATCTAGTGGGGCAAGCTGCCTGGTCAAAAGCAAAGCCCAGGCGAAGACTGTTAGCACGTTTGTTCATGCGAAATGCGTTTGGCTAGCAGAAGAACTTTTTATTCGCTGCCGTTAATCGGTTTTCTGTGCATGTTCTCGGCCGAGAAAGACGGTTGTCCACAAAGCGACAATCTGGACCATCGTGACAGACTTTAACGCCGCCAGCCGACGGCTCTTTTATTTCGCTGCGGCCAATTTTGCACGGCGATCGGCGGCGGCCTTTGCTTCGGCGGTGACGACGTGGAAGACGAAATAGGTGGCGGGTGTATTGCCCCCATTGCGGGAGCGGTGGGTTTCGCCCGCAACGAGCAAAATCACTGCACCAGGTCCGGCTTTTTGTAAGTGACCGTTGATTTCGAATTCGAGAACGCCGTCTTTGATAATGACGACCTCCTCGTCGGTGTGTTTGTCGAGAATGCCCCAGGGCGTGCCTGGGTTTAGCGTGGTCACGTGGCTGCGAAATTGTGCTAGGGTAGGAGTGGAACCGTCGACGACCTCGCGGCGTTCGCCGTTGGGATTCTTTTGAACCGGTAGCTTGTCCCATTCAAAAATAGTGGAGGTGAGCGGTGGTTCGGCTTTGATGCCGGCTGTGATCGAAGGAGCGGTAGCTTGTGTCGGAACAGTATTCTCAGCGTAAAGAAACGTGGCAAGGAGAGGCAGGGCGGTGACGAGGAGCATCTGAGGTGGACGAACGAGGCGCGGGTTCATGAGTCCATTGCATCCGCCTTGTCCGCTGGCCGCAATGCGGGAGCGAACTCAGCAGATCGATCTAGATCCACACGCCACGTGCCGTTTGCGAGCGGACGATACCAACCATCATTCCCAGAGCGATTCCGACGGAATCAGAGGCGCCGAGCCGCAATCCCGCTGGCCCTTCGATCCGACTGAGTTCCGATTCGAGGACGCCGAGTGTTTTCAAGCGTTCAAGCCGGATTTTGTGGCTTCGCTGACTGCCAAGAGCGCCAATATAGCCGACCTGGGTCTTAAGAAGTGCGATCAGCGCAGGGTCGTCGATCTTCGGGTCGTGAGTGAGCACCAGTGCGGCGTCGCGATGAGTGAGGCGAAAATCCGAGAAATCGTCCGGCCAGACATTGATGAGCTGGTCCGGTGCAACGTGAAAACGTTCGGAGTTGGAGTAATGGCGTCGCGGATCTATAACGAAACATTTAAAACCGGCATTTTTGGCAAAGGCCACGAGATGTGCCGCAGTATCGACTGCACCCACAAGGAAGAGACGTGGCGGCTGAACCAATGTTCGGATAAAAAACGGAGAATCTCCAAAGTCATCCTGCGTACACGCGCCTTCGGCGGTAAGCCGAGTCTTTGCACGACTCAATTCGGCTTCGGAAAAAGCGTTGCTATCGCCGGCAGCGTGATCCGCAGAATCAAAGCCGAAGTGACTGTCGTCGCGCGAAAGAATGACGGCGTTAGCGTCGGTGCGGAGCCAGGTGTGAGTTAGCTGGGCAAGGGCCTGCATTTGAGGTCGCGGTATGCACGCGAACCATGGGTCGAGCCGTATTTCCACCCAGCCCCCGCAACTCAAGCCATCTTGCCATGGCGGCGAACCGTCAGGGCCAAAACGCAAGATTTGATGACGATTAATCGCGAGAACTTCGGCAGCCGCCTGAATCACCTCGTTATCAAGACAGCCAGCACTGACCGAACCGATGAAGCGGTCGCCTGAAGCGGAGATGAGCAGCGAAGCTCCCGGTGCGCGTGGAGCGCTGCCGTTGGTGCGTACGACCGTAGCGATGGCAAAAGGTTCGCCACGGTCGATCCACGTAAGAAGCTGTTGACGAAAACCGAACATTGTTTGCGCCTAGATCAGTTGGGAATAATCGCGCACGCTTTTTTTGCCCGTTCCGACGTCATCGGGCGTTAGTTCACATGCGCGGCCGCGATAGCGTCGTCCGGATTTGATTTTGACCTGGGCAGTTTGGCCAGTTGCCGGAAATAAATAGTCTTTTGCATAACAATTTTGGAAATCCGGGAAAGATACGCCCTCACTTAGGAAAAAGGAAAGTGGCGGAACGCTTTTTCCATGAGCTGAATATCAGTCTAACAGCAAAATTATGTTCAATAAGAACGGCTTCTCTCGCGGAACGGCGGATGTTGCACGGGCAAGACTTTTTAAACCACTTGCCACCCGACGAGCCGGTTGGTTGGCTGGACGATTCCAAGCAATTTATCCTCATGGCCGAGATCACAAAGAGCTACGAAGCCCGCGATGTTGAATCAAAATGGTATGCCGCCTGGCAGGAAGCCAAGTGCTTCGCCGGACGTGCTGCGTCTGGCCAGGAGACGTACACGGTCGTTATCCCGCCGCCGAACGTCACTGGCATTCTGCACATGGGCCACGTGCTCAACAACACGTTGCAAGACGCGCTCATCCGCCGCGCCCGGCTCGAAGGCAAGGCCGCTTGCTGGATTCCCGGAACCGATCATGCCGGTATCGCCACGCAGACAATGGTGGAAAAACATCTCAAAAAATCCGAAGGCAAAACCCGCCACGATCTCGGCCGCGATGAGTTCCTAAAACGCGTCTGGTCCTGGCGTCAGGAAAAGGGCGACATCATTCTCAATCAGCTCCGGCAGCTCGGCTGCAGCTGCGATTGGGACCGCACGCATTTCACCATGGACCTGGGCTACAGCCGCTCGGTGCTGACGGCGTTTGTTAAGCTTTACGAGCAGGGACTGATCTACCGTGGTAAGCGCATGGTCAACTGGTGCCCGGCATCACTCACAGCGCTCTCTGACGAGGAAGTCGAGATGCGCCCAACCAAGAGCCTGCTCTACAAACTGCGCTACGAACTCGTCGAACCGTCCACGACCAAAGACGCCGAGGGCAACACGATCCCGCTCACCCATCTTACCGTTGAAACGACGCGTCCCGAGACGATTCCGGCCGACGTTGCGCTCGCAGTTCATCCGACCGACGAACGTTACCAACACCTCATCGGCAAAAAGGTTTGGCGCCCGCTCGGCGAACGCGTGCAGATGCCGATCGTCGGCGACGCCGCGGTCGATCCGGTTTTCGCTGCTGGTGTGCTCAAGGTGACGCCTGCCCACGACAAAGTGGACTTCGAGATCGGCCAGCGCCACCACCTGCCGGTCATCGATTGCATCAATGCCAATGGCACGATGAACGAATTTGCCGGTACCGAACTAGCAGGTATGGACCGTTTCGCCGCGCGCAAAAAAGCTTCCGAGCTGCTCAAGGAAAACGGTTCGCTCGTCGAGGAAAAAACCTACGAGAACAACGTTGGCTACTCGCAGCGCGCTGGCGTTCCCATTGAGCCGCGTCTCACCCAACAATGGTGGCTCAAATACCCGCGCGTTGAGGAAGCCAAGTCCGTTGTGCGCGACGGCTTGATCAAGATGCATCCCGAACGCTGGTCGAAGGTTTATCTCAACTGGCTGGAAAACATTCAGGATTGGTGCATCAGCCGTCAGCTCTGGTGGGGGCATCGCATTCCGGTTTGGTACAAGAAAGGTCTCGATCGCGAAAATCTCACGCCGGCCGATCTCATCGATACGGCTAAAATCCACGTTTCGCTCGACGGCCCGGCCGATCCGCAAAACTGGGAGCAGGAATCCGACGTGCTCGACACCTGGGCTTCGTCCTGGCTTTGGCCGTTCGCCACGCAAGGCTGGCCTGATGCCGCTGCAATGAAGCAGGCGGATTTCAATGCGTTTTATCCGACGACCACGCTCGCGACGGGTGCAGACATTATTTTCTTCTGGGTCGCGCGCATGATCATGGCCGGCCTCGAATTCGCCCGGCCCGGCGCGCCGGTCGAGCAGCGCATTCCGTTCAAGCACGTTTATTTCAACGGCATTGTCCGCGACAAGCAGGGCCGCAAAATGTCGAAGACGTTGGGCAACTCGCCCGATCCGCTCGACTTGATCGCGAAATACGGTGCCGATGGCGTACGGTTTGGGTTGCTGCAAATGGCGCCGCTTGGCCAGGACGTAAAGTTCGACGAAGACCGCATCGAAGGCGGCAAGAACTTCTGCAACAAGCTTTGGAACGCTACGCGCTTCCGCCAGATGAGCGGCGAGATGAGCGACAACTCTTCGCTTGCGGCGATCCTTGCCCGCATCGATGCGAGCAAACTGGATGACGACGATCACGCGCTGCTCGGCGCGCTGCTCGACACGATGCGCACGCTTGAACACGGTTTCGCGGAGTTCGAATTTGCGGGTGCGACGCAGCGCTTGTATTCGTTTTTCTGGAACGATTTTTGCGACTGGTACGTTGAAGTCGCGAAAGCCCGCTTACAGGACCCAGCCGCCAAGTCCCACGTGCTCGCGATCCAGGATCTCGTCATTCGCCAGTTCCTGATGCTCTTGGAACCGTTTGCGCCGTTCATTACTGAAGAACTCTGGCATTTGCTCGGCTACGGTGCGGAGAAGTCGTTTTTGCAGGATACCCGGTTGGAAACGTCCGATGCATTCATCGAGGCTCTTTCGGCTCGTGGAGCGACAATCGACGCGGCGGCCGCCCAGCGTGTGGAAAAGTTGAAGCAATTCACCTCGCTCGCCCGCCAGCTCAAAGCCGATCAATTAGTCGCATCTAAACGCGATGTGAAATTTATTGCGCTCGCCGATGCTGCGTCGTGGACCGTGCTCGAAGCGAATTCCTCTAAGATCACGCGTCTCGTGGGTGCGGCGTCGCTGGAGCGCACGTCGAGCGAACCCTCGTTGCCTGCCATCGTCACTGCATTTGGTACTTTGTATTTGGATACGGGCGTGAAGGTTGATGCCGCGGCTGAGAAGACGCGCCTGGCAAAGGAGCTCGAACAGATCACCAAGCACATCGCCGTCACGGAAGCCCGCCTGGCCAACACGGCCTTTACGAGCAAAGCCCCACCGGCCGTGCTCGAAGGTGCGCGCAAACAGCTCGCCGATCAGCAGGCCAAACGCGCCGAACTAGAGCGTTTGCTGAAGGCGCTGTAACGAGAGACGAGGAAAGCGCTAAGTCGGAACTTTTGAAAGTAAGCTCCTCGTCAGCGCTTTTGAAGTCGCTGGAGCGCGTTCATCCGGGTCACTCGGAAAGGTGACTCTAGCCAATGCCCCGGCAATTTGGAACCGCTTTGTTGAAAACGGATTACTCAGAGGGAAAACAGAATGTTCGTGTTAATCTTTACTTAGGACATGTCCTAAGTATTGTGATTGCACCTAATTCATGCCTGACACCCTTTCTTCGCCTACAACTCCGCTCGATTTGGAAAAAGCCACTGCAGAAGAAAGGGTACGTTGGGCGGTTGAGCAGTTTGCCGAGGGTTTGGTCCTAACGACCAGCTTTGGGATTCAAGCGGCCGTCATGCTCCATCTCGTAACCCGGGTCGCTCCGAAAATTCCGGTGATCTTCATTGATACGGGCTACCTGTTTCCTGAAACGTATCGTTTCGCTCGTGACCTCAGCACTCGGCTCAATCTGAATCTCAAAAAATACGTTCCGATTTCAACGGCGGCGGAGCAGGAGGCGCTGAACGGCAAGGAATGGGAGCAGGGTGTCGAAGGGCTAAAACGGTATAATTTCATCAATAAAGTCGAACCAATGGACCGCGCCATTCGCGAACTTGGCGCTACAGCCTGGCTAGCTGGGCTGCGGCGTTCGCAATCGAGCACGCGTGAAACGGTGAAGATCGTTCAACAACAGAATAAAATCACCAAAATTCATCCGATTGCCGACTGGGATAACAAGCGCGTGCATCAATATCTCACCAAGTACGACTTGCCCTATCATCCGTTATGGGAAGAGGGCTATGTCTCGGTCGGCGACTGGCACAGCACCACGAAGCTGCTCGACGGTATGAAGGAAGAGGATACGCGCTTTGGCGGGCAGA
>Ga0302323_100002507_pt1 | contig 14880 bp, 8 predicted proteins | sample Fen_T0_3_FD_201950 | JGI IMG/M metagenome (GOLD analysis project Ga0302323, IMG submission 201950) | Peat permafrost microbial communities from Stordalen Mire near Abisko, Sweden - Fen_T0_3 | ecosystem: Environmental > Terrestrial > Soil > Wetlands > Permafrost | place: Sweden: Abisko... | reverse complement strand
ATATCGAGAATCTTTTAAAATCTTTTAAGTATCCGCCACCATGGCGTGGTGCCAGTTTCGCTTGAGTCGTAACAGGTGGACGAGGCTTTTCCAAGTTATTCGTCAGCACCCGGTGGTTTTTCAGCGGTGGATCCGTGATCGCACGCGCCCGGCCTTGGTGGCACCAAGCCACTATTATAGCAGTAGTTGGCCCCGTGTGCGCGGAAATTCGGGCGATCTGTCTGGCTGGTTCATTTTGAGGTCAAAGTGCTGCTCCAGCGAAATGGAAGCAGGTGACTGAACGGGGTGGTGTCCAAAAACTCCGGGGTTTGTGCCAAACGCTGCGCCTCGCAGGCGTAGCGCCGACTGGCAGTCGGCTGTATCGCCGGTTGTTAACCGGCGGGTTGGCCGATATTCCAACACCGCAGCCGATTGCCAGCCTGCGCTGCTTGAAAATGCCGGTGTCTGAACCAAATCCGGGGCTTGAGCGGGTGCGGCATGCGTTGCGCGCGAGCGGCATGCCTGCTGCTGCCCCGCATCCGCTGCGCAGTGGTATTCACAAGTGTGGTTGGTGGCGTTGGGTTCCGGTGGCGTCGCGGGGTTCAACCACGGGTTACCGCCTGACATCCCTCTGGGATGGGGCAAGGCGGCGGAGGGAGCGATTGACACAAGGTAGTGGGGTGGATAGCGTTGGAGCAGGCCGGATCGTCAACGATGGAAAACGGCGGGCGATTGCTGAAATGATGACGCAAACGAATCATGCAGGCAGGGCAGAGTGGTCAGCCAACGCTCAAAAAGCAGTTGGCCTTGAACAAGAATTCATCAAAAAATGGCGAAGGTAAAATATGAACATCAGGCAAATTATTCTCGGCACTTTACTGGTTTTTGTTCTCGGCGGGTGTATGACGGATGCCACCGTTCGTGAGGCGAATGAACTGGGAATTTTTCGACCTCAAGAGGCTTTCACTATTTTCAAAACTGTTCTCGATAAGCACGCCGGCCTCACTACAGGCGTGTATCGACAGCTTGTAATTAGAAAAACAAAGGGTAAAAACAGCTTTTGGGATTTCAGTTTTCGTGAATTTCCTGGTAATCCGGAAGAATGGTTCGACATAGATTTCTTCGATGACGGAAGCTCTGAGGTTATAACAGGGCATTTTATTAAAGGGCTTGATGACATTCTAAACAACCACAATGGGACGTTTTCAGAACGGGAGGCGCTTCAGGCACTGCAATGTGCCATTCAGGAGCAGGCGCAAGTCGTTTCTGGTACGTACCGGCAAATTACAATCAGTAAAGACTCGCAGGCGAAAGGCTTTGATATTTGTTTTCAAAAAATTCCCGGCAACCCATTTATGGAATTTGATATCATGATTCGCCCTGATAACAGAACAGAACTTATACCTTCCAAGTAAGTGAACATATGTCATCCAACCAGAAAGGTCTCCGTCGAACCTGGTTAAGTCCAGGCGACCCTTTCAGACCCCTTTTACAATAAAACAGAAACATGGCAAAAACCGCGATGCTAAAATTGAATGTTTCTTTTGTGATTCGCTCCAAAAGAATTTCCTTGAACGAGATGACCAAGCGTTTGGGGTCACCTGAAAATGAAATATCTTTCGAAAAAGGGCGCAAGATTCGTTATCCTTCAAAAGGGCTGGTTTCATTGGAATATGCATTTTGGGTAGTAGAATCAAAGCTGCCTGAAACTAAACCCCTGGATCATCATTTGAAGGAAATTGTTAAAGAAGCAGGTGGCAAAGTTAAATTGGCAAAAAACATATACGGAAGCAAAATCAGGACTTCCTTGAAAATTGGAGTTTTTTTCGACACCGCCACAAGTGCCAACGCCACCTGTCATATCAATATGAAGGCGATCAAAACGCTGGTGCCATTTGTTGATGTTATTGAAATTTCTGCTTATCCCTGTTTTTCATAGCTGAAACAATGGCTGAAACAATGGCTGAAACAATGGCTGAAACAATGGCTGAAACAATGGTTGTTGTTTTATTTCGTATGGTTGACAGTGTGGCTTTGGGTCGCCATTCCGGAGCGTGAAAAAGTTAGGCAGACGGCTTGGGCTTCGGCCGGACCTGTCCCCAGTCCACGGGCGGCCCCCGCCCCCTTCCCAACCATTAGGTAATGGTCGCGCTCGTTGAGAAATACCGCGCTGGGCACGCTATTGGCCATGCGTTGGGGTTCATCCCTCGCTTCTGGTGAGGGCGGGTGTGCATGCCGGGATAATTTCTTAAACCAGTATCAGAAACTGGCAGTGCCCGCTCAGAAACATACGAATTAGCATCCACCCTGACCGGGTTTTGTTCCCGGGATTTGGTCGACACTTGAGGGAGATTGCCAGATGACCCCCATGAAATGCCATGTCCGGGTAAAGGTGGCGCCGGGAAGATGCCGTCCATAGAGGGCGCGGAATTCGCCGGCCGAAAGGTAACGGTCGGCCTGGTGGTGCGCCAACCACCCGTGGGAAACACGAAAGCGCCACAGACAGCGCGCTCCGCACCGTCCGTGACGAAGCAGATCGCTGGGAAACTTCACCCCGGCGGCGGCGATGTCAAAGACAGAATACCGGCGCATGATCCGTGGCCAGCGGTTGACCAGGTCAAGGAGAATGAGGCGCCCGCCAGGACTGAGCGCGGCTTTGAGCCGTGCAAGGGTTTCGGGAATGTTTTCGAGATGATGAAAGGTGGTATGGCTGACGATGGCGTCGAATGTTTCATTGAGCACGAGCCGGTTGACATCGGCCAGGCGGTATTCCACGTTGGGCGCGGCGCGCTTGCGGCGGGCGATGGCGAGCATGGGTTCGGAGATGTCGATGGCGGTGACGGAATCGAAGCGCTGGGAGAGTTCGAGGGCGAGCAGCCCGGGGCCGCAGCCCACGTCCAGAGCATGGCCACGGCGCTCGGGCAAATTCCGGAGAAAGAAATCATGGTTGCGTTCCAGCGAGGCGGCGGCGTCGTACGCTTCCGCGAGGTGATCGAAGGATTGGGGGTGGTCTAGCTGCACGCCAAGGAATTTTAAGCGCTCTGAGGGTCGGAAGACACGAATTTTCTTTGACCGAAGCCGCCGGGCTGGCGCTTTTTTGATTTGGGTGGACGCGAGAAACGTATGAGAAAATACGAAGACATGTTGAAGCACGAATAAGCGCGGATTGGGAAAAGACGTTTACGCGAATTTCACGAAGGGCCGCGAATTAAAGGTCAGTCACGGATGGATATGAATGGGACGGATGGGACACATGGGACGAATAACCGGCAATTTCCTGACACGCGGAGATATTATTTCCCTGATCTGCCGGCGGTCGGGGGCCGGAACGGTGGAGATGGGGCGGTGCGGGGTATGCTAATAGCAGGGCAGGCGGGCTGCTAGCCCGCGATACAGCCGATTGCCAGTCGGCGCTACGACGGAGATAAATCATGTCTGATGGCTCTAATATTGTGAGCTGAAGGTGTAGTCGCCGGAGCTGGTGGCGAAAACGGCGCAGCCGTTTTCGGTGCGTAGCAGCTTTGCGCCGGGGCTGGCGGTGGCGGCGGTGGTGGCGCCGGATTGGACGGGGACGTAAACGGTGGCGGTGGTGTTGGCGGGAATGGTGATCGCGAGTGTGAACCGGCCGCCGTCGCGTTGCCAGTGGCTGACGATCTGGCCACGGACGGAATGGTAGCTGGCTTTCGCCCAGGTCACATCGCCGACGGGTTGCGGGGCGATGATGATGTGCTTGAAGCCGTTGCCGCCGGACTGGATGCCGGCGAGGTCGTGATAAAACCACTCCTGAATCTGGCCGAGCATGAAATGATTCTGCGAGGAGCCGCCATCCCAGGCCTCGGTCAGGCTGGTCTTGCCTTTGGCGAGCTGCAGGCCGTAACCGGGCTGGTTGGTCTGGTTGTTGAGGTCGAAAATCACGTCGCTGCGGCCGCCATCGGCGAGGGCACGGAGCAAGTAGCGGTAGCCGACATCGCCGGCGGTGAGGGCGTTGCCGTGGGCGCGGACGTCGCGGACGAGGGCGTCCAGGACGGCGGCGCGATTGGTGGGTTCACAGAGGCCCATGACGAGCGGAATGGCGTTGGCGCACTGGGACCCGGTCGCATAAGACCCGGTTGCGGGGTGGTAAAATGCGGCATTGAACGCGGTGCGGATGTTTTCGGCGAGGGCGGAAAATTCGCGGGCGTCGTCCGCCTGGCCGATGAGGGCGGCGGCCTGGGCCATGATTTTCACGTTTTCGTAATAAAAGGCCGTGGCGGTGAGCGCGACCGGGGTGAGCTGCGAGACGCCGGGCTTTTTGGGGCCGACATCATACCAGTCGCCGAGGCCGTAGTTGACGAGGTGGTTTTCGGCGCGGCTGCCGAGGTAGGCGACGTAGTGTTTCATCGCGGCATAGTGGGTGCGGAAGAGGTGGAGATCGCCGTCGAACTCATATTGCTGCCACGGAACGAGGATGAAGGAGGCGCTCCATTCGGGTGAATCGCCGAAATTATTGCGCAGGTGATTGATGTCCGTTTTGTCGCGGAAAATGGTGTATTCCGGCGCGGTGGTGGGGACGAGGCCGTTGGTGAGCTGTGAATCGGCGATGTCGTTCATCGTCTTGGTGAAGAGCCGGGCGAGGTCGAATTCGTAGCGGAGCGCCGGGCCGTTCAGATGGTCTTCCTCCAGCCAGCCGAGTTTTTCCCGGTGGGGGCAGTCGGTCAGGAGGCTGACCATGTTGCTGCGCTGGGCCCAGCGGACGAGCTGGCGGATGCGATTGAACAAATCGTTGGAACAGGCAAATTCGCCCACGGGTTCGGAGGCGGAACTGACGACGGCGCCGGCCAAGGATTTGATTTTGGGCAGCGGGCCGCCGGGGGTGGCGGGGGTGAAATAGACCTGCACATAGCGGCAGCCAACGTAGAAAAATTTTGGCGACCAGGTTTCCACGCGGTCGGTGGCCTTGGTGAATTCGCACCAGAGCGTGCCGCGCCGGCCGGCACCCATGGAGGTTTGATTTACCGCGCCATCGGCATCCACCAGTTCGGCGGGAATGAGCCGCACCTGGCTGCCGGCGGGGCCGGCCACGGAGATTTTTGGAACGTGCGACGCATTCTGGCCGAGGTCGAAAACCACGTCGCCATTGGTCAGTTGGCGTGTGGCGACGGGGCGGTGGATTTCAAATTCGCGGAGGGGCGGGGCGGCGCAGGAAAGTCCGCGCAGTTCGCCGGCAGGGCCGTGGTCGACGAGGGCCGGCGACCACTTGGAGTCGTCAAAGCCGGGCTGGTTCCAGCCGGTGGGCACGAGCCGGGCGTCGAAATCTTCGCCGCCGTAGATCGAGGAAAACGTGACCGGGCCGGGCGCGAGGCGCCAGCGTTCATCGGTGCCGATGAGGGCGACCGAGCCGTCGGCGTATTCGAGGCGGATCTGGGCGATGGCTTTCTGGGTGCCAAACGAGCCTTTGAATTTGGTGAAGCGTCCGCCGCCGGTAACGCGGTACATGCCGTTGCCGAGTTCGAGGCCGGCGGCGTTGGGGCCGCGCGACACACTGGCGGTGATATCGTAGGTGTCGTAGAGGCAGGTCCGGTCGTATTTCGTCCAGCCGGGGGAGAGAAAATCGGCGCCAACTTTTTTGCCGTTGAGCGTCAGTTCGTACTGGCCCAGGCCGCAGACATGGACGAGGGCGCGTTGGAGACCGGATTTGACAGGGAATTCGTGGCGCAGCAGCAGGGAGGGAAGGTTGGTGTCGAGGGCGCCAATCCATTTGGCCTGCCAGTCCTCAGCATGTAGGAGCCCCATGGTCCACGTGGCGGGGCGGCTCCAGCCGGATGGCCGGCCGTTTTCATCCCAGACCCGCACTTTCCAGAACACTTGCTGGGAGGACGCCAGGCGGCCGGCCGGGCAGGGGATTTGAATGGATTCGTCGGAAACCACCCGGCCACTGTCCCACACATCGCCATGGTCGCGGGCAAGCTCTTTGGGGGACGACGCGACGAGGACCTGATACGCGGATTGTTGCTGGCCGCGCTCGTGGCCGGCCAGTTGCCAAAACAGGCGCGGATTGCCGGAATCCACGCCCAGCGGGTCCACGGCGTAATCGCACCGCAGATTCACCGGCGTCAGGGCGGCGCCCGCGGCCATGGTCAGCGTGAACAAAGCCAGCAACAATCCCGGAATAATTCTTTTCATGGCAGCTTGGCGGGGTCGGAGTTGAGCAAATATTGATACGCCGGTTCCAGTCCGGCGGCGTTTTTGATGGTCGCGGAAACCTGCGGGCCGTTGTTGGTCCAGACGTTGCCGGGGCCGTTGGCATTTTTCAGAAAGCGTTCGGCGGGGCACCAGTTGTCGCGCACGGTGATGAAGGACGAGCCTTCGTCCAAATACAGGTAAAACCAGTGTTCCGGATCGAACGCATACGGGCTCATCCGCAGGTCGTGGACGGAATTTTCGCTGACGACGGTGCCCGGCTGGGCGGAGAGCGTGTAAATGCCAGCGGTATCGCACAACCGCGTGGCGACGTGGTGGACGTGGTTGGCGTGAATCAGATTATCGCGCATGGCATTGGTGGCCTTGGTCCAGCCCCAGCCGAGGCTGATGCCGGTGTAAGGCAGGTTGAAAACCTCGTTATGCACGATTTGGACGTTGCGCGCGTAGCCGACGCCGATGCCCACGCAGCCCCAGTCTTCAGTGCCGCAGTCGGTGAGGAGATTATTGGCGATGGTTTCATCCGTGCAGAGTTCACGGGTGTCAGACGGATTATAGGGTTCGTGGGTTTCGGTGTTGCGGGCGGAAAACGTGCCGAGCTGGATGCCGTTGCCGCCAATATCGCGGAAGGTGCAGCCCTCAATCCGGTCCGCGTGCGTGCCGCCGGCGAAATCCAGCCCGGCGGACGCCAGATGTTCAAACGTGCAATTCTCGAAGGTGACATGGCGGGCGTTTTTGACCGAAACGGCGGCGGGCGGGCGGCCAATCCACGCGAGATTGTCGAGGCCGGGATGATACGGCGTGCCCTTGGGCGAAAGCTTTTTGGCATCGAGCAAAAACATGCCCGCCTGGAGCGGAACGTGCCCTTGTTCCGCGGGACGCTGCCAGGCGGTGTGGGCAAACGTGATGCCTTTGAAGTGCAGATTGGTCACGGGATCCTCTGGTGTGCCCTCAATTTGCACCAAGGTTTCCAAAACGGGAATAATGGCTCTATCCCGGGCCATGTCTTCGCCGTCGCGCGGCCAGTAGTAAACCTTGCCGGCGGCCAGATCCTCGAACCATTCGCCCGGGGCATCGAGAAATTCAATGGCCCCCGTCAGAAAAAACGGCGAAGCATAATTGGTCTTCAGCACCGGCTGCGGCCAGGGATGCGCAAATTCCAGCCCGCTTTCGGGCGCTTGAAAGGTCACCTCGGCGTTCGGGCCGTGAATCGTCATGGTTTTGAGCCGTAAAATCGCGATTTCCCACTGCTGCGCGAGGGTCATTTCCACGCCGGAAACCTCGCGGACCGGTGGCAGCCACGCGGCCGGGATGGTCGCCACCTCCCGGGTGCGGTCCCACGCCACCAGCGGGATCATGACCTCGCCATTGGGGGTGCGGGCGCGGACGGCTTTGCGATCATTGATCCACAACTGGCGGAAGGAAATGGGCCGTCCGTTCGCCGAAGGCACCGGAGCCTCCCAAATTTTCCCGTGCGCCGCCGCCGGCAGGCCGGGGAGGGTGGCGGACGCCGGGTGCCAGCCGGCGATGACCGCGCCGCCGCTGAGCACCGGGTGCGCGCCCGGAGCGGCTTCAATGATGATGGCCACGCCCGCCTGCGGGCGAAACACCAACGTGCTTTCGAGCCGAAAAACACCGTCGGGCAAAGTGAAGCGCACCGGTTCGTTATTGGTGGCGGGCGGGATGGCCTGGCCCAGCAACGCGGCCGGCAGCCCGGGCGGACGGGACGGATGAACCGGCAATGATTCTGCGGGTGTTGTGAGCGTGCCCGCCGTGGCCGGGCTGGCGGCCAGCCAGGCGGCCAGACAAAAAGAAACCGTGTGGAACATGGCTTTCATGAATCGCAGGACTTGGTGTTTCCTGATGGTGCGGGATGGGGCGGAATTGTAAATAGCGCAGTGCGTATTGTCAAAATACGCAAACGAATTGGTAGCTTTCGTATTACATGTTTTAGGGGACCTATGGTAAGTTTCAACATCACCAAAAATTAAAATGCGTTGCGCCATCACAGCATTGCCGTATTCCCTTCCCGGACGGAAATCCAAATTTGACCAAACCTCGGCCGGCCGGCGTGGCTTCACGCTGATCGAGCTGCTGGTGGTCATTGCCATCATCGCCATTTTGGCGGCGATGCTGCTCCCGGCGCTGGCGGGGGCCAAGCGGAAGGCGCAGGGGATTTATTGTTTGAGCAACACCAAGCAGCTCAACTTGGCCTTCATCATGTATTATGGGGATAATAATGACAAACTGGTCAGTAACGACGGCTGGGTGGATACCGGCGACAATTTGGACTGGTACAATCGTGATGCCAATACGAACCAGGCCATCCTGGTGGGCACGAATTCTTTGTTTGTGACGTACATCAAGTCGGCTGGTTCCTATCATTGCCCGGGTGATAATGTGTCCTCGGCCAACGGGGTGCGCGTGCGCACCTATTCGCTGAATTCGGCGCTGAACAACGGCCCCGGCACCCCGGTCATACAAGCCGCCAGCGGTTCAACGGGCGGCCGGGAATATTTTCGGGCGCGGAAATCCGTGGAATTAAACACTCCGGGACCGGCGAATGTGTTTGCCTTTGTGGATGAAAGCGCCACCACATTGTTGAACACCGGCAAATCCGTGTTTTCCTTTGACGGGGGACTGCACGGCACCGGGGCGGAACGTTGGCGCAATGTGCCGGCGATCTATCACGGCAAGGCGGGCAACATTTCATTTGCTGACGGTCACGCGGAAATTCACAAATGGGTGGATTCGATCACGATGAAGTGGGCGAAGGTGTCGGTTGGTTTCGTGTCGTCTGCCAATATCAACCTGGGCGAGAGCATTGATTATGACTGGCTCAATGAGCGGACGGTCTACCATTTAAATTAACGGGGGGACGGGGGTATGGCCAACCGGACCAGGCCGCTGAAAATTCTGAACGCAACCACAAACCTAAAATGAAAAATATGCCGAGCAATCATTGTGTCCTAAACCAACGCACCACCGGGGCGCATCAGCCGGTCTGGACCCGGCTGGCGGCCAGACTGGGGCTGGTTTTGCTGGTCGGTGGCGTGCTGGCGTCCTCGGCGTGGGCGCAGCAGACGGTGGTCATCAAGCCGATCACTATGAATTATTGGGCGGGCGTGAATACGAGCACCGTGCTGGGGCCGGGCTCCAACTCTGTGACCATGACCGGGGCTGACGGCATTGCCACGGTTGCCCTGTCTGTTGCAGGCCAGCCGGTGGGGTTGACGACGACGTTGAGCACCAATTCCATCACCAACAGCATCGCCTATGTTGGGTTGAGTCTTGCCGTGACGAATGTGGCCGCCGGGGCTTACCCGCTGATCCTTAACGCTTCAGGGGCAGCGAGTTATTCGACCAATGTGAATTTCTTCGTGGTGCCGCAGTGGATTCAAACCAATAAAACCTACGGCAGTTGGAGTGACAGCACTAATTGGAGCAGCGGCTCGGTGCCGGTGGCTGCGGATGGAATCTACTTTGATCATTCGGTTCCGGCGCCTTTTACCAACGTGGTGGATGTTTCGCAAACCTTCCAATCTTTGTTTTATCTTGGCGATGCGGATGACAGCGGCTATGCGAATGCGGTCAATACCACCATTAACAGTGGGGCAACCTTGTCCATTTTGGGCACCAACGGCTTCTTTATTGGGCGAAAAAACATAGCGGGGGCGCGGCCGTTTTATACGTTTAATGGAGCCGGCACGTTGTTGGTCAGCAATGCGGCGGCAAATTTCGGAGTGATTGACGGTAATGCCAACGCCTCCCGCTATTTGACGGTTAACATGACGAACCTTAATAATCTGAGCGTCTACGTCAACCGGTTTGCGGCGGGGGATACCTCGCTCTCCGGGCAGCAGGGGGCATACTATGGCGGGCAGATGGTCAATTTCCAGCTGTCCCGGACCAATGTGATCAAGGCTTTGTTTACTGATAATTACACCAATGTGGACTTTAACACGGCTATCCAGTATGAGCGCGGCGATTCCTTCATGAACGGCGCGCAGAATTGTTCCTTAGGTTTGGGGATTTCCAATGCCTTTTATGCCGACAGCATTGGGGTCGGGCGCGGCGGGAGTGTTGGATCTAGCGGCGGCGCTTTCGGTGTTTTAGCTTATCCCATGAGATTTGCCAACGGGTTTTCAAATTCGGTGGCCCCGTATGCCAGCGCCCTGTTTCGCAATGCGGACGGGGTTAGTCCCGTAAGCTTGTTGGCCCTCGGGGTGGATTCCGGTACCCGGACTTCCGTTAATAACAATCGCGGGTTTGCTGATTTTCGCGGCGGGCGGGTGGATATGTTGGTGGATCAAATCTGGCTGGGTCAAAACCGGACCAATTGTTCCGCCAAGGACGCTATCGGCGGGTTGTATTTTGACTGGGGCACCATCAATGCGAACACGGTAGTTGCCGGCAACATGAAATATACCAACATTGCTTCGGCCATTACTGGCTACCTGATGGTGGGCACGAACGGAACGATGATTGTGAATAAAAACTTGATCCTCGGCCAGACGCCTGCCGTGGTTGCGGGCTTCGAAGGTCAGGCGGCGGCTGTTTCCGGGCAGGTGCAAATCAACAACGGTGGCACGCTGCGCGCTAATCAAATTTCCATCGGACAGTTCAGTTCCAACAATGTTATCACGGTAAACCAAGGTGGGCTGCTGTTGGTCAGCAACACGATCGGGAGTGCTGCCGGCAGTCTGACGACCTTGAGTTTGAGCGGCGCCCAACTGACCTTCTCCGTCATCCCCGGCGTGACCAATGCCTATGTCACCAACCTGAACACCACGACCACGGCATCGAGGATCAACATCGCGGCCGCACCCGCCGGGGAATCCACGAATGTATTAATAGTCTATCAGGCGGCCAATCAAGTTCCGAACATCGGGATTGGCACGTTGCCGCCTGGATTTAACAACATGCAGATCCTGGTGGATAATGTTGCCAAAACGGTCAGTCTCGTGATTAGCACCAACCAGCCGCAGAATCTGGCCTGGCGTGGTACCGAGAATTCTCAGTGGGATCACACCAGCATGAACTGGCTTGATTTAAGTCTGGGGACGGCCGCCAAATTCGTCGATGGCGACAGTGTCACCTTTGATGACACAGCGGCGGTGCCTACGAGCATCACCATCACCGACACCATCAATCCGGGGCAGTCCGGAGTGGGGATTACCGTTTCGAACAATCTTAACAACTTTGTTTTCAACGCCACCGGGGCCGGGCTTATTGGTTCCGGCACCTTGGTGAAGCTCGGCAGCCGCAGCCTGCAAATGAATGTCGCCACGTCGGTCGGAGCGCAATTGAATGAGGGCACCCTGACGGTCGGCAGCGGGGCCTCCATTGGCAACGCCACGACGGCGACGGGCACGACGCTGAATGTGGTTGGAACCGTTTCGGGGGGGGTGACCTGTGCGGGCAACCTGGTCAACTCGGGGACCATCGTCGGCAATTTATCGCTTCAGACGTCGGCCAGTGCGGTGAATTCAGGCACGCTCAGCGGGCCCTTGTCCATGCAGGCTGGCAGCGCACTGAACAATTCCGGGAGTTTGAACAGCATTGGCACCGCCACGGTGGCGACCAATGCCACCTTGATTAACAGCGGCGTGATTTATGGCACCAGCCTGACGGTCGCCCCGGGCGGCACGTTGACCGATACCGTGCTGGGCAGCCCCAGCCGCGACCCGGGCAGCATCAACGTCGGCACTCTGGCGATCAGCGGCACTTTCAATCCGGGCGGCGACGTCATCGGTACGACGAAGGTCACCGATATTGATATTAACGGCAATCTGGTGGGCTCTCCCAACGGACGGATTCAACTCAACGCTGGTTCCACCACCGTCTTTAAAATTGATGTGGCGAACACCCAGCCGAATACCAAGCTGCTGTCTCTGAGCCAGATTTTTGGCCCTAGTGCCACCGCCAAGGCCATCAACGGTGGCACGTTGGTCCTCACCAATATTGGCGCGACCCCCTTTGCCGCCGGCCAAACGTTCAAGCTGTTCGGCAGCTATATTAGCGATGGCAATATTGGTAACGCCGGGCTGAATTCCACAAATGTCTATCCCATCGTCAAGCCGGCCACGCCTGGGAGCGGATTGGCTTGGGATTTGGGCCAGTTGTATCCGAACGGCACGATCGGCGTGATCAGCGCCGCCTCCGTGCAAATCATGCTGACCAACAACGTCGCCTTTTATAACGGCACGAACATCGTGACGCAATTGGACTGGCCGGCGGAGTTTACCGGTTACGGCTGGGTGCAACAGCAAATCAGCGCCCTGACGAACGGCCTGGGAACCAACTGGAACAATGTGGGGGCGTCGGATTATGTGAACACCATTCTCCTGACGAATACGATCACCGCTGACCAGGCCGTGTTTTACCGGTTTGTCCGGCCTTAAGCTCACCATTTGTGCCAGCCGGGGTTGAGTTCAAACTTGGCCCCGGCTTTTTTATGGTCTGATTATCATTGAATTGTTGCTAACCATTTGGCCTGCCGTCCGTCTGTAACTCTTGATCCATGAACTTTTCAACTGCCCTTCAACTTGCTTTGCTCACGGCGTTTGGTGCGACTGCCGCGTTGGCCGCGGCCGGTGAGCGCCTGGCTTTTCCCACGGCGGAGGGCTACGGACGGCTGGCGCAGGGCGGGCGCGGCGGAGCGGTCTGGCATGTCACGAATCTCAACGATGCCGGGCCGGGCAGTCTGCGCGCAGCGGTCGAGGCCAGCGGCCCACGCACGGTGGTCTTTGATGTTTCCGGCCTGATCACGCTCGAATCGCGGCTGATTATCCGGCCCACCAATTCCAATCTGACCATTGCGGGGCAAACCGCGCCCGGGGAGGGCATCTGCCTGCGCAAATTCAATCTGGGCATGCTGGGAGCCACCAATGTGGTCGTGCGCTATGTGCGCGTTCGCCCCGGAACCCTTTCCGGGACGACGCTGGATGGCATGGGTATGGCCTCGAGCGATAATTGCATCATTGATCATTGTTCGATCAGTTGGACGTTGGACGAGGCGTTCAGTTCGCGCGGCGGGAAGAACATCACGCTCCAGCGCACATTGATTTCCGAGGCGCTGAATGATGCCGGCCACAAGAAATATCCGCCCGGCACGCAGCATGGTTATGCGGCCAGCATCGGCGGGGACATTGGCAGCTTTCATCACAACCTCCTGGCGCATTGCTCCGGGCGCAACTGGAGTCTGGCCGGCGGGTTGGAAAAGAAAACGAGCACCTACGCCGGGCGGCTGGATTTGCGGAACAACGTCGTTTACAACTGGAAGAATCGCGCCACGGATGGCGGGGCGCACGAAGTCAATTTTGTGGGCAACTACTACCAGCCGGGGCCGGCCACGAAATATTTCTACGCGCTGAACGCCCAATACGGCGGTTTTCCGGGCACGCAGCAATACTATTTTGCGGAGAACGTCATGGTGGGCCGTTTCGGCCCGACGAATCAGTCGCTGGGCCGCATCGCGACGACGGAACGCGGGGGCACGATTCCCACGAATTACAATTCATGGGTGGCCGCGCCGTTTTTTGAATCGCACGTGAAGACCCAATCGGCTGCCGAGGCTTATACCAATGTGCTGGCGGATGTGGGGTGCAATTTCCCGATGCTGGATGCCCACGACCGCCGGGTCATCGCGGAAGTTCGCAGCGGTACTGCGCAGTTCAAGGGCAGCAAGACGGGGTTGCCCGGCCTGCCGGATTCGCAGGCAGATGTCGGCGGCTGGGACAATTATCCCGAAATCCACCGCGCGGCGGACTGGGACACGGATGGCGACGGCATGCCCGATGCCTGGGAAAAAGCCCATGGCCTGAATCCAAATGACCCGGCGGATGCCAACCAGGATCTCAACGGCGACGGTTATACGAATCTCGAGAAATATCTCAATTCGCTGGTCGGCGAGTATCAAGTTTCAGTTTCCAAATGAAAACCAACGCATTTTTACCCGGCCTCATTCTTTCGGTGATCTTGTGGCCGGCAACCGCGGGACTGGCCCGCGAAAGCTGGCCGGCGCCGACGGAAGCGTCGAAGCAGCGCATGGCCGGCTTCAAGGCGCATGAGCAGGAAGTGCTGGCAAAAATTCAGCCGGAACTGGCCGAATGGGCGAAAAAAGGGAAACCCTTTCTGATCGCCGCGCAGGTTCCCAGTGATCTGCCCCAGGCCGGTGTGCCCGCATTTCCCGGCGCGGAGGGGGCGGGGGAATATACGTTTGGCGGCCGCGGCGGCCGGGTGTTTGTGGTGACGAACCTGGCGGACAACGGGCCGGGCACCTTGCGCGAAGCCGTGGAATCCGCCGGGCCGCGCATCGTGGTGTTCAATGTCGCCGGGATCATCCATCTGGACATGCCGCTCTTCATCAAGGCGCCGTATTTGACGATCGCCGGGCAGTCGGCACCCGGCGACGGCGTCTGTGTGGCGGGAGAAAGCACGTTGGTTGACACGCATGATGTGGTCATCCGCTATATGCGGTTCCGGCGGGGCAACGGCGACGTGCACGACCGGGATGACGCGCTCGGCGGCAATCCCATTGGCAACATTCTCATCGACCACTGTTCCACGAGCTGGGGCGGCGATGAAAATATTTCCATGTACCGGCACATGTATGCCCCGACGAATGGCGCCACGGATTTGAAGCTGCCGACGCTGAACATCACGATTCAGTGGAACATTTCCAGCGAGGCGCTCGATCCGTACAACCACGCCTTCGGGGCG
>Ga0302323_100002506_pt1 | contig 14884 bp, 6 predicted proteins | sample Fen_T0_3_FD_201950 | JGI IMG/M metagenome (GOLD analysis project Ga0302323, IMG submission 201950) | Peat permafrost microbial communities from Stordalen Mire near Abisko, Sweden - Fen_T0_3 | ecosystem: Environmental > Terrestrial > Soil > Wetlands > Permafrost | place: Sweden: Abisko... | reverse complement strand
GACGCTTGTTATGAATAATCTGCGCAGGAAAGTGACTCTTCAGGCTGACGGACAGTTAAAAAGCGGGAAGGACATCATTATTGCTTCCCTGCTGGGTGCCGAGGAATTTGGTTTCTCTACATCTGCTCTTATAGTACTCGGTTGCGTAATGATGCGCAAATGCCATCTCAATACTTGTCCTGTTGGTGTGGCAACACAGAATGCCGAACTAAGAAAACGATTCAGAGGTAAAGCCAATAATCTTGTAACATTTTTCAGGTTTATGGCAGAAGATGTGCGTGAACAGCTGGCTGAACTTGGATACAAAAAGATGGAAGATATAATAGGCCGGTTTGATCTTCTGGAGAGAAATCCTGAAGTTGACCACTGGAAGATTAGAAATCTGGATCTTTCGGGGTTACTTTCATTACCTTCCGAATCGAACGAAAACTCAATGCATTGTATTGATATTCAGGATCATAAGATTGATAAAGTTCTTGATAAAGAGTTGATTGCCGAAGCTGAAAGAGCTATATCAGATAAATTGCCCGTTGTAATAGAAAGATTCATACATAACACTGACAGAACAACCGGTGCTATGCTTTCAGGCATGATAACAATGCTTTATGGTTCAGAGGGGTTACCTGACGGAACAATAAAGTGCCGGTTTAAAGGTTCTGCCGGACAGAGTTTTGGTGCATTCCTTTCTCCCGGTGTTGAACTTTATCTCGAGGGTGATTCAAATGATTATCTGGGGAAAGGCCTTTCAGGTGGAAGGATTATTGTTGTTCCTCCTACAGGTTCTACATTTGAACCCGATAAAAATATAATTATCGGAAATACTGTTCTGTATGGTGCAACCAGAGGTGAGATATTTATTTCAGGTGTCGCAGGGGAACGTTTCGGAGTTCGTAACAGCGGGGCGAATGCTGTTGTTGAAGGCGTAGGAAACCATTGCTGCGAGTATATGACAGGTGGACGGGTTGTGGTTCTCGGAACCACAGGAAGTAATTTTGCTGCAGGGATGAGTGGTGGTATTGCATACGTATTCAACGAAAATGGTGATTTTGATTTTTATTGTAATATGGGAATGGTAGAATTATCACTTGTTGAAGATTATAGTGACGTGAATGAACTTACTGAACTCATCTCACAACATTATCAGTTTACCAATAGCAAAAAAGCCAAGATGATTCTCGATGATCTTTACAAATATATTCCGATGTTCATTAAAGTTATACCATATGACTTCAAGAAGGTTCTTCAGGAACAAAAACTTGAGGAGATTAGAAAGAAAATTGCAGATGTTGAGCTTGATCTGGAGATAAGCGCAAGTTGAAGAGGCTCAGGGTGCGGGGCAGAGGGCGCAGGGCAAAATGCAAATTGAAACAGGAAAAAGGAAAAAGGAAAAAGGAAAAACGATAAACAATAAACGATAAACGATAAACAATTTATAAAATGATATTATGGCCGATGTAAGCGGATTTTTAAAGATAAAAAGAAAGGAAGCGGGAAACAGACCTCTGAATGAAAGGATTTGTGACCACAGTGAAGTTGAACAGATACTGAACAGCGAAGACAGGATGCTTCAGGCATCAAGATGTATGGATTGCGGTATTCCATTCTGCCATTGGAGCTGTCCTGTTGATAATCTTATCCCGGAATGGAATGATCTGCTATATAAAGGTGACTGGAAAGCAGCTTATATGAGGCTTGCAGCGACAAATAATTTTCCGGAATTCACCGGAAGGATTTGTCCGGCAAGTTGCGAGCACGCATGTGTCCTGAATATAAATAAGGAGCCTGTAACAATACGGGAAAATGAAGTGGCGATTGTTGAAAAGGCCTTTTCAGAAGGTTATGTTAAGCCGCAACCTCCAAAAATACGTACGGGCAAAAAAGTAGCGGTGATCGGAAGCGGTCCGGCAGGAATGGCAGCATCTGATCTTTTAAATAAGGCAGGTCACCTTGTAACTCTCTTTGAAAAAGATGAAAAAGCAGGCGGATTGCTGAGATATGGTATTCCCGATTTTAAACTAAGCAAAGCTACTATCGACAGGCGTCTCAACCTCATGATGAAAGAAGGTCTCATTATTCGTACGGGAATAAATATAGGTAAAGATATTACCGGGAAAGAACTCCTGGAGCAGTTCGATGCAATCTGCATCGCTATTGGAGCTACACATCCACGTGATTTGGTTGCCGGGGGAAGAGAACTTAACGGAATTCATTTCGCAATGGAATTTCTTCCTCTTCAGAACAGAGTGAACTCAGGTCAGATTCCGGCCTCAGCGAATCCGATAAATGCTGAAGGAAAAAAAGTTCTTGTCATAGGGGGCGGTGATACCGGCTCTGACTGCGTCGGTACAGCTATCCGCCAGAAACCTGTAAGTGTGACACAGATCGAGATTATGCCGAAACCACCGCTTACCCGGGCAGATGATAATCCATGGCCTTATTTTGGAAGAGTGCTGAAGACATCAACCTCACATGAAGAGGGTTGCGAAAGATACTGGAGTCTGGCAACGGTAAAATTCCATGGAAAAGACAACCATGTTACAGGTGTTGAGGTACAAGATGTGGCATGGAGTTTAAAAGATGATAAATATACAATGCAGGCTGTACCCGGAACAAACAGAATCCTTGATGCTGATCTTGTTTTGCTTGCTATGGGATTTGTCCATCCTGCTCTTGAAGGGTTACTTGCAGAACTTGAATTGGAACTTGATCAGAGAAGAAATATCAGGGTTGATCAGAACCAATTGACTAACAGAGAAAAGGTCTTTGCAGCCGGTGATTCGATAAGTGGAGCAACTTTGGTAGTAAATGCTATTGCTTCTGGCCGAAAAGCAGCCAAAGAGATTGATAAGTTTCTGAGGAAAGTATGAAATAGTCTGAAATTCAGTAGTTATAGTATAATTTCAGTAGAGACAGTATAATTTCAGTAGAGACAGGTCTGAGACCTGTCTCTACATCGAATAATTCATACATTTGATTAATCTGCGGGAAATTTTTTAGATAACTCAATACTAAAGACAGTTCCTTCTGTTTCGTTGCTGATAAAACTGACTTTACCTTTCAGATAGTTTTCGGTTATTAATCTGATACTATAAGTTCCGATCCCTCTGCCACTGCCTTTGGTACTGAATGATCGTTGAAACAACTGTTTCTGGGCATCTTCCGGCATAACCTGATCGTTTTTCACCCAAAAGGCCACCTTATCTTCATTATTCTCAATTCCTGCCAAAACCGTTCCAGTCACCTCTGTTGCCTCCAGCGCATTTTTTAACAGATTGATTATTACCCTTTGAAAAAGGATTTTATCTGTTTCAAAATCAACATTTGCTGAGTTTTTATCTTTAATGATAGTTCTGTCTTTGCCGGCTTCATGAAAACCAATTTTCCCAATGGCCGAATCAAGCAATTCAATCGAGTTAGTCAGTTCAATTTTTATTTCAAGCTCTCCATTTTCTGCAGCGCGGATTTGTCTCTGCAACAAGATTTCTTCAATAATATCCCGGCTTGCTTCTTCAGAGAGATTTATAAGTTCACGTGCTTCAATAGGGTTAGTGCCATCCTTTAATATTGTCAATAATCCGTTAAGTCCTCCGGCGCTGTTCAATAAATCGTGAAAAAAAATTCTTTCCAGAGCCGACCGTCTTTTTTCATCGCTGATATCTTGCAAAACAAGAACATAAAACAGGTTTCCGGATATAGATACCGGTGTTGAAATGATATTCAGATCCCAGCTATTAAGTGTCCCGTCAACTTCCGAAGTGATACGAGACTCTTTCATTGATTTTTTCCCGGTTTTCTGACTTTCGATGATAGCATTAACAGCCCCGCAATAAGCGCACGACAATGAAGTTCCGCATCCTGATGTTTCATCTGCTGCATGTATACAAGAAATGACCTCCCCCGGTCTTTTACCCAGTATTGGATCTAATGAATTAATACCCAATAAGGAAAGAAAATCATCATTTGCATAAACTATCTGCCGGTTTTTATCAATTACAGCACCTATACCGGTCATTGCTCCGAATACTTCGGTAAAGAATTTTTGTGAACCGACAAGATCATAGTCCTTTAATATCTGTTCTGTAGTTGATCTTACTGCCGGAGCATAATGTGTTTTTTCTTCCATGACTCTCTTAATTATTATTAGTGCCCGGTTTTGAATTTGCAAATATATATAATTTCAATTCTTTAATCCCGTCACTGTTGTGTATGTCAGTCAATCATAATAAGTTTTATTCATTTCATAGATTAAAACACAAATCTTGGCGGTATTGTTTCAGAATAGGTATATCTGTTTTGCAAATCATACAAACCGAAAATACTTTTGTACAATAAACAAATAAGGACTTACACTGAGCTTCACTGATAAGCCAGTGTTAAACAGTGTAGAAAATCAATTAATTTGAGTTACCGAACCGTTGAAGCAAATTACGTAGGTCGTCAATGTAAGCCGATGGAACATTCTCCCTTTTAGTCAGGTTTAAAGTCATTCTAATAATCTTAGAGGCATTTTTTTTATCACCAAGAACAGCATATGCAATTGCCAGACTTCTTCCAGCAGATATTAATGTGACAGAATGACTGGCAGTATTAATGAAAGCCCTCTCGCAAATGTCCTTGCCTTCTGAAATATTTCTTAGTTTGGGATCAGGACATGTAACTAAAAGTGTTCCCAGCCTTTCCAGAAGGAATGGTTCATTTGGATGATATTCCAAAGCCTTCCTGTAATTAGCGATGGCTTTATCCCACATTTTTTGTCGTACCTGCAGGGCACAAAGTAATCTAACCGTTGTAAGATCTCCTGGTTCAACTTTAAAAGAGAGAATATACATTTTTAATGCTTCCTGCAATTTGCCCTCCTGTTCCGAAAGCATACCAGTCACCTCAAGCCCTTTTGCGTTCGATGGCGAAAGTTTTCGAAGCTTGTTTAAACAACTGATGGCTTTTTCTTTTTCCCCTATAGTGAGCAAAAGTGTTACTCCATCGGCAAGAACAGCAGGATTGGTTTTGTTCTTATTTATCTTCTCGTCTATAAGATCAAGAGCTTTTTGTTTCTGTCCTTCCTTCGCCAGACATATAACTATACATGATTGTACCTGACTATCATCAGGTTTTAGTTTTATTGCACGGGAATAATAATTCATTGCCTGCACATAAAATGCTTTTTTATATAAGAGATCGCCAACATTTTTTAGTTCGTTATAATCATTTTGAAAATAGTTTATATGTTGATCGAGGTAAGGCAGAGCCTTTTTACCCATGTCACTCATAAGAAAAAGTTCGATAGCTTTGGAAATCAAATAGTTGTTTTCAGGGATATAAGTTAAAGAATGGTTAACCAGTTCCAGTGCATACTCGGGAAATACATTTTTTTCCGCCTCATCAATTTTTTTAAGGAGATACATATCAGATCGTGACATGAGTGAAAGTCTGTCAATCAGAGTGTCTACCGGAGATGGATCTATGATCAGGTCTTTCGCTCTGATCAGGTAACTTTTGCTTAATGAATCATTACCTTTTACATTATAAACATTGCCCATAAGACGGTAAGCTGGACCAAATGCCCTCTGATAATCAATGATTTCCCTGAGAGTTTTTTCTGCCAGATCAACATGTTCAGTTGCCATATATATTCTGGCCAGATTAAACATGGAATAGGTAACCAGAGGGAAGTAGTCATAGCGCGAAGTAGTTTTAACAACATTATTCTTGTCCATCTGGTTGATAATAGTTTTAAAGGCGATCTCTGCACTATCTGTTTTACTCATTTTCCGATAACATTCACCCTCATAATACCAGGCAAAAAATATCTTCGGATTTAACCTTGTGACATCTTTGTAATTCCTGAGTGCGGCTTTGGAATTGCCCATCTCGTTGTTTATATAACCGAGATAATAACTCCATATCCATTTACTTTTATCTTTCTTAACTGCCAGTTCATAGCACTGTGCTGCCTTATCGTAATATGTACATGAATGATACACCATACCCATCATCCCAATATTATCGGCAGTTGGATTACGTTTTGTTTTCTTATAAGTAACTGATAATTGCTCTTTCAGAGGGGCTGACAGCGAATTCATATCAGGAAGTGGAGGGATTTGTTTTCTGTATGCATTTCCAATAATTACCCTGACTACTAATACAACAATTGCCAGAACAATGAACAGGAAAACCAGTGCTTTTTTCATATATTCAATCCTTTCTGCAAATCACAATTTTAAGCCAGACAGAATTCTCTCCTGGCATAAACTTCACCGGTTCTTCAATATCTTTACATTCCATCATTCCAAAATCAGAAAACTCATTCAAAACTGAATCAGAATCATAAAAGAAAGCACTCAGCCCTTTTGCAATCTCATATCTGTCTCTGCTAAGATATTTTCCGTGTCCGAATAATTCTGTGTATTTTGAAGCAACCACAAATACCATCAACCCATTATTGATCAATTGTTTGTAACACGATATCAAGAATTTTCGCCGCTCACGTTTATTTAACAAATGTATGAGTGCATAACAAAATATTCCATCATATATTTTATTATCAAAGGGCATAGAGGTCACTGATCCGTGATGAATTTTACATTTAATGCCATTTATCCTGGCTAATTCAATAGCCGATGCAGAAATCTCTATACCGGAGACTTTAAATCCATTATCAACAAATAATTTAGCGTTTCTACCATATCCGAATCCAGGTATCAGTATATCATTTATTTGCTCATTCTTAAAAAGTTCCAGAGTATATATAGCAGAATCCGATGGTTCAAATTTCCACATTGCTCCTTCATTCTTAAAACGTGATTCCCAGTATCCGGTCATTTAATAATAATTGTTTTTTTTTACGGACCCCCAATTCAGTATTACTCAGATCTGATATTCATGCAGTTCAGGTTCATGCAAATTGCATGTAAATCAGAAGTATACCAGCAATTGTCATCAGAATAAATGCGGCAGATCCAAGTATATTAGATACTTTCCCATTTGTGTTTTTCCCCATTATTTTCTTATTGTTTGAAATATGAAGAATGAGTGCAATTAAAACTGGTGCGGTCAATCCATAAAGAATCGCTGAATAAATCAGCGCTTTTATTGGCGAAATTCCAATGTAATTCAACGATAATCCGAGGATGAGAGAAATCGCCATTATGATATAAAATGCTTTAGCATTATGAAATTTTTTGTCTAGCCCCTCCTTCCACCCAAATGATTCGGTAAAAATATAAGAGAGAGATCCGCTTAAAACAGGAATCGCCAGGAATCCGGTTCCAAGAATACCGATAGCAAATAACAGATAGGCAGCATTCCCTGCCAGGGGTTTCAGAGCCTGGGCAGCTTGCTCAACCGTGTCAATCTGATGTATATTGGCATTAAATAAAACCGAACCTGTGGTGAGAATAATAAAGAACATAACAAGATTTGAAAATAACATCCCAAAATCTACATCCTGTTTCATCTCGCTCATTATTCTTTTTTTCACCACTATATATTTTTTTCTTTTCTTCATGTCTTCAGCCTCCATTGTAGTCTGCCAGAAAAAAAGATAAGGTGAAATAGTAGTTCCTAATATGGCAACAAGAATGCCGATAAAGTCCTTATTAAACTTTATTGTTGGGATAAAAGTAGCTTTCAATATAGCAGGCAAATTCTGTCTGTATAAAAAAGGTACAATCAGATAGACTAAAAGAACCAGACAGAGATATTTCAGAATGGCGGCGATTTTTTGATAAGGAAGATAAACAATCAAGACCAAAAGTATCAAAGTGAAAGCTATACTGAAATAAGTCGCCTTTATTGAAGGTACGAGTAGATTTCCTACTGCTCCCATTCCGGCTATGTCAGCACCGATGTTCATAATAATTGCAGGGAAGCTGAAAAACAACATCAGATACAAAACAGGTTTTGAATAATTAGTCCTGATAGTTCCTGCTAAGCCACGTGAAGTTACCAACCCAATTCTTGCGCACATCTCCTGAATGGAAGCCATGAGAGGAAATGTGATAAGTGCAGTCCAGAGGGTCGAAAGTCCATAGCCAGCACCTGCCTGAGAGTAGGTTGCTATACCTGAAGGATCATCATCACTTGCACCTGTAACAAGCCCGGGCCCAAGTATTTTCCAAAAATGCATGAGTTTAGATGGATTTTCTTGCATCCTGAGAAGATTGATTTAAATGACAATCTTTGGTTTTAGTATCTGCATGGGAAGAAGAATTTTAAAAGTACTGCCTTTCCCTTCTTCACTTTCAACCCATATCTTTCCATCATGTTTCTCAACAAATTCTTTACACAAGAAGAGTCCAAGACCTGTTCCTTTTTCATTTTCAGTTCCCTTGGTTGACATGTTGGAGTCAATTCTGAAAAGTTTTGCCATTGTTTCTGCGGACATTCCAATACCGCTGTCCGATACAGATATTTCCACTTGATTTTCGTAGGTTCTTGCATTTACCTGAACCTGACCATTTTTATGAGTAAACTTAACAGCATTTGTAATGAGATTACGTAATATGGCTCGGAGCATATTTTTATCTGCCACAATCGTTAATGTTTCAGAAATATAGCTCTTTAGCTCAATATTTTTGCCTGTCGCCATATCATCTATCATGGTAAACTCATCATTTATAAGTTCGCTTAAGATAACAGGAACAGGGATAAATGATATTTTCCCTCGTTGTGAATTTGCCCATTCCAGCAGGTTTTCAAGTAATCGTAGTGTCTGGACTGCAGAGGTATTTATCATTTCCGTGTACTCATAAAATGTGGCTGAATCATTTAATTTTATAGATTCTTTCATCATTTCGCTGAAGCCGATAATGGTATTGAAAGGGTTCTTCAGATCATGAGCAATAATTGAGAAGAATTTATCTTTTGAGGCATTTAATTCATTTAATTCAGCGGTTTTTAATGCTACGGATTTTTCGAGAAGTATCTTCTGTTTTTTCAGCTGCCGGAGGCGTAAACGGAAAATCAGGACAATTGTAAGAACAGCAACGGACACCATAATAATTCTAAACCACCATGTTTTCCAGAAAGGCGGCCGAATAATGATTTTTAAGGAAGTTCCCTTGTCATTCCATTTTTCATCATTGTTTGAAGCTAGGACTCTGAAAGTATATTCACCCGGGTCAAGATTAGTATACGACACATATCTTCTGGAGGCATCAGTATAGTTCCAGTCTTTTTCAAAACGTTCCATGATATACTTATATTTATTCTTTTTAGGGTGAATATAATTAATAGCTGCAAAAGAAAATGAAAAGACTGACTGGTCCCAATTAAGTGTGATCTCTTTTGCTTCACTTATGTGTGTTTGAAACTGGGCACCGGGAACTGCATAAACGACCGGTTTGTTGAAAATCTGAAAGTCAGTAATATAAACAGGAGGAATGAAGGTGTTATCTTTCAGACTGTCGGGGTTGAAGGAGTTGAGGCCGCTGTATCCTCCAAAATAAAGGTCTCCTGCCCGTGTTTTAAGAAATGATTGCTGGTAAAACTGGTCACCCTGCAGGCCATCCTCTTTAGAATAGTTTCTGATACTTTGAATTTCAGGATTCAGCCTGCTTAAACCAAAATTGCTTGAAATCCAGATATCCCCTTTATTATCCTGTGTTATGGCATGAATTCTGTTATTTGGCAGAATATTTGTTGTATTATAATTTTTAAGTATAGTGCCATCCTGGTTGCACATAAAAAGTCCTTTGGTATTGGTTCCTACCCATATATATTCTGACTTATCTTTATAAAATGCACCTATATCATTATCCGGGAAATGAATGACTTTAAATGTATTTGATTGATTGTTATAAAGATTGAGCCCGTTCTGGGTACAAATCCACATTTTATTCTTATTATCTTCAAAAAAGAACCAGCAATTAGACCCGCTTATGGAACCTGGTATTGCCTGGTCAGATCTGAATCGTCTTACAACACCCTTTTTGGTATCAAACAAGTCAATTCCCACGTTGTAGATACTTATCCACAATGTATTATTATGATCAATAATAAGATTCCATATAGTTTTATCTGAAATGCTTGAAATGTCCTTATTATCTGGCATATAATGGATGAATCGTCCAGTTTTTCTGTCATAGCGATTCAGACCTGCATCCCAGGTACCGATCCACATATTATAATCCTTGTCTTCAGCAATACCTCGTATAACATTCCCGCTGATACTGTTTGGGTTTGCAGGTTCGTGTTTAAATATCTTAAACTTTTCGGTTTTGGGATCATAAACATTAATACCGCCTCCATCGGTACCCACCCAGATCATTCCTTCATGATCTTCAAAAATATTGCCAACGAAATTGTAAGACAAAGAGGTAGGATTATTACTATTATGGGTAAATAATTTAAACCTGTCTTTTTCAGGATTAAAATAATTAATTCCGCCACCGGAAGTACCTACCCAGAGGATTCCTTCCCTGTCACGGTGAAAGCACCATATTCCATTATTATTGAGTCCATTATCATTTGAATTATCATACATTATATATTCAAATGTTCTGGAAACTTTGTCGAAACGATTAATTCCGCCCTGATCGACTGCAAGCAATAAATACCTGTTATCTTCAGGAATGATATCAAGAACAAAATTCAGGTTTGTACCTTTACCTTCACCCTTTAATCCGAAATGTTCAAACTTATTGATTCGCGGATCATATGAAAAAAAACCGTTACCATCTGTGGCAATCCATATTTTATCTTCATTATCAATATACAGGCTTTTATAGGTATAGTTACCAAAATCAACAGACGGGTCATTAAACTTTGTGAATAAACCTGTTATCGGATCAAAACGAATAATTCCGGGGCTCAGAGAACCAACCCAAATATTTCCTTTGGAATCAATAGCTGCCATTCTTGAGGGCCTGACAGACAAACCATGTCTCTGGGCTTCAAATGGATATCTGACAAAACTCTGATTCTCAGGGACCCATCTGTTCAGACAACTTCCATCAGTCACAACCCATATTTTCCCATTTTTATCTTCTACAATGCCTGTAATGCAATTGCTGTTTAAACTGTTATTATTGACACTATTCTTTTTAAAGACTTTAAAATTATCACTAGTTGGAATATACAAATTCAAACCATCATAAGTTCCAAACCAGAGATTTTTTTCATTATCCTCATAAATACAGGTTAAGATATCACTGCTGATTGATCCCGGGAAGTTATCAATATGCCTGTATTTTTTAACCTGATAGCTGTCGAAATTATCGAGCCCTACATCGGTACCCATCCAAAGATAGTTTTTACTGTCTTTATAAATACAACGTATACGGTTACTTGAGAGACCTTCGTTTACTGTCAGGTGATTGAACTTTGAATATTGCAGCTGAGCATATGTACCCAACGTTCCGGAAAACCACAGCAACATGAGTAGTAGGCATCGGTTTAAAGAATGATTTCCGCTTATTTTCAGACTATTTAACACAACCACTGTCTCTTATTGTTTTTCGGATAGAACAAGAGTAAAAACTTCAGAATTATAAAGGTACAGCATTTTAGTTAATATTATCTTAAACAGGATGAAATAAGAAAACAAGGATAGCTCATGAACTAATAATAATTGAGGGGAAAATGATAGAATTCTTACGCCAATGGGGCTGATCCTGAAGGGAGTACCAGTTTAAAGGTGCTTCCTCTGCCGGATTCACTTTCGACCCATATCTTTCCACCATGCTTTTCTACAAATTCTTTGCATAAAAATAGACCAAGTCCCGTGCCCTTTTCATTCTCCGTACCACGGGTTGAGAGGTCAGCATCAATACGAAAAAGTTTTGACATAGTTTCTTTTGAAATACCTATTCCGTTATCTGATACCTCTATTTCTACAAAATCGTTGTCAATAAAAGCTTTTATTTCCACTTTCCCTTTTCTGTGGGTAAACTTTATAGCATTTGATATCAGATTTCGCAAGATGGTTTTAATCATATTCCTATCTGCAAAAACGGTTAATTTCTCCGGGACTGTGCTTTTGAGTTCTATGTTTTTATCATGTGCAGCATCATTCAAATTAAGGAATTCCTCATTCATTATGTCTCCCAGGTTAATTGTCAGAGGTTTAAATGATATTTTTCCTCGCTGTGAATTTGCCCATTCCAAAAGGTTTTCAAGCAACTTCAATGTCTGAACAGCAGAAGTATTTATAAGTTTTGCATATTCTTTAGCGTTTTCAGGATTTTCTGTATGAAATTCATCATTCAGCATATCGCTGAATCCTATAATAGTACTAAAAGGATTTTTCAGGTCATGGGCAATGATTGAGAAAAATTTATCTTTAGAGGCATTGAGTTCTTGCAGTTCATAATACATTTTTTCCAGTGCCTCTTTTTGAGATAATAATTCTTCGCTTTGTTTTTCTATCTGCAACTGCCTTTCTTCAAGTGTCGTGTTTTTTTCCTGCAATTCGGCAGTTTTTATTACAACTAATTTTTCAAGCAGAGCCTTCTGATTTTTCAGCTGTCTGACACGTGAAATAAAAATTATAACAAAAATTAAGATTATCGCAGAAACAACAATTACTCTGAACCACCATGTGGCCCACCAGGGTGGAAGGATTGTAATCCTCAGGGAGGTTCCCGTCTCATTCCATAAACCAGAATTGTTTGAACCCTTAACACGAAACACGTAATTACCCGGATTAAGATTAGTATAAGTTACTTCATATCGGTTATCTGTATAGATCCAGTCCTTATCAAAGTTTTCCATTTTATATGCATACTTATTTTTTTCAGGTGCTGAAAAGTCCATAACAGCAAAAGAAAAAGTAAGTACCGATTGTTTATGAGATAGAATCAGAGACTTTGTTTCAGTAATATTCTGGGTTAAAGGTGAGGATTTATCACCCGGTTTTACACTTTTATTAAATATTTTAAGATCAGTAATTAAAACAGCCGGGATACTTTTGTTTTCAGCGATTTTTTCAGGGTAAACGATGTTGAATCCTTTTGTTCCTCCCATAAGCAACACACCGGTTTTTGTTTTCAGGATGCTCCGCTCAGAAAACTCATTACTTTGCAAACCATCAGCTTTGGTAAAATTTTTAAATCTTAAATTCCTGTAATCAAACCGGCATATACCTTTGTTCGTTGTTACCCATAGTATACCTGAATTATCCAAAATAAGCCCTTTTATGAAATTGTTTGGCAAACCATCTTCTTCATAATACCGTCGAAAAGTTCCTGTCACCGGGTTAAACCGGTTGAGTCCATGAGGTGTGCCAATCCAGATGCAGGAATCATTTTCAACCAGCATATCAGTTACTTTCGGATAACTCAGACTGTTTTCATTTTTCTGATCAGATTTGTATGTAATAAACTGACCGTCAGTCAGTGAGTAAATCTGGAAATTTTCAGAAGTTCCAATTAGAAGACGATGGCGGGACAATCGTACCAGCTTAACAACATTCTCATTGCTTAATCCGCTGTTATCAGGAGTATAATCTGTGAATAGATTTTCTTTTATTTGATAGTGAATTAAACCATGTCCAAAACTTCCTAACCACAAATCATTATCATCGCCTTTCAAAATATCAAATATATTGTCATCCTGAATACTACTATTCCTGGTATTAAAAGATGTCATGGATTTGGTTTTACTTTCCAGATGAATAAGTCCTCCGGCCCAGGTTCCAAGCCAGATTTGATTATTCGAATCTTCCACCATGCAAAGAACAGCATTGCTACTCAAATGAGAATTATCCGTATTAAAATGTTGAAAACTATTATTCTGATTATCCAAAAGATACAATCCTCCGCCATCTGTACTTACCCATATTTGACCACTATGCCCTTCTAAAAAACCACTAACCGTATTATGACTCAGACTATATGGAGCTCCTGGGAAGGCCTGATAACTAACAATGCCATCTCTGTTTTTCATGGCTATATTGAGACCGCCTGTATAAGTACCAAACCATAAATTTCCTGTTTTATCCTGGTAGATCGTCTGAATTGATTCATTACTCAAGCTCAGCGGATCATAGTCATCTTTTCGATAATGCCAGAATCTTTGATGTTCCCTGTCAAATAAATTAATTCCGCCATTTTCAGTTCCAATCCACAGATTTCCCTTATTATCAACGAAAAGTGATATTACCTGATTGAGAGAAAGACTAAAGTTATCCCGGGCGTTATGTTGATAATGAATTAAATTAGTAATTTCACCTTTCAGTGTTTTTTTAAGGCAATAAAGACCATCTGTGCTTCCAAACCAAATATCTCCTTCCCAATCCTCTGTAATATTCCAAAAAGTTTTGGTTGACAAATCTTCGAAACCTCTTCCAATATTATTAATATGTTTAAAGGTTCCTGTTTCAGGGTGAAACAGGTTCAATCCTGTACGCGTTGCCACCCAAAATCTGTTATCTTTATCAATGAATACAGCTTCTATATTGTTATTACTTAGACTTTCAGGATTATTTGGATCGTGAGAAAAACGGATGATCTGGTTCTTAGTACGGTCAAAGTAAATTAGACCCACACTGGTTGATAACCATAAATTGCTTAGAGAATCCTCTAAAATTTTTGTGACGGTACAATTTATTCCTCTCAAGGGTGATGATTTATCAAGCATATAATTCCGAAAGCAGTCCCTCTTCCGATCATATAAACATAAACCATCCTCTGTACCAATGAGTAAATTCATATCATGATCTTCCAACATTGTTTGTATATAGTTATCAGGTAAGCTTGCTGAGTCGTGAGGATTATTTTCGTACGCCACAAAATTAAAACCATCATAACGATTGAGTCCCTCATTAGTGCCGATCCATATAAAACCTTTTTGATCCTGAGTAATAGCTGTTATTATTGAAGAAGAAAGACCATCATCAGGCGTCAGATGAACGAATTGCAGACGATTTGGCTGAGCATAACCATCT
>Ga0302323_100002505_pt1 | contig 14885 bp, 11 predicted proteins | sample Fen_T0_3_FD_201950 | JGI IMG/M metagenome (GOLD analysis project Ga0302323, IMG submission 201950) | Peat permafrost microbial communities from Stordalen Mire near Abisko, Sweden - Fen_T0_3 | ecosystem: Environmental > Terrestrial > Soil > Wetlands > Permafrost | place: Sweden: Abisko... | reverse complement strand
AGAAGCGTGGGCGTGCTCCCGCTGGCAACGGGCGTCGCTCCGGATGTGCTTCGGCAACTTGGATGTTGAGGCTGACGAGCGCTGCGGCGAGTGTGAGTATGGCCCCCGTTGCCCACGGGCCAGCGCGGCGGCTCGGTTGCTTCTCGCGTGACGCGGAGGCGCCGGTAAGCCGCCGCAGCCTGGGCAAGAGCCCACTCTTGGAGCGCGAAATGGCTGGCATCATCGCCAACCGCCGCCCGAACGACGAGCTGGCTGCAACTTGCACCAGCGCGCGCGCCAAGCCCAACGGGTTCCGCGTCAGCTCGACAGCGCGATCGTCGCAGGCGAGCTCTGCGCTGTCGCGAAAGCGGGAGGTGACCCAGTAGTTCAGCGGGTAGAACCAAAGTATGCACTCCAGTGCACCGGCGAGTGGGAACCACAGGCCGTCCCTCCGTTCGATGTGTGCGAGCTCGTGTGCCAATACCGTATCCAGCTCGGCATCGGTCAGCTCCTCGTGGAGGGTGCGAGGGACGCAAATCTCCATCGCTCCGAGAACTAGCGGACTGTCGACTCGTGAGCTCTCGGTCAGCAAGATGCCTCGAACGCCGATGCTCCCGCGCACGTGTTCCAAGCGCGCTAGGAGGCGCGCCTCCGTGACTCGGGTTCGACCGCGCAGCCGACGCCGAATCAAGATCGCTGAGCCGAGGAAACGCAAGCAGCCCAACGCTGCGGAGGCCAGCACGAGGGTCAAGATAACGCTCCCGCGAACGCGAGGCGTGAGAACGCGCACGACGGCGGCCGCTCGCGCGTTCGTCGCCGCGGGTGTGTCGACGGGCGGGGAGGCGAGAGGCGCCGCGAGCGCGGGGATCTTCAGCTCATGAACGTAACTCGACGTCATGGGCGACCGTGCGAGAGCACTCGAGACAGCGACGGCAAACAACGCGCTCAAAATCGGGCCAAAGAGCGCCATCTTCCAAAGCAGATGCCGCGTCGCCGACGAAATGGCGCGAACCCGAGCCAGGAGCGCCGCGGTGGCCACCCAGATCACGGAGTGCACGACGTAGGTGAACAGGAGCGCTAGCCCGAGCGCGACAGCGCTGGACTCGACACCCAGCCAAACCAATAGTCGAAGCTCCATCGCTAGCTCACTTTCCCTTGAGCAGTCTTCGCATCTCCTTGAGATCGTCGGGGCCCAGCTCCTCGGATTCTAGAAGTTGCGCGGTTAGGGCGGAGACCTTTCCGCCAAAGAACGCACTCAACACGCGCTGCAGCACACCCTTGGCAGCGTCTTCCTGCTTCACCTTCGCACGATACAACAATTGGCGCCCGCTCTTGCGGTGCTTTACCCAACCTTGCTTGCTGAGACGTTGCAACACGGTCGCCACCGTCGTCGGCGCGAGCTCCTTGCCGTCCGCCGCGAGCACCGCCGAAATGTCGCTGACGGCGCCCTCGCGCACCTGCCAGAGCGCCTTCATCACCGACAATTGAAGATCCGTGAGTGCGTGCCTTGCCACGACTACAAGTGTCGTCGGTTTTGACCGGTTGTCAACTACTCCTGTAGTCGCTGCATGGTCGGTCAGCCGTTTCCCGCCAAAAGCAGGGCTTTGAGACGCGTTTTTGCGGTGCGAAGGCGGCTCGCCACGGTACCCGGTGGGATTCCGAGCTCGCTCGCAATGACGTCGCGGCTGAGCTTTTTTTCGAAGCTGAGCACGATGACTCGAGACAGCATCGGTGGCAGGCGCTTCAGCGCTTCTTGCAACCCATCATCCGACGCCGCGCAATCGTCACCTTTCTCGTCGAACAGGAGCGCATCTTCGGCATCTTCCCAGACGACGTGGAGCCCCTGGCGACGTCGGCGATGCGACCACAGCTTGTAGCGTGCGATGCGCAGCAGGTACGTACGGAAGCTGGCTTCCCCGCGGAAGCGATCGCGCGCTTCCATGATCGCGAGCAGAGTCTCTTGCGTTAAATCGTCCGCGTCGGAAGGCTGCTGCGCGCGAAAGAAGCGGCGCAATTCTGGCTCGTGTCGCGAGATCAGCTGCTGGCCGGCGACTCGATCCCCGCGCCCCCAACGCTGCATCAGCGCAGCGTCCTCATCAAAATAGTTCGCGCTTGGAGACCCCATGGCGCATCGCTCATACGGCGAGTAACGACGTCACGCAAGCTACAACTTTGTAGTGACGTCCACCGTTGCGCGCGCACGCTTCGTGTTTGCAGCGTTGCTCTCTTCGAACAGTGTGGGCATCGCTCGCATCGGCATGGGCGCTCGCATCGGCATGGGCGCTCGCATCGGCATGGGCATCGCTCGCATCGGCATGGGCATCGCTCGCATCGGCATGGGCATCGCATCGGCCTCGCTCGCGAAAAAGAAGTCGATGTTGTTTCCCAGTTGGGTCGTTGATCTATTTTTTGATCAATTCGACTCCTCGCGGCACTATCGTAGAGTCGATGAAGGCACTTCGTGCTGGCGGATTTCGCCAACGCACGCAGGGGACAAATAGACTCGAGGTGTGCGCGTTCGCGAATACGAGGTGCGCGGGTCGATCGAAGCAGGGTAGTTCGCGTGTCAGTCGATGCGTGAACAGGCTCGAGTCGAATCAAGCGCTGCGGAAGAATCGGTATCAGGTGTTCGTCGTAATTCTCGCGCTACGGGAGTAGCGAGTTCTCGTTGCGCCAGCGCTCTGCTGGTCGCGCCCAAAGGGGTTCAGATGGTTTATGATGTCGTCATTCTGGGTAGTGGGATTTCGGGGTCGATTCTGGCCGCCATACTGGCGCGCCACGGTGTGAAGACGCTGCTGATCGATCACGGTCAGCATCCGCGCTTCACCATCGGTGAGTCGATGATTCCTGGTACGTCCGCGCTGCTGCGGATCATGGCGGATCGCTATGACGTTCCCGAGCTCGAGTACGTGAGCACGTTCCGAAGCCTGCGCCGCCACGTGACGGCCTCATCGGGCATGAAGCGTAACTTTTCCTTCGTTCATCACACGCGCGGAGAGCGCTTCGACGCTTCGAAGTCGACGATGCTGCCCATTCCTCACTATCCGGACGGTCCGGAGAGCCACCTGATGCGGCAGGACGTGGACGCCTTCCTGTTCGCCGTTGCTGTCCGGTACGGGGCGGACGCCCTGCAGAACACCGTCGCCAGCGAAATTCAGAACAACGGTGACGGCTGGACGATCAAGACGAAGTGCGGCCGCACCGTGCTCGGGAAGTACCTCGTCGACGGTTCGGGACACAACTCGGTGATCGCGAAGTTGATGGGGTGGCGAGAGGAACGGACGCGCCTCCAGACTCACTCTCGTTCCATCTTCACGCACATGGTCGGCGTGAAACCATTCGACGACTTTTTCGGGCCTCGCGATCACGGGCTGCCTCAGCCGCTCTCTCAGGGCACGCTGCACCACATCTTCGACGGTGGCTGGCTTTGGGTGATTCCGTTCGACAACCACGAGTCCGCGGGCAACCCGCTATGTAGCGTTGGCCTTCAGCTCGACCCGCGCCGGTTCCCGCCGGATCCGGAGGGCCCCGAGGTCGAGTTCCGCAAGTTCCTCGCGCAGTTCCCGGACATGGCTCGTCAGTTCGAAGGCGCGCGCGCGGTGCGCGGCTGGGTGTCCGCGCCGCGCCTCCAATACTCGAGTACCACCGTCGTCGGTGATCGCTGCTGCTTGGCTCCGCATTCAGCGGGCTTCGTCGACCCACTCTTCTCACGGGGCCTCCACATCACGATGGAGAGCATCAATGCCTTAGCGCACCGGTTGATTGACGCTTCTCGTTCGAACGACTTCTCGTTCGAACGCTTCGAGCCGCTCGAGCGCCTCACGCAAACGTTGATCGAGGCTCACGACAAGCTGGCCAACGGCTCGTTCATCGCCTTTCAGCATTTCGATTTATGGAACGCTTGGTACCGAGTCTGGGCCTTGGGTGGCTTCTACAGCTCGCTGCGGTTTCGGCGCGCGCACATTCAATACCGGCGCACCAAGAGCCGCGCGTTCCTCGATGCGCTCGAGCACCACGAACACTTCGGTACGCCCTCTCCCGAGATGGACGACTACCAGGGCCTGTTCAACAGCGCGTACCAGACCATGCTCGATTTCGAAGCGGGGCGCCTTACGATGCGCGCTGCCATCAGCCGCCTCTACGCGCTGTACGAAGATCGGCCCTGGATCCCGCCAGCGTACGGGCTCGACGACCCGCAGCGGCGCTACGCGACCGCCGGGGATTTGAAGTCTCTCGCGCGCGCTACCTATTGGGGCTATCGGCGCGCGCCAGCTCAGGTGCGTCGGCGCTACTTCGATTTTCCTCCGAGCGAGTTGGTCAAGGACGTCGTGAGTGCGCTGCTCGAGGAGGGCAGGTGGCTGCTCCGTCTACGAGACGGCACTCGCTACGCGAGCTTCGACTCCTATCGGAGCGTGCAGCCGGGGCGCGCGAGCATGGGGGAAGGTGCTTCGGCCATGCGGGCAGAGGCCATGAATACGGGGGGCTCGATAATGCCGGAGTCAGCGGCAAATGACGTATCGATGCCGCCCAAACGAGGAGCCAACGGCGCGGTTGCCGGAAATGGGATGACAGCACTAGCGGGTGAATAAGGAGTTGTAGGGCAGGACTGAGTTTACGTGTCCTCAAGACGAATGGGATAAACGATGACTAACACAATCATTCAATGCAACGAACCAAGTCGGCTGGTAGCCGACAAACTGGGCATCCTCAAGACGCTGAACAACGGCGCGCTGCTCGAGGACCTGGCACACGAGGCCTTCCAAAACAAACGCGGCGAGCTTTGGCGGGAGCTTCAGCATCTACTCTATACCATCAACGTGCGCATGATGGATGAAGGGTTTGGGCTGGGTAAGCTGCGCGCTGAGTCCGACTGGCGCATCCGCAACGTTGTCGAGCGCGTGGAGCAACAATACCTGCGTACCGAGGAGGTTCCGGCCCACCTCCAACAACGGGAAGAGTTCCTCGTCTGGCTGAAGGAACGGATCGCCGCGCATCGCGTGAACTCGCATCAGTTGTTCGACTACTTCGATCGCGATGACCTCAGCCAGGAAGAATGCCGCTACTTCCTCTCGAACTATCGGGTGAACATGCAGCGCTTTCACCTGCATGTCGCCGCGTACAGCCTCATCGTGCCTTTCGAGATGCGCCAAGAGCTGTACGACAATCTCTACGACGAGTTCGGGCAAGGGGACTTTGCGCAAGCGCACCCGAACCTGTTCGAGCCGCTGATGCAGCGCTTTGGCGGCGCTAAAGAGGTAGACCACAACGCCGAAACCTACCACCTGCTCAATACCAAAATCAGCTTGTGCTGGTTCGCCGATGGTTTGCACTACGGGCTAGGTGGCTTGGGGGCATTGGAGTTGAGCATCCCTGCGCAGCAGCGTCGCGTGTTGGCTCATCTCCGTCGCCGTGGCCTGAGCGAAGAGCTCGTGAAGTTCTTCGTCGTTCATTGCGAGTTGGATGGGGAGCACGGTAACGGCTGGTTCGCAGCAGGCCTACCTTACCTGCACACGCGGCGCGACTTCCAGAAGACGTCCGACGGTGCGATGCGCATGCTCGAGGCTCGTGCAGGTGTGTACGACGGCGTGCTCAATGGCATCCTCGCGCGGCGTGCTTTGCTGCCTGGCGGGTCGGCCCGGCATCAGTCGCTTCTGAACTCACATTGAAACGAGGACGAACGCGGGGCCACCAGGTTGGCCCCGCCGCTCGTCGCTTCCGTCTGCTCAGATCCGGGGTTCTTTATGCGACAAGATTTGAATTTCGAAGTTTGCTGGGTTGCTCGACGCTGGTCCGAGCGGGGGAGCTGGCTGCTCAGCGGGGTGCTCCTCGCCGGGGCAACCGGCATCGCGGGCTGCGCGGCCGACGCGAGTAGTGGAGGCTCCGGCTTCGACGGCGCAGTCAGCGAACGCCAGGGAGAGCTGCTCAGCCCGTCGAGCAAAGGCGCCGCGTCGTACTCGAGCCCTATCGCGCTTGCCGATGGCGACGCGACGCTCTGGGCCGTCAGTCCCGACAGCGACCAAGTGACGGTGATTCGTACCGAGACCAACACCGTGCTCGGCAGCATTCGAGTCGGACGCAATCCCCAGGGGGTCGCTGTGGATCCGACGAACCGTTACGCCTACGTCGCGAACTCCGTCAGCAACGACGTGTCGGTCATCGACGTCGGTCGGCTGCGCCTGCATGGGTTCGAGGATGGCGCCCACCAGAGGCGCATCCTGACAGGGGCTGGGCCGGTCAGCGTCGTCGTCTCGCCAGACGGCCAGCGTGTGTTCGTGGCCAATAGCGGCCAAGACACCATCACCGTCCTCAGCGGGCACGACCAACGCGTGCTCGGTGTGATCGATCTACGCAATAGCGCTTGCAACGTCGATGATCGTTCTCGTCATTTCCAACCCCGAGGCCTGGCAATCACCGGGGATGGTCGTCGCTTGTACGTGACGCGCTTCATCTCCTATACCCGCCCCGGCGGCGCGCAACGCGCCGACTACGGCAAAGAAGGCGTCGTGTGCCGCGTCGATCTCGAGTCGGACGCAACCCTTCGGCACCGGCTGACGCCCATTCGGCTCGCACCGACTGACACTGGTTTTATCGACGGCAAGGGCAACGCGACGGGCGCGTTTCCGAACCAACTGCAGAGCATCGTCATTCACGGCGATCATGCTTATCTGCCCAACATCGCAGCCTCCCCGAGCGGGCCGCTGCACTTCGACGTCGATACGCAAGCCTACGTCAATCGCATCGACGGCCTCGGCGGTGCGGAACACGACGGCGGTTCCCTCAACTTGCACCTCGGAGCCCGCGACCCCGAGCCCGGCAAGCAGGAACTCTACTTCGCCAACCCGTGGGCCATGGCGTTCACGACACGCGCGGGGCGTGGCGCCGCGTACGTCGTCTCGTCGGCGAGCGACCTGCTCGTGAAGTTGGAAGTGGATGCTCAGGACGAGCTGCACTTCACCAGCGACGAAAACACGACTCGCTACGTCGATCTGAACGACCCCGATGCCCCAGCGACCAGCGGCGCGAACGCAGGAAAAAATCCGATCGGTATCGTGATCAACGCTCGAGGTAGCAAGGCCTATGTGCTGAACTACGTTTCGCGCAACGTCTCTGTCGTTGATCTTTCTCAGGACCGCGTCGAGGCCGTTTTCAGCATCGACGATTTGCCGCGACCCGGGTCTAGGGAGGAGCTGCTGCTGGTCGGCGCCGAGCTCTTCTTTTCGTCGCGCGGTAACTTCGTGCATCCGGCGGGAGTCCAGGGCTCGAGCCGCGGTCGGCTCTCGGAGAAGGGGCACCAAGCTTGCTCGAGCTGCCATGCGGCCGGGTTGACCGACGGCGTCGTGTGGCAGTTCGCGAGTGGCCCGCGCAAGACCATCGCGATCAACGGCACCACGAACCCGAAAGATCGAGCGCAGCAGCGCATCATCAACGCCTCCGCAATCTTCGACGAGTTCGAGGACGTCGAGTTCAATACGCGGCGGGTTTCGAACGGCGAGCCCCTGGCTGTTCCGCGTCCGTGCTTCGACACCACGTCGAGCGGGCTGTTGCTGAGCACGAACGACCCCGATCACGGCTTAATCCTGGGCTCCGAGAGCGATTTCTCGCGCGCCCCCTGCGTGTTGGTCCCGTTCGCAATTCCGAATGAAAATCGACCGCAGCTGCGGGTTCAGCTCCCGGGGAGCTCGACCTTGGTCAAGGCCACCGACGCGCTCAAGGAGTGGCAACGCAGCGCGGTGTCCACTCCCAATCGGCCAATGACTGACTTGGAGCTCGCGTTCGCTGGTCTCGGCGGTCCCGGCACGCACGTCTACGGCGTAACTCGTGGGCGTGAGCTGTTCGAGGCAGCCGGGTGCGCAACGTGTCACGGCGGCGCGCAATGGACGACGAAGATCAAAGACTTCGTCTCCCCGCCCGCTCCGGGGGAGATCGCCACCGAGGCCGCGGCCCCCGGCGCCAACGCGACTCAGTATCTGTATCGCTTCCTCACTGACGTTGGAACGTTCGAGCTGAATGTGCCAGGGTCGGTCAACACGCTGCCGGGGTTTCCGGCGATTGGCGGCGTCGAAACGGACAGCAACGGGCTGCGCGCCCTGGGCTACGACTACGACGGGGACGGGAAAGGCAACGGCTACAATACTCCGTCGCTGCTCGGCAGCTTTAGCGTGCCGCCGTACTTCCACAACGGTGCCTGCGAGACGTTTCAATGCGTACTCGTAGACGAGAAGCACCGCCGCGCCGGGCAGCGCGCTGGCCAGCGCGACCCGCTCGATGCAGGGGAGGCCCGCGACGCCTTGGCTCAGTATCTCGAGTCGATCGATCTGGGCACGCAACCCGCGCGCCCGCGTTGAGCTGAACGAAGCGAATCGGTAACCCTTCGGCTTTCCGGGCTGCGCTCCAAACACAGAGGCGATCGCGATGCACTACTTCTCCCCGCTCACACCGGTCACCTTTCTCGAGCGCTCCGCCAAGGTGTTTCCGGACGCCGCGGCGGTCACCGACGAGCGCCGCTCCGTCACTTACCGGCAGCTGCTTTCTCGAGCGCGGCGCTTGGCTGCCGCGCTGCGGGCTCTAGGGGTCGGTGACGGCGATCGCGTTGGGTTGATGGCGGACAACTGCCGTCAGGTGATCGAGGCGAACTTCGGCATTCCGGGCGCCGGAGCGGTAGTCGTGAGTCTCAATCCGTGGTTGCCCAGCGAAGAGCTCGCGAAGCAACTGAGTTGGATCGATTGCCGAGTGCTCCTGGTCAGCCGCGCTTGTTTGGCGCGACATGGGGCAGACGTCCTGTCCGACGCCGGAGCGAGAGTCCTCGTTGTTTTCGGGTCGTCTCCGTCGTCGTCGCTCGAGCCGAAGTGCGTCGAATACGAGAGCGTAGTCGAGGCTGCTCAGGGGGACGTGCCCTTGAACGCCGCGGTTCGAAATGAGCTCGACCCCATCGTCATCAACTTCACCTCGGGCACGACGGGCACGCCCAAGGGCGTCGTCATGACTCACCGCGCCGCTTACCTTCATGCCGTCGGGCAAGTGCTGATGATGGGCTTGGGCCTTGCATCCCACTACTTGTGGACCCTGCCCATGTTTCACGTCAACGGCTGGGGCCACATGTGGGCGAACACCGTCGTTGGCGGTACCCAAGTGATCTGGGATCTGCCTAGCCCGACACCCGAGGAAGAGAGCCGCTTCTGCGCTCGCATGCGGCTAGCGGGCATCACCCACCTGGCCGGCGCGCCGCGCTTACTTCGGCGCATCGTCGCTCTGAAGGGTGCCGACACGGCCTTGCGTGGCTGCACGATTGTTACCGGCGGTGCCGCGCCCGCCCAACCGTTGCTGACGGAGCTCGAGAAAGTCGGCGCCAAAGTCATTCACCAATACGGGTTGAACGAGACACTCGGGCCGTTCGTCGTGTGTGAAGAGCAGGCCAGCTGGGCTTCGGGAGATAGCGAGTCACGAGCGGCGCTCCGTGCCAGACAAGGGGTGGCCAGCGTCGTCGCGGGTACCGGGCTTCGTGTCGTCAGCACCGACGGCCGCGAAGTCCCGCCAGACGGCAAAACGACGGGCGAAGTGGTGATGTCAGGCAACACCGTCGCAATGGGCTACTACCGCGCGGAGGAAACCACGGCGCGCGCCTTCGTCGACGGCTGGTTCCACACGGGGGATCTGGCGGTCGTTCATTCGGACGGTTACCTGGAGATTCGGGACCGCATCAAGGACCTGATCTACGTCGAGACCGAATACGGGTGGGAAAACATTTCATCGATTGAAGTCGAGAATATCCTCGTGCAGTGCCCCGGTGTGGGCGATGCGGCCTTGCTCGGCGTATCCGGACCCGACGCGCAATCTGCGCCACAGCTGATCGCGGTCATCGAGTCGAGCCCGCAGCATTCTCCCTCATTCGAGGAGTTGCGCGGGTTTTGTCAGCAACGCCTGCCGGCGCACATGCGGCCGAGTCGCTTTCTCTTGTCTGCCATCCCGAAGACCGCGACCGGGAAAACTCGGAAAGATTTGCTGCTCGCCCGAGCGCTACACGAGCTCTCGGCTCCTACGGGATCGACGGTGTCGACATGAGCCGCGACGAGTCCCGGTTATCGCAGCTCGGTGAGTCGTCAGCACGACGCTCGCAGTTCGGTCCGGTCACGGTGGTGGCCAGCCTGTTCGTCGCTACGCTCGCCGTGAATCTGCAAGTTCCGCTGTATGCGGCGTACGCCGACACTGCGGCGCATCGGCAGGGCGCTATCTCGCTTGCCTTCGCGAGCTACGTCGCCGGCCTGCTCTTGGTGCTGGTTCTCTTCGGTGGCGTTGCCGATCGACTAGGCAGCAAGCGGGCCCTCTTGCTGGGCTTGGCATGCGCGTTCGCAGCGCACTCGGTGATTATTTGGGAGCCGACGATTCGAGGGTTGTTGAGGACCCGCGTCTTGCAGGGTGGGTCAATCGCCTTGAGCCTCGCGGCGGGGACGGCGTACCTCGTCGAGTTGGGCACGAACCCGCGACGCGCGGCGCGCCTGAGCAGCGGGGCGGTCACCCTCGGTTTGGGCAGCGGCGGGCCGCTGACGAGCGCGTTCCTTGCGCAGCGACGCAGCTTAGTTCCGGGTAGCTACTTTGCGGTCGCGCTAGCAACCTTCGCGTGCTGGTGCGCCGTCGCGTTTTTGCAAGCGAGCCGTGTCGACCGCAAGGCGCCCTTCATTCGCATCCCACACATTTCCAAGCAGACGTTCCCTTTCGGCATCGCTCTCTTCCTGTCTTGGTCGCTGACAGGCATCATTCTCGCTACGGTTCCCGCGCAATTGTCGCTCATGGGGCAGGGGCGGTGGAGCGGGGCGATCGTATTCGCGGCGATTGCGGTAGGCGCGCTGGTTCAGCTCGGAGCGGAGGTGCAGGAGCCGCGGCGCTTCTTGCTGATGGGCTACGTTTTGGGTGCCGCAGCGATGGTGCTGTTGATTGCTGGGGTCCACTTGCATTCGGCGGCGCTGCTCTTCATAGCAGCCATCTGTTCCGGATTCGGCAGCTTTGGCTTCACGTATCTCGGCGGCCTGACCGGAACTTTGTTGGCGTGCCGCGTTGAACGCGGGCGCGCGTTGTCTGGCTACTACTTGCTCGGCTACCTAGGGTTTGGGCTTCCATGCGTCGCTGTCGGCTACGTCTCGGAAGCGTGGGGGCTGGCATACGCCCTCGGCGCGTACTCATTGGCAGTCGCAATAGCGGTCGCTTCGTGGCGCGCCATTCGCGCCACGTTTTGGCGTCACGCTTCAACCTGAGTCCTGAGGGTCATATGGAACGGACGTACACCGAGAGCAAAAAACAGGTCATTCGGCGTGAAAAGCAGAAGGTGCAGCGAGCGCTGCCCGGTAACACCTGGACGCAGCGCGAAAAGGTCGCGCTCGCGTGTCGCATTCTTCACAGCCACGGGCACGAATCCGGCTTGGCCGGGCAAGTTACGGCTCGGGAGAGCGAGCACGGCTTCTTCACTCAACGCCTGGGCTGCGGCCTGAGCGAGGTAACGCCGTCCAACCTGCTGAGTGTCGACGAAGAATTGAACGTGATGGAGGGCGAAGGCGCGCCGAACCCCGCGAACCGGTTTCACGCTTGGGTGTACCGGGCACGTCCGGATGTGCAGTGCATCGTGCATACGCACCCATTGTACAGCTCCGCTTTGTCGATGCTCGGCGTTCCACTCGTCGTGGCGCACATGGATAGCTGCGCCTTGTACGACAACATCGCATTCTTGGAAGACTGGCCCGGCGTCCCGGTCGGCGACGAAGAGGGCAGGCTGATCTCGACCGCAATCGGCAACAAGGCCGGGCTCTTGCTCGCGCATCACGGCGTCGTACTCGCCGGCCGCACGGTGGAAGAAGCGTGCGTTTTGGCGCTGCAGTTCGAGCGCACGGCCCGTCTCTTCCTGACCGCCAGGAGCGTGGGGCCGGTGCGCACAATCCCGAGAGAATTGGGGCTAGCGGCGCGCGACTGGCTGCTTACCCCGCGCAGGGTCGACGCGACCTTCGCGTATTACGCGCGCGCCGAGTTGGCCAACGACCCACGATGTATTGCCTAAAATCGAAGGACCTGTGACATGCGCTACCCACTTCAGACATTGTTGTTTTGCTCGACTCTCGCGGCTTGCTCGTCCTCACAGGCGAACCGCGCCGGCGCTAGCCCCCCGCAGTCGACCCTCGCTTCGGCGAAGCCGACCGCAAGGTCTAGCGGCGAACCTTTGGCAACACCAGCGAGCGGCATCAAACGCACGTTGGTGGTCCACGGGGACATCGCCGATCTGCCGGGGTTCGAGTCTCGCCTGTATCTCGTCGAGTACCCGCCTGGGGCCCAGGCCGATGCTCACACGCACACTGAGCAGTGCGCGGGCTACGTGATTGAAGGCAGCTTCGCCTCTGCCTACGGCGACGGCCCTGCGACCGTGAAGCACACCGCCGAAGGCTTCATCGACATACCGGGGCAAGCTCACCACTTCAAGAATTTGGATTCCGCGCGCCCGTTACGCTTCCTGGTGGCAGGTAGCTTTCGAAAGGAAGAGCCGATGCTGCGCCCCATTTCTGACGGACAAGGCTTCGCGACCGGAGCAGAACCGCCAGCACCTGCGTCCGTGCCCGAGCCGCCCTCTGGTCCGGTTACCGAGGTCAAACGTTCACTGCTCGCCCAGCAGGAAATCGCAGACCTACCCGGGATGGAGTCGCGCATCTACTTGATGGAGTTCCCGCCCGGAGCGGCGAGCAAGCTGCATCTCCACACTGCGCAAGGCATTGGTTACGTGCTCGAGGGCAGCTTCGAGTCTGCCTTCGGCGACGACCCAGCGGTCACCAAGCGAGCTGGGGATGGGTTCGTCGACACGCCTGGCAAACCGCATCATTTCCGAAATCCCGACCCGGCTCGGCCGCTTCGCTTCGTGTTCTCCGGCACGTTCCACAAGGACGAGCCGCTGTTCAAGGTTCTATCCGAGTAGAAACCATGCTGATCCCAGGCGTTCGTTCAAACAAGAAGCTCGTGCTCATCTACGCGGGCCTGCTCGCTATTGCTGCGGCGTCCTTCCTGGCGGTGGTCTCGCTGGGCGATTCGTTGGCGCTGCGTCACGTGGCGTCCTTCGGCGGCAATCGCTTGCCATCGGGATCAGAAACAGCGCTTCAGTTGTTGCGCGCATTGCTGGCCCTGCTCCTCACGTCCTCTTTGCTGGGCGCATTGTGCCGTCGCATCCACCAGCCCCCCGTCATCGGTGAAATCTTGGCGGGGATCTGCCTGGGGCCTAGCGTTCTGGGGCACCTCGCGCCGAGCGTTCAACACTACCTCGTGCCTGCGAACGTGGCGCCGCAGCTTGGAACCCTGTCCCAAATCGGCGTCATTCTGTTCATGTTCTTGGTGGGGTTGGAGCTCGACCTCTCGGTGATGCGAGCCCACAGCCGAGCGACTCTGGCCATCTCGCACGCGAGCATCGTCGTGCCCTTCGTGCTGGGTAGCGTCGCGGCGATTTGGCTGTACCCGTCCCTCGGCACGGCGACGGCCTCTTTCCCGGTGTTTGCATTGTTTCTCGGCGTGTCGCTCTCGGTCACGGCTTTTCCGGTGCTGGCGCGCATTCTGACCGACAATTCCCTGAACAAGACTGCCATGGGTGTGATGGCGTTGACCTGCGCCGCGGTCGACGACGTTACCGCTTGGTGTTTGCTCGCGCTGCTCGTGGGGATCGCCAAAGCGAGCGCGTGGGAAGCACTACTTACCTGCCTCGGCACGGCGGCTTACATCCTTGCGCTATTCTGGTGGGTGAGGCCGCTGGTCGAACGCTGGGCGCACGCGCGAGGCGGAAAGCCCTTCTCGCGAGGGGCCGTCATCGCGGTGTTGCTCGCGTTGCTGATGTCTTCTTTGATCACCGAGCACATTGGCATCCACGCGATCTTCGGTGCCTTCCTGCTGGGCGCGATGATCCCTCATGATTCCGGCGTCGCCAGCGAGCTCAAGCATCGCTTCAACGATCTCGTCGTAGTGTTGCTGATGCCCGCGTTTTACGCGCTGATTGGCATGCGAACCCAGCTTGCGCTGGTGAGTGGCGTGCAACAATGGCTTACCTGCGGCCTGATCATTGCGTTGGCGTGCCTCGGCAAGTTCGGCGGCAGCTACCTGGCCGCGCGACTCGTCGGCGTCGCTCAGCGCGACGCCGCGTCGGTAGCTATCCTGATGAACACGCGAGGTTTGATGGAGCTCGTGGTGTTGGATTTGGGGCTCGCGCTCGGAGTCATCTCGCCAACCCTGTTCGCGATGATGGTGATCATGGCGCTGGTTACGACTTTTCTGACGAGCCCGCTCTTGCGACTCACGCACCGTATTCCGACTCAGACGGGCGCCCCGCACCGCTCGCTCGCCGAGGAACCAATATGACCCACCCCACGTCGATCGTGATTATCACGGGCAGCCCCGTACAACCCTCGCGCACCTCAGGCCTAGCTCTTCTGGTCGAGCAACGGCTGCTGCGTGAGTCGTTTCGCGTTCGCGTGCTGCACGTCCGTGATCTGCCGCCCGAGGCGCTCTTTCACGCGAATTTCGAAGACCCGAGCTTGAAGGAGGCGACGGGTTGGGTCGCCCAAGCAGACGGCGTGATCGCCGTGAGCCCCGTGTACAAGGCCGCGTACACCGGCACGTTCAAGACATTCATCGATATGCTGCCGCAGTTTGCGCTGCGCGACAAAGTGGTGCTGCCGCTGCTGGTGGGCGGCTCGCTCGCTCACGTGCTGGCGATCGACTACGCGGTTCGCCCGATGCTCCAGTCACTGGACCCGCGCTTGATCGTCAATGGCTTGTTCTTGCTCGATAAGACGATCGACGTCAGTCAGGGCGCCGTGACCCTGGCGCCGGATGTCGAGCAACGCCTCGAGCAGGTCATTCAGGGGTTCATCGCGGGCCTTCGGGCTCACGGTCCCGTC
>Ga0302323_100002503_pt1 | contig 14905 bp, 13 predicted proteins | sample Fen_T0_3_FD_201950 | JGI IMG/M metagenome (GOLD analysis project Ga0302323, IMG submission 201950) | Peat permafrost microbial communities from Stordalen Mire near Abisko, Sweden - Fen_T0_3 | ecosystem: Environmental > Terrestrial > Soil > Wetlands > Permafrost | place: Sweden: Abisko... | reverse complement strand
AACCCGTTTGGCAAGGCGAGTCACTTCCCTCTTGTTGACCTGCAGTTGAAGATGGCGGAGGTCATGGGCGTACAATTGCTCTACATGACAGGCATAAATGATTTTGAGGCGTTGGCGGCTTTCCCAATGCGCGTGCGACTCAGGAATAGTGCGCGGAACAGCTTAAACGGCGAGCGCCTTGTCCAGCATGAACAAAACGCAGTTACAGCAATCCGGCACGGAATACTGAACAATGGACACAAAGCTACTTCTTGAAGCGATAAATGACGTTGCCGCCGGCAAGCGACGTATAGATGCGCTGGCGATCTTCAATCGCCTCGCGCAAAAGGTTCCTCGTCTGGCGAACGATCCTGAGCGTTGGGAACAATTCGTTGCGTTGCTGGAGTCAGCGGAGAAACAGCAGCTTCTTTGCCTACCGGCTCGGGCAGGCGATGGTTGGATCAATACTGTGGTTCCGGCGCGGCCGAAATGGGTCAACCTTCCAACGGTGAAAACTCAGCGTGAGGTATTTGATCACCGTGGCCACCCTTGGAATCCTCGCATAGCCTTTGTTGCTGAGACCGCTTATTTGCCGCCGACCTTGCGAGACGTAGCCCTGTCATTGCAGGGCTTCTTCAGCAAAGGTGGTGAGGATCGGCCCTTTGTCCCAATCAAGGAGCGCTCCTTTGACATTTTCGGTGATGAAAAACGGCTTGAAGAACTTCTCAATTCGAGCCTGCTTTTCGGCGATGGTCGGCTGAATTTGGATTTGCTCAGGTGCTACATTGTTTCGCCGACGCCCGTTGCTGAACGTTTTGTATCAGGGAAGGGGATTTTCGTTGCTGAGAACGAAGCGACTTTTGACTCATTTTGCCGGATTGCACGGAATCGAGACACGTGGCGGTTGGTTGTTTACGGACGCGGAAATGAGATACAAAAGTGTACTGCGTATCTGCGTCGGCAAATGGAGCATTGCGATGGTCCGATCGATTATTTTGGCGATGTGGATCGGCAGGGTTTCGCAATTCCGATGTATCTTTTGAACGCCGGAATACCTGTGCGACCATTTCTGATTGGTTACGAGGCTTTGCTAGGAAGCAAAGTTGCGGGGAACACAAAGGAAGGTGAGTGGCTACCGGCGCCGTTGGATCGTATCGCAGCCGATCTATTCGCCGCCGGTCGGCGCATACCACAGGAAGCTTTTGGTTGGGAGGAACTGGCCGGAATTTACGGACTTAATCCTTTGACACATGGGTAACAGAACCAACTCACTACACTGGAGCGCGCGCGAACGCTTATCATTTATTGAGCGGCTTGGCTACTGGCGTGGCTGGATGCGCCGAGCCGATCTGATGGATCGGTTTCAAATATCGATGCCGCAAGCCTCCGCCGACATTGCAGAATACCTGAAGCTTAATCCCTCCGCCTTTACCTATGATCGGAGCGATAAACGCTACGTCGCAGCACGCGGCTTAAAACCGGTTTTTGGAGAGCCCAAAATGGAGGACGGTCTTGCTCTGTTGTCAGGGGGGCAAAGTGCCGACATATCTGATGCCGTCGCTTTCGTTGACCTTCCCGCTCGACGCGTCCCAGTGGACATTCTGCGCGAACTTGTCCGCGGCGTTATGGCTGGTCACGCCCTTGAGGTGTACTACTTCTCTATCAACTCAGGTAAGGAAACATGGCGATGGATTACTCCTCGCGCCTTCGCTAACGACGGGTACCGGTGGCATGTTCGTGCGTGGTGCCACGAAGAGAGCGCTTACAAAGACTTTGTGATTGGACGAATCGCGTCTGTGAGAGGGTCGAGGCCACAGGATAAGGCGTTGCCCAAAGATAAAGATTGGTTCACCTGGACCATGATTCGCTTCCGACCCGACAGTTCTCTGTCAGAGACCGCGGATCGAGCGATCCAACACGACTTCGGCATGCAGGGAGGAGTTGGGAAACTACGCGTCAGGAAAGCCATGCTTTTCTACACGTTGACCTACCTCGGAATGAACGAGTCATCTGATGAAATCCCGCGTCGACTGGCCCGATTGAAGTAGCTGGTGGGTATGACAGGAGACTGCGCCTCTTGCTTTTTCCCCATGGCGAAAAGACTTGAGGGGACGTCAGCTCTGGGAATGGCCGAGGCTGCAAATGATATACCCTCAAATTACCTTTAGCTGCAATTCACGAATGTCTCTGGATTTATTACGGATCGGTCTCCGGATTTAATTCGGCGCATTATTCCCGAGTACCACTTTATCATGCTGCCCGTGAGCTCGGTCACTTCGATGTTGGTTTCTCCAGATGTGAATAAGTTTTTGCCCGAAAAGACGGTTTCAAGGGGAGTTTGCTTGACTGTTGGGGGTGAAAATGGGTTGAAATGGGGGGTATTGGGGCAACCCTCGCTGCAAAACAAGTGGCTCAACTCGGCAAACCTTTTTACACCGGTCTCTACCGGCACACGCTCGACGACAAAAATCGGCTTACGATTCCGTCGTCGTGGAGGTCTGCGCATGGAGAGAGCGACACGTTTCTCGCGACGCCGCATCCAGACGGTTACATCGCTGTTTTGCCACCGGTCGAGGTGGATAAACTTTACGAAAAAGCCTCGCAAAAAGCACTGACCGATCGCGACGCGCAAGACGCGTTTGCCCGGTTCTTTGCTGCCTCGCTTGCGTTTACTTTCGACAAGCAGGGCCGCATCAGCCTGACCGACGAACTGCGTCAGCATGCTGAAATCGGCAAGGACGCGGTCCTTGTTGGTTCCTTAAATAAATTCGCTATCTACAGTCCTGCTCGGTGGGAGAAAGTGGAGCAGCGGACGTCAGGAGAAAATTTCGGCGACCTTATGCGCCGGATTGGAATTTAACCATGAGCGCTATCCCTTACCATCACAGCGCAACCCGCTTGTCGGGATTTGCGGCCGCGAGTCTCTGGCACCGCCGTATGGCGAAAACAGGAGCTCAGTTCATCACCAAGGTGCAGCCCCGTCTCTGCGCGGAACTTGTTTTGCATCCACTTCCGCGGGAACGCGGCGCGTCGTCTTTCAACGACCCGAGGAGAAACGCCGATGTTTTCCACGCTGCTTGAAGACGCGCGCGAGATCATGACGCCCGGACACCAACCGGTCCTGCTGCGCGAGGTGCTCAACCTCCTCGCTCCGCGGGCGGGTGGTCGCTATCTCGATGCAACCTTCGGCGGAGGCGGACACACGCGGGCAATTCTAGAATCAGCCGCTGGTGTCAGTGTGACGGCATTTGACCGCGATCCAGCAGCAGCGGTTCGCGCTGAGCCATTGAAATCTGAATACGCTGAACGTTTCCAACTAATCGGTGCAGACTTCGGCCAGCTTGGCGAACTAGCGGGTATCGGCTACGATGGTGTCCTTTTTGATTTTGGGTTGTCGTCCTTCCAGCTCGATGAGGCCGAGCGCGGTTTCTCCTTCCGCAACGATGCTCCAGCCGACATGCGTATGGATACGCGTGCGGGCGTGCCGGCCTTCCGTTGGCTTGAGACTGCTACAGAAGAAATGCTGGTGCACGCGATCCGTGACTTTGGCGAGGAGCAGCATTGGCGCCGGGTGGTGCGAGCGATCTTGGCTGCACGTGGCACCGGAGCATTAGCTCGTACGACTTCGTTGGCCGAAATTATTTCCGGGGCGATTCCTGCTCGTGAGCGGCATGCCTCCAAGATTCATCCGGCGACGCGTTCGTTTCAGGGCATTCGCATCGCAGTGAACGACGAGCTAGGCTCTATCGAGCGCGCATTGCCAGCGGCGTTTGCGGCACTTGCGACTGGCAGCGTACTATGCGCGATCAGTTTTCATTCGTTAGAGGATCGCCTCGTGAAACAATTTTTTCGGCGTCAGTGCGGGCAACCCGAAAGCGCCAACGATCACATGCCGCAACAATTCCGCACGGTGCTGGCTGAACCGCTCACACGCCGTCCGCTCACTGCGAGCGATGAGGAACTAGCCGTTAATCCTCGCAGCCGGTCCGCCAAACTTCGCGCACTTCGCAAACTTTAACCATTTTGTACCCCCAATGAAAAACGACAGGCATGCTTTCGTGAACCAGCTTCTCGTCTATACGCTGGTCATGATTTGCTTCACTGGCTCGATCGGCCTTGGCACCGTTTGGCTGCGCAACCAGATGGCGCAGACGGCTAATAGCGTGAAGTCTTTCGAAGCTCGTACCGCAGAGATCGAGCGTCGCCTTGCAGAGACCAGTGCGATGATTGCAGCTGAGCAGTCCCCTGATGCGCTTATCCGCCGCAATAGCGAATGGCGTCTTGGACTGACCGCACCGGATTTTCGCACCCAGATCGTTCGAATCAGCGAGAATCCTATCGATCGTCTGATGGCGAAGCGTAGCCGTGACCTGTATTCGCCACAGCCTACGGTACAACCCGTTAAGTTTGTCCTGGGGGCTGCGCACTGAGATCATGTCGAAAGGTTTCGCCTCTAACTACCGGATCGTAGTACTCGCCGTCGGCATTTTTCTTTGTCTCGGTGGAGTGGGGACGCGCCTTGTTTTTTTACACGTAATCGACCGTGATGTGCTCGTACGTTACATCGACAAGGCTCGGCGCCAGATAATTCCAGACAAGGCGCGACGTGGAGATATTTTGGATGCACGGGGCAACGTGCTCGCGACGAGTCGATCACTGGTTGTGATTTGGGCGGATCCGCAGGTTGTACGCAAAGAGGATGAGGCTAAATGGCCTGAACTTGCAGCACTGCTAGACCTGCCATTAGTCGAGTTGCAGAAGGTCTTAAACACGAAGACCAAAGCTCGCTCCGCACAGTCTGATGACGAAAATGTCGAGGACGACGATCACGATATCCGCTGGGCCAAGCTTAAGGAAAACGTTTCCGAGGAAACATACGACAAGATCACTGCGCTGAAAATTAAAGGTATAGGTGGCGATCGCACTTATTGCCGAACCTATCCTAATAATCAACTGGCCGCTCACATCATTGGTTATGTGAACAAAGAGGGTGTGCCCGCTTCGGGTATCGAGCATTACGTCGATTTCTATCTGCGAGGGCAGGATGGCTGGCGCGAGTCGGAAAAGGATGGACGGCAACGCGAGATGGCGCAGTTCCGCACCCGGGAGGTACCGGCAGCCAATGGTTTTAGTGTCAAACTCTCCCTCGACGTCACTATTCAGCACATCATCGAGCGAGAAATGGAGGAAATCGCTAAACAGTTTAATCCTGCGCATGCATCGATTATCGTGAGCGAAGCTCAAAGTGGTTTCATATTGGGGATGTCGGTTTATCCGACATTCAATTTAAACGAGTTTAATACCTCGCCTATGGAGGCGCAGAAGAATTTTGCGATCTCAGATCAGATAGATCCTGGTTCGACTTTTAAGATTGTCGCCGTTGCAGGTGCATTGAATGAAGGCCTGGTTAGCCTGGAAGATCGTTTCGACTGTGCACAGGAATATGTCGATTATAACGGCCGTCACCTTCACTTAATGCGTGACGATAACGACGTGCCCCGCACGCATCCGCTTTCTGTGGCCGAAATCGTTTGTCATTCTAGCAACCACGGCGCTGCGCTTTTGGCTATGAAATTGGGGGACAAAAAATTTTACGATTATGTCTGTGCGTTTGGTTTTGGTGAGAAAGCAGGCTTTCCTGTAAGCGGCGAAATTTCAGGCGATATCAATCCCCCTTCAAAGTGGAGTGGGATCGATATTACTCGCATTCCTGCGGGTTACTCGGTGAGTGCCACGCCGCTGCAGATTCATTATGCCATGGCTACGATTGCAAGCGGTGGCGAGTTATGGAGACCTCAGGTTATACGTGAAATTCAAGATGCAACGGGCGAGAGGATATACCGTTTCGAACGATCGGCTCGCCGACGCGTGCTGAACTCAGCCGCTGCGGAAAAAATGGCGCGCGCACTGGTCGGCGTTGTGACCGATGGCACAGGACAAAAGGCAGCGATTGCGGGCTATCAGGTCGCAGGCAAAACTGGCACAGCGCAAAAACTCATCGGAGGACATTATTCCGACGATCACCACGTAACGTCTTTTGTTGGGTTTTTCCCGGCTTCGCAGCCGGACATTGTTATTTCAGTCGTCGTCGACGACCCCAAAGTTCCTCGCGTGAACGCCTGGGGTTCTTTTGTCGCGGCTCCCAGTTTCAAACGGATCGGCGAACAGCTGATTCAGTATCGCGGCATCAAACCTGTCACAGAAGTGAGCCGTCCTTTAGTGGCTCTCGGGGGAGGTCACCTGTGATCGGCTATCTTACACAAAATCACGTTCTGATCAGCGCGTTTCAGACCAGAACCACTGGCAGAAGTAAACGGCAGGACGCACTCGATAAACGCGTATTCAAAATGGCACCTAAAATATCTGATTATTTTCGCGACGGAGAGATAATTGCCCATAAGGGAAGCCTCGATTTACCGATTTCTGGAATCGTGATGGATAGCCGACGCGTTGTTCCGGGGACTTTGTTTTTTGCCATGCCGGGTTTGCGTACGGACGGTGCCGGCTACATCGACGAGGCGATCAACCGTGGAGCAGTTGCGGTGGTTACCGCAAAGTTGCCGCTGCATGCACCAGGCAAAGTTACTTTTATTCAAGTGGCTGAGCCGCGCGCGATGTTGGCGCGGGTGGCCCAGCGTTACTATCGTTTCCCAGACCGCGATATGTCAGTCGTGGGCGTAACCGGCACGAATGGAAAAACGACGGTGACCCACCTCGTGAAACATTTCTTAAACGGAGATCAGCGTGTTGGCTTACTCGGTACGATTAATTATGATCTCGGCACGCGCACCGTGCCTTCATTTAAGACGACACCAGAAGCGATCGACATCTACGGCATGCTTGCGCAGATGCGCGATGCAGGATGTCGGCAGGCGGTGATGGAAGTGAGTTCGCACGGGATTGATCAGCAGCGCGTGCTCGGCATGCAATTTGCCGCTGCTGTATTCACAAATCTCACACAGGATCACCTCGACTACCATAAAACGCTGGAAGCGTATTTTGAGGTCAAGTCGCGTTTCTTCACTGGCCGAGTGGGCGCGGAGCCGAAAATTGCTATTATCAATCTCGACGATGCTCACGGGGAAAAGTTGGCCACGCTGGTGTCGGATCGCGTACAACTGGTGACCTACGGCGAACATCCGCGTGCACAAGTCCGAGCAGAGCAAGTGCTGCTGAATTTCAAAAACACGACCTTTAAACTGGTATGGCCAGGTGGCACGATGTTGGTCGATAGCCCAATGATCGGTCGCTACAATGTGAGCAATGTGCTCGCGGCTATTGCCACTGCCTGGGCCATGGGGCGTGACCCCGTCGTTTTTCTCTCAAAACAGAAAAGCTTCAAAGGCGTTGCGGGCCGTATGGAACGCATCGAGGAAGGCCAGCCCTTCAACGTATTAGTTGATTACGCTCATACCGACGACGCATTAAAGAATGCACTCGGTATGCTTCGTGCAATTACACCTGGGAAATTGTTTGTAGTTTATGGTTGTGGTGGAAATCGCGATCGTGCCAAGCGTCCGCTAATGACGAAGGCTGTGCAGGAGGTCGCAGACCATGCGTTTGCCACCGCTGACAATCCACGCAGTGAGGCATTGACGCAGATCTTTGCCGACATGAAAGGTGGCGTCACCGCACCGGATAAGATCACCTGGATTGAAGATCGACGCCGCGCGATCAGCCTTGCGCTTGACGCGGCTGGACCCGGTGACTGCCTGCTCATCGCTGGCAAGGGCCATGAATCGTATCAAGAATTTGCGGACACAGTCATTCCCTTCGACGATCGGCAGGTTGTACGCGAACTGATCGCGATCAAAACACTTAAGACTAAGACGTGATTCAGACAAAAACTATTAAAAACCTCTAATGTTTTCGTTCGCTCCCACTTACCTAGCAAACTGGACCGGGGGCCACTGGCTGTCGTCGCCGGTGGTGCCGTTGTGCGGATTCACGCAGGACACGCGGCACTTAAAGCCGGGGCAGGTTTTTGTGGCGCTGAAGACAGACAAGCGCGACGGTCACGCTTTTCTGGAGACAGCACTCGCCGCGGGTGCCAGTGCTGCGCTGGTCAGTGAACCGAATCCATCGTTGATTTTGCCGCAACTTGTGGTCGCTGACACGCTGAAAGCGTTTCAGGCAATTGCACGTGAGCATCGGAAGCAGTTCCGCGGCCCCGTCATTGGCATATCGGGAAGCTGTGGAAAAACCTCCACAAAAAACTTGCTCGCTCAATTGCTGGGAGGCGAAACGCGCGTCCTGTCAACCGATGGGAATCTGAATAACCACCTTGGGGTTCCGCTCACGTTGACTAAAATCGTGCCTGATCAGCACGAGTTTGCCGTAATCGAGGCTGGCATCAGTGGTCCTGGCGAGATGGCTGAGTTGGCCGGCATGATTGCGCCCGATTATGCCGTGATCACGTTGATTGCGCCGGCTCACACAGAAGAATTAGGAGGGCTAAATGGTGTGGCTCGGGAAAAAGCTGTGCTGTTGCAGCACGTGCGTCCAGGCGGTCTGGCCATTTTTCCGAAACAGTGTTGGGATTTTCCCTCGTTTAAGAATCTTGCGCAGAAAAGTATCGTTGTTGCTCCTGCGGGTGCAGAAATCGATACGGCGCGAGTCGTGAATTATAGTGCCTCGTTTACCGCGAGTGGCACAGAGCTCACGATCGGGCGACGTGTGTTCCGTTTCCGTCGCGTGACGCGCGGCATGGCGCAAAATGCTGCGCTGGCGATCGTGCTCGCTTCGGAGTTGGGCGTGAGCGATCTCATAATCCAACAAGCGTTGGAAAATTGGCAGGCGGCCAAATGGCGTGGTGAATTCCGCCGGGAAGGCTCGCGAATGCTTTATCTCGATCTCTACAACGCGAGTCCTGCGTCGATGGCGGATGCATTGGAGACGTTTTACTCGATCGCACCCATAGACGAGCCGCGTTTATTCGTGTTGGGGTGCATGGAAGAACTCGGGCCCGATGCACCCGGCCATCATCGTGAACTGGGCCGACAATTGAAATTGCGTGAGCAGGACCGCGCTTACGTCATCGGAACTGAGGCTGCATCAGTCGTAGCAGGAGCGATTGAGGCCGGTATACCAGGTGAGCGTATTAAGTTTGTGGATGCCCTAGAGCCCGTGGCCGAGGCGGTGGCGGCTTTTCGGGGCGCGGTTTTTATCAAGGGGAGCCGTCATTATGGATTAGAAAAAGTTTTGCCTATTGTGCCGCCGCCAGCTTCAGGCTCGTACGGCGGCGGTGGAGCAGGGCGGAGCAGTTTTATGAGCGCATTCTCTGCGGGGCGCAGTACGGCGGTTTTACCCTCTGGCTGGCGGTTCCCGGCGCCCATTGCTGCGCGCAAGGTCCGCAGCAGGCACTCAACCTTCTTTTTCTAGAAACCAAATTCGATGCTCAGCTACCTCGCTAATTACGACGAATATTTCGGTCCGCTGCGTTTGCTGCAATTTCACAGCTTTCGTATGCTGATGGCCGTAATTACGGCGACGTTTATCGGATTTATTATCGGACCGTGGATTATCCACAAACTGCGCGTATTGAAATTTGGCCAGCACTACGATGACGATCGTACGGGTGATCTGGCTGCGAAGTTCGACAAGAAGAATACCCCGACGATGGGTGGGTTGCTGATCTTTGGTTCGGTTTTTTTAAGCACAGTTTTGTGGGCGAAACCGAATGTCTGGGTTTTCGTAGCAATGTTTGTTTATTCGGCACTGACGGCAGTCGGATTCCGCGATGACTATTTGAAAGTAGTACGCAAGAGCCGCGATGGTATTTCTTCCGGCGAAAAGATGCTCTGGCAGACGATCATCACTTTGCTTGCATTGGGCTTGCTGATGCTTGATCCGCAGAGCTCGCATAAGATCCGCGAACTGTGGGTTCCTTTCTTGAAGTACCCGGTGCTAGTGATGATGCCACTTGGAATGCTATTTTTGATGGTGTTTTTTTGGCTAGTGGGATTCAGCAACGCGATCAACCTCACCGACGGCCTTGATGGTCTCGCTGTGGGTTGTACGATTACCGTGGCGCTCGTCTACGGAATCATGGCCTATGCTGCGGGGAATACCCGCATTGCCGACTATCTGTTGATTAGTTATGTTCCAGGCACTAATGAACTCGCGGTAATTTGCGGCGCGATCGTCGGCGGTGGCGTTTCGTTTTTGTGGTTCAATTCTTATCCAGCCGAGGTTTTCATGGGCGATACGGGCTCACTTGCCCTTGGCGGTTTGATCGGCATGATCGCTTTCATGGTACAGCAGCCACTCACACTGATCATTGTGGGCGGAGTGTTTGTAGTCGAAGCGTTGTCGGTGATCACGCAGGTAGGATATTTTAAATACACGCGTCGGCGTTTTGGAGATGGCCGGCGTCTGTTCAAAATGGCGCCGATCCATCATCACTTCCAAAAATTGGGTTGGCCTGAGACCAAGGTCGTAGCCCGCTTCTGGATTATTTCTCTCATGTGTGCGATCGCTGGCCTGGCGACTTTGAAACTCCGCTGATGGCACTCCGCATTCCAGAAATTCTTAACTCTTTGCTCGGCTACCCGGTGGCCGTGTTGGGTGGAGGCGTGAGCGGGCGCGCCGTGTTGGCGCTGCTCGAAAAGATCGAGGCCCAGGGCACGCTTTTCGACGAAAAGCAGGAAGGTGCGCACAAGGATTTTACCCCTGTCGACGCGTCCGCACATCGGCTAGTAGTATTCAGCCCAGGCTTTCGACCCGATCATCGTTGGTTAGTGACGGCACGCGTGTCAGGTTGCGTCTGCTTGGGCGAACTCGATTTCGCAGCGCTTTTTTGGCGTGGCACGGTGATTGCGATCACCGGTACGAACGGAAAGACAACCTTAACCGAATTTCTCACCCACGCACTGCACGCAGTAAAACGCGATGCACATGCGACCGGCAACGTCGGTTATCCTTTTTCGCAACTCGTCGTGGATGAGTTCGGTGGCGTGTTCGACGACGTGGCGGTCTGCGAAGTGAGCTCGTTCCAGTCGGAGACGTTTGTGCATTTCCGCGCCGACGCGGCGCTCTGGACAAATTTTGCTGAAGACCACTTAGAGCGGCATCCGGGATTGCGTGGTTACTTTGAAGCGAAATGGCGGTTGCTCGACCGAACAGTCGGTGGCGTAGTTCTGGTTGGCAGTTCGGTTCATAAATATGCGCTTGAGGTTGGGCGCGTGTTGCCGGCCGAGGCTTGTGTTGCAACGGAGGACCAGGCGGCCGACGTTTTGCTCTCCGGAACGATCTTCGAACATTATCCACAACGAGAAAATTTCATTTTGGCCGCTGCTTGGTGGCGCCACGCCGGTCTGGCGGAAACGGCACTCTACGCAGCCGCACACACTTTTAAATTGGGGCGGCATCGTCTCGCACGAGTTGCGCAAAAACGTGGCGTGAATTTTTGGAACGACTCGAAGGCCACAAATTTCCACGCGGTTGAAGCAGCCCTCGCGGGTTTTGCTGCGCCGGTTTTATTGATTCTCGGCGGGCGTGCAAAAGGTGGCGACATAGGCGCTTTCGTCGGTCGCATTGCTCCTCGGCTAAAACACACTTTCATTATCGGCGAAACGCAGCATACTCTGGCTGAAGCCTGCGCTGCCCGGCACGTGCCACACACCTTGTGTGCGACCCTTGCGGAAGCGGTTCAAAAAGCCGCCGCCCATGCCGTCGAGAACGACCACGTGCTGCTCAGTCCGGGCTTTGCGAGCTTCGATATGTTCAAAAGTTACGAAGACCGTGGTGACCAGTTTGAGCAGCTTGTGAACAACCTGAGAGTAACCTCGGTATGACGTTGAGATCTGACCATTTTTTTAAACCCAAACCCTGCCTATGAAAATTCTGAAAATCTTCGGTGTCGTCGTGGCTGTCCACGCCGCCGTTTTCATGTTTGTCTTCGCAATTCCGGGGTGCCGTACCTCGTCTCGCCCTGCGCCTCAGGCGCCGGCTGCCGATACCGGTGCCCCTTCGCCCACGGTGTCTTACCCTGGCGCACCTTCGGCGTCGAGTGATGCAAGTCCTTCCATGAGTGGGACTGACGTCAATCCGGCCACTTCGGACGCTCCGCCGTCTGTCTCGTTTAACGCACAGCACTATAATCCCACACGGCCTGGTACAGCCGCCGCCGGAGTTCTCCAGACTGATGAAGTCGGCGGCGTTACTCCAGCGACCACCTACAAAGTACAGGCGAACGATAGCCTCTGGAAAATCGGCAAAAAATTCGGGATTGGTTCTGAGGACTTGGCCAAGGCGAATAACCTCAAGCAAGGGGCATCTTTGAAGGTCGGCCAGAAGCTGATCATCCCGGGAAAACCTGCCAAGGCTGGATCGGGAAATTCCCCTGCCGGCACGCGCACCTACACCGTCAAGGCGGGCGACAGTCTGAGTTCAATCGCGCATAAAAATAGCACGACAACCGCGGACATTCGTTCGCTGAATCCCCAGATCAAAAACGACAGTGTTCGCGCGGGCCAGGAACTGACTCTTCCGGCCTCAGGCAAGAGCGCCGCTGCTGCTGCGACTGCTGCTGTAGAACCTGTTGCACCTGCTGCATCGGGTGCACCGGTTGCGGCACCTGCTGGCAGTATCGTGTACACCGTGAAACCCGGCGAAGGTGTTGGGCAGATTGCCAAGAAATTCGGCGTACCGCAAAAAGAGATTCTTTTGGCGAACAATATGGCTGATCCAAAAAATCTTAGGGCCGGTCAGAAGTTGATCATTCCAGGGGTGAAGACGCCCGGAACCACAGCGCCTTCACTTGTGCCTTCGGTTCTCCCGCCAGTTGACCAAGGCCCGGTGTCTCCCGTTGCTCCAGTTTCGCCCTCCGAAAATCCGGTCGCGCCTGCGCCTGATGCGGGTCCCGTTTCTGCGCCGGCAAGTTCAGATGCACCGCCTCCGCCAGTTGTAAAAGTGGAGGACTCGGCTCCGGTTTCTCCGGCCAAATAAGTACGTAGTTAGAAATAGAATACCGATGACGAGCATCGCACTTACCCAGGACCCACCTCGTGGCCGTTTTCAGATGAATCCGGCCATGGTGATTGTGGTGTGCGTCATCGGGCTGACGATTCTTGGGCTTACGATCTTGTTCAGTGCGAGCGCGTCCTTCAAACAAGGGCCGTACTATTATCTCTACAAACAGTTGATTGGAGTAGGGCTAGCTGCTGCGCTGGCGTTTGCAGTGAGCCGCGTGGATCTTGAGTCCTTGCGCCGCTATGCTTGGGTTCTTGGCGGTGTCTCGTTGGTCATGCTTGTTCTGGTGCTAGTTCCGCACATAGGTATCACTGTTAAGGGGAGTCGACGTTGGCTGGGATATGGCTCGCTCCGTTTGCAGGTTTCGGAGTTTGCTAAGCTCGCCATGGTTTTCTGCCTAGCGCATTACCTCGCGATCAACCAGACGAAGATCAACGAGTTCAAACGCGGCTATCTCTATCCGTTGTTGATTGTAGGTGGTTTTGCTGGCTTAATTATATTGGAGCCGGATTTCGGAACCGCCGCGCTCACGCTATCAATTGGTCTGATGCTCTTGTTTCTCGCGGGAGCACAATGGCGCTATATATTACCGACCATAGCCGGCGCCGCACTGGCATTTGCGGTTCTCGTAATCCACAACCCGAATCGTCTGAGGCGCTTTGTGGCTTTTCTTGATGTCGAGGGCAATAAAAGCGGCGGCACTTACCAGCTCTATCAATCACTCGCGGCTTTTGCTGTTGGCGGCACCAACGGCGCTGGGCTGGGGCAGGGGCGCCAGCAGATCAATTTTCTCCCGGAGGCTCACACCGATTTTATTTTCGCGGTCGTTGGCGAGGAACTTGGCCTTTGGTTCACGCTGGGCGTTGTAGTCGTGTTTACGGTGATTTTTATCGCCGGTCTCATTCACCTGCGCCGTGCGCCAAATCTATTTCAATTCCTTCTGGTAACAGGTTGTATGTTGCTCGTATGCTTGCAGGCGATCATCAACCTCGGCGTAGTGACGGGTGTATTTCCGACCAAAGGCATGTCGCTGCCTTTCATTAGTGCCGGTCTCTCGAATCTTTTGCTAATGGGCCTGCTTGTCGGGATCATCGTTAACACGCAACGCTCCTGGCCGCGCTCGTCGTTGTCTGGTCACCATCGCAAGATGAAGGAGGTCGTGTAAGATGAAACGTTTCCTTATTTCCTGCGGCGGCACCGGCGGGCATCTTTCCCCTGGTATTGCGTTGGGTGAAGCCCTGGTTGCACGCGGACATCAGGCCACACTTTTGATCAGCAACAAAAAAGTCGATGGGCGCTTGATCGAGAAGTACGCGCATCTTTCGTTTCTGCGTATTCCTAGCGCACCGTTTTCGCTTCATCCTCTTGGTTTCGCACGGTTCGTTGTTAAACAGGCGGCGGCATTTTTCTATGGCATCAATCTCGTGCGCAAGCAGCGTCCTGACGGAGTTATTGGTTTTGGCGGTTTCACCACGGCGAGCGTGATCTTGGCGGGCGCGTTGTTTAACGTACCTGTCGTACTCCACGAGGCTAATCGCGTTCCCGGTCGTGCAATCCGTTTGTTGGGTCGTTTGGCGCGGCGTGTTTATCTGCCGCCAGGAATTCAACTTTCTGATGTGCGGGCGTCCGCGATCCGTCACTTGGGCTTGCCGGTACGCAAAGAGATCGTACGCGAACCGCGCGAGGCCGCGCTCCGCTCTTTTGGCCTGGATCCACGTTTCAACGTTCTCACCATTCTCGGCGGTAGTCAGGGTGCGACCTCGCTTAATAATTGGGCATACGAAAAGGCTGAGGCGCTCGCACTCGAAGGCTTGCAGGTTTGCTGTGTGACGGGTCTCGGCAAGCGTGAGCCAGAGGTCCGCGAATTTCGTACGCGCAACGGTGAATCGATTAAAGCGTTTTTTATTCCTTTTTGCGATCGCATGGGAGCACTTCTCTCGGCCTCTGATCTGGT
>Ga0302323_100002502_pt1 | contig 14905 bp, 14 predicted proteins | sample Fen_T0_3_FD_201950 | JGI IMG/M metagenome (GOLD analysis project Ga0302323, IMG submission 201950) | Peat permafrost microbial communities from Stordalen Mire near Abisko, Sweden - Fen_T0_3 | ecosystem: Environmental > Terrestrial > Soil > Wetlands > Permafrost | place: Sweden: Abisko... | reverse complement strand
GCCGGTGAGCGAGCGCCATCGTCCGAGACACTGCGCGCACCGAGGGTGCCGTTGACGGGCTCGGATCGGGAGCAAGTCCTTCCCGCGGCGAGTGGTCGCTGAGGAGAGGTGCGGAGCTGACAGGTCGCACTACGACGTGGTGGTGGCCGGCGGTCGGGTCGCGGTGGGACGGTTCAGGGCAGGCTGCGGCGCATGACGCAGTTGCCTGTGCCCTTGCTGCGGACGTACTCGAAGCCCGCTCGCTCGAACAGCGTCCGGGTCCCGTCGTAGAGGACCGACTTCTTCTTGCCGGCGGTGTCGTGCGGGTACCCCTCGACGATGCCGCCGCCAGCGGCCGCGATCAGGTCGAGCGCGCCTTTTAGGGCAACCGCCGAAAGGCCCTGCCGCCGGTAGGTCTTGTCGACGAAAATGCACGTGATCCGGTAGTCGGGAAGGACGTCGAGCTCCTCCTCGTACTGCTTGCGGTGATAGATGTTCGGCAGTTCCTCAGGAGTTCCGTACTGGCACCAGGCCACGACCTCCTCGTCGTGGAGCACCAGCGCCGCGTGGGCACGGCCCTGATCGACCAGGCGGCACTTCAGGGACCTGTTGGCCGCGTAGGTGCGTTCCTTCTCCGCGTTCATCGTGTGGAACCAGGTGCACCAGCAGCCACCGAACACGCCGTTGTGCCGCTCCACCAGCCCCGCGAATCCCTCCCACGTGTCCGGCTCCAGCGGTCTGATCGTGTAGTCGGTCAACGGTCCCCCTAACTTGGCCACGCCTGCGGCCAAGACCCAGCATCTCACTTGAATCGAAACGGGTCGTCCTGGCCGAGATGCTGTAGCGCTGGGAGCGAGAAGATGCGCAGGAGCGGTTCGCCTTCGAGGTCCACGCCGAGCAACGGGTTCTCAGGGATCTGACCTCGCTGGTCGAGCCCCTGATCGACGAGGACGTCGACAAGGACGCATACGACTCTGTGGTCGCCGACAGCCGCTGGCAGGTCCGCGACTCATACCTGCGATAGGCCCGATCCGCGCGCCTTGGATGATCTAGCCGAGTTGTGCGCGAAGGGCCAGGTACGCAAGCCCCGCAGCCACGGCCAGCGCTGCTGCACGGCCCAGCGGCGCACTTCGATCCTTCGCCGGGTCCGGCGAAACTCCTCCCGGTTCATGTACTGCCGACAACGCAACGTCAGTCTTTGGCTTTCATCGACGACAGCGGACGCCTGCACCGTTACGACGACTTCGACGAGTTCGCGGTAGACCTCGGAGAACAGGCGCCAGACGTCGTAGCCGAGGTCGCCTCCGAGCTCGGCGCAACATGGGCGCAGTACCTCGACATCTGGCCCGCAAGACCAGAACACCCAATGGATTGGCACTTCCCCGCGTTGCTTTGCCTGGTTGCGTTTCTCAAGCCGAGTCGGCCGTCCTCATCGCGAGCGTCTTCAGGGCTCCGATGTACTCCGCGCTGGTACCGCCGACTACCACGATCCTGCCGTTCTGATCAGACTCGCCGGCCATGTGCTCGAGCCCGAGCAACCGCATCTCAAAGGACGTCAGTGCCGTGAAGGACGCACGGACGACGGCCGATCTCTGGCGGCTGCGGAGAACTTCCGCAAGGTCGTTCACGCATCCGGGGTCTCAGTCAACAGTCAGGGTGACACGAGCGCTCCTCTTGTTGTCGCCGGGCTTGACGGCCCAGAACAGACTGTGGCCGGTGCCCCCTCTGGCACGAAGTCCACCGACTCGACGCGTAGACCGACTCCGGTGATCCACGCACGGTAGGTGTCCACGTCGGCGTGGCTCCACCACATCGGAGCCGAACCGCCCAGCCAGCACTCTTCGGTCCCGGTCCAGGCCTGCCAGCCGCCGCTGAGCAGGAGAGTCCCGCCGGGCGCGAGCCAGCTGCCGATGCGTTCGACGAGCCCAAGCTGTCGCTCCAGGGGGACGTGGATGATCGAGTACAGGCAGACGACGGCATCGAACGAACCCGCAGGAAGATCCACGGTGGTCATGTCCGCGGAGATGAAGGTGGCGGCGGGCACGAGCCCTCGTGCCCGCTGGATCTGCGTATCGCTGAGATCGACCCCAGTCAGCTGGGCCCCCGCCCCGGAGATCATCCGTGCGACCGGGATCCCACACCCGCATCCGAGGTCAAGAACGCGGCTCGCGGCAGGCAGCCTTCCGAGCAGAGCGTCGATCCACGCTGCGTACTCGGGCGGGCACTCGTCGTCGGATCGGTACAGGTACGAAGCGGCGTCATAACCGCTCCTCACGACCTCGGCCGGTTGCTCCACATCTGACACGTGGCCAGCCTGCCGGATCCGGCCTCGGCCGAACACATGTGACGATCCGTGGCGGCCCGACTCTCGCCCCAGCCACCCCACGGTGAGAGCATCACGACGTGACGGAGCCGAGCACGCCAGCCGTGCAACCGCCTCCGCAAGTGCCGCCACTCCTACCCACAACGTCGTCCCTGATCGTCGCACGGTGAGTCTGTCAAGGTCGTTCAGGCGAGGTTGGGTCACGCGTCAGCGGCCGAGACACTCGACACCCACAGCCACCTATGGCCGGACGGCAGGGGGACGGCCGACAACAGGGCCACGGTGTGCTGAAGACCGCACTCGCCAAGCCGTCGACGAGGTACTGGGGCATCCCGGCCCGATCTTGCACGGACCCGAGAAGGACCGCGTCGATGCCTGGCCGGCGCTTCTGCAGGTCAGGCGAGATGCGGCGGACGAGTCGGCCTGTAAGCCGGGTTCTGTCTCCGGGTCGCCTTGCGGCACTGACCCGGAGGGCGACCATCCCTCTGGGACTGCCGTTGCCGACAGCCTCGTGCGGTCTACCCGTGAACTCGGACGGGCCGTCCTCGAACGTCCACGCAGGTGCCGACCGAAGCCGACCCCCTCTTGACCTTGCTCCAGGTGGGGTTTACCGAGCCGTCACAGTCACCTGTGGCGCTGGTGGTCTCTTACACCACCGTTTCACCCTTACCGGCCGACGCTTGGTCGACCGGCGGTCTGTTCTCTGTGGCACTGTCCCGCGGGTCACCCCGGGTGGGTGTTGCCCACCACCTTGCCCTGTGGAGCCCGGACTTTCCTCGACCTCGACTCCGAAGAGACGCTGCCGCGGCCGCCCGGCCGGCTCGTCCGCCGTACGTCTAGGGTACGCGGTCGTGCTCATCTTGCTGCCTCCGTCCGAGGGAAAGGCGACCCTCTCCAGCGGCGACGACCACGACGAGCCCGTGCTCGACCTCGACCAGCTGTCCTTCCCGTCCCTCAACCCAGCGCGATCGCGGGTCCTCGACACCGTCGTTCGACTCAGCCGAGGACCGAAGGCGAAGGCGCGCGCCCGCCTCGGGCTGAGCCCGCGCCAGGACGCGGAACTGTTGCGCAACGGCCGGCTGTGGGAGTCGCCGACCCGGCCCGCAGGTGAGATCTACACCGGCGTGCTGTACGAGGCCATGGCTCGGGGGACGTTGTCAGCCGCGGCCCGTCTGCGGCTCGACGGCTCAGTGGTGGTCGTCTCGGCCCTGTTCGGAGCGGTCCGGCTGACCGATCCCATCCCGGCCTACCGGCTGTCCGCAGACGTCAGCCTCCCCCGTCTGGGCCGCCTCGCCACCTGGTGGCGCCAGCCCCTGGACGACGCCCTCCCCGACGTGGCCGCAGACGTGGTCTTCGATCTGCGATCGAGCTCCTACTCGACCATGTGGACACCGTCCGGCGACGTGGCCGACCGCACCATCGTGGGTCGGGTTCTGCATCGGCGCCCCGACGGTTCGGTGCAGGTCGTCAGCCACTTCAACAAGGCGACCAAGGGACGGCTCGTGGCCGGCCTGGCCAAGCGGCGGACCCTTCCACGCTCACCGCAGCAGCTCATCGACGCAGTGACCGAGCTCGGCTACGGCGCGACGCTGGTGGCCATGCCGGCCGGCCGCGCCAACCGGCTCGACCTCGTGGTGGACGAGCTGTGAAGCCCAGCACCGGGACAGCCCGACGGTGAGCCCCCATCCCGCCGGCCCACTCGTCGACACACCCGACCGCCGTCGCGTGTTGGGCGTCGTTGCGGACGAGATTGCCGCGCTGCCGCAGGTGCGGGTGCGTCGCGTGGGTGTCGACGGCGTGGACGGCGCGGGGAAGACGGTGTTCGCCGACGAGCTGGCCGACCACCTGCGACGGCGCGGCGTCAGCGTGATCCGAGCATCGATCGACGGGTTTCATCGGCCCCGCACTGAGCGGTACTCCCGTGGGCGCACGTCAGCCGAGGGCTACTACCTCGACTCGTTCGACTACGACGCCGTGCACCGCGACCTGCTGGACCCGCTGGGTCAGGGCGGCTCCGGTCGCTACCTCGTCGCCTGCTTCGACCACACGACCGACCGACCGGTCGCTCCCCGGTGGCGGCGAGCCCGCGTCGACGAGGTGCTGGTGTTCGACGGGATCTTTCTGCACCGCCTCGAGCTGCGCCCGGTCTGGGACTACTCGATCTTCCTGGACGTGACCCCGCGAACCTCGGTCCACCGCTGCGCCGGACGCGACGGCACCCCGGACGACCTCGACGACCCTTCGCTGCGCCGGTACCTCGAGGGTCAGGCGCGCTACCTGCGTGAGTGCGACCCCGCGGGCCGGGCGACGCGGCTGATCGACCACGACGACCTCGGACAGCCTCGGCTGATTCGCTGATTCGCTGATTCGCTGACCCGCTCGTCTGCTGCTCCGCTGCTCCGCTGCTCCGTTGGTCGGGCTAGCGGGTCGAGAGATGGCTCGTGTCGTTGAACCCGACCACCGATGCGACGCCGTCTGCATACCAGCGGATCGTGGTCAGCGAGGCCGGGACGAGCTCCATCCGGAAGACGACGGGCGTGGCGACGTCGAGAGCGGCGCGCACGAAGCACTTGATCGGCGTCACATGTGAGACGACGAGGACGCAACGTCCGACCTGGTCAGAGCGGAACCGCTCGGCAGCGGCATCGACGCGCAGCGCCACCTTGTCGAACGACTCGCCGTGCGGTGCGGGAACCGCCGTCGATCTCAGCCAGGCATCGAGCTCTGCGGGCCACCGTTCCTGGACCTCGGCGAACGTGAAGCCCTCCCAAGCCCCGAAGTCGCACTCGCGCAGGTCGTCGTCGACGAGCACAGTGGTTCCGACCTGCTCGGCAACGATGTCGGCCGTTTCGCGGGTGCGGCGCATCGGCGACGTGATGACCGCGTCCACGTCACCTCGGCGGGCCAGCGCGACACCGGCTGCGGCCGCCTCGGCCCGTCCCAGGTCGTTCAGCCCCGGGTCGTCGCCACCGGATCCACTGAAGCGCTTCGCGACGCTGTGCACGGTGTGGCCATGACGCAACAGCAGCGTCGTGGTGCTCGGACCCACCTGCGGGGACCATCCGGGCAGGGTCCCAGGCGGGGTTGACGTCGCACTCGCGGCCGGCGCCGGGGGTGGTGCCGGCGGCTGCGCAAGCTCCGGGTCCCACGTGCCGTCGAGCGCGGCGTTGACCAGCCGGTCGGCCGCCTTGTTCTGCTCGCGCGGTACCCACACGTAGGAGATGAGCTGTGGCGGATGCGCGGCCCGGGCACGAATCGCCAGCCCGCGCAGGTTCTCGTGCTTGATCTTCCACCGGCCACTCATCTGCTCGACGACGAGCTTGGAATCGAGTCGGGCCTCGACCTCGGCGACCGGGTCCAGCTCGTGTACCGCCTCGAGCCCGGCGATAAGCCCGCGGTATTCGGCCACGTTGTTGGTCGTCGTGCCCAGAGTCTCGGCGATCTCGATCACGATCGCGCCGGTTGTGGCGTCGCGCACCACGGTGCCGAACGCGGCCGGGCCGGGATTCCCTCGCGAGCCGCCATCAGCCTCGACGACCAGGCGTCGAGCCACGGCTAGAGGCCCGACTCTTCCGTGCGCACGAGGATTCTTCGACACTCCTCGCAGCGCAGCACGTCGTCGTCGTCGGCATCGCGGATGCGCCCGAGATCGGTGTTGTTCAGCTCGAGTCGACACCCTTCGCAGCGACGTTGCCTCATGGCCGCTGCGCCGACGCCGTCGTGCTGCGCCCGTAGCTTGTCGTACAACGCGAGCAGCTCGGCCGGCAGGTCGACCACCACCGAGGCGCGTTGCTCGGCCACCAGCTCGTCGTCTCGAGCCATCTCGGCCAGCGCGACTTCCCGTCGGCGTTCGGCGTCAGCCGCCTGTTCGACCAGACGGGTGCGCTCGGCGCGCAGCTGCGTCAACGCGTTGTCGAGCTGCTCCGCCTGTTCCATCACCTCGAGCTCGGAATCCTCGAGCTCGGTCTGGCGACGCTTCAAGGAGGCGATCTCGTGCTGCAGACTCTCCAGCTCCTTCGCCGAGCCCACCGTTCCCGCGTCGAGCCGCTGTTGGTCCCGGTCTGCGCGGGCGCGCACCTGGGCGATGTCCGACTCGAACTTGGCTAGCTCGCGGCCCAGATCGCTGCGCTGGGTCTCGATCACGACGATCCGGTCGGCTGTGGTCGCCGACTGGGCCGCCAGCGACTCGATCTCGGAATGCTCGGGCAGGGTGCGTCGGCGATGGTCCAGCTGCGCGGCCCTCGCGTCGAGTGCCTGGACGTCGAGCAGTCTGAGCTGGTCGGCAGGTGATGCTTTCAGCGTGGCTCCTTGGCTGGAACGCGGGCGGTGGTCGGCCGGTGGAAGCATCGGTCGACCACGTGACCACCGTAGTCCTGCGCAGAAGGCGCAGTGGCGTCGCGGGGCCAGCTAACGTGGTCGTCGACGAGAGGACGCCAGCGTGCCCGGACCCCGCGACCCGTTCACCAGCGCCATGTTCGAACTGGCCAGGGTGCGACGGAACCTCGGCCTCGACCCGGACGACCCACTGCCGTTGGACCAGGCACTCGACGTCGCCACGCGCGTCCGACCGACGTCGACGCAGGGCCGCACCGGACATGGCCCCTCGCGACGCCAGGTCCTCGCCGGTGCCGGGCTCGCGGCGGCCGCTGCAGCCGTCGGACCGGCTCGTCCCGCGGCCGCAGGCGGCGTCAACCGTCGCAAGCCCAAGGTGGTCGTGGTCGGAGCGGGGCTGGCGGGCCTCACCTGCACCTACCGGCTGCACCAGCACGGCGTCACGGCCGAGCTGTTCGAGGCGCGGACCCAGCACGTGGGTGGCCGGTGTTGGACCGCCCGCGACTTCACCCACGGTCAGGTCGCCGAGCATGGGGGCGAGTTCGTGGACACCCGCCATCGCCAGCTGCGACGCCTGGTCCACGAGCTCGGCCTGAGCTTCACCGACCTATGGGCCGCCTGGGACGCGCGAGGCAAGACCCACGGTCTGCTCGTCCTCGACGGCGCCAAGCGAGTCGGCGTGTACCAGGACATGGACGTGGTGCTGCGCCGCCTCGCGAAGGACGCCCGCCGGGTCGGCGACTACCACGCGCGCAAGGCCAGTGCTGCCGCGAAGAGATTTGACGAGATGACCATGCGGGAGTGGCTCGACGCCAACGTCCCTGGTGGTAGCTCGTCATTGCTCGGGCAGGCGATGGATATCGGTCAGACCGGGTTCTGGGGACTCGACCCCGACGACCTCTCGGCGATCACGCTGATCGACGCGTTCATCACCCCCTACCCCGGGGGGCCGGCCGACGAGCGCTACCACGTGAAGGGTGGCAACGACCAAGTGCCCCGGCTCCTGGCGCACGCTCTGCCCCACGGCGCCCTGCATCGGGAGGCGCCGCTGCACACCATCTTCGAGCGATCGGACGGACGTTTCGGTCTGCAGTTCGGCAACGTGTCAGGAACGGTGGTGGCCGATCACGTCGTCTTGTGCCTGCCGTTCACGGCGCTTCGTGACGTGGACTACACCGGTCTGCGCGTGTCGGCCCGCAAGCACCGGGCGATCCAGCACCTGGGCATGGGGACAAACGCGAAGCTGCTCCTGCAGTTCGACCGTCCGTTGGACCGCTTCCAGCGTTGGAACGGGTCGTTCAAGTCAGACCGACTCTGGGCGGACGCCTGGGACAGTTCGTTGGGGCAGCCGGGCCACGCCGGCCTGCTCACGATCTTCAGCGGCGGTCGCACCGGAGCGGGCTACCCCGTCAGCGCGCCCCACGGGCCGGCACCGCAGGCCTCCGTGGACGAGGCTCTGGCCTTCCTCGACCGGTGGCTACCGGGAACGCCGGCCGGCTTCAACGGCCGAGCCTGGGTGGATTCCTGGGTCGACGATCCGTGGACGCACGGGTCGTACGCTGCATTCCGGCCGCGTCAGTGGACCAGTTTCTGGGGCGAGCTCGGGCGAGCCGAGGGACGCGTCCACTTCGCCGGCGAACACACCTCGACGTACAGCCAGGGGTATCTCAACGGTGGCGTGGAGTCTGGCGAGCGGGCCGCCCGCGAGGTGCTTCAGACACTCGCCCGTTGATCAGGAGTCACCACTCCGGTCCACGGGTCGGTGACCACGGCAGACACGAGGGTCTCGACGCTCTCCCCCCGCGCCGACACAGCCGCCTCGAGCCTGCGGGCCGCCCGGACGAGCCAGGGCCATTCGCTGGCCCAATGGCCCGGGTCCACCACAGCCAGCGACGATCGTTCCCGTAGCTCTGAGACCGGATGGTGGCGCAGGTCGGCCGTCACCAGGACATCGGCGCCGGCGGCGCAAGCGGCGTCGAAGACCGAGTCGCCGGCACCGCCCATGACGGCCACCCGCCGGACGCTGCGGAGCGGATCGCCGGCGAACCGTACTCCCGCCGGAGCAGTCGGCAGCGACCGTTGGACGCGGGCTGCGAACGCGCCCAGGGGCATGGGGCTCGCCAGCTCGCCGACCCGGCCGTGACCCGCCACCACCGGTGAGCCGACCCGTTCGTAGATGTCGTAAGCCACCTGCTCGTAGGGGTGCGCGTCGATCAGCGCGCGGACGACGGCACTCCGAAGCGTTCGCGGGACGATCACCTCCAGCCGAGCCTCGGCCACTCGCTCGACCTGTCCGACAGAACCGATCAACGGGTGGGCATCCGGTCCCGGGAGGAACGACCCCTCGCCGACGACGCTCCAGCTGCATCGGATGTAGTCACCGATCGTGCCGGCGCCGGCGTCGGTCAGCGCCCGCGTGACCTGTGCGACGGCGACCGTGGGAACGAACGTGACGAGCTTGTCCTCGACGACCGTCGCTGGGACCAAAGGGCGTGAATCGAGCAGCTGCAGCACGCCCGCGAGCGCATCGTTGACCCCGTCGATCGCCACGTCGGCGTTCGTGTGGGCGGTGTACAAGCCGATTCCGGCGCGCACGAGCGTTGCCGCCGACCTCCCCTTGGGCGTCGACTCGGCGAATCCGTGGACCGGACGCAGGAACAGCGGATGGTGGGTCACGAGCAGCTGAGCCGCACGCTCGACTGCCTCGTCGACGACCGCTCGCACGGGGTCGACGGCCAGCAGCACGCGATGGACCGCCTGGTCGGGATCGCCCAGGGTCAGGCCGACCGCATCCCAGGACTCGGCCGTGGCGGGCGGGTACTGCTCGTCGAGCAGCTCGACGACGTCGGCGAGGCGCGGCGCGGTCACATGCGAACCCTAGCCAGGCGGTGGGGCGACCGACGCGGCCTCGGTGGGTGACCCAGCAGTCGGACGCGGCCAGCGGGCGGCCAACAACGGCGGCAGGTAGCGAACGATCGTCTGGCCAAGGTCGTGAGCGATCGGCAGGACGACGAGCATGCTTGCGGTCGCGACGATCACGCAGCGTCGTAAGACCGGGTGCGTCAACGGGATCGCCAGCGCGAGCAGCCCGAGGAGGTACCAGGGCAAGAACCATGGGCTCAGGAGGAAGAAGGTGCCGAGCAGGACCGTGGCGATCCACCACGGCTCATGGCGGGCGCGAGGTCGGGTGAGCACCCACGTGGCGGTCACGACCAGCACCAGCAGGCCGATGACGCGAACTGCGATCGACGCCACGGCCGAGGCAGCACCCACACCGGCTGCCGCCAACACCCAGGACAGGAAGTTCTGGACGACGCCCACCAGGCTGCTCGAAGCGAGATTGCCGGTCGACAGCAGAGGGTGGAGCGTCTCGAGGCCCTGCCAGTACGGCCAGTAGGTGGCGATGCCCACAGCCAGGGCGATCAACCCACCGGTGACGATCTCGCGACGCATCCGGCGTCGCCACAGCACGTAGACGTAGCTGAGCAAGACGATTCCGGCATAGGCCTTGACCAGGGTGACCGCCGCCAACAGCACCATCGCCCAGACCGGTCGACGACGTTGGTCGAGCACCATCGCCCAGGCGAAGCCGGCGGCGAGAGCCACGTCGGCATGGGCGCCGAGCACCCCCGCGGTGAGCACCAGCGGGTTCAGCAGGAACGCCAGGAGATGGTCGGTCGACCCATCGGTCGACCCCTCGGCCGATCCGTCGGTCAACCCGACCGTGCGGTCGGGGCGGACGCGGGTCAGACCGACGCCAGCGACCACGACTGCGGCCGCGGTGACGACCTTGACCATCAGCAGCGCTCCCACCGGGTGCGGACCGGCGAGGCCGACGATGAAGGCGACCAGCAGCGTCCAGACGGGACCGTAGACCGACGGCGCATGCTGCCAGGACGCCCAGGCGACCCACGGGTCCCCCGGCATCACGTCCGGCGAGACCACGTACGGGTTCAGTCCGTGCGACACCTGCATGTGCCCGTACACCAGGTACTCGAACACGTCGTGCGACTGAACCGGTGGAGCCAGCACCAGCGGAGCCGCCACCACCGCGAAGATGGCCCAGACGGTTGGCCGCGAGACGGTGGCTCCGTGGCGATGCGCCCACAGGAGCCACACGTACGGAACGAACAGAACCAGTACCCAGACCACGTCCCGATAGGGCTGACTGGTCGACTCCGGCGAGAAGGCGCCGTCCTCCTGGGCCAGCGCCTGCCACCAGACCGCGACATCGAATAGCACGGCGCATGCGACGAACGCGGGCAGCGCCCCGCGACCCGACCATCCCGCTCGATGCACGTCGGACGTCTCGGAGCTCAGGTCGGTCGAGCGCGTCACGGGCTCAGTCTGCGCCAGGGCGAGCGGCTGCGGGCCACCCACCTGGGGGCCGAGGTGCCCGGACGGCCGCACCAAAGCCACTATGGGGGGATGACGAGCCCCGATGAGGCCCGGGCGCGGGCTCGAGCGATGTTCGACGACCTGGCCGACGACTACGACCAGAGCGACGTCTCCTACTTCGCCCGATTCGGCGCCGACCTCGTGCGCCGGGCGGGAGTGGCGGTCGGCGACCGCGTGCTCGACGTCGGCTCTGGACGAGGGGCCGTCTTGTTGCCCGCCGCCGACGCCGTCGGGTCGAACGGACACGTCACCGGGATCGACCTGTCCGAACGAATGGTCCAGGTGCTTCGGGAGGAGCTGCTCGAGCGACGGGTCGACAACGCCGACGTCCGGGTGGGTGATGCCGAGGTACCGCCGGTCGACGACGGAGCCTTCGACGCCGTCCTCGCCTCACTCGTCCTCTTCTTCGTCCCAGACCCCGCACGTGCCATCGTCGCAACACATCGGGCGTTGCGGTCGGAGGGCGTGCTGGCGTTCACGACGTTCGGCCCGTTGAGCGATCGATGGCAGGCCGTCTACGACGTGGTGATGCCGTTGGCGCCCAGGGCCGGACGTCCGCGACCCGGTCACGGTTCGCCGCTGTGGGACGACCCGGCTGCGATTGCCCAGCTCGTCGCCAGCTGCGGATTCACTGACATCCAGGTCGACGAGGAGACCTTCGACATTCGGTTCGAGTCGCCGCAGCACTGGTTCGACTGGTCATGGACCGTCGGCACCCGCGCCCTGTGGATGTCCATGGACGAACCGACGCGACAACTTGCCAAGGCAGCGGCTCTCGACGTGGTGGGTTCCTTCGCGGACGAAGACGGCAGCATCGTCCTCCCCGAGGTCCTACGCTTCACCATCGGACGACGCAGCAACTGACCCGCACCTCAGGCGAGGGGAGTACTTCGCAGTGGCGCTACTGGAGATGCGTGACGTGCGGGTGACCTACCACTCCGACGACGGCCCAGTTCCGGCGGTGCGCGGAGTGAGCCTCGCGCTGGACGCATCGGAGTCCCTGGGGGTGGCCGGTGAGTCCGGCTGCGGCAAGTCCACGTTGGCCTCGACCGTCCTTCGTCTGTTCCCCAAGGACGCGACCGTGACCGGGCAGGTGCTGCTCGACGGAGCCGACGTGCTCACCATGAACCCGGGGCAGGTGCGGGCGGTTCGGTGGGGAAAGGCCTCCGTGGTGTTCCAGGGCGCCCTTCACTCGTTGAACCCGATCCAGAAGATCCGCAAACAGCTCGTCGAACCGATCCTGCTCCACGACAAGGACGCCACGGAACGTTCGGCCCGGAGCCGAATTGCGGAGTTGCTCGAACAGGTCGGTCTGCCGAGCCGGGTCGCCAACGGCTATCCGCACCAGCTCTCCGGCGGTCAGAAGCAACGCGTCATGATCGCGCTGGCTTTGGCCTGCCGGCCCCGCCTGCTGGTCGCCGACGAGCCCACGACAGCGCTGGACGTGATGGTTCAGGCCCAGGTCCTCGATCTGTTGAAGACGATCGCCGCCGATCAGGGCCTCGCACTCATGATCATCAGCCACGACCTGTCGGTGCTGGCTACCACGTGCGACCGGATGATGGTGATGTACGCGGGCCGCGTCGTCGAGACCGGTCCGGCGAGCGAGGTCTTCGCCCACCCCCGCCACCCGTACGCGCGAGCGTTGTCGCACGCGTTCCCCACCATCGGTGACCCACGCTCCCGATTCGCCCCGGAGGGTTTGCCCGGCGACCCGCCCTCCCCCGACAACCTGCCCACCGGCTGTCCGTTCCACCCGCGCTGCTCCGAGGCCGAGGCACGCTGCCCCGAGACCGAGCCGTCCCTTCAGGGGTTGGTGGCCGCCCATCAGGCCGCGTGCATCCACGAGCCGGCGGCGCTGTCGAGCTGAGCGGCCCGGACCCGTTGGGCTGCTTGGCCCTCGACCCATGGCCGCGACTTAACCTCCCCCTTGCGCGGCCCTTGCCCGATGGGCGGTTGGCTCGTCAGACCAGTCGTCGGAGGAGCGGTTCATGAAGCGGTACACGTGGGTGCCCGGCCTACTCGGGGTTCTGGTCGGGCTCGCGATGCTGAGCGTCGTGTCGCCGTCCGCGGCGTCAGCGGCACTCGCGTCCCCTACCGTCGGGCTCGTCTCGAGTGTGAACCCGTCGGCTGTCGGACAACGAGTGGTGCTCAAGGCGACAGTCTCCGATCCCACCCAGCCGGCATCGAGCATCACCGGCACCATGACCTTCTCCGACGGCGGTGCACTGATCGGCACAGCCGCGGTGACTGCGGCCAAGGCGTCCCTGGTCACCAGGGCGCTCGACGCCGGCACGCACTCGCTGACCGCGTCGTTCGTTCCCACCGCTGGTGGGGCTCCCACGTCCTCACTGCCCTTCGAGCAGACGGTCGACCTCGCGAATGCGACCGTGGCACTGGTCTCGAGCAACCCGAACGCGCACTACGGCGACGGCGGCAACGTGACCGCGACCGTGAAGCGGGCCTCCCCGGCGAGCGGGACGCCGACCGGAACCGTGGACTTCAGCATCGACGGCGGCTGGTACTGGACCGCACCGCTCGACGCCCGAGGCAAGGCGACGCTGCCCTTGTCGGAGATCTACCCCGCCTTCCCCCCAGGGACGTACTCGATCACGGCGACCTACTCCGGTGACGCGAACGACAACCCGGCCACAACGTCGAGCGCGCTCACACAGACCCTGATCGGCATCTCGTCCGAGCCCGTGGCGACGATCTCACTCGACGCCAAAGGTCAGGTGTCCTTCAGTCCGTCATCGTTCCGCCTGAGCTCGGCCAACCCGGTCGGCTGCAACGTGATCATCACCAACAGCACGCCGTCGACTCAGGTGCTTCTGTACGGAACGCCCGGTGCATGGAAGCGCCTTCCCGGCGGCGTGATCGCGGCGGGAGGGTCAGCCGGGGTCGGCGTCGGTCTGGCGAACTTCACGGGGTACTTCACCGTGATCGGTGCCGCCAACCACGTGACGATCCACTGCATCTGAACCACCCTTGGCTCGTCACATCGGGTTGCTCCAGGCCTTGACGCCATGCCGGTCGACGACGGTGACCCGCCGATAGAGCGGCTGGACCCACGGTGACTCCAACCGGGCACGCGTGATCAGTCCGTTGCCGTCGGTCTGCAGGATTCGGCCCATCTGACGTCCGGTCGGCCCGGCATTGACGCACACTCCCTGCTCCTCCTCCATGTGAAGGACGATCGAGCGAGCTGGGGAGCAGGCAACCTCCACCGCGTCGCCGTCCACCGAGATCTCGTGGATGGTCGGGCCGGCCGAGAAGTAGGACCGGCCCTCGCGCAGGGCGTCGAGCACGGCCTGCGCCGTGCGTTCCTTCGCGTGGACCATCGTCCAGGCCGCGGCGAGCTCGAACAGCGGGTAGTGCTGGTCGTCAGTGGCGATTCCCGACACCCGACGCCCTTGCCGCAGCAGCACGTCCCACCAGGTCGAGGAGTCTCCTCGCCCGGTCTCGAGCTCGGCCGACCCGTTGAACACCTCGAGCCCGGCGAACCCTTCAGACTCGAGGAGGTCGTCGACAGCAAGCCCGTTCCAGTACGGGTGTGCGACGTAGACCACCGCACCCTGCGACTCGGCCCAGCGCACGCCGGCGGTGAGGTCAGGAAATGTGCGGACCTCCCAGTTCTCGTCCTCGTTGAACATCCAGTTGGCCCGGTCGCCGCCGGGGTCGTCGGGAAGATCCTCGATGCCGTAGACGAGGAACTCACCACTTTGCCGCGGGTAGTTCGGGTACTTTAGGTCGAAGCCGAGCTCAGCCGACGGGATCGTGATCAGCTGGTCGGTCGAGGGGACGACCGTGCGTCGCCAGTGGTCGGTGATCGCGAGAACGTCGAATCCGGCTTCGGCGTAGCTCTGGGCCAGG
>Ga0302323_100002501_pt1 | contig 14914 bp, 15 predicted proteins | sample Fen_T0_3_FD_201950 | JGI IMG/M metagenome (GOLD analysis project Ga0302323, IMG submission 201950) | Peat permafrost microbial communities from Stordalen Mire near Abisko, Sweden - Fen_T0_3 | ecosystem: Environmental > Terrestrial > Soil > Wetlands > Permafrost | place: Sweden: Abisko... | reverse complement strand
ATCTTTAGACGTCTAGTGATTAGAAGTCAAGCAATTCAGCGAACGACCGGCCGCGGGGAGCTCACGAGTCGGTGCCGGTGTCCTGACCGTGGTGCTCGACCTGCGCGTGCGGGCGCGACTGCCAGAGAGCCCAGTCGTTGCTGACATCGCCTGCGGCCCGGAGGAGCAGCGGCAGGTAGTTGTCGAGGAGCCGGTCGGTCGAGGTCTCGGCGGCGTGAACGGTGACGTTCATGGCGGCGCGGACGGTGCCAGTGCCGTCGCGGACCGGGACCGCGACGGACCGGACCCCGGGGGCTAGCTCCTCGTCGGCCAGGGCCCAGCCGCGGGCCCGGACCTGGGTGAGCTCCTCATCCAGGGCGGCGCGGGTCTTGCCGATGTAGCGCGGGAGGCCGGACCGGGAGGGGATCTTGAGGACCGTGTCGAGGTCGTCGACCGAGAGCGCCGCGAGCAGCACCTTGCCCTGGGAGGTCTGCGGGGCAGGGAACAGGGTGCCGATGTCGACCCGCAGGGCGATGATCTTCGGGACCGAGACCCGTGCGACGTAGACGATGTCGCTTCCGTCGAGCTGAGCCATCGACGACGACTCACCGGTGAAGCGCACGAGCGTCTCGAGATGGGGGCGGGCCACCTCCCACAGCCCGAGCGACGCGACGTACGCCGTGCCGAGCGTGATCACCTTCGGCGTCAGCTCGAAGCTGCGGTCGTCCGAGCGGACGTAACCGAGCTCCTCGAGCGTCAGCAACAGTCGCCGGGCGGTCGGTCGAGCGAGCCCGGTGGCCGTCGCGACCTCGGCCAGTGACAGCGCGCGGTGGTGCGTGTCGAACGCCCGCAGCACGTCGAGCCCGCGCGCGAGCGACTCGACGAAGTCCGGCCCCGAGCCACGTCCCGCCATGGGCCGCAGCCTAGGAGCCGGAGTCCGTGTTGCCGAACATGGTGCCGCGAGCACCGTGCGTGGCCTCGGACTGGTAGTCGGTGTACTGGTACGGGTTGTCCAGCACCTTGCCGCCCTCCGGCATCTCAGGATGCATCCCGGCATGCCAGACGTCCTCGCCCATCGCCGCCTTGAGGTGCTCGACGGTCGCGTCGACGTGGCGTCGTACGGCGGCCGCGTCGAAGCCGACCAGCGCGCCATCGCTCTTCACGACCTTGCCGTTCACGAGCACCGTGTGTACGTCGCCCCGCTGGGCCTGGAACGCGACCTGGCCGTAGGGGTTCAGCAGCGGGAACGAGACGGGGGAGTCGTCGTTCTTGATCAGGACGACGTCGGCCTTGGCTCCGGGGGTGAGCCGGCCGAGGTCGTCCCGGCCAAGTGCCTGGGCGCCGCCGCGCGTCGCCCAGTCGACGACGTGCTCGGCGCGCAACGACAGCGCGGTGACGGTGTCGCCCTTGACGTGGGCCTCGAGGTGTTCGCGCGACCGGTCGGCGCCGAGCGTCGTCCGCATCGCCGAGAACAGGTCGCCGCTCCACCACACGCTGGTGTCCATCGACAGCGACACCGGGATGCCGAACTGCCGTACCTGCCAGGTCGGGGGGTAGCCCTGACCAGCGCTCTGCTCGGACTCCGTCGAGACCGAGATCGAGCCGCCGCTCGCCGCGATCCGCTGGTAGGAGTCGGTGCTCAGCGTCGCCGCGTGCACGTAGATGTGGTCGGGCGAGGCGAACCCGTTCTCGTGGATCAGCCGGATGCCGTCGTCGTTCGTCGCGCCCCAGACCCCGGCATGTGTCGTGACCGGCAGCCCGAGCTCGCGGGCCACCTCGAACGCCGCCTTCTCCGGGAAGGTCGGGTCGCCGGTGACGTCGAAGGCCAGCTGGAAGCCGAGCAGGTCGCCCGCTCCGGTACGACGCCGCTCGAAGAAGTCGCGGACGGCCGGGTCGGCGGTCCACTCCCACGGGCCGGCCTGGATGTTGCCGTAGGCCAGCACGAACCGGCCCGGCACCGCCTGCAGGGCGTCCACCGCGGCGTCGGCATGGTCGACCGTCTGCAGCCCGTGCGACCAGTCGACGGTCGTGGTGACGCCGGCCTCCAGGGACTCCCACGCAGAGAGCAGGTTGCCGGCGTGGATGTCCTCGGGACGGAACGTCTTGCCGTGCTCGAGGTAGTACCAGACGAAGTACTGCGTCAGGGTCCAGTCCGCGCCGTACGCCCGCATCGCGGTCTGCCACATGTGCCGGTGGGTGTCGATCATCCCCGGCATCACGATGCCTCCGGACGCGTCGACCTCGTGCGTGCCCTCCGGCACGTCGAGGCTCGGGCCGACCGCCTCGATCCGGTCACCGACGACCAGCACGTCGCCGGTCTCGTGGACCGTGTGGCTGTCGTCCATCGTGAGCACGGTGCCCCCGCGCAGGACGATCGCTCCGGTGTCGGCCATGTCCTTTCCCTTCCTCCTCCGTGTCGAGACCTCCGCCAGCGAAATCCACACTGGGAGTGTCGTACATCTGTCCGTCTGGCGGTCACGCACGCTGCACATCACTGTGGTCCCGCTCACAGCGGGCTGTCAAGAGGTCCTTGACAGCGCTCGTTGACGCTCCGAGACTGGCCGGACACCATCGCGGACGTCTGTCCGCATTTCAGTAAAGGAACGCCGTGGCCGCCCGAACCTCCGGACCTCTGGCGGGGCTCCTGGTCGCCGACTTCTCCCGGATCCTGGCCGGCCCCTACGCCTCGATGCTGCTGGCTGACCTCGGCGCGGAGGTGGTCAAGGTCGAGTCGCCGGCCGGTGACGACACACGTTCCTGGCAGCCCCCGGTGCGCGACGGCCGGGCGACGTACTACCTGGGTGTGAACCGCAACAAGCGCTCGATCGCCCTCGACCTCAAGGACGCCGACGACCTCGCGGTCGCCCAGGCGCTCGCCGTTCGCGCCGACATCATGATGGAGAACTTCCGCCCCGGCGGCCTCGCCCGCTTCGGCCTCGACTACGACACCGTCGCGGCTGCCAACCCGGCGGTCGTCTATGCCTCCATCAGCGGGTTCGGTACGTCGGAGCAGGGCCGCGTCCTGCCCGGGTACGACCTCATCGTCCAGGCGATGTCGGGCCTGATGAGCCTGACCGGCAGCCCCGACACCGGGCCCTTCCGTTCCGGGATCTCGGTCTTCGACGTGATGGCCGGCCTGCACGCCACCATCGGCATCCTCGCCGCCCTGCACGCCCGCGACGACAACGGCCGCGGCCAGCACGTCGAGGTCAACCTGCTCGCGTCCGCGATGTCCGGGATGGTCAACCAGACCAGCGCCTACGTGGCCGGCGGCGTCGTCCCGCAGCGCATGGGCAACAGCCATCCCAGTCTGTTCCCCTACGAGCCGCTGATGTGCGCCGACGGCGAGCTGATCATCACGGCCGGCAACAACGGGCAGTTCCGCAAGCTGGTCGAGGTGCTCGGCGTGCCCGAGCTCGCCGACGACCCGCGGTTCTCGCGCAACGAGGACCGCACCGCCCACCGCGACGAGCTCCGCCCGCTGCTGGTCGCGCGGCTGATGACCCGGCCGAAGATGGAATGGTTCCGCGAGATCATCGGCGCCGGCGTGCCGTGCGGGCCGATCAACGACGTCGGCGGCGGCGTCGCCTTCGCGACGGAGATCGGGCTCGACCCGGTGGTCGAGGTGGGCGAGGGCGACGCGATGGTGCCGTCGATCCGCAACCCGATCACCTTCTCCGAGACCCCCGCCGACTACCGCCTGCCGCCTCCGGGGTTGGACGAGCACGGGGACGAGATCCGGGCGTGGTTGGCGGGTGCGGGTGGTGTCGAGACGCTCGCAGAGCGACCTCCTCGACCACCGAAGAGAGGCAACCATGAGTGACGACTTGGAGTTCCCGACGTCGTTGGGGACGTCGACGGCCGAGGAGATCAGCCTGCTGGGACAGAGCCTCGCGGGCGACCTGATGGGCAGGGTCGGGTTCGGAGAGCTGGCGTTCTGGCTGGTCGCGTTGCGACGCCCGACGCCGAGCGAGACCAGGGTCTTCGAGGCGGTCCTCGTAGCGCTGGCCGACCACGGCTTCACGCCGACCGCCATCGCGGCCCGGCTCACCTACCTCTCGGCGCCCGACTCGCTGCAGGGTGCACTGGCTGCCGGTCTGCTGGGGGGCGGGTCACGGTTCCTCGGCGTGACGGAGGACTGCGGTGGCTACCTGCACGCCGTACTCGAGGAGCACGACGGCGACCTGCCCACCGACGACGCCGGGTGGGACGCGCTCGCGCTGGAGGCCGTACGACGGACGCGCGAGCAGGGCAGGTACGTCCCGGGTCTCGGCCACCCGGTCCACAAGGTCGAGGACCCCCGCACGCCGCGACTGATCCAGATCGCCGACGAGGAAGGGCTGCACGGCCCCCACCTGCGGCTGTTCGAGGCGATCGGCCGGACCCACGAGCAGGTCCTCGGTCGGAAGCTCCCCCTCAACGGGGCCGGTGTCTGCGGAGCTGCGCTCGCCGACCTGGGCCTGCCCGTCGAGCTGCTCCGCGGCTTCGCCCTCCTCGCCCGCGCGGCGGGGCTGCTCGGCCAGCTCGCGGAGGAGCGACGCCGGCCGATCGGGATGGACGCCTACCTGACCATCGACCGCAACGCGGTGTACGTGGATCCCGCCGGGAACTGAGGAGAGAGGAGCGAGCATGGCCACCGTCGCCGCGGTCATCGCCTCGACGCACCACCCCTTCTACCTGAAGGCCAGCACGGCCACGGGTGCCGACCGCCCGCCGTTCGCCGACGAGTGGCAGGCCAAGATCGAGGCGTTCCGCGAGACTCTCACGCGCGCCGAGCCCGACGTCCTGGTCATGGTCGGCAGTGACCACTTCCACCAGCTGTGGCTGGACAACATGCCGCAGTTCCTGGTCGGCAAGGCGCCGTACTTCGACGCCAACTGGTACAACGAGGAACGCGAGTTCGGTCTCCCGCGGATGACGCTCCGGGGCGAGGAGGAGCTGTCGACCCACATCCTCCGCAACGGCCTCGACATGGACTTCGACCTGGCGTTCAGCAACGAGCTGCGGATCGACCACAGCATCACCTGCCCGATCATCACCCTGCGGCCGCAGGCGGACCTTCCGATCGTGCCGATCTACACCAACATCTTCGCTCCACCGTTGCCGCAGCCGAAACGGTTCGTCCAGCTGGGCAAGGCGATCCGCGAGATGGTCGAGTCGTGGCCGAGCGACCAGCGGGTCGCGATCGTCGGCACCGGCCACCTCTCCCTCGAGCTCGGCGGGCCCCGCCAGTTCGGACCGCACGGCCCCGATCCCGAGTTCGACCGCAAGGCCGTCGAGTGGATCGCGAACGGCGACCTCGACGGCTGCCTCGGAGAGGTGTCGCTCGACAGCCTGCACGCGCCCGGCAATGCCACCCACGGCTTCATGGACTTCATGCTGATGATGGGCGTCGCGGGTGACGGGGTGAAGGCCGACTACACCGACTCGCTCGACCTGTTCCACACCATGGAGGCGTACTTCACCTGGTACCCGGAGGGGGCGCTGACATGAGCAAGTACCTCCTCGACAAGTTCCTCTACACCGTCGACCGCGATCCCGACCTCGTCGAGCGCTACCGGTCCGATCCCGAGGGCACCGTCGACTGGTGGGAGTCCGAGATGGCCAACTCGATCCTCAACTGCCACGGCGGTGAGAGCTCGACCTGGCTGTCCTTCACCGACGACGAGCGCCGCGCGCTGGTCGAACAGGACCACGTGACACTGTTCGGGATGGGTGCCCACCCGTTCCTGACACTGACACTGTTCATCGCGATGTTCGAGCGCGACCACGGACCACTGGAGTACCAGATCGCCTACGGCAAGGCGATGGAGCACCTCACGCTGCCCTATCCCGACGTCGCCACCTGACATGCGCGCTGCCGTCCTCCACACCGCCGGCTCCCCGCCGTCGTACGCCGAGCACCCCGCGCCGTCGGGTACGCCCTGGTCGACGCTCGTGCGGGTGACCGCGGCGCCGGTCGTGCCGCTCGACCTGCTGTGCGCGTCGGGGACCTCGTACTTCGGCGTGCCCACGACGCCCTACGTCCCGGGCGGCCAGGGCGTCGGCGTGGTCGCGGCGTCCGAGTCGTACGCCGTCGGGGCGCGCGTGTGGTTCTACACGCCGGCCGGGATGCGGCCCGCCGACGGCAGCCTCGCCGAGCTGTGCCTGGTGCCGGACGCGGACGTCGTACCACTCGAGGCGTCGGTGCCCGACGAGCTCGCGGCCGCCCTCGGGCTGTCGGGGGTCGCCGCCTGGATGGCGCTGTCGTGGCGCGCACGGCTGCAACCCGGTGAGCGCGTCCTCGTGCTCGGTGGCGGTGGTGCGGTCGGCCAGGCGGGGATCGGCGCCGCTCGAGCGCTGGGCGCCTCGACGGTGGTCGCGGTCGCACGCCCGGCGTCCGTGGAGCGCGCCGAGGCAGCCGGTGCGGACGTCGTCGTACCCCTGGGCACGACCGACGTCGACGCCCTCGCCGCGTCGCTGACGCCGCACGGGCCGTACGACGTCGTCCTCGACCCGGTCTTCGGGACCTCGGCGACCGCGGCCGCACGTGAGCTGGCCGCCGGCGGCCGGCTGGTCAACCTGGGCGGCGCCTCGGGCGACACCGCGGTGTTCTCCTCGGCCGGGCTGCGCAGCAGGTCGGCGGCGATCCTCGGGTACACCAACAACGCGCTGACCGGCGAGCAGCGCGCCGCCGCCCTCACCGCCGTGCTCGGCCATGCGGCGGCCGGTCGGATCCGGATGGCGTACGACGTGCACCCGCTCACCGACGTCGCGGCGGTGTGGACGGGGCAGGTGGCCGGCAGCCACGGTCGGTGCGTGCTCGTCCCGAGATGAGCTGGCGAAGCAAGGTGGTGAGCACTGCGTGGATGGGTCGGATGACCCATGGACGCAGGAGTGGACGGGTCGAGTGTTGATCCCGACGCCTGCGCTCGCCAGGAGGTCGGCCCGGGGGTGTCCCAGTACTCCGCCTGATCGACATCCACGCGCAGCAGAACGTGTTCCAGAGCTCGGCGAGCTTGTCCTCGTGCGGGAAGTTCGCGTCGTTGATCAGCTTCGCCAAGACCAGACTGACCGGCGAGACCTACGACACCGAGCACCGGGCGGTCGAGCAGGCGGGTGGCTGAGGAGGCACCCGCCGGAGTCGCACCCCGGTTGCAACATCAACTGAAATGTGAACTGGCTGTGGCAGTTGACGGAGTTGCCAGTCGACGCCGGTCTCCGGCGTCCCGGAAGTGCTCAGGCAGGGTGGAATGTCCGAGGACAAGCTCGAGGGTGCCTACGCCGACACTCAGGGTGACGAGGGGCCGCTGGTCGGCGGGTTCTCCTACTACGCGGGGCAGGATCGCTGGACCTGGTCGCCGGAGGTGATCCGCTTCCATGCCCATCCCGACGACCGCGACGCGGTCACCGACCAGGGGGCGACGCGTCGGGTGCTGATGCTCGGGACGGGGTCCGAGGGCAGCCAGGGCGCAGTCCACCTGCGTGGCCAGCTGGTCGACCTGACGACGTTGCAGGAGGAGATCCTCAACGACAACCTGGCGCCGGTGGTCGACGACTTCCGCGCCCACCGGGCCGTGATCGAGCAGGCCAAGGGGATCGTCATCCAGCTCTTCGCGGTCGACGCCGACGAGGCCTTCGACCGGTTGCGGGCGTGCTCCCAGACGGCCAACGTCAAGGTGCGCGACCTCGCGCAGTACCTCGTCCTCGCCGCGGCCCAGGACCGGACGCCCGGCAAGGCCGAGAACACGCTGGGTCTCGCCGAGATCCTCGAGGTCCTGGCCGCGGACGCCGACGGACCCTCCGCCGCTGGGTACGGTGAGGCGATGGAACACGACACCGCCCAGCAGTGGCTCGACCACTACGTCGCTGCGTGGCTCTCCTACGACCGGGACGCGATCGGGGTCCTCTTCAGCGAGGACGTCTCCTACCGCTACCACCCCTACGAGGAGCCGATCACCGGCCGCGAAGCCGTCGTCGCCTCCTGGCTCGGCGAGACCGACGACGACCGCGCCCCGACCCGCGACGAGCCCGGGACCTACGACGCGTCGTACGCACCGGTGGCCGTCGACGGCGACGTCGTCGTGGCGACCGGTACGTCGACCTACCGAGACACCGCGGAGGGTCCGGTGACCCAGGTGTTCGGGAACTGCTTCGTGATGCGCTTCGACGACGACTCGCGCTGCCGGGAGTTCACCGAGTACTACGTGAAGCACCCCTGACGCGCCCGAAAACTTTCAGTGACGGGACCGGTCGCGTCCCCTAGCATCGGGACGAACCACTCAGCCGCGTCGGGGGGCGCGGGATCCCAAGCGGGGGGACACATCGTGGCGCGGGTGCTGCGGATGCCGGGGGTCGCGACCGACGCGCGCGAGGGAGTCCTGTCTTCCTGGCTGATCGACGAGACCGACGCGTTCGACGCCGCGCAGACCATCGCCTACGTCGAGACCAGCACCCTCCTGCTCAGCGTCGAGGCCGGCCGGCCGGGGGTGCTGCTCAAGACCCTCGTCGAGCCGGGTATGCACGTCGACGTCGGTACGCCGCTCGGCGTGATCGCGGAGCGCGACGAGAACCTCCCCGACCTCGACACCCTGCTGCACGAGCTGGGGGTGGACGGGACCCGGCACGCCACCCATCGGGCCGAGCCGCCTCCGGTGGCCCCGGACCCGGTCGCGACGGAGACGATCCCGACGGATGCGCCGATCTCCAGCTGGTTCGAGGCGAAGCCCGAGGTCTCCGCACTGGGGCACGAGGAGCAGCTCCCCGCGCTGCACGCCCGGAAACCCCGCCTCACCCACGACCACTTCCGGGTGACCGTCCGGGCCGAGCCGCTCGTCGAGACCTGCGCGCAGGCCGGGCTCCCCGGCGGGCCGCTGGCGGTCGAGCACCTGGTCGTGAAGGCCGTCGCCGCGGCGCACAGCCAGCTGCCGGAGCTGAATCTGACCCAACGCCCCGACGGCGTACGACGTGAGGCGACGGTCGACGTGGGTGTCGCGGTGGGCGGGCCCGACGGTCTCGTCGTGCCAGTCCTCCGCGACGTCGGCACCCTCACCCTCCTCGACATCGCCCTGCTGACCGCCGACTTCGCCGGGGAGGCCCGCGCCGGACGGCTGGTCGCCGACGACCGGGTCGGCAGCATCGTGGTCACGACCCTGGGCAGGCACGCGATCGACGACGCGGTCCCGCGGGTCGTGCCGCCTCAGGTGGCGGCCCTGGCCATCGGCGGGGTCCGGCGCGAGCCCGTGGTCGAGGGCGACGGGCTGGTGGCCGGGTCCGTGCTGAGGCTGACCCTCTCCATCGATCCCGACCACGTCAGTGACCTCGTGGCCTCGCGCTGGCTGGCGGTCGTGGCAGCCCTGCTCGAACGGCCGGCCTGGATGCTCGACTGAGGAGACGTGCCGGGCACGTGCCTGTCGACGTCCTGCTGAGCGCCCGGCGGCTCACGCGCGCCAGGCGAAGACCTCCTCCCAGTCGAAGGCGTCGTGCTCGACCCGGTTGGTCGCGTAGGACTCGTAGACGAGGGTGGACTTTCTCGCTGGGCACAGGCCGTCCCCGTCCCTAGGCTGCGGGCATGGCCCTCGTGCACCGCGCCACCCTCAGCCCGTCCAAGCAGGAGCTCGTCGCTGCCTGGCTCCCGACCCGCGGGTGGGCGGGTGGCATCGAGATCACGACCAAGGTCGCGGAGTACCGCTTCGACGACCCCGCCGACGAGGTCGGGATCGAGACGATCCTCTTCGCCGCCGACGACGGCGCAACCGTGCAGGTGCCGTTGACCTACCGGGCCGATCCGCTCGACGGGGCCGACGACTTCCTGGTCGGTACGACGGAGCACTCGGTGCTCGGCACCCGCTGGGTGTACGACGGCTGCAGCGACCCCGTCTGGGCGACCGCCCTGGCGACGGCGATCCTGACCGGGGGCACCCAGGTGCAGATGTATCTCGAGGAGGACGGACAGCGCATCGACATCCCGCCGCGGATGACGGTGCAGGGCAGCGGTGAGCCCGGGACGGTCGTGCCGGGGCTTGCCACCGTCGACTCCGTCCGCGACGACGGGATGACCACGGTCGTGCGCGCCGGCGACCTCGAGCTGGTCGTGGCCCGCGTGGTCGGCGCCACCCTCGCGGCCGACGAGACCCTGGTCGGCCAGGTGGGCGACCGGGGCGCTGTGCTCGCCGGGCTCCGGCACACGTCATGAGCATCGAGCTCCGCGAGGTCACGCCGGAGGTTCTGGCAGACCTCCGGGAGCACGTCGTGCTCCCACCCGAGCAGGCCGAGTGGGTCGGCGGCACGATCGACGACGTGCTCCAGGAGGCTGCCGACAACCCGGACGGCAGGCCCTGGCCGCGAGCGGTCTACTCCGACGGCCGGCCGGTCGGGTTCCTCATGCTCAGCTGGGACGTCGAGCCTCGGCCACCGGAGATCATCGGGCCGTGGTTCCTCTGGAAGCTGATGGTCGCCCCGTCCGCGCAGGGCACCGGCGTCGGCCGAGCGGTGGTGCAGCAGGCGGCGGCGATCGTGCGTGAGCAGGGTGCGACCGAGCTGCTCGTGAGCTGTGCCCTGGGGGAGAACAGCCCCTACGAGTTCTACCTCGGCCTCGGGTTCGTGCCGACCGGGCAGTACGCCGAGGACGACGAGGAGGTCCTCGTGCTGCCGCTGTGAGCCGGCCGAGCCCGAAGTGCGTTGCCGACGCGGGCAGCGCGGTTCTACGCTGCCGAGAGGGGCGTCCGTCGTACGGACCGGAAGCAGGTGGCGACATGCCCGTCGTCATGATCGAGCGCAGATACGCCGAGCTGATGGAACCCACTCCCGAGGGCGTGGCCGAGATCAACGAGATCAACGCCGACGAGGAGGTGCGCTGGCTGATGTCGTTCCTCTCCGCCGACAAGCGGAAGTCCTACTGCCTCTACGAGGCGGACTCGGCCGATGCGCTGATGCGGGTTCGCCCCGACGGGTCCATGGAGACGGTGGCCGACGGCCTCGACCAGCCGACGTCCATGCAGTTCATCGGGCACACGGCCTACGTCGTCACGCTGAACGGCGAGATCGACGCGATCTCGCTGCACCGCTGATCCAGGGGGACCGGGTCCGTCGCCGCGCCTGCTGCGGCGGCGGACCCGTCAGCGGGAGGTCAACACGGCGAGGTCGCGCTCGGCGAAGCGCCGGTGGTGCCACTCCTCGTTGACCACGATCGACAGCGCCTCGGTCACGGGATAGCGGTCGGGCGGCGGCCAGCCCTCACCCTCCACCGGGGTCGTGGCGCCGGCGAGGTGGGCGTCGGTGAGTCCGGCGAACACGCGGCGTACGGTCGACTGCCGGTCGGCACGCAGCGCGAGCACCTGGCCCAGCGTCGGCCGGACGTCCTTGTCGTACGCCCAGGCGAGGTCGCGGAGGGTGTCGAAGGGGAGGTCGAGCGGGTCCCAGGGGTCGGGGTCGCCCAGGTAGACCCGGTTGACCCAGGCGTCGGTGGCGTAGCAGAGGTGCCGGAGCGTCTCGATGAACGACCACTCGCCGTCCACCCGTTCGTGCAGCAGCGCCTCGTCGAGCCCGCGTGCCCGCTGGACGGTCTCGGCCCAGCGTTGCTCGAGGATCTCCCAGGCGACCCGGAAGCCGTCGGCTTCCTGCGGCTTCATCGTCGCGTAGTCGGGGTCGCGGCGGACGAGCTCGGCCTCGACCAGGGGGGCGACGTCCACGCCGTTGATCACGACGTTCCTCAGCTCGCCGTCGATCTCGACGTCCTCCAGCTCCACACCGCGCATCCGTACGTCGCGCACGCCGGCATGGCTGATCCGCGAGCCGGACAGGTCGATCCAGGTGAACCGGGCGTCGCGCAGCCGGGTGCGCTCGTACGTCGTACCGGAGAGGTCGCGCAGGTCGTCGCTCATGGCGTCACGCTAGGCCACTCTCCGGACGCCCTACGTCCGGAAACCCGGACGTCCTGGGGCCGGCGCTCGAACCGGAGGCCGAAGTCGAGCTCCCAGGTCTGGCCGTCGTGCGACTTCTCCCAGCGACCACTCGAACGTGACGGCCCCGGTGGGGTCACCGTGGCCGATGACCTCCTGGGTCCACTCGCCGACGAGGACATCGAGCAGGCCGAGCGCCAACGGGCGACCGGCGTCGCTCATGAGCCCAGGGCCGCGGAGACCACGTCACGGGCGGCCTCCTGCACCTCGGCCAGGTGGGCGGGCCCCTGGAACGACTCGGCGTAGATCTTGTAGACGTCCTCGGTGCCGCTCGGGCGGGCGGCGAACCACGCGCTCTCGGTGGTCACCTTGAGCCCGCCGATCTTCGCGCCGTTGCCAGGAGCCTCGGTGAGCTTGGCGGTGATCGGCTCGCCGGCCAGCTCGGTCGCCGTCACGTCGTCGGGGGAGAGAGCGCCGAGCTTGGCCTTCTCCTCGCGGTCGGCGGGTGCGTCGACCCGTGCGTACGCCGGGTCCCCGTGTACGGCGACCAGCCCGGCGTAGTGCTCGCTCGGGCTCTTCCCGGTGGTCGCCAGGATCTCGGAGGCCAGCAGGCACAGGAGGATGCCGTCCTTGTCGGTGGTCCACGTCGACCCGTCGCGGCGCAGGAACGAGGCACCCGCGGACTCCTCGCCGCCGAAGCCGAACGAGCCGTCGATCAGCCCGGGCACGAACCACTTGAACCCGACCGGCACCTCGACCATCTCCTTGCCCAGGTCGGCGGCGACGCGGTCGATCATCGAGCTCGACACGAGGGTCTTGCCGATCCGCGCGGTCGCCGGCCAGTCGGGGCGCGCGCCGCCGAAGAGGTAGCCGATCGCCACGGCCAGGAAGTGGTTGGGGTTCATCAGCCCCGCGTCGGGGGTGACGATGCCGTGGCGGTCGGAGTCGGCGTCGTTGCCGGTGGCGATCTGGTACTCGTCCTTGCGCCCGATCAGCGACGCCATCGCGCTCGGGGACGAGCAGTCCATCCGGATCTTGCCGTCCCAGTCGAGGGTCATGAAGCGCCAGGTGGGGTCGACGAGCGGGTTGACGACGGTGAGGTCGAGCCCGTGCCGCTCGGCGATCGCGCCCCAGTAGTCGACACTCGCGCCGCCCAGGGGATCGGCTCCGATCCGGATGCCGGCACGCTTGATCGCGTCGAGGTCGACCACGTTCGGCAGGTCGTCGACGTAGGTGGCCATGAAGTCGTACGCCGTGCACTGGGCGCGGGCGCGGGCGAACGTGATCCGGTGGACGCCCTCGAGGTTGGCCCGGATCAGCTCGTTGGCACGGGCGGCGATGACCATGGTGGCGTCGGTGTCGGCGGGGCCGCCGTGGGGCGGGTTGTACTTGAAGCCGCCGTCGCCTGGCGGGTTGTGCGAGGGGGTGACGACGATGCCGTCGGCCAGGCCGGTGCCCGTCGTACGGCCTCCGTTGGCGCGGATGATCGCGTGGGAGACGGCGGGGGTCGGGGTGTAGCGGTCGGCGGAGTCGACCAGCACCGTGACGTCGTTGGCGACCAGCACCTCGATCGCGGTCGCCCACGCCGGCTCCGACAGGCCGTGGGTGTCGCGGCCCAGGAACAGTGGTCCGTCGTACCCCTGGTCGCGGCGATAGTCGCAGATCGCCTGCGTCGTGGCTGCGATGTGCTCCTCGTTGAACGCTGTCCTCAGGCTGCTGCCGCGATGGCCACTGGTCCCGAAGGCGACCTGCTGGTCGACGTTGTCGGGGTCCGGCTCGAGCGTGTAGTACGCCGTGACCAGGTGTGCCACGTCGACGAGGTCGGACGGCTGGGCGAGGGTTCCTGCGCGCGGGTCGGCCATGCCCCCATCATGTCGCGGAGGCCGCCGCTTGAGGAGAGCGGCGGTGAGAGAGGACCGATCCGCGGACGATGGAGCGGACCCTGGCTCACCGCCCCTCGCGCCCTGGTCCGCCCGGGCGCGGCACGGGACACTACGGCCATGGCCCTCACCGACTTCCCGCGCTACCCACTCACGTTCGGCCCGAGCCCGGTGCATCGGCTCGAGCGACTCACCGCGCATCTCGGTGGCGCCACGATCTGGGCCAAGCGTGAGGACTGCAACTCCGGCCTCGCGTACGGCGGCAACAAGACCCGCAAGCTCGAGTACCTGGTCCCCGACGCGATCGCGAAGGGCGCCGACACGCTGGTCAGCATCGGTGGCTACCAGTCCAACCACACCCGTCAGGTCGCCGCCGTCGCCGCGCGGATCGGGATGAGGTGCGTGCTCGTGCAGGAGAAGTGGGTGGACTGGCCCGACTGCGTGAACGACCGAGTCGGCAACATCCTGCTGAGCCGGATCATGGGCGCAGACGTCCGCTTGGACGACGCCGGCTTCGACATCGGCTTCCGCGACTCCTGGCGCCGGGCGATCGAGGACGTCGAGTCCGCAGGCGGTACGCCGTACGCCATCCCGGCGGGCGCGTCCGACCACCCGCTCGGCGGTCTGGGCTTCGCGCACTGGGCGAAGGAGGTCGAGCAGCAGGAACGCGAGCTGGGCGTCTTCTTCGACACCATCGTCGTGTGCACGGTGACCGGTTCGACGCACGCGGGGATGATCGCCGGGTTCGCAGGGCAGGACCGTCCACGCCGGGTGATCGGGATCGACGCCTCGGCCACCCTGGACAAGACCCGTGACCAGGTCGCGCGGATCGCGCGCAACACCGCCGAGCTCATCGGGCTCGGGCGCGACCTCCGCGAGGACGAGATCACCGTGCTGGAGGGCTGGGCCGGCGATCTCTACGGCATCCCGGTGCAGTCCACGCTCGACGCTATCCGGCTCACCGGCCAGCTCGAGGGGATGATCATCGACCCGGTCTACGAGGGGAAGTCGATGGCCGGCCTGATCGACCTGGTCCGCGACGGCGAGATCGGGCGCGACTCGCACGTCCTCTATGCCCACCTCGGCGGCCAACCCGCACTGAACGCCTACTCCGGCCTGTTCACCCATACCGACCGCGTCGGCGCCTGACGCGACGCCGGGGTGGCGGAAGACGCG
>Ga0302323_100002500_pt1 | contig 14914 bp, 27 predicted proteins | sample Fen_T0_3_FD_201950 | JGI IMG/M metagenome (GOLD analysis project Ga0302323, IMG submission 201950) | Peat permafrost microbial communities from Stordalen Mire near Abisko, Sweden - Fen_T0_3 | ecosystem: Environmental > Terrestrial > Soil > Wetlands > Permafrost | place: Sweden: Abisko... | reverse complement strand
CGACGTCCACAGTCATCAGTCACTTACCCTCCAATCCGCATTCCAGCCGAAGGTGTTGATCGCTGCCTCGCTCGATACTGCGCCATCGGTTTCGGCGACATTGAAGATGCCTCGTTGCCCCATCGTGACTGCGCGTTCCGCAGCCTTAGCCGCTGCGTCGACGTGTACTGAGCCGGGAGCGATGGGGGCATCGAAGCCCGTTCCGGGACCGTAGAAGAGGCCGTAGCGTAGGACGATTCCGTCGAGCGGCGCCGCAAGCACTTGACGTTCCAGACTCAAAACGCCTTGAACGGTTTCGCCGTAAACGGGATGGGTGACCGGCAGAAGAGGATTCGCCTCTATCTTCGGGCTGGGTCCTTCAGCATAGATAAATGAGATGCTTTGGGCGATCAACCGCTTGGCTTCGGCACGGACTGCGGCGGCAACCAGATTTTTGGTTCCTTCGTCCCGCAAGCGCGCATTGCGCACCAAGGCCGCAGTCATTTCTCCTGCTTCTAATGCGTAGGGCAGGTCAGTGAGTTGGTGGATGACGATCTCGGGATGGATTTCGAACACGACGCGGCTCAGCGCGGCACTATCGAAGACGTCGACCAAGATTGGCTCGACTCCCATGCTACGGAGCGTGACTTCCTTGTCTTTGGATCGAGTCGAACCGAACACTTGCCATCCGTTGGCTACAAGCAGGGGAGCGAGGCGGCGACCGATCGCGCCGGATGCGCCGGCCAGAAATATGCGCTTTGTCATGTGGCTACTCCTTGAGGTTGCGTTCATGTTGCTAAAAGGAAGGACTGACTGCACCGGGAGGCAAGTTCACCATCCCGACTATTCCTTAGCGGTCCGTTCGTTTCGGCGATCGTGGAACCAATGCTCGGCATCACGGGTGAACCGACTGGGCGCCTTTTGCGCGAACTCGTGACCCAGATCGGCCAACGATTTCGACATAAGGAAATTCCGCAGCACCGACTCGGCCTCCTTCATGAAGAGGTGGATTCGGCAGGTTCCGGCGATGCTCCAGGTCGGCGGTTCGCTGCCGAAGAGCGCACAATGTCGTCGGATCTCGCCGCACTCGAAGAGGGAGCGCTTCGGATCGATGGCTTCGAGAATGTCCCTGACGGTAATCGACTCAGGTGGTCGAGCTAGGGAGAATCCTCCACTGATCCCTTCGGTCCCGTCAACGATTCCGGCATGTTTGAGCCGGGTGAATAACTTCGCGAGAAATCGCTCCGGGAGTTCCTGGAAGCAAGCGAGATCGCGCACGCTGACAGGCTCAGTTCGCGCGAGCATAATCAAGAGCGAATGCAGTGCGTATTCGGCGCTAGCGCCGTACAAAGATGAACTCAACTAGCACCTGTGAAGTCGCAGTTTACCATGGCATCGTTGGCTGTCAAGGTAGGTATCTTGACCATTGACCGCCGAACGGGAGCCGAAAGCGGTTACACGTTGAAAGTCGGCAGCGCGGGCCAACTCGTCGGGGGAACCCGGCCATGAGGAAGCGCTGGTCACTATTGGGAACTTCACGCTTCTTTACAGGCGACGGACGGTTTCGCAACATTCCCGTGGTACCGTCTGGAGGCCAAGCTTGGCCAGGATCAAAGAGGTAAAGTGACTGTTGCCATAAAGAAGCCCTTCAATTTGCGCGCATTCGTTGCCGTTGCGGCCGCGATTGCGGGTCTTGGACTCCCATTCACAGGCTACGCCAACCACCTCCTCCAAATGGAATTCATGACGCAGCGTCGCCACGCTTGGATGTCCGCGCACAATAGCCTTGGCTTGGCGTTTGTGTTGTTTGCAGTCTGGCACGTGGTCCTGAACCAGCGAGTCTTCCTCAACTACTTCAGGGGGGCCGCCTCTCACTTGCGCAACACGAGCCGTGAGGTTCTTTCGGCCGCGGGCCTGGTCATCATCGTGGTGGTCGTCGCGGTTGGGCACACGCTTCACCACCATTGACTCCGAGAGGCTCGAATCCTCATGAGCTCGCACCTGCATTCCGCGCCACGGCAGGACGGCCGCCATCACCTACCAGAGGACAAAGCTTTCGGGTTCATACGCACGTTGGCCTGCGTCGACGAATAGGAATGCAGGCCTGTTGGATCAGTTACACGAGTTGGCGCTAGACGCTGATCCTGAGCAGCAAGCAGAAGCCGCTCCGGGAGCGTTTTTGAAAGTCATGGTGAAGGTGCCACAAGTCGATCCGCTGGTCAGGCTTGTGCAGGCGTTGTTAAGCACGTTCGTACCGCTTGGAACGCAAGTGCACATTCCGGAGGCGGAAAAGTAGCCGGAGCAACAATCTTGGCAGTTCTGATTAGGAAACGCGCAGGGCTGGTCATGTGGTGTGCAGACACACTGATGGTTCGCGCACGCTTTGGGGCAGCCACAATCCGAGTTGGCGTTGCACTGCACACAGACGCCGTTGAAACCAAGTCCCGAACAGCAGTCCTTACAATCCGAACCGCTACAGGCAGTACCGACACTCTTGCATGGCCCCGCAATGCATTTGCCGTCCGTGAAGACTCCGCTGCAGCAATCAGAGCAATTGGCAGTCACGCAGGCGCTGTTGATGGCGGTACACGCCACGCAAGTCCAAGAATTGTGGGAGCAGTAGGTTTGGTTGGTTGTGGACACCCGACTGGTGGAAGAGCAAGTCGCCCCGGACGGACCGCAAAGGCTGCCGGTGCCCGTCGAGGGTGGAGTACAGACTGTGGGGTCACTCGGACCGGAGCCGCCAGTAGTGATTGCGCCAGCTGCTGCAAGCGCACCCGCTGAAGCACCGGATCCGCCGGACACAACCGCTCCCCCGGATGCATTCACGCCCCCGCTGGCTGTTTCACTTCCACCAGCGGTGTTGGTGGCCCCACCTGTGATTGCGCCACCATTGGTCGTCCCGCCACCCGCTGCAACCGCACCCCCTAAGGCACCGGCTCCGCCGGACACAACCGCACCTCCGGATGCATTCACGCCGCCGCTGGCTGTTTCACTTCCACCAGCGGTGTTGGTGGCCCCACCTGTGATTGCGCCACCATTGGTGGTCCCGCCATCTGCTGCAACCGCACCCCCTAAGGCACTGAATCCGCCGGATACAACCGCTCCCCCGGATGCATTCACGCCGCCGCTGGCTGCCGAGCTGCCACCCGTCGCGATATTAGGAACTGTCGAGGTTGGAGTGCTACTACACGACACGACGAACAAAACAAGAAAACTCCCAGTGGTGACATAGCGTCGAGTGCTCATGATTGATCGCCTTCAGACTCAAGTGATGGAACAACCTTGCTACCACGCATGCCAGTTGGGGGCAACAACCTACGACCGCCCGCCGAATCAAGGATTACGTCGGGATGGTGATGTTCGGAGGCGGGGATTGTGCAGAACGGAGACAATCGCGCGAGTTTGCGAGTTTACGATCGTCCGAAGCGCGGGTACGTTTAGGCGGTAGGGCCCTGGAAAAGTCGTGCTTATGATCGCCACCGATCGCGAGTTGCGCGATCTAAATCCCGCGCAATACGACGATCGGTTCCAGCGGCTTGCACTGCCATAGGCCGAGGCAATCGAGCAGTGTCAGCAGGGCTCTGGGATGGCTGCAATGGGGGTCGAACCGTGCCTTGAGAAGGTCGCAGTTGCCGTCGCGACCAAGCAACGTCGCAGCCGTCGGCGTCACTTGAAGGGTGAAGTGCCAGGGTCGGAACATAACTGGGGGCCTCCATTGCCCCGAGCGACGCCGCACCGGCGGACATCGCTGGATCAGAAATCGCCCCCATGGCTCCTTGTGTCACTGGCTGTTGAGTCACTTTCGATGCGAGAAAGTTGTCCAATTGTCGTCGTCCACGAAGACGCTGTTGCCGCGCGGCATGCAGGCGTCGCCCTCGTTGGGTATCCTGATAGGAGCGTGAGGCCAGCCGCTGCTGTGCCTGACGCGCAATGAGGGCACATGGCTCACTGCAATACCGTTGACCGCGGTCGCACCCAGGGCACACTGCCACCGGGGCGTTGCAGACCCCGCACGCAAACAGCCGCCAGATTTCCGTCAGACGCTCGCACACCGAGGGCCCGAAAATCGGATCCGTTTTCTCGACAACTCGTCCGGAATCTGCGAAACGCCAACGTGGCGCTGTCGCGTGTCCGCGCGATCGCTAAGGAAGGCTCGGTGGGTAAGACCGAGCCTTCTGTCCTATTTCGGGGCGCAAAGGCTATCGACCCTTGGAACCGAGAGCCAAAATCCTTGCGCCTAAGCCCCTCTGGGCTGGCGCAGAAACCTGGCTATGAGGCGCGCCAAGAGCCACCTTCAGGCGGATCTACGCAGCCAGCGACTAACGGAAAGGCGCGCTCGTAAATCGAGATTGCGCGGCCGCCAATTGGTAATGCGGCCTTCAACATGACGCACTCGCGACCGAGCTGGAAGTCGGACCAGTCGACGATGATCTACCGTCTTGATTTGGTGCTTTTCGTGCGCGCGTCCACTCAAGTTGCGTCCGAGGTGGGTCAGTGACAATCGGCCACCAGATAGCACTGCGCCAACGACGCGGACGAGCACTTCGGCGCGCACTGCATGACCAACTACCTCGTGACTATTCAACCAAATTGATAGAATTCTTTTGTGCATGTCGGTTCTCCGTGCTCATTGGGGTCTCGCAAAGGCCAATAGATCAGAAATCGACATGCGCGTCGATCCCCTAAGTTGGGGAATTACACATGGAATCTACACCTGTTCGTGGGGATACCTGAGGGGTGTGAGTTGGCCCGCAGTCGCGCAGTCGATCCTGTGTGATACTCACGTCGTTTGCCAATGGGCACTGCGGATCGCCAGTTCCCAATTCTGGCCGTCGAAGGGGTTTTGTGCAAGTGAGTCTATGTTGACTCCATCTAGACATCTGACGTTGACGTCCACCTTTCCGGGGTCGGAGCGCGGCGTGTAGAAGGGGTGTATGCCGCAGTGTTTGCAGAATTTGTGCTGAGCGATACCGGTGTTAAATCGATAAACGACGAGCTCCGGCTCGCCAGAGAGCAATTCGAATTGTTCCGGCTCCACGATCCAGTGCAAGAAGCCCTTCCTAATGCAAATGGAGCAATTGCAGATGGTTGCAGACTCAAGTTGCCCCGTGACACGAAATTGCACCCTTTTACAGTGACACGAACCCGAATACGTCGGCATGCTAGGGAATATACCACGCTTGCCTGTCCGCGCAGCCGTTGACAGCTGCGTCAACGATGCGAAGCCGCACGGTCTGGGAAGTATTCGAGGTGTCGTGTGACGCATCTCATGCGAAGGACCCCGTGATGTGAAGACGCGCATACAATGCCAACAGCGCTTCGAGGTCATTCTGCACAAGCTTTCGAACCAGCAACACCTCTTGCGTCATCAGCTTGTCGTCCTAAAGTGAACTCGGTCGAAGTTCCGGCGCAGCAGGTTGGTATGGACGCCAATATGTGACGGTACTCCAATACCGGGTACTCGGAAATTTGGGTCCGTGCCAGCGGCGGCGACGCAATTGACGCATGATGGCGGCGTTGAAGTACCCATGACCCAACAAGAAGACCGAGCCATTTTGAGCTGCCAGCGCTTCGAGTACGTCTGCTGCTCGTTTGGCCCGCTCTTGAGCCTCGCGAGGCGATTCGGTACCCGGCCACTTTCGCATGTACCACAACACTCTAGCCAGCACGGCCCACGTGGCCGCACGAAGTGTTATCGAAGCTCTGAACGGCGTCGGAACTTCCGCTTCGCGAAATATGGCTTCTTGCAGATAATCCCGACCAGGCGCAATAAGCCGCATGGACTCAACGGCCCGGGGAAGATCAGAACAGATGAGCGTATGTGCCTCGCGTGCCCCTTGGGATGGCACCGAGGGGGGCTCGGAAGTGGGCACAATTCCGGCAGCTCGAAAGCCTTCAGCAAAACTGGCAAATTTGCCGCCTGGGATGCGCGAATCCCAAGAAACATCCACCGGTCCGTGCCGGGCCAAAGTTATCGTCTGGAACTCGGCCATCAGTGATTCAACCTCGTTGTTGTCGGGCTAACGGCGGTGGGCTAACCTGCCGCACTGAACAGTACACCTGAACGCGGCCGGTTGGAAGACAGCCGCGCGCCGTACAATTGAAGCGAGCGTTTCGCTCGCCACGGCGCGCGGCAGGCATGAGAATCCAGCAAGAAAGCCGCCAGGTTCAGCCCAGAGTTAGGCACCGCCTTGCCGCTATGTCGGAATTGACATATGGTCCTGGCGTGTCTCCCAAGGACAAGCCTTTGGTTTGGTTGAGTGGTGAGGTCAAGACACCACCCTTCTCGGCGGAGGCTCGAATCGAGGCGGGCTACCTGCTCAGATAGCTTCAGGCCCGGCACGTCGTCTCGATGCCGCACTCGAGGCCGATGCCAACCATTGGTTCGCGGTGTCACGAACTTCGGATTCAGGACCAGTCAAGGACGTGGCGGATCATCTACAGGGTGGATAGCGATGCGGTTGTCATCGCCGAGGTCTTCGCAAAGACCACCCAGGCCACATCCAAGCAGGCGATCTTGGGTAGTCAGAAGCGGCTGCGTCTCTACGACAAGATTTCGGAAGGAGAATCCTAGAATGGACCGCAACAAGAGAAAACGACTGGAGAGCTCCGGCTGGCGCATCGGATCTGCTGCGGACTTTCTTGGATTGTCGGCGGCAGAGGAAGAGCTCGTTGCCATGAAGCTGGCGCTGAGCAGCAGGTTGAAGAAAGCTCGCGAGCGAAGTCGGATTACCCAGACCGACTTGGCAAAGCGAATGGGATCCAGCCAATCACGGGTAGCAAAGATGGAAGCCGGTGATCCTGGCGTCTCGCTCGATTTGCTGGTTCAGGGACTACTGGCTGTCGGTGCTAGTCGAAGGGAGATCGCGTCAGCGTTCGCTCCGCGACGTAGAGCTGTCGGTGCGTAATTTCAGATTTGACAGGAAGACGTTGGCGGTTTCAAGACAGTGCTCAAGAGTCACGTGTGCCTAACGGGTTTGCAGTTGATCCAACTGCGAGTTGTGCAGCACGTCTGTGTTGATGCAACAACTTGCGTCTGTCGCGCAGCCACTGCCGCCGCTGACCACAACCTCCCAGTAGGCAAAGCCGCCAACTGCAAGCGCGAGTTATCCAGCCCTTGCGATGCAAGACATTCGTTCAGAAATCGAGTTTCAGGGGAACACACCCTCCCAGCAAATCTTTCGACGGCCCGTATTGCTCAAAACCCCACGCTTTTGTTGATGAATTGAGCTTGATGCACCTGTCGGGCGAGCGCTCTTTGCACTCGGAGAGAACTTCGAGAACGAGGGATTTCCCGATCCCCCGTCGTTGATGTTCGGGTGCGACAAACAGGCAGCTCAGGTTCCAGAAATCCTTCATTAGGATCATTACGACGATGGCTCCGTTGTCGATGTATTTGCGGTGAATACATCTTCATTGTTCTCGGCCCACCACTCAAGGATCTTGTCAATCTCGCTCATCAGAAATGTCACTTCCTCGGCGGTCGATACGACGGCTGTTCGCAAGCGGCTATCGCGGGCGCGAATGGAGTTGGCGCGGTTGGTAGAAATGTCATGCAAGGAGAAGTTAACATGACCATCGACGAATCCGGTCTTGCTGAGCTTTTGCGAGCCGTGCCTGCCCGGGCATTGTCCGGTTCCACCCATGAGCGGACCTCCAAGCTCGCACGGGCGCAACTTGCACGCGCGCCCGCTCTGCCGAAGTTAGAATTGTCGCAACGAATGCTGGCCAACGCGGTACCGGTCGCGCTTATTTCGGCTGTTCTCGTTTTTCTTCTCGATGCATGCGCTAAGATGGGGCGCGGGTTTGGCAGTTAAGGTGAGTGGTCTTCGCAACCCGAACGCCGCCGTCGAAGACCATCCCGGCCAGTGAAACCATCGCTCATTTGGCGGTCCGTCGAACGCCTTGCCGTTCAGCGGCGCGGGCGCCATGGACGGGTAGCGATATGCGGCGGCTGACCTACGCGCCATCAGGTACGCGCGCCACGCAAATGCGCGACATGCGCGCAATGGTGTTGTCCGGCGGCTGTGCTGCAACAGCCTCAGACTGCGCTTTGTTCCCGGCATCAAGCTCCAACACGAATCCAGCGCGCGCCAACTCGTTCGCGATCACAATTCGTGTGCGCAGGCCAATCTGGCGCTCGACGAAAGGTCGGAGTAGAAGATGTCGTAGGACTCTTCGTGATCGACCTCAACGGCGAGCTGCCTCAGGGACTTTCCAGACCATGTCCTGAACTGGGAGGCCTTGCCGCGTGTCCCGACTATCTCGAAGTTGGACCTCACCTGTTCATACTTCGAGTTCACCTCTTCGTCGATTGATGCCCATCGGTGGTTCCATTCGAGATCCATCCCCGCACGCCAGGGCTCGATGGCACTTTTACGGTGTTTCGCACAAGCGTCCATCTGACGCTTGGTCACAACATGGCCGAAATCGATGTACAAGAGTGATCTGTGCACCCGATCCCGGCTGATGTAGTGGGCGTTGACATCGACCTCAAAGAGCGTCCGAGCGATTGGATGGGCGCTTGTAACCGGAAACCACGTATCTCCGAATGCGCGGTGCAGCGCCAGGAGCGCTTCCGCTGACGCGATCTGGTGCAGGAGGAAGCTAACCATTAGGTTTGAGTACGGCGTTGGCTTCAGTTCCATGTGCTCGGTTTTTCGACCGCAAGTTACAAGCTTGGCGAGGACGGCCCGGCGCTCGTCAACTGTAAGCATTCGCACTGTCATTGGTCCTACCTGTCAGTTTGGGCGCGCGTCTAACGTCTTACAACTAACTTGCGTGCGCTGCGCACGTCAAGTTCAGTTAGGCGGCACCAGGGTTCAACGAGCAAGTCCTCTGCGCGCCACGCTTCCCAGAAGGGACCTGGCGGGAGATTCCGCCAATGAAGTTCACCTCCGGCAAAATCAATTGCTTCAGCAATCCGTCTGAATGAAGCACGCACATTGGTCAATCGGAAGAAGTGCTGCGCGTCGACGCTCACAAGTTGCAGTGCGTCGTGCATGATATCGGGATCGAAGACATAGCAGTCCGCTCCCAAGTTGTCGTGTCTGGTTGACGGATAGATGATGCCGTTTATCTGATCTCGACCAACGCAAAATGCCGCGTCAGCGACGGCGTATTGAACGGCATAAGGGTCAGAAGGCGCGCCCGAAGAGTTCTCGCTCTTGACCGTGAAGACGCGATCTAGCCATTCTTGCACCATCAGCGCGTCGCTGCTTAGCTTCGAATAGTAGGCAAGCTGCTCCGCGGTGGGGAATCGAGACGCTCCAAACCTTCTGAATGCCTTCTCGGAGAACCCTATTGCCAAGAGCATAAGCGGGCGCGTTGATTCCCAAGTACTCAATAATACAATTTCTCCGTCGGAAACGTCGTAGCCGTCCGCCGCAGTAACACGGGTCCCCAAGTGGGCTCCAGGTGGGCCTGAACAACAGTAAAAACGCGATTGACCAGCGCGATTTGCCCGCCCAGGCCGGCACAAATTTGGAGGTGGCGGCCCAAGACGTTCCACTCGGTTTGGGTACCTCACGTCATCGGGCCAACCGGTCTCACTTGAGTCGAGCCGAGTGACACGATACAGTCGCGTGCCAGTCGGAATCCGCGTACCCATCAATTTGGTGCGGATCGCGTCACGTATGATGGTGACCCGTTCGTCGTATCCAGTCGCACAGTTTTCCACTGATACAAGGAGCTCGTTGCCTTCCAATTCGGATTTGCAGGATGGCATGCACGGATTCCTTGCGATTGGGCCTCGACGGTCCGCCTAACGTTTAGCATTGCAGCTGCAAAACCGCAGGTTTTGACAGCTGCAATGCGGACTGCCATAGTGCGTCAGGTGTTCTTCGGTAGAAGATCTAGCGCGTCGGATGGATCCAATCGTCTTAGCGTCTTGATAGAATCGAAGTCACGGTCGACTGACACGAGCAAACCGATTCGCGAGTTCTGCATCACGGCGACGTGCAAGGCATCCCGGACGTTTAGATTCGAATGGGAATCGAGGAGACTGCAAGCGTCGAGCATATCTTCGGCAGTCACAGAGAGTACCTCTGCCACAATCCCAGCGGCGGAGCGCGCGGCTTGTGTCGCGTCTTTCATGCTGATCCGACGAGCTCTGACGTGAAGAATCTCTTGAAGAACCTCACTATTGGTGACTCCGTTGAGAGCGCCTCGACCGACAGCCGCAAGTAGTGCGCGGCAAGGTTCGCGATGCGGCCCTTCGCCACCGATCGCGTAAAGAAATACGTTGGTGTCAAGGAACAGTCTTGTCATGACGTTCCGCGAGCTCAATCTTGATTGCCTTCCAGTCGGGGAGAGTGACGTCAGGCAAGCTTAGGAAGCTCTGAGCTGCGCGGGACCTCCGTGACCGATCGACGTCGACCAGGTACTGTGCTCGTGCAGCTTCTCTCATGAGGTCAGAAACTGACGAACCGCGCTTGCGTGCGACCCTTTCAAGCTGGTCGAACTCCTTTGGCTCCATGAGGACCTGGACTCGCTTTGTCTTGGCCATAAGGGCAAGTATGCACATGCTTATGTGCATGTCAAAGGCGTCCCGCTTGATTGAGAGCGGCCTCTCGGCCGCTATGAGATTGGTTGAGCAAATTCGTGCGCTTTCTGGTCCGGGGCGACGATGACCGTTTTGCGTGCGCAGCCAACAGACGGCGCCGCGTTGACGCGGCAAAGGGTGACCCTGTTAGCGGTTTCAAGACAGGCCTTCGTCAGTCCAACCGCGAGTTATCCAGCTCTCGGTTTCTGATGCCATTTACGGTGTCAGTACGACTCTGCCAATGTTACTTCGGTCTTCAATGCGCCGATGTGCTAACGCGGCCTGGTCAAATGAATGAACCGAGTCGACGCGTGGACGAAGTCCGTTTTGGCGACAGAGTTCAACGGCGGCAGTGAGGCTTTCGCCCAATAGTTGAGGATCACGCCAGAAGCGACCAGTGCTCACTCCTGCAACGGAACGATTCATTTCCAGCAGCTTGATGGGGGAGAACCGAGGCGTGCGCAGTAATTGGCGAAGCATTGCGGCAGGGTTCCGTCGTTCGCCAGACATCATGTTGGCACAACCAAACGCCACAAGACGGCCTGCCGGGCGCAGCAGGTTGAAGCCTTTGCGCCAGTCATCGCCGCCCAATGGGTCGAGAACAACGTCTAGCCCACTTCCGTCTGTGAGCCTCGTTATCTCTTTGGTATAGTCTGACGTTCGATAGTCGATTGCGTGCTGGCAGCCCTCAGATCGTAGCGCGTCATGCTTGAAGCTTGAGGCGGTTCCGAACGCAACGGTGCCCGGAATGGTTCTAAGGAGTTGAATGGCGGCCATGTCCACTCCGCCAGCGGCCATATGGACCAGTACCCGCTCGCCCGGGCGCACGCACGCAACGCGGAAGATCAAATGATAAGCAACAAGATAATTCCAAGGAAGGCAGGCGGCTTCCTCGAAGGACATTTCTTCGGGTATAGGCAGAGCAAACTGAGCGGGTACCGCGACCATTTCTGCATGTGCACCGAAATGGCAGATGACCATTACCCTTGCTCCAATGGCTGGCGAGTTCACATCCCGTCCATGTGCTTCTACGATTCCTGCGGCGTCGTACCCCACGACGCATGGAGGTTTGGGGGCAAGCGGATATGTTCCCTGACGTGCAAGCACCTCAGCAAAACCAACACCAGTAGCTCGTACCCGGACAAGAATCTCGCCGGGACCAGGTACTGGCGACGACGACTCGCGTACAGCTAACACCTCAGGGCCCCCGGTTTTTGTGATCCAGACTGAGCGCATTCGTCCCCGATCAGGTTCCTGCCTGCTGACTTGCTACCGCGACGGGGAATGAGCTGTCAAATTCAATCGCTATGGATCCTCGTGCGTGTGCTGTTCGACATGCGACAACGGCCCTTGGCTCGGCCATAGTGGCCTCACTGTTACTGGTTGAACAAGTCCCGGTCAAACTGGTTGAGCAAGTTTTGTGATCGAGGACACCTGCTCTCACTCGTCGGACGGAGACAAGAGCGTCGAGTGTAGGCAATGAAGCAAACGACTTGTTCATGCAGAAAATATCGCGCGAAATGCGTGGGACGAGATGCGTACGGTTGAATGATTGCTCGCGTCGAGGCTTCAGTGCGTCTGGATAACGTCTGGCGTTCGCCTGCTGGCGCGAAGCGAGCGCCAGTCAGCAACGCTGAGTTGGGCAGCAGCTGTCCGGCGGCAGTTCATGATGATGGAAATCTATCCGTGTGACTGCCACCCAATTGCACCAATTGCGGTGTTGCCTACGGAAGATCGTCGCAGCAATGACGTTGCATCGGTTTGGCAGGACGATTCTTCCGATTATGATTTAGTGAGCGGCATTGGGTCCCGCGACAAGGGCAGACGTGCGAAAGCCTTTGGAAGATCGACAATGGTAAGCGGGCACGGGAGACTGTTGCCTTAGGCGTTCCGAGAATCAGATGCTTCGGAGATTTCTGGTTTTCAACAAGCGAAGCTTCCCTCGTTTGTCAATTCGCACCTTGCGATAGGACAATTTCAATGAAGACTTACTTCGGTGCACTTCAATATCTTAGTCTCGCAGGCTTGAGCGCAGTCGTCATACAGGCATCTAGCAGTTGCGAACGCAACGGGACTGGCTCGTATTACGTCTTTGCATCTACTGAAGTTGGCTGTGCGGCCTTGGAGGAGAATGGTTGCATTGCCATCAATGGTTGCTCGTTTGATGGCGGCTGCGTCGAAAAGGGTTGCGAGACAAGTACCACCGCGGAAACGTGCAGTGCCCGAAGCGCTTGCGGCTGGTCAGCAGGAGGCTGTCGACCCAAGATTGTCAAGGAATGCCGGCAGTATTCGACATCGCCAAGTTGCGACGCAGACTTGTGGTGTGTCTGGGCAAGGGGATGCGGAGGTGAACCGAAACCCTGCAACATCTATTCGAACGAGAGCTCATGCAATTCCGCTTCGCAATGTACCTGGCGTCTGGAACCTGAGGGGTAATCGGAGTGGTATCCGGTCGTTCCACAATCGCGAGATTCGGAATGCGATTGGGCGCTGATTGCGCCACTACCCAAAAAGTTCGTCCTTGTGGCGTAGCGTGGGATTTGTGTGAATCCGTCCGGTCCATCGCGCCTGCAGTAATATGTAGCAAACGTTCGCCATGGCGCAGACAAAGGTTGTCAATGTGTGAGCGCTGTGGTCTGCTCAACGGCGGTGGGCTAACTGCAGCGCTGAACAGTACACCTGAACGCGGCCGGTTGGAAGACAGCCGCGCGCCGTACAATTGAAGCGAGCGTTTCGCTCGCCACGGCGCGCGGCAGACATGAGAATCCAGCAGGAAAGCTGCCAGTCATTGCTGAGTTGTGCAGCAACGCCCAAGTTCCTTGCGTCATGTACATATACATGTACACTTTACCCCATGTCCAGGAAGCAGTACTCGATCGCGGACGCCAGAAAGAATCTTCCGGGATTGGTGGACGCGGCGGAAGCAGGGGCCGAAGTCCAACTGACTCGGAGGGGACGCCCGGTCGCAGTGGTTGTCTCCATCGAACAGTACGAGCGCCTGAAGGCCAGCAGAACGACATTTGCTGAGGCGTATCGGAGCTTTCGACAGAAGTTTCCCGAAGGCACGCAAAGTCTTGGTGCACGGTACTTCAAGGGGCTTCGCGCTCGAGAGTCCGGGCGGAAGGTGGAGCTTTGAACCTGAAGTACCTGCTGGACACGAGCACGCTTTCTGCCGCGATTGCGGCCAAGCCCGATCGTAACGTCGTGAACCGCTTGGGGCAGCGTGGTGGCCAATGCGCGATTGCGTCTGTCGTTTGGAACGAGCTTGTGTACGGCTGGAGTCGGTTACCCGAGGGAAAGCGCAAGACCGAACTTGAAGCATTCCTTCACGAAGTCGTGCTGAAGTCGTTCCCAGTACTCCCTTACGGCGAGGAGGAGGCCACCTGGCACGGACTCGAGCGAGCCCGCCAAGAGAGCCTCGGTCGTCCCGGACCCTATGTGGATGGTCAGATTGCGGCTATTGCCCATGTTAGCGACTTGATACTTGTAACCGCGAACGTGAAGGACTTCTCGCGCTTCAAGGACCTTAGAGTCGAGGATTGGACTCGCAGCAAGTCGGAGAGGTAAATCGTCCTCTCTGTCTGCACAACGTTTGTCGTTCGGCAGCTCTTTCCTGGATCGAATTGGACGTGATCTGTGGTCTCGGCGAAAGCAATGACTGAATGCGTCGATCAACAATTGATAGCGTGATTGGGAGTGAGTGGACTCGCACAGTCGAATGGTGGCAGCACTTTCGGGCGCAGGCGTTCGTGAGGGTTCCTGTTCGAGAACCTGGCTGACGGAAGTGGGTTCTGCGGTCGACCTTGGCAATAACTCCGGTGGAGTGTACGCTTCGTTGCATGGCTCAGAGTAGCGAACACCTGGAACAACTCGTGACGGAACTGGCCCAATTGGATTCGGCGGACCAGTCGCGAGTCGTTGCAAGGGCGGCGAGGCTGAGAATGCGCACCGAAAGAGCTAGCAAGCTGACTATCCCGATCCTGCGTGGGGGGAGCAAGTGGATTGGTGGAGATGTCGGTCGAGAGGCGATTTACGGCGACGATGGCCGTTGAATCCACCCTACCAGTGCCGGAAGTGTTCCTCGACACTAGCCTTATCATCGCGGCAACGGTCGACGTGCATCCAGCCCACCAAGCTGCAGCGTCCTACATTGACAATGCCGTGGGTGGCGGATTGGAACTATGCATCAGCCGCAGGTGTGTCGCGAATTCCTGGTGGTCCTTACCAGGCAGCCGGTGAGCGAACGCGTTTTTGGACTAGATGAAGCGCTTTCAGCTCTACGGGTTTGGACCACCGGGTGTCGAGTGCTGGAGGAAACCGCGGGAGTAATTGAGCAGCTGCTCTCGCTGGTCCAAGACCATCAGGTTCGAGGCAAGCAGGTGCACGACT
>Ga0302323_100002499_pt1 | contig 14915 bp, 10 predicted proteins | sample Fen_T0_3_FD_201950 | JGI IMG/M metagenome (GOLD analysis project Ga0302323, IMG submission 201950) | Peat permafrost microbial communities from Stordalen Mire near Abisko, Sweden - Fen_T0_3 | ecosystem: Environmental > Terrestrial > Soil > Wetlands > Permafrost | place: Sweden: Abisko... | reverse complement strand
CCGGAATTGGACGCGTTCATGATGTCCAGGGCCAGCAGCACAGGCGGCAGCGCCTTCGGGTCCAGCGCCTGCGCCTGCGCCGCCAGCTCGAGCGCAAGACCCGTCTGGCCTTCGTTGAGTCGCATGCGGCCGATGGCCACGCGTGCGGCCACCCGGGCGTCGGCGACCTCCAGCCAGGGCTGCAGCAGCTCGCGGAACAGGTCCATTGCCGCCTGCTTGTCCTTGGCGCGCAGCGCGGCACGCGGCAGGCTGGAAATGAGCGCCGTGCGTTCCGGTGCCGGGCTCAGCGCGAGCAGTTGCTTGAGCGGCTCGGCGGTGTCGCCGACGCGGTCGAGCGCGAGCAGCAACTGCACCTGCGTGCGCAAGGCCTCGGTGGAGCGCGGCAGGGTCTGGCGCCAGCTCTTGGTGATGGTCAATGCCTTGTCGCTGGCGCCGGCCTCGACGGCGATCTGCAGTGCGCGGCGGAACAACGCGTCGTCCTTGTTGCGCCGTGCCGCGTCGACCATCAGCTCGATCGCGTCCTCGGGCTGGCTTTCGCGCAGCGCCAGTTCGGCGAGCAACAACTGGTACAACAATGGGCCGTCGAGGTAGGAGTTGTCGACGGTGGGCGGGGCGGGCTCGGCGATCGTCGGCACCGATGCCGGTGCTGCAACCGGCCGGGCCGCGTTCCTGGCCGCGGTTCCGGCGTGGTCGGCTTGCGCGAGCGCGGCCAGCGGCGCGAGCAGGCCGAGGCCCACGATCGCGCAGCGCCAGCGGGCGGCCTGGTGTTGCGCGCGGGCGCTTCGGGGGGTCCGCTTCAAGCCTTGCATTTGACTCATTGCCGCTCCATATCGGTCCATTCTAGGGCCCAGAGAAAGTCACCATGCCCGAGTTGCCAGAGGTCGAAGTCACGCGTCGCAGCGTCGCCGCGGGGCTGCGCGGCGCGCGCGTCCAGGGCGTCGAGACAGGCCTGCCGCTGCGCTGGCCGCTCGGTCGCGATCCGGCGCTGCTGGTGGGCACGACCTGCGGCGCGATGACGCGGCGCGGCAAGTACCTGTGGCTGCCGTTGCATGACGCGGCGCCGTCGGCGCCTGCGTCGGCATCCGACGGCGGCCTGCTGATCCACTTGGGCATGTCTGGCGCCTTGTCGTTCGGCGCCGCGCCCGCCGCGCGTGGCGCCTACGACCACTTCCGGCTGCTGACCGACCGCGGCTGCCTGTGGCTGACCGACCCGCGCCGCTTCGGCGCGGTGGTGTGGTCGGCCGGGCCCGACGTCGACCCGGCGCGCAAGCTGCTGGCCGGCCTGGGGCCCGAACCGTTCGATCCGGCGCTCGATGAAGCGCGCTTCCACGCCGCGCTGCAGGCGCGCCGCGCGCCGGTCAAGACCGCGCTGCTGTCGGGGGAGCTGGTGGTCGGCGCGGGCAACATCTACGCCTGCGAGGCGCTGCACCTGGCGCGCATCGACCCGCGCACCCCGGCCAACCGCGTCAGCCGGCCGCGCGCGGCACGCCTGCTGGCGGCCGTGCGCCAGGTGCTGTGGCGTGCGATCGAGGCCGGGGGCACGACGCTGAAGGACTTCAGCGCCAACGGCGCCGCCGGCCACTACCAGGAGCAGGCGCAGGTCTACGGGCGCGCCGGCCAGCCCTGCAATACCTGCGCGACGCCGCTGCGCCGCATTGTGCAAGGGCAGCGGTCGACGTTCTTCTGCGCGGTCTGCCAGAAGCGCTAATTGTTACGGCGCAGGCCGACATTCGCGAATGTGTATCCAGCGGTTTCAGGGCTGACTGTCGAGTCGAACTGTCAAGCCCCGAGGGGGTTGTCCGTGCGCGACATACTGCGCATTTGTGCCCGTTTTCCAGCGATGCGCCGAATCCAATCGCGCTACGATCGTCGGCCATGTGGTCAATCGGACCACTGCTGACACGCCGCATTTCGGCGCCGATGACGATGCGCGACGCATAACGAGCTTGGGCATGACGACGAAAGATCAATCGCTGGTTCCCGCTCTCGACGCCCTGGCCAACTGGCGCCAGTCGCTGGCGCGCGAGCTGTCCGGACTGACGAAGTTCTTCACGAACAACGACCTGTTGTCCGGGCCGTCGGCCGACATCGCCGAGTCGCTGCGCCAGCGCCTGCTCGCCGACAAGCTGGTGGTGGCCTTCGTCGCCGAGTTCTCGCGCGGCAAGTCCGAGCTGATCAACGCGATCTTCTTCGCCGACACCGGCCGCCGCATCCTGCCCGCCTCGCCCGGCCGCACCACGATGTGCCCGGTCGAACTCGCCTGGGACGAACGCGACAGCCCCATGCTGGACCTGCTGCCCATCGAGACGCGGCGCGAAGGGTCCTCGCTGAACGAATTGCGCGTCACGCGCGAAGGCTGGAAGCGCGTGCCGCTCGATCCGTCCGACCCGGACGCCCTGGCCGCGGCGCTGTCCGAAGTCACCCAGACCCGCAAGGTCGCGCCGGACGTCGCGCGCGAGCTGGGCCTGTGGTCCGACTCCAACCCCGAGGACAACCCGCCGCTCGACGAGCAGGGCCTGGTCGAAGTCCCCGCGTGGCGCCACGCGATGATCAACTACCCGCACCCCTTGCTGGCGCGCGGGCTGGTGGTGCTGGACACGCCTGGCCTGAACGCCATCGGCACCGAACCCGAACTGACGCTGGGCCTGCTGCCCGGCGCGCATGCCGCGTTGTTCCTGCTCGGCGCCGACGCCGGCGTGACCAAGTCCGACCTGTCGGTCTGGAACGAGCACCTGGGCGGTCAGTCCATGGCCTGCTTCGTCGTGCTGAACAAGGTCGACATGCTGGCCGACCCGCTGCTGACGCCGGAGCAGAACGAGGCGCTGGTGCAAAAGCAGTGCGAGGTCACGGCGCAGACGCTGCAGATGACGCGCGACCGCGTGTTCCCGGTCTCGGCCCGCGCGGCGCTGCACGCGCGGCTGAACAACGACCCCGAGGAACTCGCCCGCAGCCGCCTGCCGGCGCTCGAGGCCGCGCTCACCAACGAGCTGCTGCCGGCGCGTCAACAGGTGCTCACGCATGCGCTGGTGCAAGGGGTGGAATCGCTGCGCGCCCAGGTCAACGCACGCCTGCGCGACCAGCGGCGCCAGAACTCCGAACAACTGCTCGAGCTGCGCGGCCTGCGCGGCAAGAGCGGCGCGCGGGTGCGCCACCTGCTCGATCGCGTGCAGGAAGACGCCGCCGAATTCGAGCGCTGCGTGACCCGCCTGACGGCGCTGCGCGCCGTGCAGACGCGCCTGCTGCGCGACACGCAGACCCAGCTCTCCAGCGAGCGCATCCGCACGGAAGTCAAGCAATTGCAGACGGCGCTGAACTCCGGCTGGCTGCACCTGGGCGCGCGCCAGGCCTTCCTGGCCATGTGCGACAAGCTGCGCCACGCGCTGTCCGACGCCGAGGTCACCACCTCCGAGGCGCGCGAGATGCTGCAAGGCACCTTCCGCCAGCTGAACGCGGAGTTCGGCTTCTCGCTGTCGATCGCGCTGCCGCCGGAGCAGGCCAACCACCGCGAGGAACTGGCCGCGATCGAACGCGGCTACAACCGCTATTTCGGCCTCAGCGAGACGCTGCGCATGGCGTCGCCGGCGTTCAAGGAGCGCTTCGTGCGCATGCTGGTGTCCAAGCTGCGCGTCGTCTTCGAGACCACCGCGCGCGACATCGAGCTGTGGCACCAGTCGGCCAGCGCGCAGATGGAAGCGCAGCTGCGCGACCGTCGACGCAGCTTCCGCAAGCGGCGCGAATCGCTGGAGCGCATCCAGCAGGCCGCTGGAGATCTCGAAGAGCGCGTGAGCGACGTCGAGTCGCAGTCGGCGCGCATCGAGGCGCTGATCACCGACGTCGCCCTGCGTTGCGAGACGATCGCCGTGATCGCGCGGCGCGGGCCGGTGGGCGTCGAGTCGGAGCACTTCGACCTGCCGATCGAGACCGCCGCCACGGCCGTCTGAATCCGCCGCGCGCCAGGCGGCGCGCGACTCCGCGGGCGCCTGCGGCAAGCGGCGCCGCGCGCGCAAGGCATCATGGCGCATGGATTCCGTTATCGCCGCGCAGCGGCCCCCTTTCATCGCCGGTGAAGCCGCCCCCGAGTGGAACGCGTTGCCGTTCGCCGATCGCGTCGTCGCCTGGCAGCTTTCGCACGGCCGCAGCGGGCTGCCCTGGCAAGACACGCGCGACCCGTACCGGGTATGGCTGTCGGAGATCATGCTGCAGCAGACCCAGGTGACGACCGTCCTGGGCTACTACGAGCGTTTCCTGCAGCGCTTCCCGACGGTCGTCGACCTCGCCGCCGCACCCTCGGAGGAGGTGCTCGCGATGTGGAGCGGCCTGGGCTACTACGCCCGCGCCCGCAACCTGCACCGCTGCGCGCAGGTGGTGTCCGCGGAGCATTACGGCGCGTTTCCGCCGTCGGCGGCGCAGCTGGCCGAGCTGCCCGGCATCGGGCGCTCGACCGCGGCCGCGATCGCCGCGTTCTGCTTCGGCGAGCGCGTGGCGATCCTCGACGGCAACGTCAAGCGCGTCCTCACGCGCGTGCTGGCCTACGAGCGCGACCTCGCGCAGTCGGCGGCGGAGAAAGACCTGTGGGCGATCGCGACCGAGCTTCTGCCAGGCGCGTCGTCGAGCGCCTCGCTGGAGACGGCGATGTCCGCTTACACGCAGGGCCTGATGGACCTGGGCGCCACGGTGTGCACGCTACGGCGTCCGGCGTGCGACGCCTGTCCCGCCCATGGGCTGTGCGTGGCACGGGCGGCGGGGACGGTGGAGGCGTTCCCGGTCAAGACGCGCAAGCTCAAGCGCTCCCGGCGCGCCAACGTCCTGCTTTGGCTGCAGCACGACAAACATGTGTGGCTGGTCCGCCGTGCCGACACGGGTGTCTGGGCGCAGCTGTGGTCGCTGCCCGAATTCGACACCGCCATCGCGCTCGAGCGGGCGGTCGCCAACTGGCCCGGGACGCTCGAATGGCTGGCGCCGTTCAAGCATGTGCTGACGCACTTCGACTGGATGCTGCAGCCGCTGCGCCTGGCGTGGCATGGCTCGGTATCCGCGGCGCAGCAGCGCGACATCGATGCGCTAGGGGCGACCAGAGCCGAGCGGCCCGACCTTGGGGCGATCGAGTCCGGTGAACCGGTGCCGGTCAAACTCGAGGGGCCGGCGGCCGCTGGTGCGCGCGGCGGGTCGAGAGAAGGGCGTTGGTTTGCGCGCGCCGACCTCGACGACGTCGGCATTCCTGCGCCGGTGCGCAAGTTGCTGGACGCGGGCTTGCCGCACTGACCGCCCGCGGACCGGCAGTACCCGGCGCGGCGCTGCGCCCGGTCTCGGCGCTTGTGAACGGATCCGGCGCGACGTTCGGTCCGCGCGGAGGCGGCCACGGTTTCAGCCGATGAAGCGACCGCTGGCGCCCAAGACGCCCATGCCGACGAAGTGCGAACCCACGTAGGGCGTGTCGTTGCCGAAGCTCAGCTCGAACTCGCCCACGTCGTATTTGTTCATGCCCGCGAGTGCGGCGCGCAGGCTGTCGCGGGTCGCGTCGCGGCCGGCGCGCCGGATGCCTTCGGCGAGCACCATCGCATTGATGTAGCCCTCGAAGCTGTTCGAGTTGAACTGGTCGTGGCCGCTCGCGCGCATGGCCGCCTGGTAGGCGCGCGCCGAGCCGTGGGTCGGCGACGTGGCGTCCGGGAACACCTGGGTCAGCGCGAGGCCCTGCAGCGCGGAGCCCAGCGCATCGAAATCGGACGGCGCGACGGAGATCGACAGGCCGGCGATGGGCAGCAGGCGCGATTGCGTGCGCAGCGCGCGGATGACGGTGGCGCTGACCGAGCCGGTCGTCGCGAGCACGACCACGCTGGGCTTGGCTGCCAGCAGCTGTTCGACCGTGTGCGCGGCATTGGAGCCGTCCACGCTCACCGGGGCGGTGGCGACCGCCTTGCGTTTGGAGGCTTCGAGCCGCGTCGCGATGCGCTTGGCGATCTCCTTGCCGAAATCGTTGTCCAGGTAGGCCACGCCGACGTCCTGCAGGCCCATCGCGCCGAGCTGCTGGATCAGGCGGTTGACCTCGTCGGCATAGCCCGCCTTCAGGTGGAACACGTGGTTGCTGGTGGGTAGGCGCAGCGAATCCGCGCCGGACAGCGGGCCGACATAGGGCACGCCCGCGTGCTCGATCAGCGGGATGATGGCCGCGTTGTTGGACGTGCCGGTGCACGACAGCAGCGCGAACGCGCCATCGGGCCCGAGCAGGCGATTGACGTTCTCGACCGAGCGGGCCGGCGCGTAGCCGTCGTCGAGGGCCATCAGCTTCAGCTCGCGACCGTTCACGCCCCCGGTCTTGTTGACCGCGCCAAAGGCGGCGTTCATGCCCAGCATGACATCGGCGCTGCGCCCGGCCAGGATGCCGGAGATGCTCAGCGTGGAGCCCAGCGTGATGCGTGAATTGGTCAGGCCGGGGACGGCGGCGCCGGCCGGGCTGGAGAGGCCCATGCCGGCGCCGGCGGCGGCGAGGGTGGACAGGGAGCTGAGAAAGGTGCGGCGCTTCATTGATCGACGAGTCCGTGGAGATGAGAAGAGGGCAGCGGCGCGCACGCCGTGCGTGCAAGGGGCCGGAGGGCGGGTGAGTTGGCCGAGCGCGCGGCGACGGTGGCCCGCTGCGGGCGGCGGTCGCGGTTGGCGGTGGGTATCACCATTTGTCGGAGCGCATCAGCGACTGCCAGCCGTCGGCCTGGCGCTGGTAGATGGTGATAGCGCTGTAGCGCAGTTCGCCGCTGTCGGCGAAGCGCATGCTGCCCGAGACGGGCGCGTTCGCGTCCTGCGAGCGCAGCGCTGCGCGCAGGGCCTCGGGGTCGACGGAGCGGGCCTTGCCGAGGACGTCGGCGAGCACGTAGACGGCGTCGTAGGCGTAGTGGGCCGCCCAGACCGGCTCGGATTTGTAGGCGGCGCGGAACTTGGACAGGAATGCGCGCCCGCCCGGCAACTCGTCCGCGCTCACCAGGCTGGAGGTCAGGTAGGCCTGCTGCAGGTCGCCGATGGCCCGGGCGACCGCAGCTGTCTTGGCCGGGCTGCTGGCGACGATCTTGACCTGGCTCAGTTGCGCCGCGTTCATCTGCGTGAGCAGCGGCAGCAACTGCTTTTCGCGCAGCACCGTCACGAGGACATCGGGCGGGCTTGCCTTCATCCGCGCGATGACGGCGCTGAAATCAGTGGCGCTGGGGGCGATGCGCTCGTCGAGGAGCAGCGTCGCCTTGCGCATGGCGAAGCCCGTGGACAGGTCGGCCTGCATCGGACGCCCGAACAACGAATCCTCGGTGAGCATCGCCACGGTCTTGGCGTGCAGCGAATCGATGGCGTAGCCCTGCATGGCCTTGGCCTGGATGGAGTCGTTGGCTACCAGCCGGAACAGGTTGCCCTGGCCCAGCGTCGTCAGGTTGCTGGCCGAAGAACTGGTCAGTTGAAGCACGTGGCCGTCGCGGTAGACCGGGATCGTGGCCTCCGTGGCCTCCGTGCTCAGGTCCCCGATGACGGCGATCGGCTTCAGCTTGAGCACGTCGTTGGCGACCTGCACGGCCACGTTCTTGTCGTCCTTGTCGTCGACGCCGACGATCTCTAGCGTCACCGCCTTGCCGTCTACCTTGTAGCCGGCGGCATTCAACTCGCGCGCGGCCAGCAGCGCGCCGTTGAGCATGTCCTTGCCGCGCTCCGAGGACGGCCCGGACAGCGGCTGCGCGACGACGATCTTGACCGTGTCGGGCACATCGCTGCCGCATCCGGACAGGCTGCCGGCGCCTGCGAGGACAACACAGGCAAGCTTGAAGGCGAGGGGGCGCAGGGACATCGATGAACTCCGGAGGGCGGACATGGGCAGGGGCGTGGCCGGGCACTGCGAGGCACCGGCGGCGTATCCGGTCATGCCCGGCGCACCGGGCAGGCTTGGTTCCCGGTGTCGGGTTCTCGAAGGCCTCGGGGATGCGCTTGCCGCGCCAGGGCGGCCGCGTGACGTGACGCCGGTGATGGCGAGGACGCTGGCAGCGCATGGCCTGTCTGGGGATGCGCGCCGACGTGTCTCACCCGCCCATTAAACGGCATCTGCCTGCCAAATGTGGGCTTGAGCGGCAATTAATGGTTTATCTGGTGCAGCTTCTCACGAAATTCTGGACACGCCGGAGCCGCTCGGGCGCGCAAAAGCCATCGCGTGGCCATCGATTGCGAGCCGGACGCTTAACAAATCCTACCGGGCAGGCAATGGACGTTAACCCGGATTCGACGCGTCCAGTTCGCGATGTCGTAACAGGGTGGCAACGGACGACGCGAAGCGTTGCGCCAGCGTCTCGCACATGAAGACCGAGCGGTGCTGGCCGCCCGTGCAGCCGATGGCCACCGTGAGGTAGCTGCGCTGGTCGTCCTCGAAGTTGGGCAGCCAGCGACGCAGGAAGCCCTCGATCTGGCCCAGCATCTCCATCACCTCGGGCTGCGCGCGCAGGTAGTCGGCGACCGCGTGGTCGCGTCCGGTGAGCGGGCGCAGCTCGCGCAGGTAGTACGGGTTGGGCAGCACGCGGACGTCGAACATCATGTCGGCGTCCAGCGGCACGCCGCGCTTGAACGCGAAGGATTCGAACACCAGCGACAGCTGGCTGGCGTGCGCGCCGACCAGCTCGCGCATCCAGCGCCGCAGCTGCACCGGCCGCAGCTGGCTGGTGTCGAGGATGGTGGAACGCGTGCGCACGCCGGCGAGCAGCTCGCGTTCGAGTTCGATCGCCTCGATCAGCGCGCGGTGGGTGTCGGTGCTCAGCGGCCCCTTGGACAGCGGGTGCGGGCGGCGCGTCTCGGAGAAGCGGCGCACCAGGGTGTCGGTGCTGGCGTCCAGGAACACCGGGCGCACCTGCACGCCCTGCAGGCGCAGGCTTTCCAGCAAAGGCAGCAGCCGCGGCAGCGAGCCGGCGGTGCGCACGTCCACGGCCACCGCCACCCGGCGCACCGAGCGTTCGCTCTCCAGACGCAGGAACTCGGGCAGCAGTTCGGGCGGCAGGTTGTCGACGCAGAAGAAGCCGGCATCTTCCAGCGCATGCAGCGCGATGGATTTGCCGGAACCCGAGATGCCCGTGACCATGACGATCTCGCGTGTGCCGCCGCTGCCAGCCGGGCGCACGGCCGCGGCTTGCGTGACGCTCGCGGGCGCGGGCTCGGGCGTGAGCGTGGGAGCGCCTGCTGGCGCGGGATCGGCGGGGGCGGGACTCATGGCTGTTCCTGGATCGGGGAGTCGGGTGGCGCCGCGCGTCTCAGAAGCTGTGAATGGATCTGGCGTGAAGAGCGGGCTTGGCGGAGTCGTTCACAGCTTCTCAGGGGCGCTGGCTCGAGCGGCCGCGCGACTCGCGCGCCGCCGGCGCGGCCAGGCCGGGCGCCGCGCTCTCGACCGCCACCGCCTGCGCGATCAGCTCCTGCGCGTGCGCCAGGCTGGTGCCGGAGTTGCGTTCGCCGCCCAGCATGCGCGCGACCTCGGCCACGCGCGCCTCGCCTTCCAGCGGTGTGACCTGGCTGCTGGTGCGGCCGCCGACGCTGCGCTTGGCGACGACGACATGGTGGTCGCCGCAGGCCGCGACCTGCGGCAGGTGGGTGACCGCGAGCACCTGCACGTGGCGGCCGAGCCGTTTCATCAGCCGGCCGACGGCGTCGGCCACCGTGCCGCCGACGCCGGCGTCGATTTCGTCGAAGATCAGCGTGCCGATGGCGGCCGAAGCGGCAGGCGTGCCCGCCGCGCCGCGCGCGGGGGCGGCGGCCGGGGCGGCGGGTGCCGCCGGCGCCGCGGTGACCGCGATCGCCAGCGCCAGGCGCGACAACTCGCCGCCTGAGGCCACCTTGGCGAGCGGGCGCGGCGTGCTGCCGGCGTGGCCGGCGACCAGGAATTCCACCGTCTCGGCGCCGAAGGACTGCGGCTCGGGCTGCGCGACCAGCGCGATCTCGAAGCGTCCGCCGGCCATGCCCAGCTGCTGCATCGCCGCGGTGATGCGTGCCGCCATCGCCGGCGCCGCCGCCGTGCGCCTCGTCGTGACGCGCCGGGCCTCGGTGCGCCAACGCGCCAGCGCGTCGTCGACCCGCTTGCGCAGGCCGGCGAGGTCGGCCGCGGCGTCGAGCGCGGCGAGTGCGCCGCTCCACTCGTCGCGCAGCGCGGCCAGGTCCTCGGGTGCGCGGCGGAAGCGGCGCGCCAGGCTCATCCAGGACGACATGCGCTCGTCCAGTTCGGCCAGGCGCTGCGGCTCGAGTTCGGTGCGGCCCAGGTAGCCCGACAGGCTGTGCGCCGCGTCCTGCAGCTGCAGTTCGGCGCCGGCGAGGGACTCCAGCACCGGGGCCAGCGTGGCGTCGTACTCGGCGACGTCGCGCAGCGCCGCGGCGGCGCGCGCCACCCACTGCAGCGCGTTGAGCTCGCCCTCCGAGACGTCGCCCAGCGCCTGCTGCGCCGCGCCCAGCAGCGCCTGCGCATGGGCGAGGCGGCCGTGCTCGGCGCTGAGCGCGCCCCATTCGTCGGCACCGGGGGCGAGGCGGTCCAGCTCGCCGAGCTGCCAGGCCAGGCGCTCGCGCTCGGTGTCGAGCTCGCCCTGGCGTTGGCTGGCGTCGGCCAGCGCCGCGCTGGCCTGCGCCCAGGCAGTGTGGGCGGCGGCGACCGCGGCGGTCGAAACTTCGGCCTGTTCGTCCAGCAGCGCGCGCACCGCGGCCGGCCGGGTCAGGCTTTGCCAGGCGTGCTGGCCGTGGATGTCGATCAGGTGGTCGGCCACCTCGCGCAGCTGCGTCAGCGTCGCCACGCTGCCGTTGACGAAGGCGCGGCTGCGGCCCTGGGCGTCGACGACGCGGCGCAGCAGCAGCGTCTCGTCGACCGCGAAGCCGGCGTCGTCCAGCCACTGGGCCAGCGAGGGCGGGGAGTCGAATTCGGCGCTGATCTCGCTGCGCGCGCAGCCTTCGCGCACCACGCCGCCCTCGGCGCGCGCGCCGAGCGCGAGCTGAAGGGCGTCGATCAGGATGGACTTGCCGGCGCCGGTCTCGCCGGTGAGCACGGAGAAACCGGCGCCGAACTCGAGCTCGAGCGCATCGACGATGACGAAGTCTTTGAGCGACAGGCGGCGCAGCATGGGCGGAGGGCGTTGGAGTCGGTTGATAAGGCGTGCCGGGCCGGCTGGCTCAGCGGCGACGGCGCATCATGCCTTGTTCGTGGCTCATGTCGTGAGCCTGTGGCGCCGGGCCGCGCGCCTTGCCGGATGGGCGGGCCGACCGCGGCGGCGTGGCGCGCGCGAGGTGCGCCCAGCCGGCGTCGACGGGCCGCGGCAGTTCACGGCGTGCCTTCGTGCCAGTGCAGCTTGTGGCGCAGCGTCGCGTAGTAGCTCCAGCCGCGCGGGTGGAGGAAGCGCGCCTTGTGCGCCGAGCGCTGCATGCGCACGGTGTCGCCCAGCAGCATGCTGGCCAGGCCGTGCATGTCGAAGTTCGCGCTGGCCTCCTTGCCCTGCACCAGCTCCAGCGTGACTTCCTGGTCGTCGGGCAGCACGATGGGCCGGTTCGACAGCGTGTGCGAGGCGATGGGCACCATGGCCCAGCCGCCGATGGCCGGGTGCAGGATGGGGCCGCCGGCCGACAGCGCGTAGGCGGTCGAGCCGGTGGGCGAGGCGACGATCACGCCGTCGGAGCGGATGTTGGCGACGTGGTCGGAGCCCACCATCACGCGCAGCTCTATCATGCTGGAGCTGCTGCTGCGCACCACGACGTCGTTGAGGGCGAAGCCCTTGAAGATCTGCGCGCCGTCGCGCCAGACGCCGCCTTCTATCATCGGCCGGCTCTCGGCTTCGTAGTCGCCCTGGATCATGGGCGCGAGCGCGTTGCGCCAGTCGTGGGCGGCGATGTCGGTGATGAAGCCGAGCCGGCCCTGGTTGATGCCGATCAGCGGGATGCCGTGGCGGGCGAGCTCGCGCCCGATGCCCAGCATGGTGCCGTCGCCGCCGACCACCACGCCGAGGTCGCACACCTGGGCCATTTCGTCGATGCGCATCGCGCCGAAATCGTTCCAGTCGCTGTTCATGGCCGTGTCATGATCGAGCGATACCTCGACACCGCAGCGGACCAGGAACTGCGCGATTTCCTCGAGAATGGGGCGCACGCCTTGAGCCTGGTATTTGCCGAACAGGGCAACATGACGGAAGGGGGGCGACATGCGTCGAATTACACCACAGCACCCCCGCCGCGGCGCGGGCGGCGCCGGGCCGAAACCGGGGTCGCGGCGCGGGGCTGACAAAGTGCGCGCATCCGGACGCCGTTCACGTTCGGCGCCCGCTCGTCCCGGCGTCGGTTCCCCCCACGCGCACGTCCACTCCTTACAATCGACTCCATGCTCGACGAGCGCGCCAAGACACTGCTGAAGACCCTGGTCGAACGCTACATCGCCGACGGCCAGCCGGTGGGGTCGCGCACCCTGTCGCGCGCCTCCGGGCTCGAGCTGTCGCCGGCGACGATCCGCAACGTGATGGCCGACCTCGAGGAGCTGGGCCTGATCGTCAGCCCGCACACCTCGGCCGGACGGGTGCCGACGGCGCGCGGCTACCGGCTGTTCGTCGACACCATGCTCACCGCACGCCCGCTCGACGCCGAGGCCACGCTGGCCCAGCTGCTCAGCGAGATGGGCGGCAACCGCGAGGCGCTGCAGCCCGACCAGCCGCAGCGCGTGATCGCGCAGGCGGCGTCGCTGCTGTCCAATCTGTCCAGCTTCGTCGGCGTGATCACCACCCCGCGCAAGGCGAGCGTGTTCCGCCACATCGAGTTCCTGCGCCTGGGCGAGCGGCGCGTGTTGGTGATCCTGGTGGCCCCGGACGGCGACGTGCAGAACCGCGTCATCATCACCCCGCACGACCATTCCCAGCCCGAGCTGGTGGCTGCCACCAACTTCCTCAACGCGAACTACGCCGGCCTGTCCATCGACGACGTGCGCGAGCGCCTGAAGACCGAGGTCGAGGCGCTCAGCGCCGACATCGCCGGCCTGATGCGCGCCGCCGTCCAGGCCGGCAGCGACGCCATCGCCGAGAGCGAGGAGCAGGTGGTCGTCTCCGGCGAGCGCAACCTGCTGGGCGTGCAGGACCTGCACCACGACATGCGCAGCCTGCGCGACATGTTCGACGTCTTCGAGCAGAAGACCCAGCTGATGCGCCTGCTCGAAGGCTCCAGCCGCGCCGAGGGCGTGCGCATCTTCATCGGCGGCGAGAGCCGCGTGGTGCCGTTCGAGTCGCTGTCGGTGGTGTCGTCGCCCTACGAGGTCGACGGCCAGGTGGTGGGCACGCTGGGCGTCATCGGCCCGACGCGCATGCCCTACGACCGCATGATCCAGATCGTCGACATCACCGCCAAGATGGTGGGCAACGCGCTGTCGCAGCGCTGAGGGGCGCGGCGCCAGGCGCCTGTTCGCTAGTGCAGCTTGACCAGCGGCCGCGCCCGCTTGACCAGGAAGCGCGCCATCGCCATCACCGTGGTGCGCAGCGTGCCCATCACGGCGCGGTGATGCATCAGGTGCAGGCTGACGTACATCATGCGGGCGAAGATGCCCTCGACGAACCAGGTCGTCGACTTGAACAGGTTGCCCATCAGGCTGCCGACGGTGGCGTCCGAGCCCAGCGACACCAGCGAGCCGTGGTCATGGTAGTGGTAGGGCGCACGGGCGTCCAGGTCGGTGCCCGGCGCCAGCTGGAACAGGCTGACCAGGTAGTCGGCCTGCTGGTGCGCCGCCTGCGCGCGCGGCGGCACCGAACGGCCGCCGGGTTGCGCGCAGTAGGCGCAGTCGCCGATGGCGAAGACGTCGCGCACGCCCTCGACGCGCAGCTGCCCGTCCACCTTCACCTGCCCGCTCCTGGTCACGTCCAGCCCGAGCTCGGCCAGCAGCGGCGGCGCCTTGATGCCGGCGGCCCAGACGCACAGGTCGGCCGGGTAGACGTTGCCGTTGGCGTCGGTCACCTTGTCGGCGTCGACGCGCACCACGCGGCACGAGGTGACGACGTCGACGTGGCGTTGGCCGAGCAGCGTGGTCGCCGCCTCGGAGACGTTGACCGCCAGCGGCGCCAGCAGGCGCGGCGCGCCTTCGAGGATGCGGATGCGCACGTCGCGGTTGACGTCGATGTGGCGCAGGCCGTACTGCGCGTGCAGCGCGCTGGCTTCGCGCAGTTCGGCCGCCAGTTCCACGCCGGTGGCGCCGCCGCCGATGATGACGATGTCGAGCCCGGCGCCGGGGTCCGTGTTCTTGCGGATGTCGGCCAGCGACAGCAGGCGCAGCATGCGCAGCCGGAAGCGCTCGGCGTCGTGCGGGCCGTCGAGCGAGAACGCGTGGTCCACCACGCCCGGCACGCCGAAGTCGTTGGACACGCTGCCGATCGCCAGTACCAGCGACTGGTAGGAGATGCGGCGCTGCGGCAGCACCTCGAGCCCGGCGTCGGCGACCGCGCCGACCACCACCTCGTGCGCCGTCGCGTCCAGCCCCGCCAGCGGGCCGTAGATGAAGGTGAAGCCGCGGTCGTGCGCCAGCATCTGGTAGGACAGGCCCTCTTGATGGATGTCGAGCGTGCCGGCGGCCACTTCGTGCAGCGAGGGCTTCCAGATGTGGAACAGGCTGGCATCGATCAGTGCCACCCGCTCCGGCCCCCACTTGCGGCCCAGCCTGCAGGCGAGCTCGAGTCCGCCGGCGCCGCCGCCCACGATAAGTACCGAAAAGGGTTGTTCTGTCGTCATAAATGCGATCTTACGTGCGGACGGGCCGGGGCGTCGGCGGGAGCGCAGGTGTCCGAGTACGGCGCCGTGGCGGCTTGACGCGGTGCGGCTGTCATTGATCGGCATATTCCGGCCACCTCGGATCGGCATTTACCGGCCACTCAGTCCAGTGCCGAGGGGCGTCTCGCACGACCCTTTTGCGAGGGCTATTTTGCAGC
>Ga0302323_100002498_pt1 | contig 14915 bp, 30 predicted proteins | sample Fen_T0_3_FD_201950 | JGI IMG/M metagenome (GOLD analysis project Ga0302323, IMG submission 201950) | Peat permafrost microbial communities from Stordalen Mire near Abisko, Sweden - Fen_T0_3 | ecosystem: Environmental > Terrestrial > Soil > Wetlands > Permafrost | place: Sweden: Abisko... | reverse complement strand
ACCCGCAATATCAATCCACGCTCGCAGCGATTCCTTCAACAACGGCATCGCTACAGGAGCCATTTCAGGCTTTGCGGCCAGAATCCCGACCAACAACGGCGGCCCAATCAGCGCCAACGCGACCTCGCCACCCTTACCGATTTTCGCCAATGGCTGTAGCACCGTATCAACAACAGTGTTCTTGACAACGTCTTCCAGCACCATTCCAGCAACGGGTGCCTGCGCATGCAAAACGTTCGCCACAGGCCACGCAACCGGCTGAAGCATGCGCGCCGCAACATTCCAAACCAGCCCAATCAACTTATCCACAGGCTGCCGCGGGCCCTGCACCTTCGGTGCCTTTGACCCCCCGGCACCAACGCGACCCGTACGCTTACGAATAGAGTCAGGCAACGACGACACACGATCAGAAACATCTTTGATGCGCTCAGAAACGGTCGGTGCAGGAATCTTCGGGGCACGCTCAAGAACACGCGACCCCTCACCTTCATCCGGCACTTCAAGACCGACGTCACCCTCTTCAGTGACAATCAGACGAGTCTCTCCAATCGGCTCAGTCTTCACAGCCGCACGACGCCGAACCTTGCTAGTAGGTGCAGTCATTTCAACTCACCATTTTCAAAGTCAGATTGCACTTGTGACCGGGGGGAGCGCTATTGCATGGAGGGCAGAAAGAAACCTTGCCCTGAAATTCACGCAAATGTTTGGGACAAAGCTTCATGATCTGACCCACATGACCGTGTTCGCATTCCATGCGCCAGCGTGATTCCCAGCGCATCGGGCAATACCATTGACGCTCCGGAGACTGCGACGACAGTCCACCGAGCATCTTGGTAGCACCGTTGATGTCGTCACCAAAAATGTTGCAGAATCCGTTGAGAATAACACCACCAACAAGGTCCTTATACTTCGGCCTCAGGTCGAGCATCACTCGCCCCACTTCATGAACTTGTGCACGCGACTGACCTCACGCGGAGCCGATTCCTTCGGCATTTCAACGGTGCCCTTCTCAATCAGAGCATCAATCTTTTTGTCGCGTTCCACAGAGGCTTCCTGTTGTTTCAACTTCGCCAAAGCGTCAGCAACCTGTGTGGCAATTGAACCACCACTCTTGTTGTCACCCTCAGGAGGGTTATTCTTCGGCGCACCCCCACCAGGGAAAATCTTGTCAGCAACAGACGCGATTTCCTCACGAATGAGCGCACGCAACTGACCGGCCGTAGTCTTGCTCTCATCTTTGGGCGGTTCAACAACAGGATCGACCTTAGGATCAGTAGTCATTATGCAATACCCCAATCATCAGGAATGTGTTCCGTGCAGCCAAGCTCAACGGCACGCTTGATGATGTACCGTTCCCTGTCCCCACCTACAGGCGAAGACTTTTCCTGCGCGACAGCCGCTTTCACCGAGTCGCAGTCTTTGATTTCTTCCTCACCGTCCACCGGTCACCAACTTCAATAGCGATCCACGCTTTTCGAGTAGTTTTGCTGCCTGTCGAGCAGCAGGCATGAGCTCATTCACATCCGTACGTAGCTGCATAAGCTCTTGTTCCAACCGAGTTACAGATTCGGCCAGTACGCGAATGTAGGTACCGATAGCGTCAAGCTGCAATTCGATAGCCTGCGCGTTGGCCTCAGCGAATAGCTCGTTCACGGCGTAGCCAGTCGGTTGCTCAGCGCCGTAACAGCGTCCGTGAGCCTCTGAACTGCATCACGGTCATCAGCCGTCAGTCCGCCCACGCCAGACAGGCCATGGAAGATGGGGGCTAGCTCACCAAGAATGCGTGCAGCTTCCTGAGAGGACTCCGAAGCTTCAGCAGCACGCTGCCAGGTGAACGCCAGCGAGGTACACGCCTGCTCAGCGGCGTACCCGCCCACGCCCTGGCCGAGAACTCGGGTCCAAACAGCGTCAGCAATACGCTGGACGTCAGCATCAGAAATAGCCATGTCAACACTCTCCTTAAACCATGCACCAATGTTGGATTGTCTAGCAGTATTCAAATCACAGTCCGCACCAGCAATCGTGACCCCATTGCGGTACTGAAGAAAATGCGCACGACCGGAAACCCTTGCACCAGACCAGGCATAGGTCTGCCAACCCCAATGCGCACGCGAGGGAACCATTTGTTCAATGACATCAAATTCGCCATAGACCCCCACCCTATTCAGACCCAAGACCGAAACGCACCCGTCCAAATACTGTCCAACAATCACCCTCTCACTCGCAGAAGTATTCACATCACAAGAAAAATAGATCGGCACCTGCGGTGGGCAGCCCAACGCTGTAGCTAGTTTCAAGGCCTCCGTCGCATGCTGACGGCCTTTCGTGTAGCCCTTCAACATGTCGCCCTCAGCTTGCTCCCAATTCAGGACAACGCCGAAACCCTTATCGTGCAAGGCTTTCAGCTCAGGTCCCGTGAGAACCTTGGGATTCGGTCTGTATGCCAGATAGCGACACACAAACCGAATTCCAGCCGACCACAACTCATCCAAGTTGGGCCGACCCAGAGAATAGTCAACTCCCAAGGTCACAGCTTTTCCTCGTTGTACTTATTCGCAGCCTTAGCGGAGACACCTTGCCAGAATTCCACCCGGTTATCGGCTATCCGCTTCAGCTTGAGCGCCCAGTACATGCGCAGATATTTCAGATGATCCGGGTCGCTGACCTGTCGTACAGCAACAACGCTGACGACAGCCCCGACGACTGAGAACAGCAAAATGACAGCCTGCCGTGCAGTCTCTTCTTTCAAGACTTCAGTCGGCTTGCCCATTCTCACCCTCCCTGGCGTTGTCCCTCAAAGCACGCATCACAGCAGTACGTACACGCGCATCGAAGCGTCCATTGAGTTCCTTCTCGACGTTCTCACCAGACTTGGCACTAGCGCCCGCGTACAGCAGCGCACCGCCACCAGAGACAGCGCCGAGGGACTGGAGAACGTACCCGACAAGATGCGTGAGTTCTTCACTGCTACGGCCGAGTGCAATCAGTAAAATGACGCCAGCGATGGTGAGACCGACGATAACGGTCGCACACACCACCACCACATTCGGAGCCTTGGAAAACACCTGCATAGCCTTTCTCCTATCCGACAGCGACGGAGTAACGCTCTGCCCACAGCGGCTGGTCCTGAACATAGGCAGTCAACGCAATCCGTGAAGCCGCCGGAACGCCTGTGAGGCCAGCCAACAGATTGTCACCCGCACGGACCACGAACACGCTAGAAGAAAACGCCACCTGACCAGGAATCGTGGTGAATTCCCATCGCTTCATGGTTACAGGCAACTGACCGGCAGCATCACCCGGCACCTGTTGACCGACATACCAGGAAACCGTAGCGGCGTTGCTGGCTACAGGACTGGCGAATGCCGTCAACAGACGCACATGCCATTCCCTACCATTCTCCGGACCATCAAATGAAACGATTTCCGTAGCCACTGACGGAACCGTGTTGAACCGGTTGATGACCTGATACACCGGAAGCGCGTTGAGTCGTCGTTGGTCACGGTCCTGTTCAGCTTTGGCGCGTGCAGAAATCGAGTCGAGTGCAAGCCCAATTTTGGCGAACAGACGGAATCCAGGTGTTTCAGTATTGATTTCCTCAGGTCCAAATTCAGGCATTGTCACTGTCTGTTCCCTCCAATTCAATACGCTTTTCTGAACGAAGTTTCAGTACCACGTCAACGCTCATAGCAATTACTACAATGCCAAAAAGAGCGCCAAAGATGGCAAGTAGTCCTTCCTTACCACAAAGAAAACACCGCTTCGCGGAGGTTGTTTCAGATAGCGGCTGATCAGGTTCCATGAGCGTCATCCCGTCTTGTCGAATTGTGATATCGCATTGATGGTGTACGTTGTTCCGGCTGCTGAAAAGATGTTGATACGCAATGCATTCTTTGGAAGAATGATTTCTCTTCTGTCGACAGCTCCGGGTGCAACAGTGATCTGTTCGGCAACCAATGGAAAGCTACCGTAAAGAAAACCGTAAATCACAGCGTTAGCGCCGATGTTTCCGAATCTTATGAAACCTCGCCCGTACAGGATTGGACACAAAATGTCTGCGTTAGCTCCTGCACCGATGATTGCTTGAGTAGTGACCAAAATGCCGTTGACGCCGGAGTTCTGCCGGAACAGATGACTCGGAGGAATGCGGGTGCTGAATACCAGGGTGTATGACAATTCAACAGCGTCGACACTCTGATTGGTGATCCGCCACCGACCATAAGGTCCGTGCTGCACGTCTTGGAAATACGCTGACCCGAGTGCAGCGTTGAAGGTAGGCCCTGCACCATCCGCCCAAAACTCTTGGGTGTCCTGATACATCTGATCATTCGACGTAGGCGAAGTAACCCACGACGCTTGCATCAAAATCGACACCGGCGCGGTAGCAACACCACCAACGGCGCGTGCAAAAACCTTCAGGTCATAAGCGCCGTACTGGCGCACATCTGTGTACCCTGCGAAGCTCGTCTGTCCAGTGTTCAAAACCAGTGTCTGTGCAGCGTTCAGAATGACTGGCGTGCCGATGTTGACAACAGCGTTGAGGGTAACAACTTCCGTTGTCGGGTGACCAGAGAAACGGGTACCCGGCACCTGCGGAGGCAGTGAAAGGTTCGACGGAACGTCTGAGGTCTGTCCGTACACAACTACCGTGACAACAGCACCCGGGGTGCCGTTCTCAAATACGGTGATGACTGCCTCGCCGTACTGAATAGACGTGCCACTGATGACGGAGGATGTGTCCCCACTCCCTAGGAACGTGTCATCAATATACTGACCCTGATTGACCGGTACCCCAGGCGACCCGTGATACACGGTGGCGTGAGGAACCGGTGTCAGCGTGGTGTTGCAGCCAACTGCGACCATCATTGGCTGCCAATACTCAGCAACGTTCGGCGAGTTGACGGCAGTACCGTTCCCACTTCCATCTAGCGTGATGGTGGAAACATCCTTCAGCAGTGTCAGGGTGCTCACATGATTTTCCCAACAGCGCCCTTGACGGCGCTAGCACCCGGAATGAACGACGTAGCCTTGTCCGACAATCCAAACGCAACCAAGATAGTCACACCGATAAGTGCGACAATTGTGCTTCCGGCTATCACGGTAATACCCATCACATGCCGAAGATTCACCTTGGAGATCAGGCACGTAGAGCCAAACGACGTCTTGAAATTCCATGCACACTGAGGACTGTCAACAGCAGCAACGTTTTCCAGCCCTGGAATGGTCGTTGTCCCACCACCCCCACCCGTCGCAGGATCAGCGGGCCGAATCCCTTCCGTGGACGGCAGAACGGCAGCTCCACCCGGTACGGAAACGTTAGGCCAGTGGTCACCATGACCATAATGCGATGCGGCCCAGGGTGATGCCCACAAAGCCCGTCTTGCAGCCTCAGGGTTGTTGGACTTCAGGGCCGAGAGAATCTGTGGATACCAACTCTTCTGATAGTGTTCCAAGAAGTATTTAGGACCGAGAATCCCTGTCTCCCAAGAAGAATAGTCTGCGGCCCCGCCACCGTATTGTTCACCTGTGGTTGTCCATTCGGGATGTTGCGTCACGGGACCCGTGTTCAAAGGGTTGTACTTACCCCCTCCACCCTCGGCGGTTTCCCATTGATAAATAAACTGTACATTCCCAGGTGTGACGGGTGCACCGATGGCTGTCAGGAACTGTTGTGCCCACCCGACAGCGACAGCTTTCCCACCACCCTGTTTGAAAATCGACCAGGCCATTAGGGGTTCACGCTCCCGGTATCAGGAACCCCTAGTTGAGCCTGCCGATTCTTGTTGTACACGATGTCACCCAACGGGATAATTACCGTGTCCGGCGCTTTGTTCGGAGGCCAAGGGGTCGCCGAACGTATCCCTTGTTTGGGTAGAGGGAACAGCTTCAGTAGTGCAGCCGCATTGAAACCCCAAGCCAATGTAATAGCAAGAGGGCGCGCTTTCTGAGACTCTGCCAGGAAGCCCAACAACACGAATATCCCTGACGTCAGCAAGAGTTGACCAGGACCGGGCGGTGCGCCCTGCGCCTTCACGGCACGGTAGGAAATGATGCCCTCACCTACCAGCCACGCAAGAATGAACGGACCCATTACGCACCACCCGCCAATGGCTGCAACGACAGTCCGCCCGGTGTAGTCGAGCTAGGATTCTCGCCGAGCTTCTTGGCCACCTTCTGAAGCTTGGGTGGTGGCCATTCCTGGTCGAACAGTTGATAGATGTTGACGTCATAGTCTTTGAGCATGCAATAGCCCCAAAGACCAAACCCATAGGCAATGAAGATGATGCCGATTCCGAGGCCAGACATCAGGACTCCTTTGCAGGGTGGGCAATCATGTACTCGTACCCGCCCACAAAAATCGCGCTGATCCCAGCCGAAATCCAAAACGCGAGCGGTTTGCCGGTACGAATCGAAACAGCGGCACCTGTAGCAAGCACGATCGCGGATGCTGCGACCTCACCCCAACGGATGCGTTTGATGTTGCCCTCACGGGCTTCCTGCTCATGGAAAAACGGCGACGAAACCGTGAACCACGAGGGACAGAAACCAGCAAAGACCCCCGACGCCTCTCCAATCAGAAGAATGAAGATAGTGATTTCGTCAGCCGTTATTCCCTTGTCCACGTCTACTGAGCCCCATCCCGCATGTGCCGGTACAGCGAACGGGCAAGCTCGCGAACATACGCAAGCTCGTGCTGAGGATGCTTCTCACGCAGATCCTCGATGACCTCACGCAGATGATTCGCGCGATCCATCGTGAAATCCTTGGCGTTCTGAACAGCATCCTCCACCAGGGAGACAACGTCATCATACGAATCCTTGTGCACCGGATTCGCATTCTGCTGAGCCTTCAGATGATCGGCCAGGGCCAGCGTGTAGACATCCTGCGGATTCACAGGAACGCCACGCTCAGCAGCGAGCCTCTCAATCACCTTTTGCTGTTCCGCCACCTGAGCCTGAAGCTGACGCATCAGTTCCTGCGGATCCACCTGAACCGGCGCAGCACCCGCTTCAATCAGCGCTTCCTGCGTGAGAAGAACCGCATCCGGGTCAGCGGGTGCAGCCTGTACACGATCGTTGTCAAAAGACTTGACGGACGGCCACTCAGCCATGGGTGTTTCTCCTAACCATCAAAACGGTATTGACGCTGCCATGTCGTCGGGTCTGACGGGTCCATCATCAGATTAGGCTGACTCGGAGACAACGTCATGGGTGTAGCGGGTCGCCACAATCCCACCGGAGGCGAGTATTTGGGCGCTGGCGCAGAGATAGGACGGGCAATCGCCCAACTCTGCGCCACGTTGTTCACGACCTCAGTACGAATGGCGCCTGGAATCTCGATCGGTTTCTGGTAAGGGGCTCCGTACATGCGCCCCATTGCACGCATCATCCGTACATCCTCCCTGCCCTGTAGAGGTTCCCCCAGGCGCCGGGCGATGTCTCCATGTGGATACCACCATCCGGAGCAATGAGCGGCTGTTGATCCTCATAGGACACCATGCCCTGGTAAACACCGATCTTCACCTGAGGCTGCATCAGAATGGGATTCCAATGTGTCTTCATCCCGATGTCAGGATTCGGAGCGAGAGGTTTTTCATCGTAGATGCGCTCGCCCGTGCTGGCTCGCTGTCCACCGAAAAGAATGCGTTCTAGAAAGCTACTCACGATGCACTCACCCTTTCCAGTGGAGTCTTACCAAGCGCGGGCGGTACCCACAGGTTAATACCCGGAACCAGAATGGTGCCATCCTGGCTGTTCGGGTAACCGGCATTCTTTGCAGCCGTTTCAATCTTTTCCATGTTCGTGTCATACAGCCAACGCGCGCCGTTGGGATCAGCCCAAAGACGTAGGGCAATGCTTTCCAGCGAGTCACCCTGTTTCAGGGGTCCCGTGTTGTGCGGCTGGGAAAGATCCTGCGACTTGACGGCCGGAAGTTGGTTGTACGTAAGGTTTTTCGGTGCAGGCTCCGCAGTGTCCACGGTGGACTGTCCACCCTGGAGATCACGAATCTGCGTGTACAGCGTAGCCAACTGCCCTTGCACATCAGCAGAATCAGCCCCGGGGGTCGTTACGGTATTCGTGACGGGTGGAGTGTCCTCAGTGGACGTTTTCCGTCGCGAGTAGAACCAAACGAATCCGATGGCAGCAGCCATGCCGAGCCATCCCCAGGCAGGAAGCGGCCCGTACGTTGTCGTCAGCGGATTCGCGGAAGACGTTGCACCACCAGGGTTGCGGGGATCATCGGCCACTGGAACCGAGCCTCCCTCGCCATGCCGGGAACGACTGCACAACCTGAGGCTGCACAACCTGACGCTGCCCACCGTGACGTGCACGGAACGGGTCAGCAATCACAACGTTCACAGGCTTACCGGCCGGAACCGGCATCTGATTGTCACTGAAGACGGAGGCCGGAAACTTCTCTTTCTCCAGGGGCGGAGATGCTTCCCAGTACAGCGCCGGGAAAATGTAATCCGGCGCATCACTGGAACGACTCCGGCCCGTGGCTGCCAGACCGATAACGCCCTGGTTTGTAGCAGGCGGAGTAGGAGACTGAATTGCACGTGTACCCGGCGCACCATAGATCGGCCCACGGGACGACCATCCGGCGTAGGTACGCGTCATCCTCGGTGTGATCGCGGCACCAAGAGGCGGTGCGACTCCAGCCGGAGGAACGTGAACTACGTACCGCACGATTCCCCTTAGGTGGCTTGGCCAAGCAAAGCGTTCAGACTGGGCTTCTCAATGTCGACAAAGCCCTTAGCGACAGCGCGAGTGCCTTCCGGGTGGATCAGGAAGTCAGCGATGATGACTCCCGTAATCACCAGACCGACAACCGCGAGAACATTCGTAGGCCTCACTGCGATTCCTCCTTAGGAACCTTGACTCCAAGCCATGTGAGGAACAGTGCTAGAAGAAACGTGTCTGTTTCTCGCGACACCCGATTTTTCAGCTTGGTGAAACGGCGGACAGGCATCAGGAAACACTCTTTCCCGCTACCGGCTTCACAAACTTGTGAAATGCCCAAGCGCCACCGACGCCAACAACGACACCCCAAAAAAACGATGCATTCATGACCTAACGCTCCTTAGCGAGGGAGGGACCACCACAGGTAGACCATGGCGACTAGGGCAACAAAACCGACAGCCACGGAGCCCGTACCTGCCACCGACTTGGGTGCAGCACCATCGGTGATACCGAAAGCCTGCTGAGAAATCGACGGCGGAGCGCCCACCATCGACGTTGGAGAACCGGCACCTGCAGGGGTCATCGGCGTGTAGCCGCTACCCCCTGCGCTGAAACCGCCTCTAAGAACCAATCCTGCCATGTCCTACATCCTTTCTAGGTGCTGGCCTAAACCTCAGGCAGACCCTGAATCAGGGCGCCGGACGGTACAACCTGACCGACAATGGCGTTGAGAGTGTACGGGGCTGTGCCACCGGTACCCCACGGCATACCGGAAATCTCGATCTGCGTGCCAGGGTTGGTGGAAAGGAATTCCTCACCCGTATCGAGCAGACCGAAGTCACGCTGCGCCAGACCAGTTTTTCGGTTGAACGCAATCGTTCCAGTCGGCCGGGGAGCGGAAACCTGTGTGGGCGCAGCAATCTGCGTGCCCGCAACACCGCCACCAACCTGGAACGCAATCGCCATGTCATCAAAGACCGTGGCGATATCAGAATCGATAAGCGGGACACCGTCAAGATAAATGCGCGGACGGGCAGGCCACGCATCCACCCGGGCGCCGAGAGAATCACGAAGCTCAAGGATGATGACTGTCAGATACCCGCCGAGGCGTGGAAGCTGAACAATCGTCGATCCACCGGACGCGATGACCGGGTTACACGGCTGGAAAACGTACTGGCACGTTGTGCCGATGCCCGGAGGTTCAACAGCAACGCCTTCAGGAAGCCAGTAGAAATCGGCATCCACCTGCATTGTCTGCGTGGGCAGAACCGAAGGAGGCGTCGAGAACAGTGTTGCAGCCGCAGCGAGGTTCACCTGAAGTGTCGGCAGAAGACTGGCGTTCGCGCCAGAAATCACACCGTAAGCCTTGGCGAATTCGAACGGAAAATACGTCGAGAATTGGAACGCACCCGATGCAGCTGTGATGCCAGTCCACGAGGGAAGAGACTGTGGCTCGCGCGTCTGGTCGGTACCGAACTGACCAGAATAGAGCGGAACGAGCTTGGCAATCTCGTAGCCCGGTCCGGTCAGCAGCGGAGTGCCGAACGCGTCTTTCATCTGCACAAGCTGATACAACGACCAGGGAGCATCCACGCCACCTGCGGTCGCTGCAATCACGCCACCCGTACCGGCCGCCGTAACGGATGTGTGCTTGACCCGATAGCCACGGTTGTAACCGGGAGAGGCCACCATCGGGTTTGCCACAACGCCACCGAATGTGGGTTGTGCCGAATACATCACACGGCGACCGCCCTGCGTGTGCCGAACAAACGGCCCGCCAGACGGTTCGATCGACGTTTGCGGCTGGGGTCGACCGGCTGCAACACCGGACGTTCCAACCTGAGTGTCCACGCTCATGCGAGCACCGTCACAATCTCGGCTACGCCGTGAAGAATGGTTCCGTCGTCTGCTGTGTTGAGCGTTTTCAGCGCCCACAAATGGATCAGACCAAAAGCGGGGCGCGCGAGAATGGCGGTTACAATCGCCAACTCGAAGATGCGCCGGGTGGGCATTGAGGCGACCTCTCTAGACCGGAGACGTGGTGTTGATCTTGGTTCGGGGCCGGTACGCTATGGGCACCCGGTCACGCCCGACCGAGTGCCCATTCGATGCCTCGCCCGTACCGGCAGAGTAGCAAAATCGAAAGGGTCCACGTCGATATCCAAAGGGGATATGACGATGGCTACATCCGCAAAGAGCCGCACAAAAACCGAGACTGACGGAACGGTCACTGCCGTCTCGGCGACAGAGGAAGAACTGCTTACTCAGGCTCCCGATGACTGGGAGTTTGAGACGATCATTGAGCAGACTCCCGCAAAGCTCACGCTCGAAGTTGGGGATGCGGTCATCCTCAAATTCAAGCGTATCGATCACATCATCAACCCGCGCAAGGCTGAGGACAACGACGAGGAAGATTTCGATCTCCTTGTGTTCGAAAGCCGTAGCGGTGAGCCGTACAGCATTTCTCCCTCACACCGCTTGGCCACTGAGGCCGGTAAGTTTGTGGAGGATGAGTTTTACCGCATCACCCTGAAGGGTGAGCTTCCCTCGCGGAAGGGCAACCCGATGAAGGATTACAAGGTCGAGCGTGCGATCCGGAAGGTGTGATCGAGTCATGCGCAAATATCTCAGTGACCGCGCGCTGTGAAGATTTCCAGTCCCTACCACGCCCAGGGTCCGAAGCGTGACGTCTCAACGTTCACGCGGATGTGGGATTGGCGTCGGGAATGGCTGGCGAATCAGGGTCGTTACGTCCGGCTGATTTGCGGACACTTTGAAGACTTGAATCGCAACGGCATCCTGCCGATCACTGCATTCAATACTGATAAGGGAAAACGACGCGTTGTGATGTGCTGGGATTGTGGCGAGCATCAGTATGTAGATCGTGCGTCTGATTATCGTGAAGTTCTCGGCTGGGAACCTCTGCCAGCAATGCCGGAGGAACCGCAGTACTAGCGCCATCTAAGCCTGACCCTCTTAGAGTGTGCGCGCGGCACCCAACCCTGTACTCGGGAACAGGGTTGGGTGCCGCTTCTTTTTGAGGGAGTGTTTCGATGGTTGATTCCTATGACGAAGACGAGTTTGATTTCGGAACACTCCCTGAGGTTCAACAACAAGAATTTTTGTATGACCTCATAGGGTTCACGAGTACCGCTCAGGACAGTGAAGTGCGTGACATGTTTTTCTCACTCATGTACGACAATGAACTGTCGATGAACGACCGGATCGAGCAATACGAAAGGCTCTCCGAATATCTGGAACAGGAATACGGAATGGACTTCAGTGAGATTTGGGACTGGGAGGATTTCCGGGCATGGTACGACGCACAATGAAATTTAAAATGTGCAATGAAGCGGCTAAAGTGGCAATGGACTGAGGCGTACTGATGACTGAGGTAACGATTCATAGCATATGGTATCGCTCCCTTACGCCTGACGGTAAGCTATGGTGCGAAAGTAGCAATCTCGATGAAGTGTTACGAATGTCTGTCGGAAAGAACTGTACGTATCAACGTCAAATTAATGAATTGGTGACACATCCATGGGAAGAGTGGTCAGATAAGATAATCGATGTTGATAGAAGCGCCGAGTAAAGGCAGTGCTACGTTCTATCACAAAGGTGAAAAGAAAGCCAAGCGTGATAGGACTGTAGACCAGGAACAACGCAAATTCATTGCCTGGGATGGCGAGGGAATCAATCTACGGGGCGAGGGTAAACCGCAGAGCTACGTACTGTTCGGGTCCAGTGAGGGTCACATCAGCAACAAAGAAGGGCTATCCACATTCGATTGTCTTGATCACATCATTGAGACAGGAATAACCCACCCGGGAGCCGTACATATCGGGTTCGCGTTCGGATACGACAGCAACATGATTGTCGCCTCACTGGCACCGGTCACGCTAGGAAGGTTGCATAAAAATGGATGGGTCGGGCTCAAGCGCACAGACGGAACGAAATACACGGTCACGTTTGCTAAAGGCAAGTACCTACGAATTACTAAGTACAAACCTGAATATCACGCAAAAAGAAATAGCACTGCTAAGACAACGGTACAGATATTCGACGTATTCTCGTTCTTCATGTGCTCGTTCATCAAAGCGTATAAGGATTTGGTGGGTCCGATTCCTGCCATCATCGAGACAGGGAAGGCGAATCGTTCTTCGTTCTCCCTCGATGAGTGGGACGATGTCATTGCCTACTGGACCGTGGAAATCCAACTTCTTAAAGAGCTTGGATTCGAGCTCCGGAGGCGTGTCTACAATGCAGGACTTCGCATCACACAATGGTACGGCCCGGGAGCGCTTGCGTCTTATGCGCTAACCACCAGAGGCATTAAAGCGCACATGGCTGACTGTGGTGAGGAAGTTAGAAGAGCTGCACGATACGCCTACGCGGGAGGCCGTTTTGAACTATTCAAAGTGGGACGCGTGGTGGGACCTGTTTATGGTGTTGATATCAATAGCGCTTATCCTCACGCTATTAGCCAACTCCCATCGCTGAAAGAAGGGACATGGAGATATGTTGCCAATCCTCAAACCATCAAAAGGTTTGGCGTCTATCACGTATCACTTAAGCGTTTCGGAGGATTTGTACACCATCCAAGCCCTTTATTTCATCGCGACAAACAACACAACATCTCTTTTCCCTGGCTCACCGATGGCTGGTACTGGTCGCCTGAAGCTCACATTGCGCAGCAATCTGGCGCGCATGTGGTGGAGGGATGGGAATTCGTGGGTACTCGTAACCGCCCATTTGCGTTCATTACAGAAATGTATGACACACGGCGCGACTGGAAAACACGAGGAATCTCCGCCCAAATAGCGCTCAAGCTTTGCATGAATTCGATGTACGGCAAGCTTGCACAGAGAGTGGGATGGAATGAAGACACCAAAAGATTGCCACCGTTCCATCAATTGGAATGGGCAGGATGGGTTACAAGCTACGTTAGAGCGAGACTTTACTCCGTCATGGCTCGCATTCCGTTCTCACAACTGGTTGCCATTGAAACCGATGGGATTTACACAACAGCATCTCCGAGTTCTCTGGGCATTGAACACGGGACTGAATTGGGCGGATGGGAAGTAAGCGAATATGATGAAATACTATACGTCCAATCTGGGCTGGCTTGGCTACACAACGATACGAAAGGATGGGAAAACAAACGTCGCGGACTCGACCCGTGTCGAAAGGGACATGTACCTGAACAGTGCGATTGTCCGGGAACATTCTCCCTTAATGCATGTCGCGATTATCTGTCCACGTTGCATGCCAACCCTGACGCATCGAATCCGTGGGCTGCGTATAAGGGTGAAACGACACGTTTCATTGGCATGGGCCAGGCCCTCATGCGGAAGGGGTCCCCGATGGGTGACCACTGTGTCTGGCGTACAGACCCTCGTGAAGTTGCACCAGGCTCTACAGGTAAACGTGTCCACGTGCGTACTGCGTGTTCGGCGTGTGAGGCCGGAGCGTCCGCAATGGACAGTGCGCATGATTTGGTGATTCGGTCGATGTCCATTGTGGACCCTCGTTCGTATCCGCATGACATCCCGTGGGAGTCCGATGTGGACAGTGGTGAGAGCCAGTGGAGAGAGTACGGAGAGTCGCAAGATGACGATGTTACCCTACAGTATGTATAACTCGACGGAGAGCGCCGAACGCAACCACCTTGGATAGGTTGGATGGGTGTCAAAAGATCATGGCTTAGCGTGGCTCTCAGACGGTTTAGATGAAGTGTCTACAGTGGAGGGACAGAGGAAAAATGGGTGCACTAGCGCAAGTATCCCTATTGGAATGTGGACATTTGGCGTACTTCACCCCAGGTCCGTTGATAGGGGACACGGTGTACTGCCGAGACTGTTTGAAGTACCGCGATGTGCAGGTGGTTGCTGTGGAGTGGCGTTGGTCATGCCGCACGTGCAGGTGCGGGCGAGCCTACGGGCTACAGGAGCGAGAGTGTCGGCAGGCTGCACAGACTCACCTGAACAGGTTCTCTGGCCATGCAGTGAGCTTGAAAAATGGTGGGACCGTGGTGGAACTCTTGCAGGGGCCGCAGGATGAGAAGTTGCCGATCGTTATCGAAACGTGACAATCATAATGTCCCGGTTTGTTCCCAAACCTTCGCCTCGGTGGGGGTAGATTGGTCACAGCACATGAAGGCAGCGGCGCCCCGGTCAGGCGAGAGTGGTTCAGATCTCCGGCTGACTGGCACGCCAACACCGACACCTCATA
>Ga0302323_100002497_pt1 | contig 14915 bp, 15 predicted proteins | sample Fen_T0_3_FD_201950 | JGI IMG/M metagenome (GOLD analysis project Ga0302323, IMG submission 201950) | Peat permafrost microbial communities from Stordalen Mire near Abisko, Sweden - Fen_T0_3 | ecosystem: Environmental > Terrestrial > Soil > Wetlands > Permafrost | place: Sweden: Abisko... | reverse complement strand
GAGTCGCTGCGTCGGGACCAGCAGCTCGAGCACTTCGTCGCCGCGGCCGAGCCAGGCCATGTTGGCGTGCCTTCCGACGAGCTCGACGAGCAGCGCGCGCCGCTCGGGCAATTTGCCGTCGCGGAAGTCCAGGCGCAGGATGCGATCGCCGCGCACCTGCTCGAGCGCCGCGAGCTCGGCACCGGGCAATTCCTCCGCGAGCCTGCGGAAGAACGGCCCGAGCGGACCCTTGTGCAGCTCGATGCGCTCGTGCTGCAGGTGCAAGCGCGCCGCCTCGGGATCGGCCGAGAGGCGCAGGCGCAGGATCTTCCCGCCGCCGCGCGGCTCGAGCACGAGCAGGAGATCGGCGGGCGGCAGGGCGTGCACATCGCGCACGAGCGCGTGCTCGAAGAGGAGCGCGAGCTCGCTCACGAGCTCGCCGATGTGCGCGGCGGCGAGGTTCAGGCGAGCTCTTCCTCGACGCTGTAGACCCACTCCAGGGTCGCCGGCGTCCAGTCCACGAGCTCGCCCGCGCCGCCGAAGAAGAGCGTGAGCTCCTTCTTCGAGGCCTCGGGACCGTCGGAGCCGTGCACGAGGTTGTTCGAGAAGGACATGCCGAGGTCGCCGCGGATCGTGCCCGGCTCGGCCTGGCGTGAGTTGGTCTTGCCCATCAGCTTGCGCACGACCTCGATCGCTTCCTTGCCCTCGATCGCGATCGCGACCACGGGGCTCGAGGTCATGAACTTGACCAGCTTGGGATAGAAGGGCCGCTCGCGGTGCGCCGAGTAGTGCTCCTCGATCAGCTTGAGGTCGAAGCGCCGCAGCTTGAGGCCCACGATGCGCAGGCCTTTCTTCTCGAAGCGGGAGACGATCTCGCCGATCAGGCCGCGCTGGACGGCGTCGGGCTTGAGCAGGACCAGGGTGCGTTCGAGCATGCGTTCCTCGGGCGGTGTGCGTGGGCAGGGGTGCGGGGACGAAAAGGGCCGACGAGCTTAGCGGCGGGCGGGGCGCCTGCCCAGCGCTGGATTCGAGGCGATTTCGGGGGGCGATCGTTGACTTGAAGTGCGCCATTCCTACACTCTTCGCCCCTGACCCCCGATCTCGCGGCCGCCGGTCACGGGCGCGGGGGACGCTCTTCCAAAGCTGTCCACGCATCCGCGCTCCCCCCGCGGAATCGGATGCCACCGACCCCCCTCGAGCGGAGATGGCCGAACTCTCCAACGACTTTGCGCGCTACGCCGGACTGGGCATCCAGTTCACGTTGACGCTGGTCCTGCTCGGTGCGCTGGGTTGGTGGCTCGATTCCAAGTTCGGGACGCAACCCTGGCTGCTCGTCGCCGGCGTTCTCGCCGGAGGCGTGCTGGCCTTCTACTCGCTCTTGCGCTCGGTCCCGCGCGCGGGAGCCCGACGACCCGGTCCTCCCTCGACTCCCAGCCCGAAATGAACCTCACCAGCATCACCACCCTCGCCGGACTCGCGCTCGCGGCCGGGATCGGCTGGAGCCTGGGCGGCAGCCAGGGCACGGGCGTGCTGGTCGGATTCTGCGCCGGCGCGAGCGTCGCGGGCTTGTGCCTGCTGCTGCAGCGCAAGGCCGCGCTGCACCGGCCGCAGCTGCTTTTGCAGGCCGTGCTGGCGGGCTTCCTGATCAAGGCCTTCGCGCTGCTCACGCTGACGCTCTGCGTGCGCTACTACGCGCCGCTGGCGCAGGTTTGCGACGCGCTCAGCTTCCTCGTCGCGTTCGCCGCCACGGCCCTCGCGATCCTCGTCCCCGCGACACTCGACACACTGCGCCTGATCGAAGGCCGCAAGACCGCCGAGGCCACTCGATGAGCCAACTGCGCCTGCTGCTGATCGCGCTCTGCATCCTGGTTCCGGCCTGGATGGGCAACCACTTCGTGGTGCACCACGAGGCCAAGCCGGGCGACCCGTTCATGCCGCTGTTCATGCACTTGATGGCAGCGCCGCTCGTCTCGAACCCCGAGACCGCGCACGCGGAGGGGCCGAAGTACCTGTTCGAGCTCGACGTGCCCGGCCCGGCCGCCTTCGACGCGGACCCGCTCAAGGCCGGCACGCAGCTCGTCGCGACCAACCTGCAGCTGTTCCAGATCGCGGCCGTGCTGCTGCTCTTCGTGTGCTTCTCGGGCGTGCCCGGACACCTGCACAACGGCAAGGGCGACTACGTCTCGCGCCTGTTCGCGGGCTTCGCGCTCTGGCTGCGCGACGACGTCGTCTATCCCGCGATGGGCAAGGAGGTCGGGCGCAAGTTCCTGCCCTACTTCCTGGCGCTGTTCTTCTTCATCGTCTTCATGAACCTGCTCGGCCTGGTGCCGGGCGCCTCGACCGCGACCGCGAGCGTGTTCGTCACCGCCGGCCTGGCGCTCGTCACGCTGATCCTGATGGTCTTCGGCGGCATGATCGCCCAAGGCCCGGCGCACTACTGGAAGACGCTCGTGCCGCACGTGCCCGTGCTGATCTGGCCGATCATGTTCGCGGTCGAGTTCGTGGGCATCTTCGTCAAGCCCTTCGCCTTGATGATCCGCCTCTTCGCCAACATGACGGGCGGGCACATGGTCGTGCTCTCGTTCATGGGCCTGATCTTCCTGCTCGCAGGCATGGCCGGCCACAGTGCCGCCTACATCGCTTCGCCGGTGCTGGTCGGCTTCGCCGTCTTCATCATGATCATCGAGGCCTTCGTCGCGCTCCTGCAGGCCTACGTGTTCACGATGCTCTCGGTGATGTTCATCCAGGCCTCGATCCACCCCGAGCACTAGCTGCGCGGGGCTCACTCCATTCCAACCAACCCAGCAGACCCCATCCCTCGACAGGAAACGACACGATGATCCTCGAACCCACCAACGCCATCGGTATCGCGAAGCTCGGCGCCGGCCTCGGAGCGGGGCTCGCCACCATCGGAGCCGGCATGGGCATCGGCCGCATCGGCGGCTCGTCCGCCGAAGGCATCGCCCGCCAGCCCGAAGCCGCCGGCGAGATCCGCGGCGCCTCGATCATCTTCGCGGCGCTGATCGAAGGCGTCGCGCTCTTCGCCATCGTCATCTCGCTCCTGATCATCGTCCTCGAAGGCAAGTGAGCCCTTCCGGATCGCGTCCGTGCCCTCGCGGGTGCGGACGCGGCCGGCACGGCAGCGGAGCTCCCTCATGACACTTGGAATCCTGCTCCAGGAAGGCCACGCGGAAGGCGGCGGTTTCAACCCGCTCGACCTCGCGCAGGGCGGCGGTCTGTTCTGGACCCTCGTGATCTTCCTCGTCTCCCTGCCCTTCATCTGGAAGATGGTGATGGGGCCGATCACGCGCGCGCTCGAAGCACGCGACGCGGCGGCTTCGCACGCCATCAAGGCGGCCGAGGACGCCAAGAGCGGCGCCGAGAAGGCGCGCGCGGAGATCGAGGCCCAGCTCACGGCCGCGCGCACGCAGGCGGGCGCGATCCTCGAGGAGGCCCGCGCACGCGGCGAGTCGCGCGAGCGCGAGATGCTCGACACGGCCAAGAAGGAAGCCGGGGCGCTGCTCGAGCGCGCGCGCAACGAGATCCGCGCCGAGCAGGACAAGGCCATCTCCACGATCCGCAAGCAGGTCGTCGAGCTCTCGATCAACGCCGCCGGTCAGGTGCTGCGCCGCAAGGTCGACGCGGCCGACGACCGGCGCCTGGCCGAGGAACTCGTCGCCAACGCCGGCCCGGCTCGCGAGGGACGCGCGTGATCCTCGACGCCGTGACGCTGCGCTACGCCGAGGCGCTCTGGAACCAGTCCGAACGGACGGGTCGCCTGCAGCGCGTGCGCGCCGACGTGGAGCGCCTCGGTTCCGCGCTGCCGGCTTCGGCGCTCGAGCCGGGTCTGGAGCGCGAGCAGCGCCGCAAGCTCGTGCTCGCGGCGCTCGGCCAGGCCGACGAGTACGTCACGAACCTCGTCAACCTGCTCTTCGACCGCCGTCGCGAGGAGGTCCTGCGCCAACTCGCGCCGGCCGTCCGGCGCCTCGAACTCGCCAGCCGCAACACGGTCGAGGGCCGCGTCGAGAGCGCGCGCCCGCTCGGCGCGGACGTGCTCGCAGCACTCGCCGCGCGCCTCGAGACGGTGCTCGGCAAGAGCGTCGTGCTCGAGAACCGCATCGTCCCCGAACTGGTCGGCGGCACGCGCGTGATCGTCGCCAACCGCATGATCGACTACTCCGTGTCCGGCCGGCTCGAAAGCCTGCGCCGCGCCATGCTGGATGCGCCGCTCGGCGCAGCCCGCTAGACCACCCGAGCGAACACACCCCGCAAGTACGAGCGAGAAAAACCCATGGACCTCCGACCCGCAGAAGTGACCTCGATCCTGGAGAAGGAGATCGCCGGCTACAAGGGCGAGAAGAGCATGCAGAGCGTGGGCACCGTGCTCAGCGTCGGCGACGGTGTCGCGCGCATCCACGGCCTCGACGACTGCATGATGAACGAGCTGCTCGAGTTCCCCGGCGGCGTGCGCGGCGTGGCGCTCAACCTCGAGGAGGACAACGTCGGCAGCGTGCTGCTCGGCGACGCCACGAAGGTCAAGGAGGGCGACAGCGTGCGCTCGACCGGCCGCGTGATCTCGGTGCCGACCGGCGAGAAGCTGCTCGGCCGCGTGGTCAACGCGCTCGGCGACCCGGTCGACGGCAAGGGGCCGCTCGGCACGAGCGAAAGCGATCTGCGTCCGATCGAACAGCCGGCGCCCTCGGTCGTGGAGCGCGAGCCCGTCAAGGAGCCGCTGCAGACCGGCATCAAGGCCATCGACGCGATGATCCCGATCGGCCGCGGACAGCGCGAGCTGATCATCGGCGACCGCCAGACGGGCAAGAGCGCGCTGTGCATCGACACGATGATCAACCAGAAGACCACCGGCGGGGGGGACCCGAAGAACCCCGAGCAGGTGATCTGCATCTACGTCGCGATGGGCCAGAAGCAGTCGACGATCGTCGACGTGCAGCGTCGCCTCGAGGCCGCGGGTGCCATGCCCTACACGATCATCGTTGCCGCCTCGGCCAACGACGAGGCCTCGATGCAGTACCTCGCCGCCTTCTGCGGCGTGACGATGGGCGAGCGCTTCCGCGACGAGGGCCGGCACGTCGTGATCTTCTACGACGACCTCTACAAGCAGGCGCTCGCGTACCGCCAGGTGATGCTGCTCCTGCGCCGCCCGCCGGGCCGCGAAGCCTTCCCGGGCGACGTCTTCAACCTGCACAGCCGCCTGCTCGAGCGCGCCGCGAAGATCAACCGCGACGCGCCCAAGATCAACCCGCGCTTCAAGAAGGGTGGCGGCTCGATCACCGCGCTGCCGATCGTCGAGACGCAGGAAGGCGACGTGGCGGCCTACATCCCGACCAACGTGATCTCGATCACCGACGGCCAGATCTTCCTCGAGAATGCGCTCTTCAACGCCGGCGTCAAGCCCGCGGTGAACGCCGGCATCTCGGTCTCGCGCGTGGGCGGCGCGGCCCAGATCCCGGGCATGAAGAAGATCGCCGGCGGTCTGCGCCTTTCGCTCGCGTCGTACCGCGCGCTGGCGGCCTTCGCGCAGTTCGGCTCGGACCTCGACAAGGCCACGCAGCAGGAGCTCACGCGCGGCGAGAAGCTGGTCGAGATCCTGAAGCAGGGCCAGTACGTGCCCCAGCCGGTCGAGCAGCAGATCTCGATCATCTACGCCGGCACGAGCGGCGGTCTCGACGACGTGCCTTCGAAGCAGGTGCAGGAATTCGAGAAGAACTACCACGTCTACATGGCCGAGAAGCACAAGGCCGTGCTGGACGAGATCCGCACGACCAAGAACGTCAGCGACGCCGCGCGCGCCGCGATGGACGCGGCCATCAAGGCGGTCAAGGCCCAGATGCAGATCGGCGCGAAGAGCTAGGACCATGGCCTCGATCCGCGACCTCAGGAACCGCATCAAGTCCGTCGGGAGCATCCGGCAGATCACGCGCGCCATGGAGATGGTCGCGACGACGAAGCTGCGTCGCTTCCAGGACAAGGCGGTCTCGTCGCGGCCCTACGCGCAGGAGATCGCCGGCCTCGTCGGACGCCTGGCGGCGACGCTCGGCGACGACGTCTCCGACCGGCCGCTCTTCCGTGCGGGCGCGGGCGCGCGCGTCGCGATCCTGCTCGTCTCCTCCGACCGCGGACTGTGCGGCGCCTACAACTCGAACCTCTTGCGCATGCTCGAGCACTGGCGCCAGGCCAATCCGGGCGTCGAGGCCGACTACTGGGTCTACGGCCGCAAGGGCTACCAGTACCTGCAGCGCCGCGGCCGTCCGATCGAGCGCTTCCTCGTCGATCCCGTGCTGGAGAAGGTCGACTACCGCGCTGCCGCGCGCACGGCGCGCACGCTGGTCGAGGCCTTCCAGTCGGGCAAGTACTCGAAGGTGCTGGTCTTCTACACCGCCTTCGAGTCGGTCGTGAAGTACGTGCCGACGCAGGTGCAGCTGCTGCCTGTCGCGCGCACGCTCGGCACGGACAAGGCCGCGGCCGCAGCCGACACGCTGCTCGAGCCCGATGCCGCCACGATCTTCGATCGCATCGTGCCGCGCTACCTCGAGACGCGCGTCTACAACGCGCTGCTCGAATCGCTCACGAGCGAGTACGCCAGCCGGCGCGTCTCGATGAAGAACGCCACCGACGCGGCCAAGACGATCGGGAACGTGCTCAAGAAGATCTACAACCGCAAGCGCCAGGAAAACATCACCAAGGAGCTGCTCGACATCGTCGGCGGCGCCGAGGCCGTGAAGTAGCGAACCCCAGCCATGACGACCACACTCTCCAAGACCACCGGTACCATCGCCCAGATCTTCGGGCCCGTCGTCGACGTGCGCTTCCCGGCCGGGTCGCTGCCGCCGATCTACAGCGCCCTCTCCGTCACGGACGAGAAGGCGGGCATCAGCGTCGTGCTCGAGGTCTCGCAGCACCTCGGCAACGACGTCGCGCGCTGCGTCGCGATGTCCACGACCGACGGCTGCCGGCGCGGCATGGCCGTCGTCAACACGGGCGGCCCGATCAGCGTGCCCGTCGGCGAGCGCACCAAGGGCCGGCTCTTCGACCTGCTCGGCAAGCCGCTCGACACGCTCACCAAGGGCGATCTCAAGGCCGGCGAGACCTGGCCGATCCACCGCCCCGCTCCGGCCTTCGACCAGCAGGAGGCCATCTCCGAGGTCTTCGAGACGGGCCTCAAGGTCGTCGACCTGCTCTGCCCCTTCGCCAAGGGCGGCAAGATCGGCCTGTTCGGCGGCGCCGGTGTCGGCAAGACCGTGCTGATCCAGGAGCTGATCCGCATCACGGCCGTCGAGAAGGGCGGCTTCAGCGTCTTCTGCGGCGTGGGCGAGCGCACGCGCGAGGGCAACGACCTGTGGCTCGAGATGAGCGAGGCTCAGTACAAGACGCCGGACGGCAAGACCGCGAGTGTGATCGACAACGCCGTGCTGGTCTTCGGCCAGATGAACGAGCCGCCCGGCGCGCGTCTGCGCGTGGCGCTCTCGGGCCTGACGATGGCCGAGTACTTCCGCGACGTGAAGGGCCAGGACGTGCTGCTCTTCGTCGACAACATCTTCCGCTTCGTGCAGGCCGGCTCGGAAGTCTCCGCGCTGCTCGGCCGCATGCCGAGCGCGGTCGGCTACCAGCCCACGATGGCGAGCGAGATGGGCGCGCTGCAGGAGCGCATCACCTCGACCAAGAAGGGCTCCGTGACCTCCATGCAGGCCGTGTACGTGCCGGCCGACGACATCACCGACCCGGCACCGGTCGCGACCTTCGCTCACCTCGACTCGACCATCATCCTCGACCGCGCGATCGCCGAGCTCGGCATCTACCCGGCCGTCGACCCGCTCAAGTCGACCTCGCGCATGCTCGACCCGCAGGTCGTGGGCGAGGAGCACTACAACGTGGCGCGCGAAGCGCAGCGCATCCTGCAGCGCTACGCCGACCTGAAGGACATCATCGCCATCCTCGGCATCGAGGAGCTCCCCGAGGAGGACAAGCGCCTCGTGGCGCGCGCGCGCCGCATCCAGCGCTTCCTCAGCCAGCCGTTCTTCGTGGCCGAGCAGTTCACCGGCACGCCGGGCGTCTTCGTCCCGCGCTCCGAGACGGTGCGCGGCTTCAAGGAGATCATCGAGGGCAAGCACGACGACGTGCCCGAGGGCGCCTTCATGTACCAGGGCGGCATCGACTCGGTGGTCGAGCGCGCGAAGAAGATGAAGGGCTGAGCGATGGCCGGCACCCTCACCTTGCGCGTGATCACGCCCGAGCGCATCGCGCTCGACACGCAGGTGCAATCCGTGCGCATCCCCGGCGCGGACGGCTCGATGGGCATCCTGCCGCGCCACGCGCCGATGGTCGCGGCGCTCGACACGGGCCTCTTGCACTACCGCATCGACGGCCAGGAGCATCTGCTCTTCGTCTCGGGCGGCTTCGCGGAGGTGCGCGGCGAGAACCTGCGCGTCGTGACCGAGGCCGGCGAGAAGCCCGCCGAGATCGACGCGGCGCGCGCCAAGGAAGCCGAGAAGCGTGCGCGCGAACGCCTCGACGGCAAGCTCGCCCCCGGCGAGCCGGTCGACCTCGAACGCGCCGAAGCGGCCTTGCGCCGCGCCATCTGGCGCCTGCGCGCCGTCGAATACTCGAGTCAATGAACATGAGTGCAACCGCTGGCGGAACGACTTCCCGAACCGACTGGCGGCGCACGCACCACTGCGGCGCGCTGCGCAAGTCCGACGTGGGCGCGCGTGTCACGCTCAACGGCTGGGTGCACGCCCGGCGCGACCACGGCGGGATCTACTTCGTCGACCTGCGCGACCGCTACGGCATCACGCAGATCGTGCTCGGGCCCGAGCAGGCCGACGCCGCGCGTCTGGGCTCGGAGTTCACCGTCTCCGTCACGGGCAAGGTCGTCGCGCGCGAGCCGCAGAACGTCAACCCCGAGCGCGCGACGGGCGAGATCGACGTGCAGGTCGAGCGCCTCGAGATCCTCTCGCGCTCCGAGCTGCCGCCCTTCACGATCGAGGACGAGAACGTCGCGCTCGAGACGCGCTTCAAGTACCGCTACATCGACCTGCGCCGGCCGGCGATGCAGAAGAACCTGATCCACCGCTCGCGCTTCATCAACGCCATGCGGCGCGCCTTCGAGCGCCAGGAGTTCGTCGAGGTCGAGACGCCGATCCTGACGCGCGCCACACCCGAGGGCGCACGCGACTACCTCGTTCCGAGCCGCGTGCACGCGGGCAAGTTCTACGCGCTGCCGCAGTCCCCGCAGCTCTTCAAGCAGATCCTGATGGTCGCGGGCCTCGACCGCTACTTCCAGGTCGCGCGCTGCTTCCGCGACGAGGACCTGCGCGCCGACCGCCAGCCCGAGTTCACGCAGCTCGACATGGAGATGAGCTTCGTCGAGGAGGACGACATCTTCGCTACCTGGGAACGCGTCCTGCAGGAGACCTTCCGCGAGGCGATGCAGCTCGAGATCCAGGTTCCGTTCCCGCGCATGAGCTGGAACGAGTCGATGGAGCGCTTCGGCAACGACAAGCCCGACATGCGTTTCGGCATGGAGCTCAAGGACGCCGCCGCCTGGGCCAAGGAATCCGAGTTCGTGGTCTTCAAGGGCGCGCTCGCCGAGGGCGGCCGCGTGATGGCGATCGTCGTGCCCGCGGCGCAGGCGCTCTCGCGCAAGGACATCGAGGCGCTCGAGGAACTGGCCAAGGGTTCGGGCGCCAAGGGGCTCGCCTACTGGAAGGCTGCCGCCGCCGGCGGCTCCGGTCCGCTGGCGCGCTTCTGCGCGGGCGAGCGCGCCCCGGCGCTGATGAAGCTGCTCGGCGCCGCCGAGGGCGACACATGCCTCTTCATGGCCGGCAAGCAGAACCTCGTCTGGCGCGTGCTCGGCGAATTGCGCAACAACCTCGGCAAGCGCTTCGGCCTGGCCAAGGGCAGCTGGCGCTTCACCTGGGTCACGAGCTTCCCGATGTTCGAGTTCGACGAGCAGGCCGGGCGCTGGTACTCGGCGCACCACCCGTTCACGGCGCCGGTCGACTGGAACCTGGGCGGGGAGAAGCCGGACCTGTCCACGCTCGTCAGCCGCGCCTACGACCTCGTGCTCAACGGCTGGGAGCTCGGCTCGGGCTCGGTCCGGATCCACCGCTCCGACGTGCAGCAGAAGGTCTTCTCGATCCTCGGGATCGGCCCCGAGGAGCAGCAGAAGAAGTTCGGCTTCCTGCTCGAGGCGCTCTCCTACGGCGCGCCGCCGCACGCGGGCTTCGCGGTCGGGCTCGATCGCCTGACGGCGCTCAGCCTGGGACTCGACAACATCAGGGATATGCTGGCCTTCCCGAAGACCACGTCGGCGACCGACCTGATGTGCGAAGCGCCCTCCGAGGTCGGCCCCGAGCAGCTCTCCGAGGTCCACATCCGCACAGCCGTTCCGCCGCCGCCGAAGCCGGCTTGAAGAGCGCCCGTCTGGCGCGCCCGGCGCGGGGGTACTATGCTCAACGGATCGCACACCCTCCCGCCCCTCGCCAAGGACCTGAGTGACCACTGACTATCGCGTAAACCGGCAGATCCGCATCCCCGAAGTCCGTCTGATCGATCAGAACGGGGCGCAGATCGGCGTGATCGCCACCGCCGAGGCCATGAAGATGGCCGAGGTCGCCAAGCTCGACCTGGTCGAGGTCTCGCCGATGGCCAAGCCGCCGGTGTGCCGCATCCTCGACTTCGGCAAGTTCAAGTACGCGCAGGCCAAGAAGGAACGCGGCCACCACAGTCGCGCTTCGCAGCTGAAGGAGCTGCGCGTGCGCCCCGCGATCGACAAGCACGACCTCGAGTACCGGCTCGATGCCGGACGCAAGTTCCTCGAGCAGGGCCACAAGGTGCAGGTCGTGTGCATCTTCCGCGGCCGCCAGATGGCGCACCCCGAGCACGGCTACGCAGTGATGAAGAAGGTCGCGGAGAACCTCGGCGACATCTGCAAGATCGAGAGCCAGGCACGCCTGCTCGGCAAGCGCATGACCATGCTCTTGTCGCACAAGTAGCGCGGACGGAGCGCGCGGGATGAAGCGCAGCTCCCCGGCGCTGGTGCTGCTGCTCTCGGGGGTCGTGCTCGCGGCGTGGACCTGGGGCACGTGGGGCGACGTGCAGGTCGACTACGGCGGCGAGGTGTATGCAGCCTGGCGCGTGTCGCAAGGCGCCGCGTTGTATCGCGACGTCGCGTATTTCACCGGGCCGCTCTCGCCCTGGCTGAACGCGCTCTGGTTCAAGCTCTTCGGCGTCGGGATCTGGACGCTGTACGTCGTGAACCTGGCGCTCGCCGTGCTCGACACGGCGCTCGTGTATGCGCTCGTGCGGCGCCTCGCGGATCGCTTCACGGCGACGGCGGCGGGCCTCGTGTTCCTGGTGCTCTTCGCCTTCGGCCGCTTCGAGTACCTGAACGACTCGAACTACATCGCGCCGTATTCACACGAGGTCGTGCACGCGACGCCCTTGGCTCTAGGCTGCCTGCTGCTGCTCGCGCGTTCGCCGGCGCTCGCCGGGGCGCTCTTCGGACTCGTGTTCCTGACCAAGGCGGAGTACACGCTCGCGCTCGGAGCGGCGGCGGGTGCGCAACTCGTGCTCTCTCGAGCGACGGTCAAGGCCTGGGGGAGCTTCGTAGCGGCTGCGCTCGTCGCGCCGCTCTGCGCCTGGGCCGCGCTCTGCGCCTCGCTCGGGGCTCGTGAGGCGCTGCTCTCGGTCATCGGCGCCTGGCGCTACGTCTTCGACACGCGCATCACCGAGCTCGCCTTCTACAAGGGGGTCATGGGCACGAATGCGACGGGCGACAACCTCGTGCGCATGCTCGAGTACGCCGCGGCGGAGCTCCTGCTGCTCGGCGCGTGCTGGTTCACCGCGCGCAAGATGGCGCGCACCGACGCGCTCGTCGCGTGGATCGCGGGAGTCGCGCTCGGGCCGCTGCTCGTCTGGCTCGTTCCGCTCGCGAAGACGGGCTGGCTCGAGCTCGCGCGTCCCTGGCCACTCTTCGCGGGCGCGGCGGCGCTGTGGTTGTGCGTGCGCGCCTGGAAGGATCGTTCGCAGGTTCCGGCGGCTGCGTTCGCGCTCTTCGCCGCGGCTCTGCTCGCGAAGATGGTGCTCAACAGCCGCGTGCAGATGTACGGCTTCGCGCTGGCGCTGCCGGCGACCCTGCTGCTCGTGCTGCTGCTCTTCGAGACCGCGCCGCGCATCGTCGAGCGTTGCGGCGGGAGCTTCGTGCTCGCGCGCGCGCTCGGCTGCGGGGCGCTGCTCGCGTTCGCGCTCGGCCACCTGCGCGTGATGGCGGACTACCAGAAGATCCCGAGCGTGTGGATGGGGGAGGGCCGCGACGCGTTCCGTGTCGACGGCCGCGGTTCGATCGTCGCAGCGGCGCTGAACGAGCTGCACGCGAAGCTGAAACCGGGCGAGAGCTTCGTCGTGCTGCCCGAGGGCGTGATGCTCAACTACCTCGCGCGCGTTCCGGCACCCGCGAAGTACATCAACTACATGCCGCCCGAGCTCCTGATGTTCGGCGAGCCGCAGATGGTCGCCGACCTGCGCGCCGCGGCGCCGGCGGCGATCGTGCTCTTGCACAAGAACACGGGCGAGTACGGCTTCCCCTGGTTCGGCGCGGACTACGGCCGGCTCTTCGGCCAGTGGATCAACGAGTCCTACTCGAAGGGCGCGCTCTTCGGCGACGAGCCGCTGCGCAATGGCTCGCGCTACGGCGCGCGCGTCTTGTGGCGCAAGGATCTTGGGGTGCGGTAGGGTGTCCGCATGTCGGCCATGTGGCGCGAGAGCGGACGTGGAACCTGCGAGAGCTGCGGGGCGGAATTCCCGTACATGCTGATCCACAACGGGTTCAACGACACTGCCTACGCGTACTGCGACTCCTGCGGCCGGGTCGGGACGCTCGGCCTGCTTGGCCATCATGCCCCTGGACTGAAGCACGGCCGGCTCGAGGAAGCACTTGTCGCGAGGCTTCCAAACTGCACTTGCGGTGGTCACTTCTCCAGCCGGGCGACACCGCGCTGTCCTGCCTGCCACGCTTCACTCGATCCCGTGCTCGCTGCGGGCTACATCGAACGCGATGCGCCGGGAGCGCGCGGAGCCTGGCGCTGGTCGCGGACATGGACCGGCATCGAGTCCTTCTCCGTGACGGACAATCCGATCGAACACGAGTGGACCGCAGACGGTGGGATCCGGCGACTCTGAGCCGGCCGACGAGGACGCCCATGCGATCACTCACCCTCTGCCTCGCCCTGCTTGCCATCGGCTGTGGCTCTGCGCTGCCGCAACCTGCTGAGCCGCCGGGCCCCGAGCGCGTGCGCGTGCGGCCTGTCTTCCTCGTCGCCGCCGACGCGCTGGAGCCGCCCGCGGCGAGCGCGGCTCTCGTCCGGCGCCAGCTCGAGTGGGCGCAAGCGCGCTACCGCGAGCTGCTCGAAGGTCGCGAGAGCTTCGCGATCGCGCCCGGCGCCCCGTTCGTGCTGCACAGCCCGAAGACCAAGGCCGAGTGGATGGCGACGCAGGATGGCGGCGCCGAAGAGGCCGTGCTCGAACTCTTCGCGCACGACCACGTGGATCGCTTCTCGTGCGCAACGATCTACGTCGTCCTCTTCGTCGGCACGGGCCACTGGCCCGGCGGCGGCGCGCGACCGATCAACGGCGGGATCAACACCGGCGGCGGGGTCATGGTGCTCGCCGAGGAGGATCTCGCGGCGCCGAACTTCCAGTCGACGCTGCAGCACGAGCTCGGGCACGCCTTCGGATTGCCGCACGTCGACGTGTACGGCTTCGACATGAACGACAACCCCTCGTTCATGTCCTACAACCCGGCGCACCACACGAACGGCTTCGAGCCGAGTGCGACGCCGGGCGCGCTGATCGCGGAGGACCGGCGCGCGCTGAACCACGCGACGCGCGTTTTTCCCAAGCTCGCACGCGAGCCGCTCGAGATCGGCGCCGCGGGCAGGGATCTCGCGCCGATCGTATTCCTCGGGCCAATGCAGCTCGCCGGCCAGCCCGAGTACACGGGGCCCTCGATCGCTCCCTGATCCGCAGCGCGTCCTTGACAGGAATCACCCCTGCGGCGAGCCTGCGGACTCTGCCAGGAACCCCAGGCGCTCGGAGGAGGAGTCCGCCATGCCGCATCTTCGTGCTCGCAACCGTCTCGCACTCGCACTCGTCGGATCCGCTTTGATTGCCGCTTGCGGCAAGTCGGAGGCAGCCTCCGATTCGACGGCGCAGGCTGCGTCGCCTACGAAGGCGTTCGCAAGTCAGCCCGTGAGTCAGCCCGCGAGTCAGTTCGTGGACAAGCCGGCTGCCCCGTCCGCGAGCAAGCCGGTGAACAAGCCGGCCAGCAAGCAGACGAACAAGCCCGCGCCCGCAACCGCGCCGCCGGTCGCCGAGAAACCCGCCGCGCCGCAGAAGCCGCTGATCACGCTGGCCGAGCTCGCCAACCGCCGCGACCTCTGGCCGGCGAAGGTCAAGCTGACGAAGAAGGTCGGCTTCAGTCCGACCGAGGTCTACCAGGCCGGCCAGGAGCTCTCGCTGGCCGAGATCGCCGGCACGAACCTGCACGTCGACACGAAGAACGGCATGGTCGAGATTCCTGCCGCGAGCACGGACGTGGTCGAGCGCGCCAGCGCGCTGATGGCGAGCCTCTCGCCCGAGCAGCTCGCCGTGACCGAGCAGTCGCTGCCGAAGAGCCCCGAGCTCTGGCCCGTAGAGTTGGCCGTGACGCACGAGCTCGGCTTCTCGGGCGGCAAGAGCGTGCCGGCCGGGCGCAAGGTGCTGCTGCGCGCCTTCGAGAACGGCCAGCTCAACGTCTACGACCGTGAATTCCAGAACTACTACACGGTCGCACTGAACGAGACCGACGCGGTCGCGCGCGCGCGGGACCGCGCGAAGCTCGCCGCGGGCGAGCGCACGCCGTTCTTCCTGCGCTCTGT
>Ga0302323_100002496_pt1 | contig 14916 bp, 10 predicted proteins | sample Fen_T0_3_FD_201950 | JGI IMG/M metagenome (GOLD analysis project Ga0302323, IMG submission 201950) | Peat permafrost microbial communities from Stordalen Mire near Abisko, Sweden - Fen_T0_3 | ecosystem: Environmental > Terrestrial > Soil > Wetlands > Permafrost | place: Sweden: Abisko... | reverse complement strand
TGAGTCGCCGTTGACCATGTCGATCATATAGGCGCTCGGGACAAAATACACATAGCTACCGTCGAACACTGCACCCTGGAATCCCTTGGCGTTGGCGGTGACGGTGGACATGTCGAACCAGGACCAAGCGCTTACGTCCGTGAACGAGGCTTGTGCGTCGTAGCGCATGACCTTGCCGCTCGCACCCTTGCCGTCGTTGATCGGAGCAAAGTACATGTAGCGCCCATCGAACGTGCCCCCGATATACCCGGGCACGGTAAGGTCTGCCGTGCCACTGCACTTGGTCACGTCCAAGGACGCCCACGCGCCGGCTGCGGTCGGGCTGGCGGCTTGAGTGTCCAAACGGGCCATCAAGTCGTCGTAGGTCGCGCCGCCCGCTCCGTCGTACCGGGCACTCTGGGAAATGAGGTACAGATATCGTCCGTCGAAGGCCCCGCTGGAAACGTAGGTTGCCCTGCTCGAGGCATCCAGACCCGACCAACTCTTGCTGTCCTCGAATGGCTTGCTCGGATCGTATCGCAGAATGCTGCTGCTGGAAGAGGCGGTGAAGATGTTGACGTACTTTCCGTCGAAAACCGCACCGTTGTAGGACAGGGTGACGTCCTTCGAGCCCTGGCGGCTCGCCCAGCAAGAGGGATTGTCAAGCTCGTGCTTGCACGGCTGGACGTCAGGCGTGCTGGGTCCGCGATCGGGAGCTGTCTCGCCCGCACTCGGCACGCGATCAGGCGCGGAATCGGACACAGGAAGGTCCTCGTTCAGCAAGACATCCAGGGTGACGATGTCTGCACCAGCGTCTTGGGTACCAGCGCCTGTCGTTCCCGACTTGCAGCCGGTCAGCAACGTGATGGTCCCCGTGAACGACCAGCCGATGATCCGAAGCCAACGATTCAATTGCAACATTTTGAGTGCTCCCCATAGAACCGGGAAATCAAGACCGACGAGCGAGCGCGGTTGACGTCTTCCAGTCGAGTGATAGTCATCCTGCCAGTTCCATCTCGTCAAGCGGATCTGCGAGGTGCTCGATCCGCCGGCGCCGGTGCCTCCGTTGCCGGATCCGGCGCTGCCACCGCCGCTGGCCGGGGCGCCTATCTTCTCTTGCAGGCTACATGTAGACGATCGGGCCGAAGAGCCAGGAAACGATCGCGCTGAGCGCGATCGCTGTTCTCGAGGTTGGCCTGGAAATCCAGGGGATTCAGGGGAGCGAACCTCACCACAGCCAGCGAGCAACCTCAAAGATGCGGGCGCCGATGGAGGTGACTTTCATGGCCAAATCCGACCAGAAGCCATGTAGCCAGTCGAGGCATTTCCCTGTCGTCTATCCGATTTCCTTCCGGATGCGGAAGGTGGCCAGCACGGGCGCCCGGATCGCCTCGGCAGTTCTGGAGGAACCTCAATCCAGGAAGAAGCTTCGACGTTAGTGGGAGTCCCCGTTGGCGTCCACGATGGCGCAGGCATTCTTCCCGCCGAGCATCGCGCAGAGCTGGCCTCCAGCCACCGCATCGATGCAATGGTCGAAGCAATGCAAGCCTGGCAAGGAACGCACCTGTCCATCACTGCCGGTGAAGGTGTAGTCGCAGCCCCGTCGCGGCACGCCCACGTACTCGCCGGCATTGGTGCGCCCGCTGACGCTCACCTTGACGGCCGGAAGCGAGGCGGGTTTGTTGGTCGCATCGTCGAAGCTGCACGCCTGCGTGGCGAGCACCAAGGTCCACGCGTCGTCGGGTATCGCCTCGATAGGCAATGGGGCGGAAATCGTCCCTGCGTGAATCGTCGCCCCCGCGCCGCCGGGCGCGAGTGCCTCGAGGTAGAAGGACGCGCCCAATGGGGGAGCGTCCTCGATTGCGAAAGCGCTGCCCGCGCCGTCGACGGTGAAGCCCAACCCGAAGAGCGACTGCTGGCCCTCGGGCGTGTCCGCCCACGGCGAACCGACGGCGAGGATACTGGCCCCCACCGCTGCCAGCGCCCGGGGTGGGCTCGGTTCTGCGATATCGAGGCTTTCCGGACGGACATCCACCAGCATCCCGTCGGCTGCTCGGCAGGGCACGTCGATCGCATCGGCGTATTTGACGGTCGTGCCGTCGAGGACGCGCACCCGCAGCTCATCGTGGCCATCCGTCGCCGCCGTGTCGCAGGCGACGCGCAAACGATAGCCGCGGCCATCGAGCGGCGCCTCCACCAAGCGCAAGCCGGGATCAGGGTTCACGTCGATCGTAGTGCCCTCGAAGTCGTACCGGAACGTCTTCACTTCACAGACGGGGTCAGTCTGGTTGCACGCCCTCACCAGCGTTTTTTCACGGGGCAGGATGATATCGCGGGCGAGCCCCTCGCCGAGGATGCCAAAGCCAACGTCGAACATGAGCACCTGGTCCTTTCCGTTCGGGTGAAGCAGGTGCTGCCCGTCGCAGCTGGCAGCGAGGAGGGCGGCCACAGCGGCGAGGGCGAGCTGGCGCATGAGAGCCAGTGTAGCATGGCCGTTTCCGCGCCCGCAGAACCAGGCGGGCGGCGCCTTCGCCGACGAACGGCTGATCCTTCGACCGATCTATCGCAGCTGCGTTCGCGGACAATCCCGAGATTTCTGTGCGCAACATCGGCACGCTCAGGATCATTCAGGTTTCCTGCCGGCGGGCTGAGGATCGGTGATTCTCCGACGATGATATCCACGGGCTCTGCGGGCCCCCGCACACGTCACACTACGACCATCGCCTGCGCGAACATGTGGTGCGAGGTGGTGCCAGGTCTCTGGGCCACGGCCTCGCCATTCCCCGTTCCACGGTCTCGACCTGGCAGCGGCGCGGCCTCCGCCCGGTCGTCACCGTAGAGGTCCTCGAGCAGAACCGAGAACAACTTCTCGAGTCCATCGAGCATCTTGTCGCCGCCGGACGACCGCTGCTCTACGCCGACTCTGGCATCGAGAACGTCAACGGCGTCGTGGACACCACGTTGTTCAGCGCGTGTCTCGAGCGGGTGCTCGCCCAAGTCGATGTCACCTTCTCGAACTCGATGATTGAGGCCTTCTGGCGTTCGCTCAAGCACCTGTGGCTGTACCTCAACTCGCTGGATTCCGTCGAGCGCCTGCGCACCCTCGTTGCGCTCTACGTCGATCAGCACAACTCGCAGATGCCACACGCGGCTTTCTCGGGCCAGACGCCGGACGAGATGTACTTTGGCACAGCCGCCAACCTACCGGCGGAACTCGCGGCGACCCGCAAACTCGCGCGAGCCGCGCGTCTGGCGACGAACCGTAGCTTGTCGTGCGAATGCTGCCAGAGTGAGCAAGTCGTTGGACCAGGATCGGAGATTCCGCCATGATTCTCGACGTGCCGCTGTTGCGTACGCTGAAGTCTGGAATGTCTGCGCACACAGTAGGCAAAAGAAAAGGCCCCGGGTTTACCGGGGCCTTTGGAGTGGGCGAAGAGACTTGAACTCTCGACGTTCACCTTGGCAAGGTGACCCAGGAGTCCTGATTTCAAGGGTTTGGCGGACTTGCGGTCCGCGAAAACGCGGGAAAGTTCGTGAAAGTTCGCGAAAAGCAGTGAGGGACTACCTCATTCCTACCTCATGGTGACGGCGATTACCTCATGCTGCCGAGGCCCGTCGATGCCCACGGGCTTTCGACGTTCGCCGGGCAGTCGGCTTCGCTGACAGCCGAGGAACGGCTCGACTCGGGCGATTGCGAGCCAAGTCGTAGGCGGCCTGCAAGTTCATCCAAAACTCCGGCGTCGTGCCAAACGCAGCAGCGAAGAGCCACGCGGTGTCCGGCGTTATGCCCCTCTTGCCGTTGGCGATCTCGTTGATGCGCTGGACGGGAATCCCCAGCTTGCTTGCCAGCTCCGTCTGAGGGATCCCCAGCTCGGCGAGGAATTCCTCGCGCAAGATCTCGCCCGGATGGGTTGGGGTGCGGTTGCTTGGAATCATTCGCTTCTCCTAATGGTAATCGGTCAGCTTAACGTCCATCGCGGAGCCATCGTTCCAACGAAAGACGATCCGCCATTGGTCGTTGACACGGACGCTCCAGTAACCTTCGAGTCCGCCGCTCAACCGTTCGAGACGGTTCGACGGTGGCGCTCGCAGGTCTTGGATGTCCGCGGCCGCGTTGAGGATGTCGAGCTTCCGCGTCGCTCGTTGCTGTAGGTCGGAAGGGAAGCGACGAGCTTTGGCGGACTTCTTCCCGTGGAAGAGGTCTGCAGTGGCCTCGTCGCCGAAACTGACGATCACTCCCCATCTATACCGCTATCACGGTATCCGTGCAAGTGTGGTTGTGGACCGATGGGCCTACACTGGACATCGGCTCCGTGCCATGATGCACGCACCATGACATCTTGGACTGTCGCGTGCTTTGCCATGCTTGCCAGTATCTTGGCCTTGTTTCTCAACTGCGCTTCGTCAGGGAATCGACAGCAGGTTTTGCCGCAGATCGCGGCCTCTGCGCCGGACTTCGAGACCGTGCGTCTCTCCACGCCGATGACCTGGAAGTCGCTGGTTGCCGGCCGTTCGACGACCCTCGGGGTCAAGCAGAACGGGTCGCTGTGGATGTGGGGCTGGAACGGGCAGGGGAGCGCGGGCGACGGACGACTCGAACGGTCGGTGCACATCGAGGGTGGTCGTCCTCCCGTGGCGCTGCCGCCCACCCGTATCGGCACCGATAGTGACTGGGCGAGTGTCTCGGCTGGGGAAGGCTCGCTGATGGCGATCAAGACCAACGGGACACTGTGGCGCTTCGCCCACGCAAATGGTGGGCGTTCGGTCGATGCGGATCCTGACGAAACCACCGAGACGCCAGCGCAGCCAGCCACGCCAAGCGCCGTACCGGTTCCCCAGCAGCTCGGCACGGACGCGGACTGGGTGCAGGTGTCCACCGCGCGGTCACACACCCTCGGCGTTCGGAGCGACGGATCGCTGTGGGGATGGGGCTTGAACATGAACGGCGAGCTTGGCGACGGTACTCGCGAGGAACGTCGCGCCCTGGTTCGCATTGGCAAGGAGCTCTGGCGCACGGTCGTCACGGCTTCGCTGCGCACCGCAGGGATCCGCGCCAACGGAACACTTTGCGTATGGGGCTGGAGAGCTCGCGGCGGCGACCGCGAAGACGAGGTGGCGACGTCTCCAATTCAGCTTGGCGGAGACTCGGACTGGGCGCAGCTCAGCTTTTCCGGAGGCCACCTTTTGGCCATCAAGACCGACGGCTCGTTGTGGTCGTATGGCAGCAATGACCACGGCGAGCTGGGACTCGGCAAGGCCCCGCGCAGCAACGGCTACGCGCTCGCGCGTGTTGGTAGCGACAGCGACTGGGTCATGGCCCGAGCGGGCGACGACTTCTCGGTTGCCATCAAGCGCGACGGCAGTCTGTGGAGTTGGGGGACCGGCTACCAGGGCCAGCTTGGCGACGACAGCAACGAGGATCGCCTTTCACCCGCGCGCATCGCCAAGGACATCGTCTGGCGGATGGTCGCGGTTGGTGATGCTCACGTGATCGCCGAGGCGGCAGACGGCAGCACCTTCACTTGGGGTGACAACCACCAGGGCCAGCTCGGCGACGGCCATAACCTTGTCGCGCTTTTGCCGGTTCAGGTGCAGCCCGGACGGACCTGGCGCTTCGTCGCGGGCGACGAGCTGTCGACGATTGCGCTCGGCGAAGACGGCACCATGTGGACCTGGGGTTCGTCGGCCGAGGCCGCGGTGGTGAAGTCTCCGACCGAGTGGAAGGCCCTGGCTCACTACCAGGGTGGGAACGTGGTCGGCATCGCGCCCGACGGTTCGCTGTGGGACATCTGGTGGCACAAGGACAAGCCTGAAAAAATCGAACGCGATCCGTGGAACAAAGAGGCAGCGGGCGCCCGCTGGACCCGATTGACTGGCACCAAGCATGGCGTCGTCGTCCAGGACGAGCACGATGGCCTCTTTAGCCTCGGCCGCGTGCAGATCTCCGGTCGCAACGGGGCCACCGATCGGGAAATCTGGCAGCCGCGGCCTCTCGGCAAGGCGGGCGGGTGGAGCCAGGCTTTCGCCGAGGTCGCTCCAGGAGCGGTGCTGGCGCAGAAGAAGAACGGCACGCTCTGGTTGTTCACCGACGCCTGGATGAACAAGCCACCCGTGCAAGTCGACAAGAACACGCACTGGGAGCGCATCATCGCCGGCGAATCCGAGCTGTTGCTGCTGGGCCAGGATGGCAAGCTGTGGCGTTTCGATGGCGAGCGCAAGGAGCGCATCGGGACGTCGACGTGGCAGACGGCGTCGGTGTCGAGCCATCACACTCTCGCTATCCGCAAGGACGGGTCGCTCTGGTCCTGGGGCGAGGGCGACGCGGGCGAGCTCGGCACCGTTTACGCCGGGGAGCAACCATCGCCCGTGCGAGTCGGTACGGCCAGCGACTGGGCGCAGGTCTTCGCGGCGTCGAATCACTCGCTGGCTATCAAACGCGACGGCAGCCTGTGGGCCTGGGGTAATAACCTCAACGGCGAGCTGGGTATCGCCCCCTCGTACCGCAAGCTCCCCGTCAAACTGGTGATCCCATGATGAAAGTCGTCCGAATCGGTCTTCCTGCCCTCGCTTGTATCTGGTTTGTCTCGGTGGCGGATGCGGCGGAGGTGCGGCCATCGGCCAGGCCTTGCACGAGTGCGAACGAGTGTCTGGTGCGCCTGGAGCAGATCAAGAACGAGGTTCGCAGCGAGCAGAGTATGGTCGGCCTGACCGTCGACGGCCCGGCGCGTGGGCTGGCCAGCCGGGCCGCGTTTCTCGGCGGCAAGGTGGCCTTTCCTCGCCTGGCCAAGCTGCTCTCGGCCAAGAACGACAGTGTTGCACGCGCCGTGGCCGGGGCGCTCGGTGCGGCGGGCCCTGAAGCAGCGGCGGTCTTCGCGGCGCTCGCCCTCGAGCTAAACGTCGAGCGGAACACCATACGGGGTCGGGACTTCAACGGTGCCATTCCCTGGGCGCTCGCCGAGATCGACCCGAAACGCGCCACGCCCTTGCTCAAGGCTGCCTGCCAGCGGGGCAACTTGAGCGCCGCACGCGTCTTGCTGGAAGGCGATCCCGACAGCTTCCGCGCGGTCTTGGCGTCTCCCAACCCAGGCGAAGCCGTCAAGATGCTCACGGACTACCACCGCTTCATGGCGCTCGACCCATACCTCGACGAAACCACGCGCGTGCCGTACCTAGAGCTGGCGGCGAAGAACCGCAAACTGCCTGCAGCTCTCAGGAAGAGCGTCGCCGAGATCCTGGCCGAGCAATCCAAGCCGTCGTGGCACAGCGACCCAGTCGAGGCCATGGCCGAGATCGATCGCCTGCTGACCGACACCGAGTCGAGCGTTATCGATCCGTTCCGCACGGACCAGTACTCGGAGGCCTTTCGTGTGGTCGCCCGCGCCGGCAAGGATGCCGCCGGGCTGGTGCCACGCCTCCTGGCCATGCAGAAGAGCGAACCGGTGGTCGCTGCGCGCACGATCTGGGCTCTGGGCGAGAGCCCGGATCCGGCGGCGCAGACGGCTGTGAAGGCGGCCCTCGGCAGCGACGACTGGCGCGTGGTCCTGGTCGCCGCCAATGCCCTCGGCCGGCGGGGCGCCGACGCCAAAGACGCTGCGGACACGCTGACCAAGCTGGGACGGTCCCACTGGCACCCAGCGGTGCGAGCGACGGCCACCGTCGCGGCCGCCGCCATCACGGGCAAGGGCCCCGTCCCTGCCCCCGTCGAGCCACCCGAAGGTCCAGCGACACGCGGCCCAGGCTATTCGTGGGGCGAAACCAACGAGGCGCTGGGCACGGGATTCCGGTGCGCGGCTGCCGCGAGCTGGGGCAAGCCGGCCCCGTCTGCCCGGTGCCCGGTGCCCGGCGAGCTCGACAAGACGATCCCATGTGCCGCCGTCCAGCGCATCGAGGGCGGCTCGCTGCGCGTCGAACAGTACGATCGTTACGCCCTCATGGAGCAGAGTCCGCACAAGCTGAAGCTGGAGTTCGTCCCCCAGCGTGCCGAAAGCCAGAAGGACATCGTCATCGTGACCCAAGGTTACGTCATGGGCGTGATCGGCGCGGGACCACGCGCCGTTGCTGTCGAAACGGAACGCTGGCCGACCTCGCAGTACGCAGAGGGCGGATTCGGCCCTGGACGAGCCTGGTTGTCGCGCTTCGAGCGCAAGGGCGAGACTTGGACTCGGCTGCCCATCGTCGAGCTACCGGCGGGGCTTCGCGCCGTCGAGCGCTTGCCTGACGGCAGCCTGCAGCTCGAGTTCCCCAACAGCCAGCTCGTGCTGCGGGTGCTTGTCGACGGACGCCTGGCTTGGGGGGATTGCCAGCCCGATCCATTCGACGGCAACTTCACTTGGGCGGCTATGCTTCAGGCGTTGCTCGACGAGCACGCTCTCGTCGAGCGAATCGGAGCCGGTGGAGTTCAAGCCCCGCTGCACGTCAGTTTTGACTTCCCGACACCGGCCGGAGCCGAGAGTCTGCGCTTCGCCGGGCAATCGGTGGTGATCGAGAAGGATGAAAGGACCATCGCCGCGGGCCGAACGCTGGAGATCCACGACGTTCGACGCGCATACCGCCACGACGAGCTTTACCGATGGGCGTCGGCGCCGCTCGACGTGATGAACCTGTCGGTGACCTACGCCGTGCTGCAGATCGAGGATGGGGTCCGACTGGCGCCAGAGAAGGGCGCTTGGAAGGTGCTGCCTCCCGAGAAAGCGGCCGAGGAGCTGGCCGCGACCACGCCGACGGTTGCGCCACCGCCAGGCGACGTCGGTCGTCCGCCGCGCAACGCCCTGACGGGCGAGAGCGGGCTTGCATTCAAGGTACTTGCGCCTGCTAAGGATGGACTCGAGGGCGGCGAGTCCGCGAGTGCCAATTCGTTGGTCACGGTCGACGTCACCGCGTGGACCGCCGATGGCCGGCCGTATTTCCCGACCGTGGGCAAGGCACCGGCGCGGGTGCAGCTTCCTCTCGCGTTGACGCTCGGTGGCCTCGCCGAGGGCATCGGCATGATGAAGACCACCGAGTCGAGGCGGTTTTGGATTCCCGCGCGCCTCGCCTTTGCCACGCCCACCGCCGAGCAGAAGGATCTGGTGATCGACGTCCGCCTCATTGCCGTGGACGAAGCCGACCAGGAGGATATCTCGCTCTCGACGGCCGAGGAGCTAGACGATCTGCGCCGCCCACCTCGCGACCTGGCCCGCCCTCCGAGCACGGCCCGGGTCGCGTCATCTGGGCTTGCTTGGCGGTTGATCAAGAAGGTCAAGTCCAAGCTCGACGAAATCTCCGGTTGCGAGATAGCCGTGCTCGGCTACAAGGCTTGGACCAGCGATGGCGTCCTCCTCGATCGCGCCGGTCTCGGCCGGGTCGGCTTCCGCGGTGCGATCGAGATCGGGGTTGCGCTGCCGCTGCTCATCCCTGGCTTTGCCGAGGGCATCCGCCTGATGGCCCCTGGCAACCAGTACCGTCTATGGATCCCGGCGGAGCTGGCCTACGGCAAGGATCCCCGCGCTCCCAACGTGCCTGCTGGCCCGCTGGTCCTCGACATCGACCTCACCGCCTCCCGATGAAGATCAGGCCCGGTGCCCGATGCAATGGCCAATCGCAAGTGGCTCTCTCCCAGCGGAACCATTCGTTCAAGGCACTCGCTCTTGATCGAAAGCACAAATCGCTCCGCGAAACCGTTCAGGTTTGGACTGTGTGCTGGCAACCTCACTGAGATTCCGTGCCATCTGTTCCATCCAGTGGCCACCGGGGGGCACTGCGATCCCGAGGATCTCCACCTTCCTGGTCGCAATATCGATCGCGAACAGCACGTGGTAGCGAACGAGTCCGAGCCACGTCATTGCTTTGCTCCGCGCCGGTGAGCCTCAACCGTTTTGTGCCGAGCTTCTCCCGGAGAAGGTGATTCTCAGCCTTCAGATAGTCGACTTGTTCTTGGAGAACCCGGCCAAGCCACACCCCGATCCACGCTGCCAGAAACCGCAGCGGCAATGGCAAGTTCGGGGATGTCTTTGTCGTGGCCATCAGGGTGCCAAAACCCATGCTCCTCACCATTCGTGAGCTGGGGAGGACCGAGGTGGGCCGCTCGATATCACGGCGATTTCATCGGATCCAATTTGGCACAAGACGCTCCCCCTCCGATTACCTCATTTCTACCTCATGCCATCCGACTACCTCATGCCGCATCGTAGGCAAGAAAAAAGCCCCGGGGTTACCGGGGCCTTTGGAGCGGGCGAAGAGACTTGAACTCTCGACGTTCACCTTGGCTCGGTGGAGGTGAACGGTTTTGGGTGGTCGCCCGCCGCGACCTCGGCAGCGATCGCTCGCCTGCGTGGCCAGTTTCCTCTGGTCGAAGAAGGGCCGGCGACATTCGAACGTTGGCTTGCGGCAGCATGACCGACCTGACGCCCAAGGCGGTAGCTGGATCAACGGTAGACCACGCCCACGCAGCGGAGCAGGCCGCTGTCGGCCACCGAGCAGGCGTAGTGATCGCCGCCCGACTTGTCCGCGGCGACATCGAGGTATTTGCCCGGCGGCGTGGCGACGATATCGAGGCTGTTGCTGCCCAGCCAAATCACCAGCGAACCGTCGGTCTTGATGGCGCCGTTGTAGCTGCCGCCGATTGAGAGCTGCGTGAAGGTTCCAGGCGGCGTCTGGGTGCGCCCGGCGCAGCCCATAGTGCCGTCGGCATGAAGGCCGCAGATCACGGCATTGCCGATGTCGACCTGGGTGAAGTCCCCCGCAAGACTGGCGAACGTGTCCGGTTTCCCCCAACATACGACGGTGCCGTCGAGCCTGACCCCGCAGTTGGCTGGGTAGCTGGCATCGCCGTCGGCGCCGATGGACTGGTAGCTCCCGGCGGGCACGTTGCACTGGTAGGAGGAGTTGTCGCCCCAGCAGCGGACCGTGCCGCTCGCGGTGAGGCCGCAATCGTGCTTGGGCCCCGCGGCCAGCGCGACGAACTTGTCGGCCGGCGGGTTGCTGGACACCATGCTGCCCCAGCAGGTGAACGTGCCGTCGGCGCGCAGTCCGCAGGCGTGACTGTTGGACGCCACGATGTCGGCGAACGCTTCGTCCGGGATCGCGACGTGGGCGCTCACGTTCTTTCCGAAGCACCTGGGGTGGCCGTCCTTGCGCAATCCGCAGACCAAGACCTGGCCGGCGGCCACGCGCTGCATGCCCCCGAAGGGCGGCGTCGCCTGTCCGTAGGTATCGTCGCCCCAGCACACCAGCTCGCCCGTCATCGTCAGGGCGCAGTCGGTGGAGCGGCCCGCGAAGACGTCGCGGAACTTGCCGGTCGGCGCGACCAGGTCGTCGGCCTTGGTCTCGAAGTCGTTGTCGAAGGCGCCCCAGCAGGTCAGCGTGTCGTCTGAGCGAATGCCGCAGGTGTGGTAGCCGCCGGCGCTGACCTTCTTGAAGGTCCCCGAGGGCACGTCGATCTGCCCGCCGGTCTTTATCCCCATGATGTTGGGCGCCTGGTTGCTGCCCCAGCAGACCACGCTACCGTCGGCGCGCAACGCGCACGCGTGGTACCCGCCCACCGAGAGCGCCACGAACGTGCCCGTGGGCGGCGGAAGAATCGGCGAGCTGGCGTTTTGGGCCTGGCACTTGATCTCGCCCGCGGTGGTGAGCTCGCAGATGAAATCCTCGCCGGCGCCGAGCCAGGCCACCCGATCGGTCACCGCCGGTCCGAAGGGGCCGGCGCCCCAGCACTCGACCTTGCCATCGTCGGTCAGACCACACGCCTGCATGTCCGTGATGGCGACCTGTCGGTAGTGGCCCTCGATGATCGTCGGCGGATACCCCGAGTGAATGGGAGGGTTCCCCATACACACGGCGCTCCCGTCCAGTTTCACGGCACAGCTGGCGCCCGCGGACCATGTGGTGGCCACCCATTGGTACTGACCGTCGGGCAGCTCGGCCTCTCGACCTCGGTTGAGGCCCCAGCAGGAGGCGGTGTGGTCCGCCCGGACGCCGCACGCCGTCTGGCCTTCCACGCTGACCTGGATCCACGAGCAAGCGTCGCCGCGCCCGTCATGATCGGAGTCGGCCTGATCGGGATTGGGTTGCTCGGGGCAGTTGTCGCGGGAATCGCAGATCCCGTCGAGATCGGTGTCGTTGGGATCGTTCGCGCACGGATCGCACGCATCGCCCGTGCAGCCGGGCCGGTCGTAGCCTTCCCCGCGATCGACGCCCACATCGATCGGCGTCGCATCGACTCCCATGTCGCGCGTGTCCGGGCCGCGGTCGATGGCGACGTCCACGGCTGGGACGTCCGGCGGGACATCGGGCAGCGCCTGGTCTGGAATCGACGTATCGGGGATTGCGACGTCGGCGATGGGAGCATCCGGAATCGCAGCGATCTCGCGAGGGAGATCCGCGGGCGCGCTGTCGCGCACGACCGGGGCGGTGTCGACGTAGGCATCGGGGCCAGCGCTGCCGGACGATTGGCAAGCCGCAAGGCCGGCGCCGAGCACGACGGTCGCCACATGAACCAGACGGAGCGAACGCGCAGGATGGGACATCGCTGCATTGTACTCTCGCAGCGGTCGATCGCCGAGGGGGGCTTGGGTCCGCTCTACGGCGGAGGCGGGACGGTCATGCTGCTGATGTCCACCTTGACCATTCTGGCATTAGCGCACGTAATTTCTTACAGAGGTCCCGTCTGGTGCCAATATTCCGTTGCAACCATTCATGCGGCTTCTCGATGGTAGAACTTGAGCAATCCGCCGAGCCGTTCGCGACAAGCGACTGCGCCATTTCCGGCCGCGGACTGTGTGTCGCCATCGATCAATGAATTGGCCAGGCCCTGATGGTTCCGTTCGAGATGGTAGTGTCGCATGTATTCCGCGATGGCCAATCGCAGATGTCTCTCTCCCAGCGGAACCAATCGTTCAAGGCACTCGCTCTTGATCGAAAGCACGAATCGCTCCGCGAAAGAGTTCAGGTTCGGACTGTGTGCGGGCAACCTCACCGTTTTGACACCAGCTTGGTCGAGGATTCGTCGAAAAGCTTGCGTGTACAATGGATCCCGGTCGAGCAACAGGTACCGCTTGCCAAGTAGGAACCCGTCAAGTGAGTCGACGAGGTTCTGTGCCATCTGTTCCATCCAGTGGCCACCGGGGTTCACTGCGATCCCGAGGATCTCCACCTTCCTGGTCGCAATATCGATCGCGAACAGCACGTGGTAGCGAACGAGTCCGAGCCACGTCATTGCTTCCACCGTGAAGAAGTCCATACCGACGATTACGCCGAGGTGAGCTTTGATGAAGGTCGCCCACGACATTCGCTTTCCCCGCTCTGGCGCCGGGTCGATTCCATTCTCCTGGAGGATACGCTTGATCGTGTTTCGTCCGACTTCGTGGCCTAGGTTCTTGAGCGCGCCCTTGATGCGTGTGTAGCCCCAGCTGTTCTCGCTCGCGATCTTGACGATGAGGGCCGCGATGTCGGCCGCGGTCTTCGGCCTCCCTTGTCCCCGCTGCTGGCTGCCGTCATACTTCTTGGCCACCAACTCTCGGTACCAGCGCAGGATCGTGTCGGGCGATGCGATAGTCGCGATTGCCGCCAGCCCCTTCCGGCCCACAGCCTTTCCCAGCATAGCCAGCCGCCTTCGCTCCGCGTCGGTGAGTCTCAACCGTTTGGTGCCGAGCTTCTCCTGGAGAAGGTGATTCTCAGCGTTCAGATAGTCGACTTGTTCTTGGAGAACCCGGCCAAGCCACACCCCGATCCACGCTGCCAGAAACTGCAGCGGCAATGGCAAATGCGGGGATGACTTTGTCGTTGCCATCAGGGTGCCAAAACCCATGGTCCTCACCATTCGTGAGCTGGGGAGGACCGAGGTGAACCGCTCGATATCACGGCGATTTCATCGGATCCAATTTCGGCACAAGACGGGTAGCCAGTCGGGAGCATTTCCCTGTCGTCTACCTCCCCGGTTTCCTTCCAGATGCGGAAGGTAGCCAGCACGGCGGGTGGATGACATTCTTCTAAGTCTCGATGCGCTGTAAAGCGATAATGTAATACCTGTAAGTCCAGTTTGGAACAACCTGCAGGATTTTCTTAGAGACATTAAAAATCCACTAAAGTCATCACAAGAGAATTTTATGGATTATCATTGTCGGCATGGGTTCTGGAGGCATATCCATGACTGGTCGCGGCCAAATCGCTCAATTGATCAGCCGGGGCAAGCGTGTCGTCACGATCGCGGATGCCAAGAGCGTCCTCCATGTACCCACCGACGTTGCTGCCAAGAAGCTCGCACGATGGTCGGAGCTCGGGTGGCTCAGGCGCGTGCGTCGTGGCTTGTACATCCCCGTACCCATAGAAGCCGAGCAGCCCGAACGCTGGTCAGAAGATCCCGTCTTCCTCGGCGAGCTCGTCTGGGGCCCCTGCTACTTCACGGGCTGGACCGCGGCCAGTCATTGGGGACTGACCGAACAGATCTTTCGCACCACCGTGCTGAAATCCACGCAGCGGATTCGCGCGACCAATCAGCACCTCCTGGATCATGAGTACATTGTCGAGCACATAGATCCTGATGGTATCTGGGGCGTCACCACGGTGTGGCGCCAGGACCAACGTGTTCAGTTCGCCGATCCCGCTCGAACCGTGATCGACATATTGGATGAGCCTCACCTGGCCGGGGGCATCCGTGGCGTCGGTGACGTGCTGGCGCGCTACCTGGACGAACATGATCCCATGGCCTTGATCGCCTGCGCAGAGAAACTGGGCAATGCAGCAATCTTCAAGAGGCTTGGCTACCTCCTCGAGGCGCTGCGACTGACCCAGCCTGCCCTCATCACCGAGGCGCGAAGCCGGCTCTCGACCGGCATCTCGTTGCTCGAACCTTCCGCACCCTCATCGGGCCCGCGGATCCCGCGCTGGGGGATTCGCGCCAACGCCCTCATCACTGGGGATGATCCCTCGTGATCCCGAAGGCCGAACTCTACGCGCTCCGGG
>Ga0302323_100002494_pt1 | contig 14919 bp, 16 predicted proteins | sample Fen_T0_3_FD_201950 | JGI IMG/M metagenome (GOLD analysis project Ga0302323, IMG submission 201950) | Peat permafrost microbial communities from Stordalen Mire near Abisko, Sweden - Fen_T0_3 | ecosystem: Environmental > Terrestrial > Soil > Wetlands > Permafrost | place: Sweden: Abisko... | reverse complement strand
GGAAGGCGTGACGGTAATTCTGACAAAAGAAAAAGCCGACACGATGGATATTCCATACTCAACGACATGTGCATGGATAACACTCACGGTTCATTCCTCGCTCGAAGCTGTTGGCTTGACCGCGACAGTTTCCAAAGCCCTGGCAGAGGCAAACATCAGTTGCAACATGGTAGCCGCGTTTTATCACGATCACATTTTTGTGCCCGTAAAAGATTCGGCGCGCGCCATGGACGCATTACAAAATTTGATCGAAGCAAATCAAGATGAGAGTAGCGTTTGAACAACGAAGGAGAAATATGAATCCAATCGTAAAAAACATCCTCAGGATTTTTTCCATTCTACTCATGCTCGCGGGTGGAGTTTGGGTTCTGCAAGGACTCAGCCTTCTGCCTGGCACATTTATGCGCGGCAACCCGCAATGGGTCATCAACGGCATGATCACCATATTGATTGGCATGGCATTGCTCTGGTTTGCAAATTGGAAAAATAATCATGTCTGAAGTAATTCAAATCGGTGATCGGGTAAAAATCTATCTTGATTCAAAATTCGGAGATAAAGAAGGCTGGTACGAAGGCGTGGTTTTCAAAATAGACCCATACTCCGATCATCGCAGTTTTTATTGGGTGGAGTTAAATGCTGACGCTCAAATGACCCTGGGCACAAAACAAATCTCTATATTCAATTTGAAGAATATTCAAAAACTTTAGCAACAAGAACATTAAACACAAAAGGCGGCAGATACCTTCACAAAAGGTATCTGCCGCCTTTATATTTTAGTTCCTGCTCTATGCGGGTTTGTAAGCTGTGATCTTTGCGCTGTAAACTGCTTTATACACGTCGTCCCGCGATATGGCTTGCAGGTCTAACGCGTCGCCCATTTCAGCGAGGGCTGAGTCTACAGTTTCCTTGTCAAAGAAAACTGGCGTGATGGAAATATCAGTGAAGCCAACAGACTTCATCATGCCAATGTAATCTTCGGCTTCCACCGCGCCTGCCACGCAACCCGCCCATGCGCTCAGGCTTTGTTTGATCGCTTCGGGCAGCGGACCATCGGTAACAATATCTGAGACTGCAAGTTTGCCGCCAGGCGTAAGCACGCGAAAGGCTTCGGTAAAAACTTTTTCCTTGTCAGGTGAAAGATTGATAACACAATTGGAAATAATCACATCCGCAGTATTACTCTCAACTGGAAGATTTTCCAAATAGCCAAGTCGAAACTCGACGTTTTTCAAGTTGACTCGCTTCGCGTTGGCTTGGGCACGCTCGATCATTTCTGGCGTCATGTCCACGCCGATAACGTGACCTGTTTCCCCAACCTTTTGCGCGGCGAGAATGCAGTCAAGCCCAGCGCCTGAACCAAGATCAAGCACGGTCTGACCAGGTTTTAACGAGGCAAGTGTGATCGGGTCACCGCAGCCATAGCTGGTGCTGGCTACATCGGCAGGGACGGTGGTCAGCAAATCTATCGGGTAGAGATTGTTCTCGGGGGCGCAACAACTATCAGAGCCGCAACAGTATGCGGAACTTTTAATCCGCTCGGCGTAATGCTCGCGAACAGTTTCGTGAATGGGCGTGGGAGATTGAGTCATTTTGGTTTCCTTATTTTATATAGAAGTTTGTCTATGCGTTATGCTAAAAAAACGGGACTAAGTTTTGGCGCCGAAACAAGTCCCGATCAAGCCTTGATAATTTTCAACAGGTTTTCAGTGGTATTGGTTTCAGGCGCGAACTTGATCATTAACTGTCCGCAACAAATAGCGACATTTTCCTGATTAAGTGAGTAAAAAGTTTGCTTGCCTTCTTCGCGAACGGTGACCAGATCTGCCTCGCGCAAAATGGCAAGGTGGTGCGAAACAGTGGGTTGTGAAACTTCCAGCTTTTCCACGATCTCGTTGACCGATAGAGACTCGCAACAGCAGATATTCATAATCTTTTGGCGGGTCTCGTCAGAGATGGCTTTGGCAAAGAGAACAGGATTAAATTTCATATCGATTACCTTCTATTTGATATTATATAGACAAACGTCTATTTGTCAAGAGTTTTACAAGCCTGGCAGATAAATCAACAAAAACAAAAGACCGCCAAGATTTTTCAAAAACGTAAAAAAATCTCAGCGGTCTTGTTCTTAATTTTCTTCCAGATCACTGGGTGGGCATGGCAATGGTTTCGTCTACAGTAACCTGACTTGTTCCATCTGCGTTGAAGACTGTAACTTGGTGTTTCACCTGAGTGCCGTTGATGGCTTCCCACACTTCCCGTCGATTCAGCCTGGGGGTATTGTTAGCGATGGTATATGTATCAATACCCGATTTTATTGCACTCTCGCGCCATTGTGAGCGGACCTCTAAGTTGCCAGGAAATTCTGGTGAAGTGATATTTTCATAAGCTTTGTTATAAACAAAATTATGAGCGGCTGGGTCGTAGATGTAATATACATACGGAATGTTGGCGCTGGCAGGCTGGTTTCTTACAATGCGGAAGTCATCGTTGCCATCATAGTTCATGTCGCCGATGACCAAGCTGCTTGAATCATTGACCGCAGTTGATGTATCAATAGGCATGGTAATATCCTGCAATAAGCCCCCCTGCCCCACATCCTCTGAGCGTTGATAAACCTTGATGGTGGCAATCTTCATTCTCCCCGATGTATCCGTCGCGCCGCAGACATTGAAATGAGTTAACCCGGCAGCAATAGCGCCAGCGAGTTTGATACTGCGTGTCAAATCCACACAAGTGTTTGTGCTGACGGTTGTTGTTGTGGTGGTGGCAGTCACTGCTCCAAAGGAATTAAGTGGAACTTTGAGCACTTTTCCGACTGGCATCGTATTTGAGTTGACCATTTGCAAAACGGTGGCATCTGCGTTGTATTTCAATGCAATGGAACTCCAGGTATCTCCGTTTTGAACCGTGTGAGTTCCCACACAGGGCGGACCGTAAATTTTCCCAACACTCCCAATATTTGGCACAGTGACGATTGTGTTTGGCGAGATCTGTGCTGGGGTCGGCGGATTTGCGTCGCTCACTTTGTTCGGGTCAGCGCCATAACAACGGGCAATCTGCCACAGCCATTCACCTTCAACTACTTGATGTTTGATGGTCGAGCCGGGCGTCAGGGTTTGATTTTGATTCGGTTGAGCGACAGTACCTTTTGTGAGTGTAGCGCTTGCAAGTTGAGACGGCGCAACACCGCCGCCTGATGCAACTGCGCTGGTCGCAACGGAACCAGAATCCATGTTCGCCTGAGTAATCGTATAAATGGCTGAACAAGTCACAGTTGTATTTGGAGTAAGGGTCAGGTTCGCCGCACCGCAGATAATGGGCGCTCCAAACGCGGCATCGGTCACTGTAAATTGAGTGGGACCCAGATTCGCAGTCCCTCCATTTGTGATGACATAGGTATAAGTAACTGTCTGTCCGACTTGGTCATAATTAACAGGGCTGGCTGTTTTTGTGAGTTTTAATATCGCTGCCGGCATAGTGACCACAGTAGTGCTAACCTGATTGGAATTAATTCCGTTCACAGCAGCGGTTGTAACAATTGCCACCGAGCCTTTATCAAGATCAGCCTGTGTGATTGTATAGGCAGATGTACAAACAAGAATCTCATTCGGATCAAGAGCCGTATCTTTATTACCGATTGTGTTGACATCCGGGCAAGTCGCGCCCGTCACAGTGACTGGACCGGGGTTGGATGTTGTGCCAATATTCTTGACGTTATAGTTATATTTAATAACCTGCCCCACCGCATTAAATGGGACAGAGGTATCTGCCTGCACAATGAGTTCAATTGTCGTCCCTACAGGCAGGACGGGAGTCGCCTGTAGGAGCGCGGTCTGGGTCTGGGGGTCACTGTTGGTGAACCAACAGGAGGTCAGCATGGATACGATCATTGCGGAAAAAATGAGCGGGCGAATCAGATTTGTCATTTTCAGTTCCTTTCTAATATGGGACGGCTCGAATGAATATCTTGGAAAGTAAGTTGGTTGCAAATATTAGATGGAATGAGTATAGCATTAATGAGCTGACAAAATCTACAAAATTAATACCCAAAACTCAAAAATGCTAATTTCCTCTCGTCTTCCCGAACAATCTCTTTGCGACGATTCGGTCCATGAACCGTTTCGGCAACATCATCCGAATAGCTCGGATGGCGCGACTGAGAAAATTACCCGGTATGACGGCATATCGAACACGCGGACTTGAAGTTGTCAGCGCACGAAAAACAACCTCTCCAACCCTTTGGGCTGGGAGTCCATTTCTTCCATCATGGACCATCATTTCCTGTACGCGCCTGGCGGCTTCGGCATAATCGGTATTCTCATAAGCAGACAACTTGGTTTTCTCAGCCTTGTCCCAAATGGGAGTTGCCACCGACCCCGGGGCGACAATAATGACATCAATCCCATAAAGCATAAGCTCACGCCGAAGACTTTCCGAGAACCCTTCTAAAGCATGCTTTGAGGTGGCATACGCGCCGACAAATGGATTGGCATTTTTTCCAGCCGTCGAGCTGATGTTGATAATGCGGCCAGGAGTCCCGCGCAAAGAACGGTCACTTCCGAGCAGGGGCAAAAATGCCTTTGTGACGATCAAAGCCCCGATCAAGTTCACTTCGATCTGGTGTCGAAAATCCTCTGTAGGCTGGTGCATCAACGGGGCTGGGACGGCGATCCCAGCATTGTTCACCAGCCCAAACAACATTTCCCCATTCAATTGTTTGCGGACTTGCTCTGCGGCAGATTGAACGCCTGCTTCATCGGTAATATCGAAGATCAATGGAACGAACGCTTCGCCAAATTCTTTCCTCAACCGTTCCGCATCCTGTACTTTACGCACACTTCCAAACACACGAAACCCAGCCTCGATCAAAACCTTTGTAATACTCCAGCCAATCCCTGTAGAAACACCTGTCACGACAATGCTTTTCATAAATGGCTCCTTGTAGATGGCTATTGTATTGCATTCCAATAATTTTGTTCTTAACTTATGTTACGCAGTGCGTCGCACCATACGAATGGCATTATCCAATAAAGCAGACAAATCCACGCTTTGGACTCATCCTATCAATGAAGGTGCGACGCACCCTCTTCGTAAGGTGAGTTCTTAAAAACAAACTCACCCACAAAATGGGTGAGTTATGTTTTACAGAGGTGCCCCCACGGAGATTCGAACTCCGGTCGTGGCCTTGAAAGGGCCGCGTCCTAGGCCTCTAGACGATGGGGGCTTTTTTTTGAGCGGGCGAATTCTATCATCCCCCTTTGTGTCAGTCAAGCAATTTGGATACTAAATTTCAGGTTTTACCCGTTGATGAAGCAAAGCCATCAAGTCAACCTGATTGCGATTGACCAGCATCCCTGCGCTTTCCACGCGCAAATTTGGAATAAGAATTCCCGTCAGTGTGGCATTGAAAATAGGCAGGAACTCATGCGAGCCTTCGGTAATAAGCGCCGTAAAATCGAAACGCCCGGGTAATTCCATAATCCCCTCAATTTCAAACATCTGGGTCGTAATGCGGATCGGATATTCAACAACGTTCGTGTACCCGCCGCGCACAAGGGCTTGCGGACCCAGGTCTTCGCGACGCGCCATGCAAATGGCGTAGACGTGCCTCTTCAACATACGCACAAGCTCAAAATGATCCACAAGCTTTGTGGGCATGTGCAAACGCGCCAGCCGCGCATCATTTACCTCGAGCGCCGAGCGCGTGTTGTCGTTCAACATTCCCATTGCCCCATGGCTGGTAACCATGATCTTGCCGACAACACGATACCCGGAAGTTAAAATATCGGCGGGAATAAAGCGATAAGTACGAGAAGAAGAAAGGGACATGGCAGGTTGATTGTTCTAACAATCATGCAGAGGGCGCGGTGCGCCAGCTTGCGGCCTTGGAAGAGGCGGAATGCGGCGGCGGTTCGTTGTGGGCTTGCCTGCATTTGGGTCCAGGATCATGTTCAGCCACGTAATCGCCTTTAGGTCATATTCTCGCTTGCCGCACACGTCGCAAATCCAGGCAGGGAAATGCGGCACGCTGATCAATTCATTGCCAAGCCACGTGAAATAAGTAATGTGACGCGGCTGTAAAATACCGGCGTGGCACTCGTTGCATGGAAATAATTCTAAAGAAGTGTTTTCAGTTTCGCTCATCTAATTTCCTATTGAGTGGCTGGTATTTTTGCATGTTGGATCACTTCCCATAAAGACGGGGGCCAGTAGATCACAACTGCCTTGCCGACCACCTTCTCAAAGGGCAAAAATCCCCAGGCATGTGAATCGGATGAATCGTTGCGGTTATCTCCCAGCACGAACAGTTGACCATCTGGCACAGTCCAAGCGCCTGAATAGGCGGGAGCCGCGGCAATATATGGCTCGCTCAATAGCTGCCCGTTCACAGAAACTGTTCCATTTTGCACACTGACCGTATCGCCAGGCAAGCCGATCACGCGTTTGATCAATTCCTGTTTTGGATCCGCTGGATAATGGAACACGATAATATCGCCGCGCTCCACATTGCCAAAACTATAATTCACCTTGCTCACCAAAACGAACTCGCCGTCTTGTAGTGTAGGGATCATGCTAAACCCATCCACTCGAACGCGCGCCGAAACCGCATTGATTCCCAAAAACAGAACAATAGCCAATACCAGAGTTTCAATAATATCGAGCGTAAACCGCCCCCAATTTATTTTTTCCTGTTCAGGAAGTTGTAATTCTTCAGGAACTAATATTTCGGGCTGTGCTTCAGCTTCCAATCCTTGTTCTATGTTTTCCAAACGCGCCTCCAATTTCCGTGAAATTATACTTCTCTTTAATGTAGGTCGGATTGCCAATCCGACTTACCCCAGGCAAAATACGTAGGCACATGCAAGGTGCGTTTTCCATCTTTTCGGGCAACTTCATCCAAAACCTTCATTTTTTGGATTTCCTCACCCGAAACAATTCCATCCAAATCAGCTTCGATCACCGCCCATTCTTTTTCCCAATCTTCGGCAGAACGCATCACTGCCCCGCCTTGAATGGGACCTGTTTCAACGAGCTTGATCCCCGCCTCATAAAAAGTCTCTGCCAGCCTCGCGCCGAAGGATGGGTTTGCTCCCTGCCTGCGCAAGGCTTCGGTCTGCCATTCGCCAAGCGGCTTGAGCGCGGCCGGCTCGTCCACCCGCTGACTGTAATCGGGTTCTGCCAATGCTAACACGCTGCGCCCCACACGCGCCATTTCGCGCACGACTTGCAATGGATCATGTACCCAAAGCAAAAGGAAATGGCAATAGACAATATCAAATGACTGATCGGGATATGGAAGAAAATGCCCATCGCCGCACGTCAGCGAAACTGCCGGGGCGTGGATTTTGCACTCGGCGAGCGAAGCAGGCTCAAGGTCCAGACCATGCAGCGCGGCGGGAGTGGCGAGGTCAGGCAGGATCGCACCTGTCCCGCATCCCACCTCGAGCACATGGCGTGCATTCGCGAGTCCCGCCTGTTCAAATAGATAGGCTCTCAGGTCGCGAGTCCATGCGGCTTGCTGGAGGTAACGCGAATGCCAGTTCATCCTTCGCAAATTTTTTGGTTGCTTTTGGGTTCGTCCCACCAATTCAGGACAAATTGAATTTGCTCATTCGTTTCTGGCGAACGCACGAGATAGGGATTTTTGGGTCGGGACAGATATAGCTGATTGACCCTTGCCAGAGCCTGTTCGTTTGTATGACCGTGCCTGACAAGATAACAACCGACGACGATACCTGTGCGCCCCACCCCGCCCCAACAATGAGCATACACACAACTGCCGTTGGCGATGGCTTCGTCTATGGTGTCGAGAATGGCGGTCATCGTTTCGGCGGAGGGAGTGGCGTGGTCGCGAATGGGAAAGTGATGGTAGGCTGGGTTGACCCCGTAAATTTTCCCCTGCTCTTTGAGAATGTTCTCATAGGGAAAAAGTTCGTTGGGACGTGTGAGGTCAATAAAAGTATAAACACCCGCTTCGAGAAAAGCATCCATGCGGCGGCGCGTGGTTTCAGGGTCGTATCCGCCAGGGTATTCACCCGCTAGAAAACGGTTCTCTTCAACCCAATAGGATTCGATGATGGGAATTTTGGTCATTTGGTTAACTCAATTTACATTGCACGTGTGGCTGGCAATTCTATAGTTCAGGATATTGATTAAAAATTTTGGCAAGGATACCATGGAGCGGCTATTTTCCTAACTTATTCCTTGCAAGAAGCGCCAATGGGTGGTCGGGATATTGTTTGACAATAGTTGTGTACATCTCTCTTGCTGTTTGTTCGTCCCCTGCGAGTTCTGAGACAAAGCCAAGGTCGTAGTAATAAGATACGCAATCGTAGTAATCTGTTGTCCAATCACCTGGGGTAGAAAATGGGCAAACTTCATTACGGTTTTTTATCTCTAGGAATTCGATATATGTATTTCTAAAGTCAACCCCTTTGAAAATCTGGGCGCGAAGTTTTTTAAGAGTTTTTGCATCGGCAATGACATCTGCAAATTTGACGTCATGCATTGTGGACACCGATATATGATTAAGCGTCTGTTCATCTCCCATTTGTTGTCGTGTCCATATAAGGACGCTGCCTATGCTAAAAGTAGCAAAAACTCTGTTTTGGTCGGGTGTAGTTACCTTATATTCGGGCACAGCCGTTGTTGAGTCTGACACATGAAACAGATTGATTTTGCCAAGATATTCTGCTGCAACCCATGTGGAGTAATAATCCTTTTGCGGAGAAGAAATAGTAAACAATAATTCTTTTTTCCCGTCTTGGTTGAAATCAATATATTCGTTGAAAGCAAAATCAAGACCTGCTTTGTTTAGGTTGCTTGACAGCTCATCAATTGGTATGGTCGAAAAGTCATTCTTAATAAGATAATTTAATGCTTCTTCATTACAGGTGGAAACCTTGACACATGATAAATCTGATCCCCTTGCTTTTGCGACATATGGATCGCAAGGGGTTAATTCTGAGCACGCGCGGTATATATCGGATTGGACTTTGTAAACATCGAGAAAATCTTGAATAGGCTTTTGCCATATCCCATCTTTTTGATATGGGTCTTGTAGAATTTCTTGAAAAACCTGACGGACTTGATTAGGCTGGTTTTCAAACAGATATACCAATCCTTTTTGTACACGTAATTTGTCAAGAATTTGCATTTCCTCATCGTCAGCAGCGACTGGCTCGTAGAATTTGATGGCTTCTTCCAATATCCGAACTCTGGTTTCCACGCTTAAATTTTCCGTTTTAGAAAAGAATTGATACCCACATTCTTTCAACGGGGCATTCTCCTTGTCTATTTGAGCGCTTGCGTCAACAGATGAGAATTCAACGCCATTCCACTCGAAGGTCTGGGTTATTCTGGCAGAACAGCGGTAAAAATCATCAGTTGTTTTTATTTGGCTTTTTCCATTTACCACAGGGTAATCCTCTACGTTCCACGTTTTATATCTGTCCCTGTATATAAAGTTACTGAACGGTAATGGTCTGGGAGGCAATGTGGTGACATCGAAGATTTGAGTTCTATTGCTTGAGTTGTCGTGAGTAAAATAATAATTTGTGACAATGACATCTTCTGTCCCGTCATTTGTTAAATCTTTCAATTGACAGTCTAAACCATTACGATTCATTAGACTATGCCCATCTAAAAAGCCGTCATATATCACGGAAATCGAATATTTACTTAAAATATTATCTAGTAGGTAACAAGAGGCTACATCAGAATATTTAGATCCCAGTCGAATCAAATATTTTTGGTCTTCTTGCTTTCCAGAAAAATTGATAACTGTCATAATAAACGGAGGAGTCAAGCTGTCGTCTTTGCTACTTTCCCCAGATTGAAACCACAAAGGTAAATCGGCGACGGTGACCTTCTTTTCATTTAGCGCATTGGTAATCAAGTCCATATAAGTACCGTTTGCAGCTTCCGAGTCCCCTATCAACGCGGCATAGTAGGCAAATTTCCATTTCCATGTCGCGGCACGCAGGTCATCTGGAAAGCGATGCAAGGCATCCCATGCGGCATATTCCGCGACAAGATAAACCTGTGAGCGATAGTCTGCATAATGACCAACTTCTAACACCGTTTTTTCTGCTTGCGTCAATAATTCCTGTGCTTCGTCCGCAGTTTGGGGTCCAAACTTGAAAGGCACTGGAGTTGGGGTAGGTATTATTATTTCCGTCGGCATTGCTTGCGGAATACAAGCTGCTAACAGCACGACCAAAAGAAGGAGAATCAGCAAACGATGTTTTCTCACTTTATTGTCCAGTAGAACATGCTCCACTCAATATATTTTCGCGCAACTTAACCAACTCGGGATATTCATAAAAGAAGGCAATCTTCTGATCTTTGATGGAGCTGCCCGTTGGTTTGGGACTGAACACAAAATAAGCAAAGGATTCGGCGATATCTTCGTCGGGATGTGTGGTGGAGTAGTCATCCACAAATTGATCCTTATGTACCTTGTAGAAATTATAAAGGCCGTCGTAGTATGGGGTAAGGTCATCGGTCTCATATTGGAGCGCGTCTACCTTTGCCCACTCATCTTTTATATCCACCCAAAAGCGCTTGTAGAAATCATTGAGATATGAATTCGCGTGAGTACATCCTGTACCGTCAAAGTAAGTAGGGCAGACGGCGGCTTCGCTTGTCTGTAGATCCAAATTAGTGGGGTCGTTGACGATCTTCTGGTCAGGTGTGACTTGCGTGGAGTTAAGAGTCAGGATGTGGGCATATTCGTGGATCATGGTGAACGTAAGTGAATTTTTATCCTTAAGATCGGCAACGTCAATTTCCAAAACCCACTTTGAGAGGTCGCCCGCAGTTTGGTCAACAGCCGCGAGGGTGTTCGAGTATCCATCTGTAAAGGTGTTATATTGCGCAACCATTTGACGATTTTGAGGCGGGATCAAGTTGGTGAATATTTTCCAGCCTTCGTTCTGCAAGGCGAAATCTTTCTGTTCGTCTTTGAGGTCGCTCGGAACGGAGTCATAAGTTGGTTTTGTGATCGAATCGCCTTGCACGGAATAAGTCGCCAGGGAATAGGATTCAGGCTCAACATAATCTGAAATACCTGCCATGTTATACACGTCACCTTTTGCGCTTTGGATGATATCAGCCATTGTGACAGCGCAGGCAGCATTGGGTACATCTGCAACCAAAGCGCTTGCGGCATATCTTCCAAGTGCAACGCCCAAAAGAATGAACAAGCCAACGGCAAGCAGAACGAGAATAAAGGTCTGATTCTTTTTCATATTTTTGCCTTTAATTTCTTTCATGAGGGCAGACACGGCGATATCAGCAGAGTAACAAAATTGCCAGAGTATCTCTGGCAATTATTTTTCGATTATATACCAATATCAATACTTCACGAAAACTTCTTCACCTTGCTCCTTGCGCCGTCCTCGGCGATAGCTGGAGCGTGGTAAAAATGTCCATCAGCATCCACAGGGCAAGTGATCTGATGGACTCCAGAGGTGTTTATTTTTTGTAAATGGTTTCCCATTCATCTTTCAGGAAGTTGCCGAGGATTTTATCGGCTTCACCTTGCGCGGGGAGAACATCACCATCGGGTTCAACGTACATCCAGGTTTTGCCCGCACCAGCAGGGACTTCATCGTCCACGGTTTCAATTGCGAGTGGATTGGAGGATGAATATGGCACAGGCAAATCCCAGCGAAGAGCGAGGCGCAGGGAATGTGCGGTATCCTGCAATTCAAGCAGGTCGTTGAGTAAGTCACTGTCGGATGTGCTGAGGGAAATATTTTCCACACCCGAATAGGCTATTTTTTGCAGGATATCTTTGGCGTCACTTGCGTTTTCTTTATTGAGAGTAAGATGCACGGTGAGGAAGAGATCCTGCGGGACGATGGTTTCGATGGCTTTCCATGAAAGTGGTTCATTCGGTTGCAGGACCAGCATGACATGGTCCAAGCCAGTTTGCAGGAGCAGTTCAAGATATTCTTTGTCGGCAAGTTTCAAGCCATCGGTCAACAAGCCGCAGACTTGTCCATTTTTTTCGGCGTGGGCGATAAGTTGCGGAAGGTCATCCCGTAAGGTGGCTTCGCCGCCCGTGAAGATGATGTGTGGAATGCCTGCCTGCCAGGCTTTGTCCATGATGATCTGCCACTCTTCGGTGGTGAGTTCGCGATCCACGCGCTTGACGGGAGCATAGTCCGCGCTGGTGTGTTCGGGCAGGCGGTACGTGATGGCGCAATCCAGCCGCAGTGTGGAATCTGTCGAATGGGGCTGAGCCCGCTCAAAGTCCAGAAAAGAAGCGGGATCTAAATCGGGCGTGGAAATCAGGGTGTGGATCTGGTCCGCGAAGTTGGCAAAATCTGCCAGCGCAATTTTCCTATCTACCCGATAGCGTTTGGAGATTTGTTTCGCCGCTTCTTCTGGAGCAGTGCCTTTGATGAAATGAAAGGCGTATTCGGCGGCGGTGGGGTTGAGCTGCAGAACGGTGGATGCGTTGAGGATGAGTAAACCCGAACCATCCTTTTGGAGGCGCAGGTGCAGACGGTATGGTTTCTCATCCTGTGTGGCTTGTAAATGATGTGTGCCAACAGGCAACGGTTCGACTCTGGTAAACATTTGATTGAGGAAATTCATAGGTTCTCCTATTTGTGTAAAAATCCCAAGTCGGCGAAGAAGAGATAGATGTAACCAATGAGCATGATCATCCAGGCAAATAATTCGATGCGTCCCCAAATACTTTCGAGGGAAAGAGAAAAATTATCCTTGATGGTTTCGACGATGCCTTCAAGATTGTCGAGTTTATTTTTCAGGTTTTCTTTCCAATCCTTAAGATAGAACTCGCTTTGGATGGCTTCGTACAATTTGGCTGTGTACCAATCTCCAATGAGGAGCAAATTCTGTTCGGCGCGTTCAAAATCGAGCATGACCTCGAGTTTGTGTTCCGCGATCTGTCGGATGACGCCTCCCGTGGCGCGCGGGCGGCGTTTGTTTTTGAAAAAGGTTTCGCTGATCTTGTCGAGCATGGTATCGATGGACTGGTCCAACATGCGATAACGTAACAATTGATAGTTGCCTATTTTCAACAAGGCGATGTCGGATTGATAGTCTTCATTGGGCGCAATAATGACGGCGCCTTCCCAATCCACGAGGGTGAGCTCAATGGCGGAGTAACGTGTTCGTGAGGCGAGAATCTCGTTCAGTTCTTCCTTGTCGAACACTTCACGCTGTGAGCGAATGAAATTAGCGAGGGCGCGTCCGTTCTTTTCCAACCATTTATCGGGCGATGGGCTGGCATCCTGCACAAGCAGGATGGTGTATTCTTCGAACAGTCCATTCTCGCGATATTGGGTTGGGATGAATTTGCTTTGCAAAGCCTGTTCGATTTTTGCGCGTTCCTGCAGGACGGAAGAGGCAAACGGGTCTTTTAGCACAAAACGACATTCGACCATTTGCACGCGCCCGTCATACCGCTGACGTACGACCTGCACCGCATGTCCTTCGATCAGCACGGTTTCTTCGCCGAGGGTGACAAGGTCAATGTCAATCGGCTGGAAATACGGCGCGTCCTTTAATCCCTTGAACGGTTCAGGGGGTAAGGCTTTGCCGTTATCGGCGTCGGGGAAGGCAATGAGGTAGCAGATTTCCATAAGGGTGAAAGGATGAAGGATAAAGGATGAGGGATGAAAAAGTGAAAAGTGCTAGGAGCGGATGAAGTGGGGCATTTCTTGCGGGATTTCGAGGGAGATTTCAACGAAGCCAGCGTAGGTGCCGCCTTCTTTATACCACGGGGATTGATAGATGAGTTTCTTGATGCCATTTTTTTCGATGGTGTACACGTTTTTAACGCGCGCGGCTAACTGTCTTTCGACTTTTTTACGCGCGGGGTCGGGGTGACAATCAAGCATGTTCGAGCCGATGAGTTTATATCCGCCGTCGGCTTCGAATGATTTGGCGGCTTTGTCGTTCATTTCGAGGATGATGCCTTCTTCGTCACAGACAGTGATTGCGGCGGGGAATTCTTTGATCCAGGCGTGTGAGGTCATGGTAACTCCAAGGACGAGGGATGAATGATGAAGGATAAAAAAAGTGGATAGTGAATGGTTCTGTCAACTTGTTAACTTGTAACTTGTAAACTTTCAAACTTGAGCGGACATCCGCCGCCACATTCGGGGAGGAGAGAACAGGTTTCACATTTGAATGGCAGGTTCTGTCTCTCGCGCAGTTGGACAGACAGTTTATGATTCCAAATGGAATCCCATGAGTCGGTGAGCATGTTACCCAGCGAATGATAATACGATTGGCAGGGAATTACATCACCGTTTGACTCGATACACATACTGTAGAGCGCGGCGGTACAGCCTTTCACACCAAGGTTATTTGCGGTGGGATCAAACTCGCAATATTGCGTGGGCGTGTACCAGATGAGTTTTTGTCCGCGGGCGGCAGTTTTTTGCGTGGCAATGTCGAGGATGGGCTGCAATTCATTTTCGTGCAGCCCCGTGCCAACGGTCAAGCCTTGACCCGAGTAGATGAGGGCGTTAAGTCCGACTGTGGGGACTCCGAGGTCGGCGAGAAAATCCAATGTGGCGGGAATCGAATACACGTTAGTGCAGAGCATGGTGGAGTTGGTCATCACATAAAGTTTTGTGGCGAGCACGTTGTTCAAACCTGCGATGGTTTGTTTGAACGCGCCTTTGGAACGCATCATCTCATCGTGGATCTCAGGCACACAGGATTCAACGGTGATCTGCACATGGTCGAGTCCTGCGTCCACAAGTTTTTGGACGTAATTCATGTCCGCAAGGCGGCGCGCATTTGTGTTCAGACCTGTGATCTGACCATTGGATTCGGCGTGCGCGATCAGCTCTGGAAGATCGTTTCGCAGTGTGGCTTCTCCGCCAGTAAAAACGATGTGCGGCACACCTAAAGCCCAAAGCTGGTCA